>Ga0299914_10001310_pt1 | contig 16370 bp, 8 predicted proteins | sample RVTome_10_FD_201361 | JGI IMG/M metagenome (GOLD analysis project Ga0299914, IMG submission 201361) | Soil microbial communities from uranium-contaminated site in the Upper Colorado River Basin, Wyoming, United States - RVT153D57 (version 2) ...
GATGGGTACCTCCGAGTTCTACCGCGTGGTGGAGGCGCTGCCCGAGGTCGTCGACTCGCTTGTGATCGACACGTCGGGGGCGCGGCAGGCCGAGGGCGAACTGCTGTGCTTCCTGGTCCTGGCCGAAGGCGCCACGCTCGACGACGTCGAACCCACGCTGCGGCGTGAGCTGCGCACTCATCTGTCGCCGCGGCACGTACCGGATCGGTTCTACGTGGTGGATGTCATCCCGCGGACGCTCAACGGTAAGAAATGCGAGGTGCCGGTGAAGAAGATCCTCGCTGGCACGCCGCCCGAGAAGGCAGTCAGTCGGGACGCGTTGCGCGCCCCCGACTCGCTCGAGCCGTTCCTCAAGTTGAGGTCCGATATTCCGACCGGCTGACGCCGCCTCGGACTGGACCGAATGGCTTGAATACGCCGAGCGAGGCGGCGATAACTAAGGGAGCAGCAGCACGGCCCGATTAGTCGCGCAGCCGGAGCGACTGCGCGCTGGTATGACCCACGTAGGTCGAGTAGTCGGGGTGATCGAACCTATGCAGCGTGTAGATCTGTACACTCCACGGCGGCTGGATAGGGCGGGCCATGAAATGCCGATCCAATGAAAACTTCGTCGATGAGTGCTGTCCGTTGAACTCTGCGATTGCGAGCAGCTCTCCAGTGAACTCGTTGTAATCCTGGCCCTTGAAACCCGTAATGTTGTCGAAGTAGGTGTACACCCTCGGTAAGAACGCCTTCGCGTGGTCTCCGCGTCCGACGACGTCCAACACGCCAGCCGTGGACGAGTAGTAATCCATATCGAATGCGATGACTCCAATTGGTGGATTGCCAGCGGCAACAAACTCCGCAAATGTCTCTCGGGCATCGCCGAGGACCAGCTCGGCTCGGGTGAGTCGGCTGCGCAGCTTGTCGACGTCCATTCGGTAGTGGCCCGGCGCGAAGTAATACGGCATGTCGCGAACGTCGACCGGCTCGAATAGTCCTTCACCAGTGTCCAGGCCGTGCACGCTCACTCCCACACCGGTCAGCTTCTCGACCTCGGCTGCGTGGGACTCCATGGCTACCAGGCCGTTGCCGCCGGCAACTCCAAGCTCAAGCGCGCTCATCTGGCCGATCCCCAGCCGGCTGGCCAGTTGAGCGGCGCGGAACATGCAGTAGGCGTAGGGTGGCTTAGCCGGCAGGGACAGCTCGATGCGTCGTTCCAAAGAAAGCCCATGCGACGGCATCTTGCCTGTGCCACCAGCGAGCGCCGAACGCTTGTCAGCCTGCCGGAAACAGTACGCAGCGCTCCGATAGTCGCGCGTGGCCAGGAACACCTTGCCCAGCCGGAAGTGCCACTGCGGCTGGTTCGGATTGCGAGCAAGAGCCTGCTGGTAAGCGGTCACTGCTCCGAAGGCGCTGCCAGCCTTCTCCCACGCACGCCCGAGCCGAAAGTACCACTCGGCGTGACGCGGGTCGGCGTCCACGGCCTTCTGATACGCCCCAGCTGCCTCGGCCCAAGCACCGTCCTTCTCAAGCGCCCGTCCAGCGTTGTACAGTTCCCCGGCCGCAGCGCGACGGCCCTTGGTCAACGTGGCCGCAAGGCGCGATCTGACGCTCAAAGTCTCTCCTCTCCTGCATGATTGCCCGGTGCAACATCCCATCGAACGCACCCATAGCTGCCTCATCAGACGCTACCTGGTCACTGACCAGATCCAGACCCCGCTAGTGGAAGCCGGGCCTCGCCGGATCGCTATACCCGTGAAAACGCCCGGCAGACGGGTCCGCGGCCAGGAGGCGTTCAGAATACTCCGCCAGTGCGCGGACCTCACTTGGCCCCAGCCGGACGCGTCGGAGGAATGCCCGGTCCGCCTTCGCGCGGTGGTACTGAAAGTCCGACCTCGGCGTCCGCCAATCGAGACCATAATTCTCAGCCAGAAAGAGCTCAGCTTTGGCGGGAATGTACACTTCAAAGCCATCTACATCCATCACAGCCGGTGGGTCGAATACGTCGCGCTCGAGCTCGTGAGCGTCGAACGACCACGCCCGGCCGTTGTAGAACCAGAACGGATTCACGTCCAGCACGACATCGTCCACGCGAAGATGGAACATCCGCCCATCGACGGCAACTCGGCTGTCGAAGCCTCCCCTTAGCAATTTCCTGATTAGGTGTTGGCACTCCTCCTTGAATTGCTCCTGACTGATGGCACGTGAGGCAAAGGAGACGTCGAAGTCGTCGTCCCCAGGGATAAGCCGACCATCCCGGTAGCAACCGAGCAATGTCCCGTAGCTTAAGAATAGCTTTATCCCAAGTTCCTCCTCAAAGAATGCTCGGACTTTCGCATATGCGGCCAAGTACTCCCGGTCTCTTGGGTGGGCGCCAGCATCGGCCCATCGCCCCTTCTTGGTAATCGTACGGCCGCCAGTGAGCATTTCGAATAGTCCACCGCGCCCATCTGGCACGATTACTTCGACAGAACAGGCACCCTGAAATGTCGCGAGTTCAACGCCGCCCACATACAGCGTCAATGTCGATCTAGTGGGAAACTCCTCAAGGACGTTATGCACAAGTGTCAGCTTGAAATCACGGTGCCACGCAGCTTGGTTCCCGGCGGTACTAATGATTGGTCTACCGTCGAGGCACAGTTCGACGGTGCCGGTTGTGCCATGGATCACCAAGCCCTCAATATGCAGGCCATGGGCGGTGACCGACGCCTCGAAGTACCCCGGTTTGTCGAGAATATTGTTAGCAGGATCGCCAACGTGGACTGTGCGACTCAAACGGACATCATCAGCGGAAGTATTCGACATACGCTGCTCAACGTAGGTGCGCCGAAACGTCCATGCAACCTTCGCGTTATGCGCCCACGGCTTGTCGACACGTTGCACCCGGCTGATTGCCAAATCATAGGATTTGGCTGCATCCGCGTTCTTGCCGTGTGACTCTTGCAGGCTGCCAAGCCAATAGGCCGCCCAGACTCTCGTGTCTGATTCGCTGATCACGTGACGGAGCTGGGCAACCGCTTCGGCAAACGCTGTCCGCTGCTCTTCGTAGGTCGCTAATTCCAAGCTGTTATTAACGATCGTGAAAGGCATCAATGACCATCGGGCCGCCGTTCTGCCGAAGTTCGTACGAATATTCAGGTCCTCGGGTGCCAGGTCGACAGCCTTCCTATACGCACGGCAAGCCTCCGCAAGGTTGCCCAGGTCGGAGTAGCAGTCGCCAACCTGTCCGTAATGCTTCCAACTCGGCCCATCGACTAGGGGCCGCGCTAGCAGTTCGAGAGCCTCATCCAATCGGCCTTCTCGTCGCAGCCTGTTAACTAACCGGCGGATAAGTCGTTCCGGCAGCGCCGTTTCCGGCGTGGCTCTGCAGTCGGCCAAGGCGTCATGCCACTTTCCAAGCCGTTCAAGAACGTGCGCGCGGCGAACTAGGTAGCGGCCGAGGTCGGTCGGCATCAGAGCCACGGCGGCGCTATAGGCGGCTTCCGCACCCGTCCAATCCTTCGCTCTCTCACGGATTCGGCCGATGCGGAACAGGATGTGGGGCCGGTCCGGAAGGAAGAAGTTGGCGGCTCTGAATACGGGTTCGGCTAGCTTCCGCCGTCGAATCGATCGATCAAGCACTCGCCCGGCCTGGAAGAGCACCCGCCCGGCCATCCTTCTCGACTTGCGGGCCAGCCGTGCAGCGATTGCAGGCACGTCAGTGCTCCATCCCGAAGACGACATCCACCACTCGCGCACTCGCGTGACCGTCGTCCCATGGGCAGAACCTCTGGACAAACCCCTGGTACTTCTCGCCGTAGCCTTCTCGGATGTTCTGGGCGTCCAATATGGCAGGTACGATGTCGGCTTCTTCGGTAATAAGTGGGCCAGGTACTTCGTTCTCAAAATCGAAGTAGAAACCCCGTAGCACGTCGCGGTAGTTTGCTAGGTCGTAGGTGTAGAAGAGCATGGGCCGGCCGGTGTTTGCGAAATCGCACATCAACGTGGAGTAGTCACTGACCAAGATATCGGTGACCAGAAGCAGCTCTTGGACTTCCGGATAGTCCGACACGTCAATAACCGATCCCGTTCCGGCGGGTAGCCGATCGATGACGTTTGAGTGCTTTCGGAACATCAGGACGTAGTCATCACCGATCTTACGTGCAGCCTTGTAGAGGTCTAGACGGAGGTCAAGCCGATACCGCCCGGGGCCATCGTGGAGATTATCACGCCAAGTCGGCGCATACAGCACGATCTTACGGCTGCCGTCGATTCCAAGTCTGTTTCTGATCCGTGCCGCATGCTCACTCTTGTCCGGCCGGTGAAAAATATCGTTCCTAGGGACTCCGGTTTCCAGAAGCGTGCCGTTGAAAGCGAAAGCGCGTCGAAGTATCGGGGAGGTAAATGGATTTGGGGATACCAAATAATCCCAATTGTCCGACTCGCCATTCCGGATATTCTCATGATAGGTCCTATTGGCGAACTGCGCCGCTACGATATCCAAACCGATCTTCTTCGTACCGACGCCATGCCATGTTTGTAGCACGGTTTGGCCCGAAGATCGGCGGAAACAACTAGGCAAGTGAGTATTGGCGACAATATACTTGGCTTGCGCCAGCAGTGTGTAGTACTCCCTGCTTCGATACGCGACAGCCGTCGCGCCTGGAGGGACTGCTACCTGCTGGTCACGAACAACTACCACATGCTCCAATTCCATTCCTCGCTGGTCAAGCTCGGCGAACACCTCGCGAGGACTATCGGAAAACTGCTTTCCGAAATAAGCCTCATAGAGCACGACATTGCGAATACTGGTCCCGGCACTTGGGTAGAATTCTGTACGCAGCCAGTTCTGGTTAACAGTTCCACGCTCTGCTGGACCAAGATCGGTCTCGACGATGACACTGAGTGTGCTGATTTGGCGGTCCGTTAGCGCGTACTTGCGCCCTCCGTTGCTTGTCTCGATAGGAAGCGCAAGTCCTTCGTCAATTCGCGCCGGCACCTCCACCCCGGCAGATGTGCGAGCCGTGAGATTCCAGGTTCCTGCTCGTAGCGCCACACGATCACCGAAGCGGTCGAGCGCACCGAGTGGCAGTTTCGCACCGAGTACCGCACCTTCTCGCTTGACGTCGAAGGTCACGTGCTCGTCTTGCCTTACGGCCGAGAGTTGTAGCGCGTCGATTCCACCGGCGGTCTCGTCCCTCAGGCGTAGCCGGAGGGTCGCGCCCGGACCCCACTCCGCGCCACACACGACAGGCCCGGCTGCGCCGCGAATGAGCTCTGCGGCCGCGGCCTTCGTTCGGCGCAGGGTTAGTTCATGACCTCCGACTCGCAGGACGTCGCTTCGGAAAGTGGCGGCATCGACAACCCGCTGCCAACTGCTTCTCGGTGACCTCCGGAAGAACACACTCCACGTCTTGTGATCCTCGTCCCAACCCGGCAACTTGGTAACACGAACCTGCCCACGAACGCTGCGTCTGTCGTGCGGGTCACGTTGCACTCGCACATTGCGCCCCCCCGCCGGACCCCGAATTCGCAACTGGGCTCCCGCACCGATGCGGGCGCCAGTGCGTACCGCGATCTCGATCACGTCGTCTTCGCCGCGGATCGCGTCTAAGACCGCTCCTTCAGCGCGCACACGGCAGTTCAGGCCCAGCTTCGTCCAGCAGATTCGAAGCCAGGTTCCGTCACCAAGTTCCACGAGTAACGGCCGCTCTGCAGGGCCTGGCAATGGCCTGGCGAGAGGGGCGGAGCAGGTAAGCCCGGCGCACCGCACAGTGAGTTGAACTGTCCATGACGTCCCCCCTCGACGGAGTAGGCGTTGTAAGCGTGTTCGCCGCAGACTCCGTAGCGGCACGCGCGCAGTGAACGCGATACGCCCGGTCGATTCAGCGACCGCACCTACATCAGCAGCGGCCGCATCGTCGCGACGGTAGGTCACGTCGGCCGGAATAGAGGCCGCATTCCCCATTAACGTCACCGTTATGCGCTGGTCTGCATCTGGAGCAAGACGCGAGACATGCGCCCATCCGTCGATGACAATGTGGTCGCCTTTCACGGCGATTCGTGCAGTGCGGGAGGCCACCACAAGTTCTGTAGTGACGTCACGCGCTACCACGTCGATCTCGTGACCACTGGTCAAGGGAATCTCGAGGACCGCGCGGTCGCCAACGACAGTTACCGGTAGATCTTTCACCTTGTCCGCACGGCGGAGGGCGACGTACTCGGCGAAGTCTTGCCAGTCGGATCCGTTGAGCAGCTCGTACGCCACCCGCATGGCTGCGGGCGTCTTGCGCAGCGCTTCGGGTGATACGTGGGCAAGGAAACGGCCAATGCACGTAAATAGCTCACGCTGGTAGTTCTCATCGACCTCTGGGTACAGGTCGACGTACCACCGGAGGTCGCGGCGAAGCACCAGTGCGTCGTACTCGTCCTTCAAGTGCTGACCCACGTGCTTTGCAATGAACTCGCTGACGTGAGTAACAGCGTCTACGCGGTCGTGGAGGTGCCGGACGTCCTTGCCACGATTCTGTGTGATCGAAGAATCCCCCTGGTCACGTACTCGCCAGAGCGCGGCGACGACGGGGACGACATCGACTGATCGTGCAATCACGTGCGCCGGGATGATCGTGGGAACGTCTTCGTACAGCACACCTACCGGAAACTCGATCTTACCCTCGCGCCAGAAGGAGGTGCGCCACACCTTGTTGGGTGCGAGGTGGTCGCGGAGCAGTTCCGGAGCCGTTGACACGTGCGTTGCAAGCTGTTCCGTTCTGGCGAATCCCTTGTAGAGCGGGGCCTGCCAAGTTCGACCACTGGAGTCAAAGCGATGCACGTTCCCGGTCGCGAAGTCCGACCTGGTCTGCTCTAATGCGTCGATCATTCGCCGGTAAGCATCGGTGTCGGCGCGATCGTCACTATCGAGGAATGTGAGGTACCTACCGCTCGCGTGGGCCGCTCCTGTGTTGCGGGCATGGCCGAGGCCGTGATTGGACTGACGGATGAGGCGGAAGCGATCATCCTGGTTGGCCCAGCGGTTAGCGATCTCACTGCTCGCGTCAGTTGAGCCGTCGTCCACCATGAGAACCTCGAAGTCCTGCACCGATTGACCGGCGATCGACTCAAGGCACTCCTCTAGGTACGCCTCCACGTTGTAGATGGGCACGACCACGCTGAGCGCTTGTGCGTTAGTGTCCTGACTTCCGCCAGGGTGTGTCGCGGCTACCACATGCACCTCATAACCATCTCGAAGCTAGCATTCCAGTGGGACTGCCTCGATGCTGCCACCCAGCGCTTTGCGGATGCGCACGAGCCGCAGCATTAGGCGATGGGTTCGCTTCCAACGATCTTCTCGGTCGATGAATCGCGCGGTCCGCCTCGGGAGGCTGGTATGCCATCGACTCGCGGCCGGCAGGTGCTGCATCTGGTGATACTTTAATGGCACTGAGTAGCCGGGCCGTTCTCATCGGATCCAGAACGGGGTCCTTGGCAGCCGTCATCCTTTCCACGCACTGAAGGAGAGCCTGTGCTGCGAGCGCGGGTGATGAACAGCCTCCGAGCTGTGCAATCGCCGGTGATTTGGCGATCAATCGCTGTCGTGTTCCAGATCGGCCGCGCTGTCGCACCGAACTGGCGGTCGTGGTCCGCGTGGATGGGCTACGCACTCCGGCACGGACGTCGTCTAAGCGACGCGACAGCGGCCTATGTGGCTGCTGTCACCGGCCGTCGCGCCGCCAAAGATTGGGTTGATGTCGTAACGAACGTGGCAGAGGGCGGCATCGCAAGTTCGTCGCCCGCAAAGTGGTACTACGGCCTTGGGCGGTGCCTGATTGAACGTGGGAACTTCGAAGCCGCGGCGCCGTTGATCCGCGCCGCTTGCCGACACCGGCCCTACAACACCCGATGGCTGGACACGCTCGCCCGCGTCGAGACGCAGACGGGTGATCTGCAAGCTGCGGTCAGTGCCCAGCGTCGTGTGGTTGAGCTCCATGGCCGGGCGGACCCAAGCGCGCGTTTCAAGCTCGCAGTCTCTCTCGATAAGGCGGGGTTATGGAGTGACGCAGCGCACATCCTCGCTGACAACCTCCGCAAGCATCCCAATCATGCTTCGAGCTACAAGTTGCTCGGCGCCGTGTCGACATCTATGTCGATGTGGGGTGGCAGTTTTGTCGACACCCTGCCCGAACGTCTGAAGTGCAAGTTCAGCCTCAGCGGACTTCCACCCGCCACGTCGAACGGCTTGCAGCATTCGTCGACGCCGGCTGACCTCGCTGTGAAGGCGCTCCGGCACGCAGTGAATCTCGAGCCCTCCAGAACCACCTGGCAGGGTGCCCTGGCGGACGCCCTTGTAACGGTCGGGGACCTTGACGCGGCGATCGGACTATACGAGGAGGCGTTGGTGAAGGCGGAAGCAAGCAACGACCGCTGGGCGCTCAATGCCAAGCAGCGATGGCAGTTCCACTGCGAGCGTTGTTATCACCTACTTGGACAAGGCCGGGTCGAGGACCCACTGTTCGATGCCACCGTCGAATCAGCAAGTAGAACGGCCGTCGACACCCGTTCGGTAGCTGGTCTTTTCACTGCGGAGTTGTACTATCTCGGCCTTACGATCAACGGTTTGCTCGGCTCCGCTAACTGTGAGCACGTCAATATCTACTTCAACGGCAAGCCCCTCCGGGCAGTGAACGTCGCGCGCGACATTTTCCTCCCTCAGTTCAAACTCACGATCAAGCGCAATACGCTGGCACTGTTTCCCAGTACTGGCGTGCTCGAGGTACGCACACCCGACGGTGAGCAACTCAATGGGCCACGAGGTGCAGATCACATCGTCATCTCCATGCCGCACGGCAATGGTCGGTTGCTCGGCATCATTGGAGATGGCGCCACGCTTAACAAGAAGGGCGAGATCAGACCATCGCCAGCGGAGAGGCACCGCGAGGATCGTGACCTGGAGATCTACTCTCGGCTTCGCACCTTCTTCGAAGATCACTTAGGCCGTCCGTTGTTTCTTCTTTACGGAACTCTCCTCGGCTACCACCGTGGAAGTGACCTCATACCGGGCGATGACGACTTCGATGCCGGCTACATCTCGGATAAGTCCGATCCACTCGCCGTCAAGGAGGAGGCCAAGGAGATCATCCTCGAGCTGGTTCGGGCCGGCTTTACGGTGAGTATCAACCGCAGGGGTCGCATGTTCCGCGTCCAACTTCAGCCAACCGAACCGGCCGGTTGCCATGTCGACGTTCATCCGACCTGGTTCCAAGACGGCAACGTGTGGATTCACAACGTCGTGGCTATGCCAAGCAGTCGAGAAGACTTTCTGCCGGTAGTCGACGGGACGATGCGAGGGGTCACCGTATCTGTCCCCAGACGTCCAGAGATCTTCATACGGGGGAATTACGGCCCCGGGTGGAAAGTGCCGGACCCTGGTTTCCGGTACTACCCATCAGAGGTTGACCCTGCTGTCATGCGCAATCTTGCCAAAGCCCTGATCACAGTAGGCGAGTACAAGTCGCTCGCGGAGAGGGTCCAGCAGGAGCATGGTCACGGACCAACGGCTGGACGGCTCGTCTCGATCGGCTCCCAGGATCTCTATCCTCTGAGCGAGTTCATCATGTGAAGCGCCGAAGCCGGGGCGGACAGCTTTCGCAGTCCAGGCCTTGAGGTTGCTCTAGGGCAGTAATCAAAGCGGTAGTTATGCTCCATGTAGGCGCTGCCCGCGCACAGTCGGCGCAACACCGCAAGATGCGGGGAGGGAAGCGACGTCGATGTGGCGCTTCCGACAATACGTCGCGCTATCCAATCCCCCTCGGCCATCAGCTGAAGAGCTCCGAAGTCGTCTCAACCTCAGCTCCAAGGGTGCTAGGGATCTGTACGGCTCGCCCGTCAATAGACGCAGTTTCCGTCCACGGCGCCATGTTTGCAGGGGGTTACAGGCTGTTGAACAACACTTGAACCCTGCTTGGACTACTCTCGCCCGTAGGACGTATGCTGGCCCGCGCTGGCTGCTGGTCCCTGCGCCGACGCTGGGCAGCCGCGGTTCCAGCGACATGTCGCGCGACTGAACGGCGCTGCCGCTGCCAACAAGGAGATTGAGGTTGAGACCCACCGTGTACGTCGGGATGAGTGCCGACCTCATCCACCCCGGCCACATAAATATCCTGAAGCACGCGGCCGAACTGGGCGACGTCACGATCGGGCTGCTTACCGACGCAGCCATCGCAAGCTATAAGCGGCTCCCACACATGACCTACGAGCAGCGACGCGCAGTAGTCGAGAACCTCAAGGGTGTGGTAGCGGTCGTGCCACAAGAGACACTCGATTACGTGCCGAACCTTCGGCAACTCAAGCCCGACTATGTCGTCCACGGTGACGACTGGCGCACGGGCGTGCAGCGGCAGACCCGGCAGCGAGTCATCGATGCGCTGGCCGAGTGGGGCGGTCAGCTCGTCGAGGTCGAGTACACCAAGGGCATCTCGTCAACACAGCTCAATGCCTCGCTGCGGGAGGTGGGCACGACCCCAAGCGTGAGGCTCTCCCGCCTTCGCAGGCTCATCGAACACAAGCCGATAGTCCGGCTGATAGAGGCTCACAGCGGTCTCACTGGTCTCATCGTCGAGAACACCAGCGTCGAGGTGGACGGTCGCAAGACCGAGTTCGACGGCATGTGGTCCAGCTCGCTGACCGACTCCACAGCCCGCGGCAAGCCCGATACCGAGGCGGTTGACATCTCCGACCGGCTGAAGAGTGTCAACGAGCTGTTCGAAGTGACCACCAAGCCGCTCGTGTTCGACGGCGACACCGGTGGCAAGCCAGAGCACTTCACCTTTACGGTGAGATCACTCGAGAGGCTGGGCGTCTCGGCGGTGATCATCGAGGACAAGGAAGGGTTGAAGCGCAATTCACTGTACGGGACGGACGTCAAGCAGACGCAGTCCTCGATCGAGGAGTTCTGCTACCGACTGCACGTGGGCAAGAAGGCCCAGATCACCGATGATTTCATGATCATCGCTCGCATCGAGAGCCTGATACTGGACAAAGGAGTCGACGACGCCGTCGAACGCGCCGAGGCGTACATCGAGTCCGGCGCCGACGGAATCATGATTCACAGCCGTCAGAAGACGCCTGACGAGGTCTTCGAGTTCTGTGACCGGGCCGCCAAGTTCGAGCGCCAAGTGCCAATCGTGGCCGTCCCTACGAGCTACAACACGGTGACCGAAGCCGAGCTCGCCGATAGAGGCGTCAGTATCGTCATCTATGCGAATCACATGCTTCGCGCCGCCTACCCGCAGATGCGCAAGGTCGCCGAGACCATCCTGCGACATGGCCGGGCGCACGAGGCCGAGCCGATGCTCGCGCCGATCAAGGATGCGCTAGCCATAATTCCGGAGAACGCGAGCTGATGATCGATCCAGCACGTTTAGTCGACATCCTGCGCGAGCAGGGCGTCACCATGTACACCGGCGTCCCAGACAGCCTCCTCAAGCAACTCGGTTCGCACATCATGGCAGCCCTTCCGCGCGAGCAGCACGTGATCGCCGCCAACGAGGGTGGTGCGGTGGCCATCGCCATGGGCCACTACCTGCGCACCGGCTCGCCGGCAGCCGTGTATCTGCAGAACTCGGGACTTGGCAACACGATCAACCCGCTGCTGTCGCTGGCCGATCCCGATGTGTACGGCATACCGATGCTGGTAATCGTCGGATGGCGGGGACAGCCGGGCGTCAAGGACGAGCCGCAGCACATCAAGCAGGGCCGGGTGATAGAGGCCTTGCTCGATGCCATCGAATTGCCGTGGTCTGTTTTGCCGCGCGACCCCGGTGCGGCGGAGACGACGATGGCAGAGGCCGTCAAGGTCGCCATCGACCGAAGCAGTCCTTATGTTGTCCTGGTCGAGAAGGGCACCTTCGCCGACGCGAGCATGTCTCTGCCGCCCGCATCCGCTACCGAAGGGCTGGTCAGCCGCGAGGACGCACTCATCTCCATGGCTGACGCAGTTGGCTCGGAGGCGGTCATCGTTTCGACGACCGGCATGTTGAGCCGCGAGTTGTTTGAGCACCGCGAGCGGACCGGTCAGTCCGGCGAACGAGACTTCCTCACCGTGGGTGGCATGGGTCACGCGAGTTCGATCGCGCTTGGCATCGCGATGCGGGAGAGCCGGCGCGAGGTCTGGTGCTTCGACGGTGACGGTGCTCTACTCATGCACCTTGGTGGCCTTGCCGTGATCGCCGACCATGCCCCTCCGACCTTCTTCCACGTTGTCTTCAACAACGGCGTGCACGACAGTGTCGGCGGTCAGCCGACGTCGGTGAATGTGGTCGACGTGGCAGCTGCTGCCCGAGCGTTGGGATACCGGCACGCATCGTCTACCAGTGACCTGGCGACGGTGTCGGGCGCCGTAGCGGAGTTGCGCCGGCACGCTGGCCCCGCCCTGCTCGAGTTGAAGGTCCGGCCCGGCAACCGGCCCGGTATTGGGCGTCCGACCCGCACGCCCGCCCAGAGCAAGCGCGCGTTCACGACGGCACTCCGGTAGGGATGCCGTGTCCGCGAACTCCGCGCCCGAGGTCAAGCGAGACCGCCGCGTCAACGCCGCCGCACCAATCGTGGCTTACGGGGATCGTTCTGTGTTACGTGTGCCGTGGCACATCCAAGCGCTCGGAGCGAAGCGAGTTCTGCTGGTGTGCGGCCGGAAGTCGTTCGACGCCTCCGGCGCGTCGGCCATGCTTCCGGACCTGGAATCAATTGCCAAGGTCCACCGGTGGAGCGATTTCGCCCCCAACACCGACTCCGCCGACCTTCGGAACGGCCTCGGCATCATGCGGGAGTTCGAGCCTGATGTCGTGATCGGCGTAGGTGGCGGAAGCGCGCTAGATATGGCCAAGTTGCTCTGTGGCTTTCGCGACATCGCCGACGACGTCCTCGACGGCATCCGATCGGGCTTCAACACCGCAACCCGACACGAACGCCTCGTCCTCGTTCCCACGACGAGCGGCTCGGGTGCTGAGGCGACCAACTTCGCCGTCGTGTATATCGGGCACGAGAAGTACTCGATCGGTGGCGACGGAATGCGGCCCGACGTAATCGCACTTGATCCGACGTTAGCGGTCTCAGGATCGCCTTACCAGCGAGCCACCTCCGGTATAGATGCCGTCTGCCAGGCCATCGAGAGCCTGTGGGCGGTCGGCGCGACCAACCGCAGCCGGCACTTCGCCCGAACCGCGCTTCGTGTTCTCATGCCGGCGATAGAGCGGTTCGTCCACGATCCTGATCCAGAATCAGCGCAGGCTATGTGCATCGGTAGCCATTTCGCCGGACGCGCCATCGACATCTCGCGCACCACGGCCGCACACGCACTTTCGTATGGGATAACCAAGAACTACGGTCTTAGCCACGGCCATGCTGTGGCGCTCACCACGCCGGCATTCATCGCTGCACATGCAGCTCTACCGACGAACCGACTGCAACCAGGCGTTACACCAGGCAACCACGAGCGTGCCATGCGCACAATAGTCGCCGCACTAGGCACATCAACCGCTGCACAGGCGAGCACTCGCTTTCGCATCCTCACCCGTGCCCTTGGCCTTATGCGCAGACCCGACAGCGACATGCCACCCGAACTCATCGCCGATCAACTCATCACGACGGTTAATGCCGAACGGCTCGCTAACAACCCGATGCAATTCACAGCTGTCGAACTTCGAAACCTCGTCATTGACTCACTCGCGGAACAGACGCCTTAGCCGCTTCCCTTTACTGAGTATGTCGACGTCAATCAGGCCCCGGCTGGACGGTGCCGGGCCTGGGACTTCCGGTACTACCCGTCCGAGGTGAACCCCGCAGTCAGGCGCAACCTTAACCGTGGCCTGATGACAGTCGGCGAGTACAGGTCGCTCACGAGGCGCATCGGGAGGAGTTGGGTGACACGCCCGCAGCGGGGCGATTCGTCTCAATCGGGTCTCAAGACCTCTATCCCCTGCGCGACTTTATGATGTGACGCATCGAGCGTGACCCACACCAGCAGTCGTTGCCTCAACGTCAAGGCATGTCGTCCGGCAACTGCAGTCCAAGACTGGGCCGCTATGCTCCCTCTTCGGGGCTGTCCTCGCATGACACAGTAGCGAGGTTTGACGACCCGGCGGGAGGGGGCTGCGGTGGAGAGTTCAAAGCTTCTACGCCTCCCCTTCGGCCGTGAAATGCTCGCCGCAACAGCAATCGTGGCACTCACTGCGGGGGCCGTCTGGATCGTCACGCGCAACCCGGTACATACCACGGTATCCGCGCTGGCCGCGCTCGGGCTGTCGGCACTCTGGATCGGGACCGAAAGGGTCAGGCGCCGCGAAGCCAGGCAGCGGCGCGACGAAGCCGACCGCAGGCGAGACGCATACATCGCCGAGATCAAGACGCATCTCGAACTCGACAGGAGGCTCCAAGTTGCCGTCGGCTCAGGTGAACATCACGGCAACACCGAAGCCTGGCGGATCAGGCGAACTCCGATGGCGCATGGCCGAGGCTCCCGATTCATCAACCGTGTCCGGCTGGGCACCTCCGGAGGCTCAGCCAACGAGTTAGTCGAGAAGGGCGTCGACAGCGACAGTGAGGAACTATCGTTCTGGCGCACAGTCGACATTGACGCGCTTGCCCTGTCGGGAACCTCGTACCGCGCATTGGCGCCAATCGACATTGCGCCGGGCGATCCGGTGTCTGTCATGTATTTTCCATACGTGCCCGCTCTGGATCGGGAGACCGCGGTGCTACGTCGAGACTTCAGGGCAAGTCTCCGCACAATCGTCGCATCTGTAGCCGAGTTCAACGGCCGGAACCGTCTACCGCGCCACGGGCTGAGTGACGCCTCGCGTTACCCATTTCCTCCTCGGCCGTCTGTAGCGGAGCTTCGGCTTCGCATGAACGTCAGCGCCGAATGCGCCGACGACCTGTTGCGACTGGTTGATCGAGTCCGCAATGACCGGTCGATCATCCTCGACGCCTACTCCAACCTGCCGCGGTGCCTTTGCCATAATGACATCTCGCCTGGAAACGCAGTTCAAATGGACGGCATCGTCACCTTCAGCGACTTCGGCCAGGCGTCCGGCGGCCCCATTGGGAGCGACCTTCACGCGATCATCCGATGGTCGGCAGGGAAGATGTACGAATCGGACCACGTCGAAAACCTCATAGCCGCCTACGTGGAAGCAATCAAGCCGTACCACAGCACTGTCTCGATCGCGCAAGTACGTCTTGCCGCCTGCACCACCTTCTACCTCCGATACACCAATCTCAAGTTCAGTAGCGCAAGGTACGAGCGACCGTTTAGATTTGCGCTGAAGCAGATGGCTGACCTCGTCGGACAATTGAAGACCGCGTAGACGATGGTCACCGAGTGAGATGCCGGCTCCCCTCCCCATTGCTCCTCCGACCCACAACCCACGACGAGGACTGGATCAGGTATCTTGGCGCGAACGCTCGCACAAGGATCTTGGCAGGTACTCAAGCATATGTGAGACGACTCTGCACTCCTCGCCCTGCTGCCAGGACTCAACGGTAAGTTCTGGTGAACTACTCGATCGAAAGGACCAGCCATAACTTCGACTAGGAAAGTCGGTGCGGCGAAGGGCCAGAACCGAATGGCAAGGCCGCCACACCGAATTATGCTGCTCAGCAGCAACGGAGCAGGTCTTGGCCACCTCACGCGCCTGATGGCGATAGCAAGGCGGTTACCGAGCAATACTAGTGTGGTAATTGCGACCGAGTCGCTCGCCGCTCCGCTCGTACACAAGGCCGGCTACCTCACCGAATACATAACATCACGTAAGTATTCGGACCTCCTACGCGATAGATGGAACCGCTTTTACCACCGCCGCTTGCTGCACCTCATCTCGTGTCATCAACCGGACCTTGTTGCCTACGACGGCGTCGTGCCGTACTCCGGGCTGGTGAGGGCGATCGAAGACACTCCCGGTGTAACCTGGCTCTGGATTAGACGAGCAATGTGGAAAGCTGGCAAGGGACAGGAGTGGGTAGAGCGCGGTGCGCATTTCGATCATGTTCTCGAACCTGGTGACTTCTCCCAGGCAGTGGATCAGGGAGTCACCGTCCATGACCGTGCAGCGGTCCACCGCGTGGGGCCGATCACGCTCTTGGACCGAAATGACCTGCTCCCGCGCGCTCAGGCACGCGAGGCATTGGGACTGGCTGGCGACGGCCCGGCCGCACTCCTCCAACTCGGAGCAGGCAACATCAACGACGTCCAGACAACCGCCGGTCGGATCGCCGTGCATTTGGTGGGCATGGGCGTCCGGGTTGTGGTCGCCCAGTCGCCCATTTCCCGCACCGCCCTTGACTTGCCGGCCGGCGCAATTGTCGTGAATCTCTACCCCCTGAGCCCTTACCTGCGAGCATTCGACTTCGCCGTGAGC
>Ga0299914_10001311_pt1 | contig 16363 bp, 18 predicted proteins | sample RVTome_10_FD_201361 | JGI IMG/M metagenome (GOLD analysis project Ga0299914, IMG submission 201361) | Soil microbial communities from uranium-contaminated site in the Upper Colorado River Basin, Wyoming, United States - RVT153D57 (version 2) ...
CTTCGGAGGACCCAGCGACGAACACGACATCTCCATCCTCACGGGCCTCCAGGTCGCCCGCGCCCTGACCGGCGATCCGATGGCGCTCTACTGGTCGAAGACCGGCAAGTGGTTCCAGGTCGAGGCGGCCGCCGAGGCGGCGGACTTCGTGGATGGCGTGCCCCGCAAGGCCCGCGAGGTCAAATTCATGGCCGCGCCGGGGGCCGGTTTCGTGATGAAGAAGAAACCCCTGGCCCTGGAGGTGGCCGTGATTGCCTGCCATGGCGGTCCGGGCGAAGACGGCACCCTGCAGGGGGCGCTCGACCTGGCCCGCATCCGTTACACCGGGCCCGGACAGTCCGCCTCGGCCCTCGGGATGGACAAGTTCTCTTTCGGGGCGACCATGGCGGCGGCCGGGCTCCCGTCCTTGCCCCGCCGCCTCCTCATCCCGGGCGCCGCCGCCACCACAGCCGGATTCGAGGGGCCATACATCGTCAAACCTCGTTTCGGCGGCTCGTCGATCGGCATCGAGGTGGCAGCCGACTGGGAAACCGTCATGGCCCTCGTCGGGCATTCGCCCTATTTCGCCGCCGGGGCTGTGGTCGAGCCCTTCTTGGAAGGCAGCCGCGACCTGCAGGTCGCGGTTCGACTGTTTCCGGCGCTCGAGCTGTCAGCGATCGAGGCTCCGGCCCGGGCCGAGGGGAGTGGCATCTACAGCTACGACCAGAAGTACCTGGCGTGGGGCGGCGAGGTCTCCGGTGGCCGGGAGCTTCCGGCTCAGATCGAGGTAGGCCTCTCGGAGCGGGTGCGGGAGTTGGCAGCCCGCGTCGCCACCGTCTACGGGGTGCGGGGGATTTCGCGTATCGACTTCCTGGAACGCGACGGAGAAGTATGGGTGAACGAGATCAACACGATTCCCGGGTCGATGGCCGCCTATCTCTGGATCGACCCGCCCCGGGACAGGGCGGAGTTGTTCGGCGCCATGGTGTCCGAGGCGGCGGCCTCCCCGGCTCGGTCTTTTTCCACGTCCGGTTCCGACGGCACCGCACTCCGCAGTGCCGGGACCATCGCCTCAAAACTCGGCTGAAACGGTTGTCGGTTGTCAGTTGTCGCCCGAACCGAGACAACGGCAGCGTGCAAGGGAAAGTCGGGGAGGGAGGTGACTCGTTCGAGTCGAGGCGCGACCGATGACCGAGAACTGATCACTGACAGCCCGCCGGAGAGCCCTAGAGATTCACCACCGGGCAGGTCAGGGTGCGGGTGATGCCCTCGATTCCTTGGATCCGGGCGACCACCAACTTGCCCAACGCGTCCACGTCGTCCGCGGTTGCCTTGACGATGACGTCATAGGGGCCGGTCACGTCGTCGGCGTCGGTGACACCGGGAATCCCTCGCACCTCGTCGGCGACGAGGGCCGCCTTGCCGACTTCGGTCTGGATCAGCACATAGGCCTGAACCACTTACCCTCCTGTTGGTCTCGGGTGGGGGACTATACCGACCGGCTGCTGGCCGCGCCCTGGTGCGACCTCAATACTTGTCTTGACCGAAGCGGATGCCCGAGGCAAAAGACGCCCCGTCGTCCTCGGTCATTTCGAAGATGATCCGCTGACCCTGGCGGAGGGTGCGGAACACCGAGCCCTGCAACGAGCCCGGCCGGAGATAGACCTCGCTGCGGTCGTCGTCACGGACCACGATGCCGGTGCCGGTCACCGGGTCGTAGGTCTGGACGACTCCCTGGACGGCCACCGCGCCGCTCAGGCCTTCTGAACCTTGCCAGCGCGGATACACGAGGTGCAGACGCGGGCGCGGCGGGTGTTGGAACCGTGACGAACACGGATTCGCTGGATGTTGGGCAGCCAGCGCCGGTTGTTTCGTTTGTGGGAAAAGCTGACGGTTTTGCCGAAGCTGGGGGCTTTCCCACAGATCTCGCAATGGTACGACATGAAAGAAAGAACTCCTGGGGACAGGGCAAGAGGATACTCGCCGCCAACAAGGTCGGGAAATCTGTGAACCGAATCTCGGCGTCCAGCCTGGTTTCCGTTCACAGAACACACAACAGGGGTTCGGCACTGATCGTCTCGCGGCGAACGAGACGTGACCGGTATCCTCACCGGGGTGACGCTGTCACCGACCGACCTCAAGCACGCTTTCCTCGTCTACCAACGGCTGTTGGCTTCCCATCGACGGGCCCTCAATGCCCTCAACGTCTATCCGGTCCCCGATGGGGACACCGGTTCGAATATGGCACAAACAGTCGACTCGGTGGTAAGGCATCTCGACGAAGCCGAGACGATGGAAGAGGTGGCCACCGCCCTGAGTCACGGTTCCCTGATGGGAGCCGCCGGCAACTCGGGGGTCATCCTCTCTCAGGTCCTGCGGGGCCTGGCCGAGGTGGTTCGTCACCGCCGCCAGGTGGAGACAGCCGATCTGGCCGCTGCCCTGTCGGCGGCGGCGACCGCGGCCTACGAAGCGGTCCAGCGTCCGGTCGAGGGCACGATTCTGACTGTCGTGCGCGAGTCGGCGACCGCCGCCCAGCAGGCGGCCGATGGTGAACTGGCTGAGATGCTGAAGCAGGCGTACGAGCGAGCCATCACCGCGCTCGAGAGCACCACCGAGATGCTGCCCATCCTCAAGGAGGCGCGGGTTGTCGACGCCGGGGGGGCCGGCTACCTGCTCCTGTTGGCAGCCTTCCTCGAAGTCGTGACCGGGGTCGAGGCCCCCCTTCCCGAACGCCTCTTCCAGGCCGTCCCCACCATCGAGGTCGAGGGAGCCCCGATCGGCCCCCGCTATGAGGTGATGTACTTCCTGGAGGCCCCCGACGAAAGGCTCGATGCCTTTCGCCGGGCGTGGCGTGACATGGGCGATTCGATAGTGGTCGTGGGCGGGGACGGCCTGTGGAACTGCCACATCCACACCGATGAGATCGGGCCGGCCGTCGAAGCGGGTGTCGAGGCGGGACGACCGCGGGGGATCCGTATAACGGACCTCTACGAGCAAGTCGGGGCCCTGGAAGCCGATGTCGCCGCCGGCGGCTTCAGTCCCCTCCCCGAATTCCTGACTGCTCCGATCGGTGTAGTGGCGGTAGCGACAGGACCGGGTCTCGTCGAGCGCTTCCGACGTCTGGGCGTTCAGCAGGTCGTAGCGGGCGGCCAATCGGCCAACCCGACTGTCGAGGAAGTCCTCGCCGCGGTCGAGGACGCCCCGGCCGGCGCCGTGATCATTCTTCCCAACAACAAGAACATCATCCCGGTGGCCGAGCAGGTGGACGGTCTCACGACCAAGACGGTGGCGGTGGTGCCGACCCGCAGCCTGCCCCAGGGACTGGCGGCCATGATGGGCTACGTTCCCGACACCGCCGACCTCGACTCGCTGCTCGACGACATGGCGGCGGCGGCCGGGGCGGTCGATTTCGGGGAGGTCACGATGGCCGTGCGCGATGCTCGGGTCGACGGTTGGGACGTGAACCGGGGCGACTGGATGGGAGTAGCCGACGGACGCATCGTCGTGGCCGACCAGGACCGATTCTCCGTCTTGCGTGGCCTGGTGGCGGCCATCATGCCGCCCACGGCCGAACTGGTCACGGTCTACGCCGGCGAGGGCGCTACGACATCAGATGCCAAGGCATTGGAGGCGTGGGTCGCCGAGACCCACCCCACCGTCGAGGTGCTCGCCCTGGAGGGCGGGCAACCGCTGTACCCGTATCTGATTTCGGTGGAATGAGCGGCGATGGCCGATCTTGCTCGGTTGGCTGAGGTAGACGTCCGCCGTCTGACCGGCCTCAAGGGGGAGAGGGGGGAGGTGGTCTACAAGGCGGGCGTCAGGACGGTCGCCGACCTGTTGATGCACGTCCCCCGCACCTACATCGACCGGTCGCGCAGCGTCGCCATCACCGATGTTCCCCTTGGTCAGGAGGTAACGGTGGTCGGCAAGGTGACGAATGTCTCCCTCCGACGGCCCCGGCGGAACCTGATCGTGGTTGAGGCCGCCATCACGGACGGAGTCTCCGTCCTGAAAGCTGTTTGGTTCAACCAGCGCTTCCGCAAGCAGCAACTTGCTGTCGATACCGAAGTGGCGTTGTCGGGCCGGGTCGAACGGTTCGGCCGCCGCCTACAGATGAAGACCCCCGCCGTCGATGTCCTCTCGACGCCCACCGAATCTCTCGACACGGGGAGAATCGTTCCGATCCACCCCGCCATGGGCAAGGCGACAGCCGGTGTCATTCGGCGGGCGGTGCACAACGCTCTGATCAGGAGCCAGCCGATCCCAGACTCGGTTCCTGGATTCGTGGTGAACAAGGCCGGTGTCGCCGCTCGGGACTGGGCGTATGGGGCGATCCACTTCCCCGAGTCTCTCGACGACGTCGTTCCGGCCCGCAACCGTCTGGTTTTCGATGAGCTGTTCCGCCTCGAAGTCGCCCTTGCGGTGCAGAAGCGGCGTCAGGAGACGGCCTCGCGAGGAATCGCCCACGACGTCTCCGGCGAGTTGGCCGCCCGGTTCATCGCCGGTCTGCCCTACGCGCTCACGGCGGCCCAGCGTCGCGTCCTCGACGAGATAGGCGTCGACCTTGCCCGGCCCCACGCCATGCATCGGTTGCTCCAGGGTGAAGTCGGGTCCGGTAAGACGGTGGTGGCGGTAGCCACCCTGCTCGCCGGCATCGAGGGTGGCTGGCAGGGGGCAGTCATGGCACCGACCGAGGTCCTGGCGGAACAGCACTATCTGGTGATTTCCGACCTGTTGGCCTCGGCGGGCCTCGATCCCGAGATCGAGGGCGAGGGTGCCGCCCTGGGAATGGGATCTCTCTTCGACGGGGCGAAGCGGCCGGCGGTGCGGATGGCGCTTCTCACGGGCAGTCGGGCGATCCTGTCGCACAGGCCCGGTGCGGGGCGGGATCAGGTGACGGCTGCCATCGCTTCGGGAGACGTCGAGATGGTCGTGGGGACCCACGCTCTCATCCAGGAGGGTGTGGAGTTCTATCGGTTGGGGGTGGCGGTGATCGACGAGCAGCACCGTTTCGGGGTGGCGCAGAGGGTCGAGTTGCGCGACAAGGCGTCGGGGATCGATCCCGACCTCCTCATAATGACGGCCACACCGATCCCCCGGACCTTGTCTATGACCCTCTACGGCGACCTCGACGTCTCGGTGATCGATGAGATGCCGCCCGGACGAACTCCCGTCCGGACTGTGGCCTTGAGCAACGTTCGCCAGCAGCGGGCGTGGGACCTCGTTCGCACCGAGGTCGAGTCGGAAAGGCAGGCATTCGTCGTCTGTCCCCTCGTCGAAGACAGCCCGAAGATCGAAGCCGCCTCGGCCACCGCCGAGTACGAACGCCTCCAAGGAGTGCTCGACGGCCTCAGGCTGGGTCTCATTCATGGGCAGCTCCATCCCCGTGACAAGGAAGCAGTGATGACGGCCTTCAGGGCGGGCGAGATCGACGTACTCGTGGCCACGACCGTGATCGAGGTGGGCATCGACGTCCCCAATGCCACCGTGATGGTCATCGAGGATGCCGACCGCTTCGGACTCTCCCAACTCCACCAACTCCGGGGCCGGGTGGGCCGCGGTCGCCACCCGGGACATTGTGTACTCATCGCCGACCCCACCACATCCGACGGGGAGGAGAGGATCGAGGCGATGGTCCGGACCACCGACGGCTTCGAACTGGCCAATGAGGATCTGCGCATCCGCGGTCAGGGCACCGTGTTCGGGATGCGCCAATCGGGCATCGCCGATCTCAAGCTGGCCGACATTCTCCGCGACTTCGAACTGCTGACGATCGCCCGGGCCGAGGCCTTTGCCCTCGTCGAGCGTGACCCCGACCTGAGCGCCCACCCGGATCTGGTCGCCGAGATCGGCGCTCTGCTCGGCAACGACGTGGAATGGCTGTTCTCCGAGGCCCGGGCCTGAGTGCTGCTGGTCGTTGGGTCGACGGGAATCACCAACAAGCGGATCCAGGGCGCTTCGCCTCTCTGGGGCGTCAGCCTGGGCGAATTCGACGAGGGGCTTCCGCCTCGTTCGCAATCGAAGGTGCAGGCACCTGGCCCAGGGACACGCAGTTGCACGCTCGTTACCAGGGTGGCGACCTTCGCTGATTTTCGCCGGGACCGTAACCCGTCAGACGTATTCTCGACGATGGCAGCCATTGCGCCGACGTATCCCGCTAGATCAGGGCGTGCTCCTGGAGCGCCTCGAGATCGCAGACGTCCAAGGCGGACTCGTGCGTGGAGACCAAGATCACCTTGGGGGCCATCCCCGCCTGGTAGGCCTGCTGCCAGCGGGCGGCGCCCAGGCACCAGCGGTCTCCGGGCCGCAGCCCTTCGAAGCCGTACATCGGCATCGGCGTCGACAGGTCATTCCCGACCGATGCCGAGAACTCGAGAAACTCTTCGGTCATCTCGGCGCACACGACGTGGCGCCCGAGGTCCTCGGGTCCGGTGTTGCAGCACCCATCCCGGTAGAACCCGGTCAACGGGTCGAGGGCGCAGGGCATGAGGGGTTCCCCGAGGACGTTGCGGGCCATGCGCTCATGGTGGCAGGTCCGACCAGGGCTCTCAACGGCGGCGGCATGCCGGGCGGACTCCGTATCGTGGTCCTATGCGGATCATCACCGGGATCGCCAAGGGCAGGCGTCTGCGCGCCCCTGACACGTCGAGGACCCGACCGGCCACGGATCGGGTCCGTGAGGCCGTCTTCTCAGCCATCGGGTCGTGGGTGGAGGATGCGGATGTCCTTGACCTCTACGCCGGATCCGGCTCATACGGCCTCGAGGCGCTCAGCCGAGGAGCTGCCACCGCCACGTTTGTCGAGAAAGGCCGCCAGGCGGTGGCGGCCCTGAAGGCAAACGTCGAGCTGGTGGGGTTGGGGGGCCGGATCATCGCCCAGGACGTCGGCGCGTTCCTCGACGGGGCTCGGGGGGCTGGCGCGTACCACCTCGTTTTCATCGATCCGCCCTGGGACCTGGCCGGCGAGGTGGTGGGCTCCCAACTCGTCGACGTCGACCGCATCCTGGCACCCGGCGGCGAGGTTGTCGTGAGCCGTCGCGAGGGCGACCCGGAACCGCTCCAACCTCCCGGTTGGTCGGTTGCCACCGATCGGCGCTACGGAGACGCCAGAATCTACCGGTACGCCAAGGACATCGACGAGGAATCCCTATGACTACGGCTCTCTGCCCCGGCAGTTTCGACCCTCCCACCAACGGCCACATCGACGTGATCGAGCGAGCCATCGAGATCTTCGACCAGGTCGTTGTGGCGGTGGTGGCCAACCCGGCCAAGGAGCCCATGTTCTCGGCCGACGAGCGGATGGCGATGATCGGCCGTGCCTTCGGTGACCGGGTCCGTCTGGAGGCCTTCGATGGTCTCCTGGTGAATTTCGCCCGCTCGGTCGGCGTCGACGTCGTCGTCAAAGGCCTCCGTGCGGTCAGCGACTTCGACTACGAGTTGCAGATGGCCCAGATGAACCGCACTCTCGCCGGGGTCGAGACCGTCTTCCTGCCCACCAACCCCGAGTGGTCTTATCTTTCCTCGTCGTTGGTGCGCGAAGTTGCCAGACTGGGGGGCGCCTACGGGAGTTTGGTGCCCCCGCACGTAGCCGCGGCACTCCAGGAGCGTTTGGCATGAGCGACGACGAATACCCAGACCGGTACGGAGACGAGCCTCTCGAGGACCCCCTGGTTATCCTCGAGGGTCGTTCCGATGCCTCCTCGCCCTCCGACGACTCCGAGACGGATGCCCCTGATCTCGAGGACGATGACTATCGCCCCGAGTCCTACCAGACGGTGTCCTCCCGGGCAGTAGTCGCCGCAGCCATCGACGAACCCCGTCCCCGATCGTCGGTCGGGGAGTTGCAGGACATGGTGGACGATCTCATCGCCCACGTCCACGAGGCGAAGACGATGCCTCTTTCCTCGAGTGTCCTGGTCGACCGCGAGCAGTTCCTCGTCATGTTGGAGAGGCTGCGGGCCGAGCTCCCCGACGAATTGCGGGCCGCCCGGTGGATGGTTCGCGAGCGGGAGGCATTCATCGCCCGGACCAACGAGAAGGCCCAGGACATCATCGACAAGGCCAAGATCGAGTCGGCCCGCCTGGTGTCGGACTCGAACATCGTGGCCGAAGCGGTCGAGGAGGCCAACATCCTCGTGCGGCGGGCCGAGGGCGAGTCGCGCCGCCTCCGTCTCGAGGCAGAAGACGACATCGAGAACGGTCTGGAGCGGGTGGAGAACCTCCTCAGTGAGCTGCTCGGCAAGGTGCACTATTCCCGCGAAGACCTGCACCGGGCTCGTCCCAAGCCCCCCGAGGTTCCGCTGTGAGTATCCTGCGTTTTCAGGTTTCGGACGTGGCCGACCGACCGGGGGAGCGGCGCCTCGATTCCGGGACCCTCGACCTCGATCTCAAGGTCGGCGAGTCCACGGTAACCGGGCCCGCGACCGTCGACGTGGCCATTGAAGGCATCGATGGTGGCGTCTTGGCGCGTTTCACGGCGGCCTATCAGATGCATCTCGTATGCAATCGCTGCCTGTTGGAATGGGACGAGGCGGGCCAGGTCTCGTCCGTTCAGGTGTTCGAGGAGGAACCGGACGAGGACGGCTATGCCCTGGGTCGCGACGACTCGATCGACTTGGCCGGTCCAGTGCGCGATGAGATCGCCTTGGCCGTCCCGATCCGACCGCTCTGCCGCCCTGATTGTCTGGGACTTTGCCCGACGTGCGGAAACGACTTGAATAGGGACCCCTGCCAAGGCCACGACGAGGGTTCCGACTCGCCCTTCGCCGTTCTGGAGGGGTTGTTGAACGATCGCTCAGCCGAACGTTCGTCGGACAGAGACGTTTCCCAACCGTGATGAAGGAGTGCTGCTCATGGCGGTGCCCAAGAAAAAGATGTCGCGCAGCCGCACGCGGCAGCGCAAGGCGGCATGGAAGGTCAGCCGTCCCACCATGTCGACCTGCCCCCAGTGCAAGGCCACCAGGCTGCCGCACCGGGCGTGTCCCAACTGTGGCCAATACAACGGTCGCGAGGTCGTCGAAGTCGAGTAGCGCTTGATCGCCCTCGACGCCATGGGGGGTGACCATGGCCCGGATGAACTCGTCGCCGGGGCCCTGGCGGCGCACGATCAAGGTGTCGAGGTCGTACTGGTCGGCGACGAGGACCTTCTGCGACGGTTCATGGGCAACCGAGCCGACGAGATTCCGATCGCCCACGCTCCCGAGATAATCGGGATGGGCGACGATCCCGCTCGCGCCCTGCGGGAAAAGCCCCAGGCTTCCGTGTGTGTCGCCGCTCGCCTGGTCCGCTCGGGCGATGCCGCGGGTTTCGTATCCGCCGGGTCGACGGGGGCCGCCATGGCGGCGGCCGCCATTCTCGTGGGCCGAGTGCCCGGAGTCTCCCGCCCGTCGATCGCCTCGATCTGGCCGACTTCCCCGACCCCGACAGTCGTGTTGGACTCGGGGGCCAATCCGGACGTGAAGCCGGGTCATCTGCTCCAGTTCGCCCTGATGGGCACGGTTGCTGCCGAGGTGTTCTTGGGCCTCGAGCATCCCCGAGTCGGCTTGCTCTCCAACGGAGAGGAGAAAGGCAAAGGACGGGATCTCGAACGGGCCGCCTACGCCCTGCTGGCGGCGGCCGACATCGACTTCATCGGGAACGTCGAGGGTCGTGACGTAGGGTCCGACAGGGCCGACGTGATCGTCACCGATGGATTCACCGGCAACGTGTTTCTCAAGTCTGTCGAAGGAACAGCGCGAATGGTGGCGAACCTCGTCGCCGAGTCGGTCTCCCATCTGGATGCCGCCACCCGGGCGGCGGTCGAGCCCGCTCTGGAAGATCTGCGGGCCCGGTTGGACCCCGAGTCCTACGGAGGCGGCCACCTGCTCGGAGTGGCCGGGGTCGTCGTCATCGCCCATGGTTCCTCTCGGGCCCGGTCGGTGGCCAATGCGCTGCGGTTGGCCAGCGAGGGCGCCGCCCATGACCTCGCCGGCCGGATCACGGCTCGCGTGGTGGGATGACGTCCGTTGCAGACGTGTCGAGCCTGGAGACCGCCCTCGGCCATGCCTTCGCCGACCAGGCGATCCTGACCGAGGCTCTCACCCACAGCTCCTATGCGTCCGAAAACCCCGGGGCTGGCTTCAACGAGCGCTTCGAGTTCCTGGGAGACGCCGTACTCCAGTTGGCGGTCACCGACTTCTTGTTCGCCACCTATCCGGAGTTGCCCGAGGGAGAGATGGCCAAGATCCGTGCCGGGTCGGTGAGTGGGGCGGAGCTATCCGAGATCGCCCGAACGCTCGGCCTCGGTGCCCATCTTCGCTTGGGAAAGGGTGAGGAGGCATCCGGAGGCCGGGAGAAGGACTCGATACTCGCGAACGCTATGGAGGCGCTGTTGGCCGCTGTCCACCTCGACGCCGATTACCCGACTGCCCGGACGGTGATCCTCACACTCTGGGAGGATCGGGTGCGGACGAGGGCCACGGAGCCGGGGCGGCGAGATTTCAAGACTCGTCTCCAAGAGTTGGAAGCGGCCAAAGGCCGTTCTCCGGAGTACGTCGTGGATGGCACCGGACCCGATCACGCCCGACAGTTCACCGCCGTGGTGCTGATCGAGGGCCTTGAGCGGGGTCGGGGGAGCGGACGCTCCAAGAAGGAAGCCCAGCAAGAGGCGGCCCGTCGGGCACTCGAGGCACTTGACGGCTGAGGAGCGGTCACCGCCGGGCCTCTTTTTCGACGAGGACCTGGAGAAGAAATTCCTCATCTCCAAGTCTTTCTCCTCCGGCCACTCGGGGGCGAAGACGGATGGCGAGGTCAGAAGCCAACCGTCGGCGAGCATCCGATGCCAGGTCGTGGCGACGCGCTGCGAAGCGGCGCACCAGCCCGAGTTCGGCATCGTTGAGGGATGAGACGTCCCAACCCAGGGCTTTGCCTTCGATCAGGGGCGCCGGCGGTGGTGCCGCCATCCGGTCGCGGATGACGACAGTGTTGGCAACCATGTCACCCAGCCGTTGGTTGCGGCTGTTAGTGACGATGGCAAATGCGCCGACGGCGTAGGCCGCCGGGAGGAAGTCGACGAGGCGCATCAGTGTCCGCAGCGAAACAGCCCCCAAGCCGACCGGGGCGCCATCCACCGACGCGACCCGGATTCCGAACACAGCCTTACCCGGTGTCCGACCGCCGTTGAGAGCTTCAAACACGATGTAGTAGCCGAGAACGATCACCGCCAAGGCGAGAGCTCCGACCCCCATCAGGAACACGCTCAGGTCACCCGACAAGGTGGAACCGGCCATAGTGAGTGCCAGGAGGAGGACGAGGAGGAGGACTCCCTGGATCACGATGTCGACGAGGGCGGCTCCGAAGCGGGATCCCAGCCCGGCTAGCGTCACCTCGATCGACACCCCTTCGGGCGTGTCGATGGAAAGGCGATCGTCGAGATGCATGTGGACACGCTACGTCGGTTCGAGTCCGACCGCCAGACCCGTTGGACGGAATACGAGGCGCTCCTGGATGCTGCCGGTCGACGGCCCGAGCGGCTGGGCGGCGAGAATATCCGACGGATAGCGGCCCTCTATCGGGCGACCTCCGCCGACCTGGTGACGGCCCGGCGGCGGTTTCCCGACGATCCCGTGGTCGATCGGCTGGAGCGACTCGTGCGGCGGGGTCAGGGCCTCATCTATGAGCGATCCACCCGCCGGGGCAACCTCCTCGACTTCTTCGCCGACCGCTACTGGGGTCTGCTGTGGCAACGACGCCAAGCCCTGGCTGTGGCATTGGTCGTGCTCGTCGTGCCCGCTCTGCTGATGGTTACTTGGGCTCTGCGGGCACCCGACACGGTGGCCAGCCTCGTCCCTCCGGAGTTCCTGTGGGTAGCCGAGGCCGAGACGACCGACCAGGGCATGGGGGCGATCGGTTTGGCCGGTTTCAGCGCCTTTGTCTTCACCAACAACATCCGGGTTGCACTCACCGCCTTCGTCGCCGGAATCACTTGGGGGATCGGGACGGCACTACTGGTCGGATACAACGGTGTCCTCTTCGGCGCCCTCATCGGTCTCGCCGCCGGCGCCGGCAACCTCGAACTGCTCGGCGAGGCCGTGCTCGGCCACGGCATTCTCGAGTTTTCCTGCATCGTCGTGGCCGGGGCAGCGGGTCTAGCTCTGGGCCGGTCCATGCTGCGGCCCGGCCGCCGCACCCGCCGGGAGTCGCTCAGCATCGAAGCCCGGCCGGCCCTTCTCATCGCAGCAGGAACGGTGCCCTGGCTGGTGTTGGCCGGCCTGGTGGAGGGCTATGTGAGCCGGATCGGGATGTCACTGGTTCCGGTGGCCATCGTCGGTGCGCTGATGGGAGGGGCGTTCTGGGGGTTGTTCGTCTGGCGTGGGCCGCGGGCGGCGACCACCCTCGAGGTGCTCGAGACCCAGGACCCTTACCGTCGCTGAGCGAGTCTGGCGGTCGGGAACGGTGAGTCGGGTTGCGGTTCGGGCGGAATCGGCGAGGGCTGCCGCCTCGTCGGCGGTGGCGGACACGACGCTGGAACTTAGGGCTGCTGACGTCGCTGAGCGAGGTGTGGCGCCCTGAGAACGGGCCGGGCGGACACGACGCTGGAACTCAGGGCTGTTGACGTCGCTGAGCGAGGTGTGGCGCCCCGAGAACGATCAGCCCCCCACCCGAGCTGCCGGGCCTCGCCGATTCCGCCGCAGCCGTTCTCCGACACCCGCGTGAACTCGGGCGGCCACCGCAACTCAGGGCCGGAGACGTCGCTGAGCGAGGTGTGGCGCCCCGAGAACTATCAGCCCCCCACCCGAGCTGGCGGGCCTCGCCGATTCCGCCGCAGCCGTTCTCCGACACCAGCGTGAACTCGGGCGGCCACCGCAACTCACGTCACAGACGGGCGCGCCGCTTGGCGCGCAGATATGCCTCGACGCACCGAGATGCCAGGAGCGCAGGCGCCACGTCGATGACGGTGGCGCCGAAGCCACTCAGTCGGGATGCGGCCCTCCGGCGGGAGACTTCCACGTCCACGGCCGCCGCCGTGAGATAGGCCCCCGCCACCGACGTGGCCGGGGTCGACAGCGCGGCCATCACCGCCGGGTCGGACACGCCGGCGACGACGACGGCGTGATGGCGGGCCAGGATGGGCATGGCCTCGGTGAGTGGCCGGGCGGCCGTCTCCTCCAGCAAGTCGGTGAGGATCAGCACGAAAGCCCGCTTGTCATGGGCGACTGTTCGAAAGGCGAGTTCGAAATCGCTCTCGCCGGCGGTGGGCTCCAGGTCGTGGATGGCCGTAACCACGACATCGCCGCCGTCGCGGCGCGAGCGAAGGCGACGCCGGATCGAGGAGTCGAAGGCGATCAGACCGATCCGGTCACCGACGACGTCGGCGACGGCTGCCAGGGCGGCAGCCGCATCGACCGCTACGTCGAGGCGGGTGCGGTCGGTTCCATCCCCGACCGGAGCCGCCATCAGGCGACCGGTGTCCAAGAGCACGACGACCTCCCGCTCCTGCTCGATCCGGTAGGTGTTTGACATCGGCGTTCCCAGCCGCGCCGTCGCTCGCCAGTTGACCTGGCGAATGTCGTCGTCGGGGAGGTACTCGCGGATCGACTCCAGTTCGGTGCCCAGACCCAGCGGGCCCCGGCTCCGGCGGGCCGAGTCGCCGAATCGGCCCAGACGGACCTCGGTGGCCAGTCGCCGGGCGGCCGTCATGTCCGGGTACACGACGATGGTTGTCTCAGGACCGGCCCGGTGATACCAGCACCCCAGGCCCAAAGGTCCGGCGGCGAGGGTGGCGGGGCGGGGGAGGAGATGAGTGCCCCGGCGGATGGCGGTCAGTCTCGCCCCCAGCGAACCGTCACCTGTGTCCGGTTCGATGCGGACATCGGGTGTCCCGACCTGCCTGACGGTCAATCCCACAGAGGGCTCAACGTCGACCGTGAGGCCGGTGGGTACCCCTCGAGAGACGATGGGCGGGGCAGTCACGGTCACGGTCGGCACCCGGCGGACCAGCCAGGCGTCAGTGAGACAGACCACAAGAGCGACCACGAAGACGAATCCAGCCAGTATCCCGGGCAGCACCAGGGCGAGCAGGGCCATCCCACCGAGCAGGCCGAGGCCGCGCCGGGTGAGACTCACCGCGGAACGTCGACGTCGTCGAGGGCAGTGGCGACGGCGTCGGCAGGGCGGTAGCGCTCCAGTTCGGCCTCGGGGCGAATGAGGATGCGATGAGTGAGGACGCTGGGAGCAAGACGGGCGACGTCATCAGGGGTGACGAAGTCCCGTCCCGAGACGCGGGCCAGGCCCTTGGCCGCCGTCAGGAGATGAACGGCCGCCCGGGGCGAGGCGCCCAACTCGACCGAGGGCAACTCCCGGGTGCGCCGCACGAGCGCAACCACGTATCCGCTCACCTCGGCGCTCACGTGGGTGTCGTCGACGTCCGATCGCATCCGCAGGAGTTCCTCACCCGTGGTCACCGCCTGAATCTCAGCCAACCCGGTTGGAGCCAGACCCGTCCGGGGCAGATCGAGCATCTCACTCTCGGCCTCAGCCGAGGGATAGCCCACCGAGACCTTCATCAGGAACCTGTCGAGTTGAGCCTCGGGGAGCGGGTAGGTGCCCTCGTACTCGATGGGGTTCTGCGTCGCCACGACCAGAAAGGGTTGGGGGAGCGGTCGCGACACCCCGTCGACGGTGACCTGGGCCTCCTGCATGGCCTCGAGAAGCGCCGCTTGGGTCTTGGGTGGAGTTCGGTTGATCTCGTCGGCCAGGAGCAGGTTGGTGAAGATAGGACCCGGACGAAAGACGAGGTCGCCGGCCCGCAGGGTCATCGTCCCCGTCAGGTCGGACGGCAGCATGTCGGGGGTGAACTGCGCCCTTCCGAAGTCGACGCCGAGGGCGCCGGCAACGGCCCGGGCGAGAAGCGTTTTTGCGGTTCCGGGCACTCCTTCCAAGAGGACATGGCCTCCGACGAGAGCCGCCACCAACACGGCGTCGATGGTCGCCGTCTGACCGCGGACAACAGTCGCCACGGCGGCATGGAGGCGGTCTCTCAAATCGTTCATCGTTGCTCCTGGTTGAGGATGGCCAGCCCCCGGTCGGCGGCCATCAGTGTCTCATCGTCGCGGCTCTCGCCGAGGATCGCTTCTGTTTCCCGCCCGTCGAGACCGGCGGCGGCGGCCACTTCGGCGAGGTCTGCCCCCTCCGACGTCCGGGCCCTCAGCCGGGCTCGCGCCTCGGTGCGGATGACCTCGGTGGCGTCGGCGCTGGCTCCTGCCCGGCTCATGATGCCAGCCACCGCCTCCAGATATGCCTCCCGGCTCGGAGGCAGGCGACGTCGGAAGTCATGGGGTGGCCCGAGGCGCCGGGCATAGGCAATCAGGCCGAGCAGGGCCACGACTCCCGCCAGCCCCAGCATCCTCCTCCAGTTCGCAGGAATCACCAGCCATAGCCCCCCGTTCTGGCGGAAGCCATGGCGTACCTCGTCGAAGACAACCGTTCCCGAGGGGTCGAGGAGCCGATATATCGCCACCGCCGATTCTCCCTGTCCGATCCCGTCGTTGTGGAAGGGGTAGGAGTCGGCGACCCAAGCGAAGAAGCCGTCACCGACCGAGCGAGCGACGGCGACTGCCTCCTCTCCATCGGTCACCCAGATCGGCGTGTCGCTGTTCGAGACCTCGAAGGAACCGAACCCCGACAGCAGGACACTCTGGAAGCTGTCCTCCTCGAGCAGAGGGCCGCGCGGATGGGCGATGCTGCCGCCCTGGGAGCGCCAAACAGAGGCGTCGGGGAGTAGACGGCCCACAACTTCGGTGGCCCCTGCCACGATGACGCTTCCGCCCGCATCCAGGAATTCCTCGAGTGCCCTCAGCTCCGAGGTCGTGTAATCGGCCGCGGCGACGTCGATCAGGACAAGCGTCGTCTCTGAACTCAGGGCGGCTTCGTCCAGAGGCAGGCGGGACCGGACGACCTCGATCCCGAGGCGTTCGAGCATCCCCGCCACTGCCGCCGAGCCGTCCCGGGTTGTCACGAAGGTCGATCCATCGGGCCCACTGACCGAGCCACCGCTCGACAATGACGTTGCCGCCCACACGATGAGATTGAGCGCCACTATCCCGCCAAAGAGGCATAAGAGCGTCCGGCGGGTGCGGCGGCCCTCGTCGCTGATGGTCGTTGATGAAGGAATCATCGGGGGGATCGGGCGAGGATTCCAGCGACGGCGGCGCGGGCCAGCTCGGGGTCGGCCGCTGAGGCGGGGGCGTCGCCGTAGACGACGGCATCGAAGCGCTCGGCAAGGGCCGCGAAGTCTGTCGACCCAACCGATTCGGCCACCGTGCCGGAGGTGGTTCCCGGACGGAGGTCGATCATCCCCGCCCGGTCGAGCCGGATGAGGGCGGCCCGAAACATCAGCCGGAGAGCGA
>Ga0299914_10001312_pt1 | contig 16361 bp, 12 predicted proteins | sample RVTome_10_FD_201361 | JGI IMG/M metagenome (GOLD analysis project Ga0299914, IMG submission 201361) | Soil microbial communities from uranium-contaminated site in the Upper Colorado River Basin, Wyoming, United States - RVT153D57 (version 2) ...
TGGCCCGTGCCCCCGCGTAGAGCGAGTCGCGCTCTCGCGGCTCGATCTCACCCATGAACTCAATGTCGACCTCGTCGTCGGCCAGGGCAGGCTCGACAACCTCGGCGAAATGCTCCTTCTCGTGCGGGTCGTACACCTTGGCGGCCATCCTGAGTGGCAGGCCGGTCCGGCGGGCGAGCTCGATGACGTCTGCAATTCCCTTCTCGGGCGTGATCCTCCCGACGAACGCGAGGTAGTCGCCGGGTCGTTCGCCGAACGGCGCCGTGTCGAACGGCAGGCCGTGATGGATCGTGGCGACCCAGTTCGCCTGCGGGCTGAACCGCCGCTGGCTCTCGCTGATCGCGACCAGCGGCACGTCCGGGAACGCGGCCAGCAGCTCCGGCGCCCCGTACCCGTCGAGCCGTCCGTGGAGCGTGCTGACGACGGGCGTCCGGCAATGCCTGGCGAACAGGAAGCCGAGCGTCTCGACGTGGGAATGGATCACGTCGTAGCGCTCGTGGTCTTCCCATGCCTTGCCGAGCGCGATGAGGATGAAGGCTGAAACGTCGCCGTGATAGCCGCGCGACCAGAGGCTGGCTTCGATCGTGGGGACGAGCCGGCCGGCGAACTCGGAATCGCCCGGTGCGTACAACGTGACGTCGTGACCCAGCTCGAGCAGCGCGTCGCCGAGTGCCGCGACGACCCGCTCGGTTCCCGCGTAGGTCGGCGGGGGAACGGGCAACATCGGTGGTGCGATCAGGGCAACGCGGAGCGGCCGGTCCGTGGCAGTGGCGGCGGTTGTTTCGTTCATCACCGCCATATCACCAGACCGGCACGCTGTGAGGAGCATCGACACGCCCGAATCGTGTTGCGAATCACTCGCGGCTAGCCCCGGGCTGCATCGCGGGATCGAGCTCGATCAGCGAGATCGCCGGCATCGGGAGATCGAAGGCGATCCGCGCGATCCCGTGTTCGGGCGTGAGGACGGACGGTGGTTCGAGGTCCTCGAGGAAGTCCCGCTCGCGCAGTCGCTCCCAGCCGAAGTCGTCCGGCCAGAGATCGTCGCCGAAGGACTGCCAGACCGACCGGATGTTGGTGTGGTCGAGATCGAGCCGACGGTGGCGCATCCGGTAGGGCCCGCGATCGAGTCCTTCGACTGCGAGATCGATCCGTCGTTCGAGCGACAGGTCTCCGTCGGCCTTCGACCGGTCCAGCGTGCCGTTCCAGACCGCGATCGCGAGGCGATCGCCGGATCGCGATGCCCATGCCTCGACCAGGCTCTGTGCGCCGTCCCCGGCGATGGCGCTGCGCAGTTCGATCTCGCCGAGCTGCTCGAGGATCCAGAGTGCCCAGAACCGCGGCTTGTGCAGATTGCCCACCGTCAGAAGGCCGAACCCGCCGTGGAACAGCCGCTGCGGCGCACCCAGTTCGACGAACTGGTCCGAGGCGACCCAGTAGGCCAGTGAATCGACCCGGTTTGCCGCAGAACGCATGCCCCGTGCGATGAGCGGAGCGCCCCAGACGCTGTCGTTGACGTCCGACCCGAACTTCGGGCTGACGCCCCACTCGGTCCACCAGATCGGCAGGTCGGACCGGCCGTACCGCTCGAGGATCGGGCGGAGATCCAGCGGCGGCGCTCCGTAGGTGTGGGTCGAAACGAAGTCGATCGGGACTCCGCCGCGTCGACAATGCTCGAGGAGATCGTCGACCCACCCGGCCGCAGCGGTCGACGGTCCGCCGACGCGGAACGCCGGATCGACTGCCTTGACCGCGGCCGCCGATGCGTCGTAGAGGTCGAAGTAGTCGGCCTGGGTGCCGGTCCAGAAGATCTGCAGGTTGGGTTCGTTCCACACTTCGAAGGCCCAGCCGGCGACCTCGTCGTGACCGTGGCGCTCGGCGAGGTGCCTGACGAGCGCCGCAACCAGATCGCGCCAGCGCCCGAGATCGCGTGGCGGCGAGACGATCCCTCGGTAGTCGAAGGCCGTCCGGGTCGGGTCCGACGCGAGGTCCGCCGGCATGAAGGAGAGCTCAATGACGGGCTTGAGCCCGGTCGCGAGGAGCCGGCCGATGGCGGCGTCGACAAGCCGGAAGTCGTGGACCGGCATGCCGTCGATCTCGCGGTACACGCCGAGCCGATCGTGGAAGATCCCGTGGGCGCGAACCATCTCGACGCCGAGCTTGTTTCGGACCGTCACGAACGCCTCCGCCAGGTCGTCCCCGACCCGCAGGCCCCCCGGGCCCGGTCCGTCGAGCAGCAGCGCGAGGTGCTCCGAGCCGATGATCCGGCGCCATGGCCGCCCCACCGGGCCGATGCCCCCCGCGGCATCGACCGTGACCGACACGCATCCGATTTGGTCCGCTGGCACGCTCACCGGTTCGACCCGGCGCGAGGGGTGCCCGACCGGCGCCTCGATCGACGACAGCGACGCGACCGCGTACGCCGTGACCGCGTCGAGGTCCCCGACCGTGTCGACGTACGGGCCGTGCGGGACGGCCAGGACATCGCCGCCCTGGTGATCGATCGGGAGCAGCTCGCCTGGTTCGCCGCTCGCGCGGTGGACCAGGTAGCCCGCGGCGCCGGGCACCGGTGACCAGGTCACCGTCACCTGCCCGCGTCCGCGGATCGCGTGCACGTCCGCGGGCGCGGGGAGGATGACGTCCGGGGCCGGCCGGTCGCGACCGGTCTGCGCCCCGAGCGTTTCGAACCAGGCGATCCGCGGCGTTACCGGGAGCCTGGCTCGGTTCACGAACCCGGGCTGAAGTCGATCGCGCTTCGGGGACCTGCGTTGAACCGCTCGATGCCGATCACGGGCCGCAGCGTCTTGCGGACCTCCTTGGTGGCGAATGCGTCGCGCAGGACGTCGTCCGCCAGCGCGTTGCCGATCGCCGCCATGATGATCCCCTGGTCGAGCGACAGGTAGAACTCCGAGGCGACGCCGGTATCGACGTTGACGCTGTCGCGGAAGCCCCACTGAGAGTAGATGTCGAAGTCGTTCTCGAGATTCGCGAGGTTCTTCAGGACGGCGTCCGGCGCCCAGCGCAGGGCGAGGAACGCCGCGTGCGGGGTGACGACGCCGTTCGTGTACGCGGACGGCGGCGGGTCGGGCTGCGGCTCGCGGCCGGGGCAGTCACCGAAGCCTCGGTCGACGTGCGTCGCATCGTTGTTCGACTTGTAGCCGTCCGGGTTCATCCCGATCGCCTCGACGCCGTATTCGGTGTACCCGCCCTCGGGGATGTTGGCGGGGGAGAAGCCCCAGTAGCCGTACTCGGCCGCAACGAGACCGTGGTGGATCTGGGCGGTGATGGTCAGCGGGTGGTTGACCGCCCAGCTGCGCGGGGCCCACTTCTCCTCGGGTACGAACAGCGCGGGCATCAGTGCCTCGAACATGCTGCCGCCCCACCCGGGCACGACGCGGAAGTCCTCGTAGGGATACGCGCCCTCGTAGACCTCGACGCCGAGATGCGTGGCGAAGAAGCCGACCGGCTGTGTCTCGTGCCAGCTCCAATCGCACGTCGCGGGGAACGTTCGCCACGCACCGAAGTACTCCTTCGGCGGCAGCTCGCCCTTGACGATGCCGATGTAGCTCGCGATCCGGCTTTCGCTGACGATCGTGTCGTAGCAGCACGGCGCATCGCCGGTGTCGGGCGCATAGTGGAACAGGATCCTGTTGACGTCAGCGCGGTAGTAGAACCCGAAGTCCATGCTGTCGTAGATGGCCGCCGCGCGGTCGGCGACCTCGGGCACGCTGGTGCTGACGATCTTGAGCCCGGTCGCGAGCCAGCCGTTATCGACGGACGACAGGATCGGCGTCAGCGGGTCCCCGCTCGAGGGCCAGACCGTCAGCTTCTCGCCGTTCGTGTGGTCGTACCAGTTGTAGTACTGCCCGCTCGGCTCGTGGCGCTCCATCGTCTCGAGCGTCGAAATGGTCTGGTCGACGCGCTCGGCGGCCTCGTCGTGATCGATGATCCCGAGCGATTCGGCGACGACCGTGCTCCACATGTAGGCGCCGATGTTGGTCGTCGAGGTCTGGACGGCACGCGTGCCGTCAATGCCAAGACTGTCGGTCGGGAGCCCGGTCTCCTCGTCGGTCATGGCGACGAAGCCGGCCCACGTGTCGGTGGCATAGCGGAGGAGCGTCTCACGCTGGGCTGCCTTCAACGAGCTCGAGTCGGCGGCGGTCACCGCGAGCGGCGCCGACAGGGCGAGGACGAGCGCCAGCAGGGTTGCGCTGACGGCGGCGATTCGGGCGGCGGGTCGACGGATCATGTGCCGTCCTCCTGGACTGCGGGGGGCGTAGACGCGGGCGTCTGGGTCAGCCCTTGAGACCTGTGGTTGCGATCCCCTCCGTGATCCAGCGCTGGAGCAGCACGAACACGATGAGGACGGGAAGGACGAGGATCACGGACCCGGCCATGAGCATCCCGTGGTCGGCCTGGAACTGGCCGGTCGCGAACGTGGCAAGGGCAACCGGCAGCGTGTACATCTCGGGCGACGTGGCCATGATCAACGGGTAGATGAAGTTGTTCCACGAGCCCAGGAAGGTGAGGATCCCGAGCGTCGCGAGGACCGGCGCGGCGAGCGGCATGGCGATCGTGAAGAAGATCCGGAACTCGCCGGCGCCGTCGATCCGCGCAGCCTCGAGCAGCTCGTCGGGCGTGCCGAGGAAGAACTGGCGGGTCAGGAACACGCCGAACGGTCCGGCGAGGAACGGCAGGATCAGCCCGGGATAGGTGTTCACGAGCTCGAGCTTGCTCATGAGCACGAACAAGGGGATCAGGGTCGCCGCGCCCGGCAGCATCAGTGTCGAGATGACCAGGGCCATGATCAGGCCCTTGCCCCGGAAGCGGAGCTTGGCGAGGGCGTAGCCGAGCATCGAGGCGAACACGAGGTTTGCGGCCGTCACGACACCGGCGATCAGGGTCGAGTTGAAGAAGTAGCGCGGGAAGTTGAGTCGCTCGATCAGCCGGTCGTAGTTGTTGAGCGTCGGGGCTTCGGGCAGCCACGTCGGCGGCAGGCGCAGGAACTCGGCCTGCGGCTTGAAGGATCCGAGGACCATCCAGAGGAACGGCCCGACCATCGCGAGCAGGCCCAGGAACAGCAGCACGTACAGGACGATCGTGGCCGGCGACGGGCCGGAACCGCGGGCGCGTTCCCGGGGCGCCGCGCGGACGTTCGTGGTCGCGGTGGGGGCTTCGGCGGTCATCCTGGCACCATCTACGTCTCGCTCCGGAGGAGCCGGAACTGGATCACGGCGACGATCGCGACGAGGATGAACAGGATCCAGGCGATCGCCGCGGCGTACCCCTGCCTGAAGAACTCGAAGCCCTGCTGGTACATGTACATCGAGATCGACAGGGTGCGGTCGAGCGGTCCGCCGTCGGTCATGACGAACGGCTCCTCGAACAGCTGCAGGTAGCCGATCGTCGTGATCACCAGCAGGAACAGCACGGTTGGGCGCAGGAGCGGCAGGGTCACGCTGCGGAACGATTGCCAGCGATTCGCCCCGTCGATCGAGGCCGCTTCGTACAGCTGCGCCGGAATCGTCTGGAGTCCGGCGAGGAACACGATCATGACGAAGCCGAGGTTCCGCCAGGCCGCCATCACGATGATCGACGGCATTGCCAGCGTTGGGTCGGCGAGCCAGTTCGGCCCGTCGATCCCGATCGTCGCGAGGAGCATGTTGAGCAGGCCCTGGTCCGGGTTGAGCAGGAACCGCCAGACGACGGCGATCGCGACGATGCTGGTCACGACCGGGAGGTAGTAGCCCACACGGAACAGGGTCCGGAAATGGCGGATCCCCCGGTCGAGGGCAAGAGCCGCAGCGAGCCCCAGGACGAGCGTCAGGGGCACGCCGACGACCACGAAGTAGGCGGTGTTGAGGATCGCCGAGCGGAACTTCGCATCGCCCAGCAGCGCGGCGTAGTTGTCGAGGCCGACGAAGTCCGTTCCGAGCGGATTGCGCAGGTCGCGCAGCCCGAAGTCGGTCAGTGAGAGGATCATCGAGACCGCGATCGGCCCCGCCATGAAGGTCAGGAAGACCAGCAGGAAGGGCAGGGCGAAGGTCCAGCCGATCAGCTGCTCGCGCAACCTCCTGGCGGCCGGGGATGAACCGCGCGGTCCGCCTCCGAGCGGACCCGCCGCACCCGATCCGGGGGCAGCGGGCCCGATGGCTCCACTGGCCTGCGTCACGTCAGTTGCCGGTGCCGATGCTCGTCGCCTGTTCCTGCATGGCGCCCGCGGCGTCTGCCGGCGATGCGTTGCCCACGGTCATTTGCTCGAGCTGCTCGTTGATGGCGTTGGCGATCTCGTTCCACGTCGAGATCGCCGGCGGCGCCTGAGTGTCGCTGAGCTGCTCGCCGAAGACCGCTACGTTCTCGTCACCAGCCAGGGTGGGGTCGTCCCAGGCGGCCTGCGTCGCGGGGAGGACCGTCGCCTCCTCGTACCAGGCGACCTGGGTCTCGGGGCGGGCCATGAACTCGACGAACGCCCACGCGGCATCCTTGTTCTGGCTGTCCTGGAACACGACGAGGTTGCTGCCTCCGACGAACGACGTCGCAGAGGACTTGGTCGGCAACGGAGCGACCGCCCAGTTGCCCTCGATGTCGGCGCCACCGGCTTCGGTGATGAGGCCGACGTGCCACGGGCCGGAGAAGAACATCGGGTGGGTCCCGCTGACGAAGGCCGGGGTGATGTCGAAGCCCTCCGGGACCTCGGCCGGCGACAGTCCGTCCTCGAAGAACGAGTCGTAGAACTCGAGCGCTTCGATCGCCTCGGGGGAATCGAGGCCGAACTCGCCGGCGTCGTTCATGATCTGGCCGCCGTTCGACCAGAAGAATGGCGCGTACTCCTGGTAGTTCTTCGTCCCGAGCGAGATGCCCCAGCGCGCGCCGCCCTGGTCCTTCATCGCCTGCGCCATCGCCTTGAGCTCGTCCCACGTCGTGGGCGCGGACGTGATGCCGGCCGCTTCGGCGATGTCGGTCCGGTAGTAGAGGACGCGCGTCTCGACGTACCACGGCACGCCGTAGGCGGCGCCGTCGACGACGTTCGTGTTCCACGCGCTCTCGAAGAAGGTCGACGGATCGAACGCGTCGCCGACCGGCTCAAGGGCTCCCGTCGCGACGAACTGGCCCATCATGTCCGTGCCCATCTGGCTGACGTCGGGCGTCTGGCCGCCGCCGATGGCGGTCTGCAGCCGGGTCACGGCCTGGCCCCAATCGATCGGGGTCACGCTGACGTTGACGTCCGGGTACTCGTCCATGAACAGGTCTGCCATGGCCCCGAGAAGTGCTCCCTCGTTGCCCATCGCCCAGACCGTCAGGTCGCCTGAGACCTCGACGTCGCTCGGTGCGGCCGGCGAGTCGCCGGGCGCCGCAGTTGCTCCGGGCGGAGCGTCGGTCGCATCTCCCCCGCCGTTCCCGTCGTTGGTCCCGCATGCGGCGAGGACCAGGACCAGGGTCATGAGGAACGCCCATGTGCGTCGTCGTGTCGGCAGCATTCTGACCTCCTCCGGCCCTGCATGGAGCACGCCGGAAGCGCAGTCTGGGTCGGTTGGGGATGCTGATGGGTCGTCGGAGGCGCTCGCTGACTTGCAGCGCTGTTGCAGAATGCAGCCCGCCTGCGGCGCGCGCCGGTCAGTCGGCGGCGATGACCGTCACGCGAACGATCGTCGGCGGGACGCCGAGGGCTGCCAGCGAGCCGTCATCCGGCGTGACCACGTCGAGCACGAGCAGATATTCGCCCGGCCCGCCCGGCACGACCAGGGCCAGGGTTGCATCCGTCGTGGCGCCTCCGGCGAGACCGGCCGGCAGGTCCGCCCCGACCGGGACGGTGGTGGAGCTCGACCCGGCCGTGAGTGACACCCAGTGACCGATCACCCGGGCGCGCGCGTCCGGGATTCCGCCGTCGGGGCTCGATGCGTCGCCCAGGCCGGCGCTGCCCCACGCCGCCCGGCCCAGGTTCGCGACCTTGACCGACAGCGGGACCACCGATCCGGCCTCGAGCGTCGCTTCGGACGCTGCGAGCACCCGGGCGTCGATCTCGCCGACGATCCGGACCATTTGCGAGGGGACGAGCGCCTGGGTCTCGGCGTCGTAGGCAACGCCGTCCGCGTCGTGGAGCGTGACGCTCAGGCGGTACAGACCCGGAGCGAGCGGCAGCTCGACCGGCACCAGGATTCGCTTCTTGCGGATGTCCGCCCCGACCGGTTCGACCACCTCCCCGAGCTGCTCGGGACGGATCAGCGCGTACCCGTCCGGCGGGAGCGGCGGGAGCAGCGGCTCGTGCGCGGGAACCGGAAGTGGCTGTGATCGGCGCGGCGCGGCCTTGCGACCCGTCGCTCCGGCCACGGAGCCGGACACGGCGGGTTCGGGCGACGCCTCGGGATCGCCAGGAGGTCCTGGCTCGGCGGGTTCGTCGGTCGCCGGCTCGGGATCCGGCGTCTCTGCCTCCACGGGCTCGGCCGCGTCGCCCGGCTCCGGATCGGGGGTTGGTTCCTCGCTGGCGGGATCGAGCGGGACGGGGGCGACGTCGATCGGGTCCCACCGGACGCTTGCCTGGATCGATTCCGGAAGCCTCTTTCGATTCTTGATCCGGTAAGGCAGCGCCAGGGCCGTCTCCGCACCGGCGGTGGTCAGCCCGCGGAAGGCCGGTTCGCCGAGGGCGATTCCGGTGCTCGCCAGGCTGGGGAAGTCCGGCTCGACTGCCGCCGTGGATCCGCTTCCCCGGCCGCCGGCCAGCACGTCCCGCGAGGCGAGGCCCTTGCGGATCACCATCGAGCGGTGGAACCCGGACGTTCCTCGATCCGGGTCCATCTGGGCAACGAAGCCCGGGCTGCGATCGCTAGGGAAGGCCAGGAAGTTGCCGTTTGCACTAGGCGCGTTGCGCCAGATCTGCTCGATCGAGCGACCGCCGGCGAGGACGGACCGGACGTTGTAGGCCGGGCTGGACCATGCCTCCGCGATCACCGCCGACGCCCCTGCCCGGATGAAGCCGGCAGCGTAGTTGTCGACCCGGAGCTTTGCCTGGGCCAACGTTCCCTCGGGCAGGCCGGGCTCCGTGTTGCCGCTCGCGTAGCACAGGTGGTGGAGCAGGACGACCGCGTTCCTGGCGAGCTTGACCTGTGAGCCGACCGCTTCCTCCCCGAAATACTGGTGCTGCGAGTCACCACCGCCGGCGACGGGGTTGAGTCCGAAGCCGTTCTGGGTGGGCGGGTAGAGCGAATCGCGGTAGCGACTCGGCCAGCCATTGCCGTGCCCCATGTAGACCACGACCGACGCGCCCTGGAGCGCTTCGCGCACGGCCGGCCACGTCGCGTTGGGGGAGTAGACCTTGACGACGTCCGGCGTGTAGCGCCGTGCGGCCCTGGCTGCCTCGTCCGCCTGTGCACGGAAGCGATCCGTCATGCCCGGTCCGACCGGCCCCACGACGATCACGACCTTTGGGGGCGCGGGCGCGGCGGACGCCACCGGCACGCCGAAGCCGGCCAGGATCAGCGCCGCGAGGAGGCAGGCAAACAGTCGCTTCACGACAGGCAGGGCATGCTCCGGAGGATTTCCCGCCGAGGGTACCGCAAACAATCAACCCGAACCATACCCAACGCACCTTCATTCGCCGTTATCGAGGGCACCCGCGCACCACCACCGGCGTGTCGGCGACCCCGCGCGCGGGCCTCTCGTACCATCACCCCATGCCGAATCGCCTGGCCGACGAGACCAGTCCCTATCTCCTGCAGCACGCCAGCAACCCGGTCGACTGGCACCCGTGGGGGCCCGACGCGCTCGCCAGGGCGCGCCTGCTCGACCGGCCGATCTTCCTGAGCATCGGTTACGCGGCGTGCCACTGGTGCCACGTGATGGAGCGCGAGTCGTTCGAGAACGAGGCGACGGCCGCCTACCTGAACGAGCGGTTCGTCGCGATCAAGGTCGACCGCGAGGAACGTCCCGACCTCGACCAGGTCTACATGGCCGCGGTCCAGGCGATGACCGGTGGCGGCGGTTGGCCGATGTCCGTCTTCCTGACCCCGGACGGACGGCCGTTCTACGGGGGCACCTACTTCCCCGACGAGCCCCGCCACGGGATGCCGTCGTTCCGTCAGGTGCTCGAGGGCGTCGACCGCGCCTGGCGCGACCAGCGATCCGAGGTCGAAGGCGCGGGACAGCGGCTGGTCGAGGCGCTCGTCGCCCAGGGTCGCCTCGCGGCGGGGACGGTCGATCCGACCGTTGGCCTGCTCGAGGCGGCCACCTCCGGAATCGAGGCGACGTTCGATGCCGCGAACGGCGGCTGGGGCGGCGCTCCCAAGTTCCCGCAACCGATGACCATCGAGTTCCTCCTGCGGCGCCATCTCGCGACGGGGGATGCGCGGCCGCTGGCCATGGCGCGCCGCTCGCTCGACGCGATGGCAGACGGGGGGATCCGCGACCAGCTCGGCGGAGGGTTCCACCGCTACGCGACCGACGCGATCTGGCTGGTCCCGCACTTCGAGCAGATGCTCTACGACAACGCCCAGCTCGCACGGACCTACCTGCACGCCTGGGCGGTCACCGGCGACCCTCGGTACCGGGACGTGTGCCGGGCGGTGCTCGACTACATGCAGCGCGAGCTGACGACCGGCGACGGCGCCTTTGCCGCGAGCCAGGACGCCGACACCGAAGGGGTCGAGGGCCTCACCTTTACCTGGACCGCGAGCGAGCTGCGCGAGGTGCTCGGTGACGACGCCGCCCTGTTCGAGGCGGCGTACGGCGTCACCGAGGAGGGCAACTGGGAGCACGTCACGATCCTGTCGCGGACCCGCTCCGACGCCGACCTGGCGGAAGCCGGGGGACTCACGGTGGCGGAGGTCGCCGATCGTCTCGGCACCGCCCGGGCGCGTCTGTTCGAGCGGCGCAGAAAGAGGCCGCAGCCGCCGCGCGACGACAAGGCCCTTGCCGCCTGGAACGGCCTTGCCATCGCGGCCTTCGCCGAGGCGGGCCGCCTGCTCGAGGATCCCGGGTACAGCGCGGCGGCAACACGGGCCGCGGAGGCGATCATCGCCGGTCTGCACGAGCCGGACGGGACGGTGAAGCGGTCATGGAAGGACGGGCGGGCGGTGGGCCAGGGGGTCCTCGAGGACTACACGCACCTCGCCGACGGCTTGCTCGCGCTGTACGAGGCGACGTTCGACGAGCGCTGGTTCGCGACCGCACGTTCGCTCATGGACCGGGTGCTCGAGCGGTTCGCCGATCCGGACGGCGGGTTCTTCGACACCGCGGACGACCACGAGCGGCTCGTCACACGGCCCAAGGACCCGCAGGACAACGCCGTGCCATCCGGCGGGGCAATGGCTGCGCTCGTGCTGTTGCGGCTGGCGGCATGGACCGGGGAGGGCCGCTACCGGGAAGCGGCCGAGCGCGCGATCCGGACCGTCGCCCAGCTCGCAGGTCGCCATCCGACCGCCTTCGCCCAGTGGCTGTCCGCGATGGACCTCGCGCTTGCCGATACGCTCGAGATCGCGGTCGTCGGCCGGTCTGACGACCCCGCCGCGCGATCCCTGCTCGCGCCCGCGACGACTCGCTACGCACCGAACCGGGTACTCGCCCTGTCCCCCGATCCCGGGGCGAGCGTGATCCCGCTGCTCCACGGCAGGACGGCGGTCGATGGCCGCCCGACCGCGTACGTCTGCCGCCGGTTCACCTGTCGCCTGCCGGTGACCGACCCGGAGGCACTGCGCGGTCAGCTCGAGGAAGCCGCGGCTGCGACCTGAGATGAACGAGCCGGCGTCCGTGGAGCCAGCGCCGGCCGCGACGGTCGTGCTGCTCCGCCCGGGACCGGACGGACTCGAGGCGCTGCTGACCGCCCGGCCCGCGACGATGGCCTTCGCCGGTGGCATGCACGTCTTCCCGGGCGGTCGGGTCGATCCCGCGGACGCGAGCCCATCGCTCGCGGCCAGATCGGTCGTGGGCGCCGTTGAGGCTGCCGTGCTGCTCGGGGGTGACCTGGCTCCCGCCGACGCGCTCGCGACCCACATTGCCGCAATCCGCGAGCTGTGGGAGGAGGGCGGGATCCTGCTCGCCGAGTCGCTGGCCGGGTCCGGGGAGATCACCGACGCACGTGCGGCGCTCGTCGACGGCTCGACCGACTTCGCGGAGCTGGCCGAGGCGCTCGACCTGTCGCTGCGGACCGACCTCCTGGCGCCGCTGTCGCGGTGGGTCACGCCGCTCGGCTACCCGCGTCGATTCGACGCCCGCTTCTTCGCGGCCGCGTTGCCCGTGGCGGGGGCAGTGTCGATCGCGAGCGGCGAGGTCTCCGAGATCGGGTGGCACACGCCGCGCGGAGCCCTCGAGGCCATGGGCGAGGGGCGTATCGGCCTGTGGCTGCCGACGAGTGCCACTCTCCAGCAACTCGAGCACCTCGCTTCGATCGAGGAGCTCCCGCGACTCGCCCCGGGTGCAATGGGCGAGGTCGTCGACGATGAGCCCGTACCGAGCGTGACCCGGGTCGTCATGCCTGCCGGCGGCGGCGTGGCCGGCCAGCCGGTCTGCGCATATCTCGTCGGGGAGCGCCGGCTCGTGCTCGTGGACCCGGGCGACCCGACCGGACCGGGCCTCGAGCGCTGCCTCGAGATCGTCGCAGGGCGAGCCGGCACGATCGAGGCGATCGCCCTGACCCACGTCGATCCCGACCACCACGCCGGCGCCGAGGCACTCGCGGAACGACTCGGGGTACCGGTGCTCACCGGCCCGGGCGGGGGACGGTGGCTGCCCTACGCCGTGCGCGAGCTGTCGGACGGCGAGTCGCTCGGCGAGGGCGATGTCGCGGTCCGGGTCCTCGCCACCCCCGGCCCGCGACCCGATCACGTGGCGTTCGTCGTCGGAGATGGCGGCGCGATCCTGACCGGCGACCTCGGCGGACGGCGCGGCGCGCGGTCGCTCCCCGGACCGACTGACGAAGAGGCGTGGGCGATGTCACGGGCGCGGGTCGACGCGCTCGGCCCGGGCGTGGTGCGGTTGCCGGGGCACCCGGCGGACGACGACTAGGGGCGGTCGCGGGGCAGCGCTGCGGTGAGATTGCGCAGGAAGTTGAGGCCCTCGTCGACCTCCTCGGTCGAGGCGTACGGAGCGGGCATCAGGAAGCAGGGGCGGCCGCCGAGCGCCACGCCGTCGAGCGGTCCCCAGGTTGCCGCGAGTTTGCGTCCGGCGCAGATCGTGGCCACGCGCTTGTAGATGAACACGACCGCGGCCGGGCGCCACAGGGCGACCTTCTGCCAGAGCGGTCCGACGCCGGTCGTCAGCTCCGCGTCCGAGGCGGTGTCGCGTGGCGTCGGCCGTTTCAGGAGGTCGGTGATCCCGTGGCCTGCCGCCACGAGCGCGTCGTCCGCGGTCTCGACCGGGGTGGCCGCGGGCAGAACCGTCGCGAGCATGAGTCGGCGCCAGAACGTCCGGCCCAGTCGGCCCTGGTGGTAGTGGCCCGCCTCGACGCTGACCGGTGAAGGGTTGAGGCCGACGAACAGGAGTCGGTCGCGCAGCGGCGGCAGGTCGGCGAGCGTATCCATCGGATCGCCGTCGATCCGGATCGTCGTCCGGTGATCGCCTGGTCCGGGTCGGTGGGTCAGGGCCGCCAGTTCGTCCGGTGTCATCGGTTGCCCCGCGTCACGAACTCGGCGTCGCGTCGCTCCTCCGCCAGCCAGTCGAACCACCAGCGATGGCGCAGCAGCGCGAACAACACGACGAGGTCGAGAGCGACGAAGAGCGCGGCAATGGCACTGGGTAATGCCGTCAGGTACAGGAAGAGCTCGATGGCGACCACGTTGAGGGCGAGGATCCAGCCGCGTCCGGTGCGGATGAGCAGCCCGACGATGATCGTCAGGACGTTGAGCGCGAGAATCAGGGCGACGATCGGCAGGGCGCCGGCCGTTTCTGCGTCCGGGGAGAGTGCCCCGGGCAGCGACCCGACCAGCGAGGTGATGCCGCCGACGATGAGGATCGCCGCTGACACCTCGATGAGCAGGGGTCGCGACGGGCGGACCGGCGCCGGCGGTGCGCTCGAGTCGGTCGGCTCGGGGGGCGTGGTGATCGCCCCCTCGAATCGGCTCATGGGGGCGCGCTCCTCGCGGCCAACTTCGGCAGGACCTCCTCGCCGAGAACCTGGAGCGACTCGCGCTGGATCGCCGGGTCGAGACCGGGGAAGTAGGCGCGTGCGACGAAGTGACCTTCCGGACCGATGGCGCCTCGGTAGGCCTCGATCTGCTCGATCACCTGGTCCGGGGTGCCGGCGATCGTCCGTCGTCGGAGCTGCGTCTCGACCTCGTCGGTCATGGGCGGTGGCAGGCGACGAGCCGTCGAGCCGCGGGCGTCGTCCATGTCCTCGTATTTCCAGGCCATGTACCGGGCGAGCTCCCGCACCACGGGCCATGCGTCCCCGTCGCGCCAGGCGAACACCGGGTGGTGGATGGCAGCGGTGATCGCGGCCGGGTCCCGGCCGGCGGCAAGGGCCCCTTGCCGCAGGAGATCCACGCGTTCGGCGAGGCCGGCGGGCGCGATGCGGCTCGAGAGATAGCCATCGGCGAGGCGCCCGGCACGCTCGACCGCGACCGGTGCCCCCGCCCCGATCCAGATCGGCGGCCCACCGGGGCGCGAGGGCTTCGGCGTCACATTGAAGCCCGGAGCCGGGTAGCGATAGATGCCGCCGCGGTCGCCCAGGACGAGGTCATCGCTCCATGCCTGGCGCAGGATCTCGATGATCGCCTCCAGCCGGCGGCCCTTGTGACCATCCGCCCCACCGAGGCCGCGGAACTCCTCGTCGCGCCAGCCGATGCCCAGTCCGAGGATGAGCCGGCCGTTCGAGATCAGGTCGACGGTCGCGGCATCCTCGGCAAGGTGGAGCGGATCGAACATCGGGGCGAGCAGGACGCCGGTTCCCAGCAGGATGCGCTCGGTGCGGGCGGCGACCGCGGCGAGGAACGGTAGTTGCGAGGGCATGTACCCGTCGTCGACGAAATGGTGCTCGCTGGTCCAGACGGTGGCGAACCCAAGGCGCTCGGCCTCGACGGCGAGCTCGATGCCCTCCCGGTAGATCTCGACGTCTGAACGCCGGTCGTTCGGGTGATGCTGGGCGGTGATCAGGCCGTAGCCAACGTGCATCGGGCCGGTCCGTGCAACGGGGCCGGGTCAGGCCTGCGGCCGCTCGTCGCCGTCGGGGCGGTCCGGCTCGTCGAGCCGCTGCTCGATGCCGGCCTGTGCCTTGTTGGCCTCCTCGCGCACCCCGCGGACCGCCTGGCCGAGTGCCTCGCCCCATTTCGGCAGTGTCTTGGGTCCGCGCCACATGAGGACGATGGCGAGGATGACCAGGAGGATGATGATCAGGTCGACTGGCATGCGCTGATGGTACCCCGCCGCGTATCGTGCGACAGATGCTCCTCGTATTCGGGCCGCGCTCGACGACGTACGATTTCGGGACCGCCCATCCGCTGACGCCGCGGCGGTTCGGGCCGGGCATCGACTTGCTCGCCGCGGTTGGGGCGGAGCCGGGACTGGCCCCGGAGCCGGCGTCGGACGACGAGCTCATGTGGTGCCACGCGCGGCGGTATCTCGACGTCGTCCGCGCCTTCGCGCGCGATCCGTTCCGTCCACCGGCGGCGGGCATCAGCGACGGAGGCGACGTGCCGCCATTCGCGGGGATGCACGACGCGGGCGCGATGGTCGCGGGTGGATCGGTGCGGGCACTGGAGGCGATCCTGCGCGGCGATGTCGAGCACGCGTTCCATCCCGGAGGCGGGCTCCATCACGCGATGGCCGGGCGCGCGGCCGGCTTCTGCATCTACAACGACCCGGCCCTCGCGATCGCCCGGGCTCGGCACGATGGACTGCGCGTGCTGTATGTCGACCTTGACGTTCATCACGGTGATGGCGTGCAGGAGCTCCACTCGGACGACCCCGGGGTCCTGACGCTCTCGTTCCACGAGACGGGCCGGTACCTGTTCCCCGGGACGGGGTTCAGCCACGAGCTCGGGGAGGAGACGGCGGCGGGCACGTCGGTCAACGTGCCGCTCGAGCCTGGCTGCGGCGAGGGCCCGTGGCTCGAGGCGGTCCGCGGGCTGGTCCCGGCGTTGGCGGCATCGTTTCGGCCGGACGTCGTCGTCTCACAGCACGGCGCCGATTCGCACGCCTGGGATCCGCTCGCGCACCTGCGGGTGACGACGACCGCCATGGGCGAGGCGGCGCGGGTGGTCGACGCGGTCGCTCACCGCTTCGCGGGCGGCCGCTGGCTTGCGACCGGAGGGGGTGGGTACGACGCGTATCGGGTGGTGCCTCGGGCCTGGTCGCTCGTGTGGCTCGCCGGGGCACATCGCGCGATGCCCGCGTCGACGCCGGGGCCGTGGCGCGAGCGGTGGGCTGGCGAGGCAGCACGG
>Ga0299914_10001313_pt1 | contig 16348 bp, 11 predicted proteins | sample RVTome_10_FD_201361 | JGI IMG/M metagenome (GOLD analysis project Ga0299914, IMG submission 201361) | Soil microbial communities from uranium-contaminated site in the Upper Colorado River Basin, Wyoming, United States - RVT153D57 (version 2) ...
CACCGGCGGTGTGGCCGGCATCATCACCGTGCTCGTCTCGACGCCGTTCCTGTTCGTGGGCTTCGACGTGATCCCGCAGTCGGCCGAGGAGATCAACCTGCCGTTCCGGCAGATCGGGCACCTGCTCGTGATCTCGGTGGTGCTCGCGGTCCTGTGGTACGTCGTGATCATGCTGACCGTCGGGTCGGCGGCGCCGTCGGCCGTCCTCGCGGAGTCGGAGCTCGCGGCCGCCGAGGGCATGAGTCTGCTGTGGGGCAGCGAGGCGATGGGGACCGTCCTGGTGCTCGGCGGCATCGCCGGGATCCTCACCTCCTGGAACGGCTTCCTGATCGGCTCCAGCCGGCTGGTGTACGCCATGGGGCAGACCGCGATGCTGCCGCGCTGGTTCGCGTACGTGCACCCCCGCTACCGCACACCGAGCAACGCTCTGCTGTTCATCGGTGGGCTGTCCGTGGTCGCGCCGCTGTTCGGGGCGGTCATGCTCGACTGGCTCGTCACCGCGGGCGGGCTCAGCCTGGTGATCGCGTACTTCATGGTCGCGACCAGCTTCGTGGTGCTGCGCGTGCGCGAACCGCAGATGGACCGCCCGTTCCGGCTGTCCGGCGGGATGGTGGTCGGACCGGCCGCCGCGCTGCTCAGCCTCGGGCTGGCGGTGCTGTATCTACCCGGGATGCCGGCGGCGCTCGGTGTCCCCGAGTGGGTCATCATCATCGGCTGGTGGGCGCTCGGCGTGGTCTTCTTCGTCCGGGTGCCGCACGTCGGGCACGGGCCGGACGCCATGCAGCGCATCGAGGCCAAGGCGAGGTCCCGGACCTAGGGTCGCGGGCGACCGCTTGCCTTGGTTGGATATTTTATCCAATACTTGCCGACGATCCACCACCCATACGCCCGAGGACCCGGAGGAACCATGGCCGAGACACGTCCGCAGTCCGTCGACGAGCTCTTCGGGATCGAGGGCCTCCTCGACGACGACGAGCGCGCGATGCGGGACACGGTCCGGCGGTTCTGCGGTGACCGGGTGCGTCCGCACCTGCCGGAATGGTTCGAGTCCGCGAGAATCCCCGCGCGGGAGCTGGCCAAGGAGCTCGGCGACCTCGGCGTGCTCGGGATGCACCTCGAGGGGTACGGCTGCGCCGGGACCAGTGCCACGGCGTACGGGCTGGCGTGTCTGGAGCTGGAGGCCGCCGACTCCGGCATCCGCAGCCTGGTGTCGGTACAGGGCTCGTTGGCGATGTTCGCGATCTGGCGTTACGGCAGCGAGGAGCACAAGCAGCAGTGGCTGCCGGCCATGGCCGCCGGCGAGGCGATCGGCTGCTTCGGGCTGACCGAGGCCGACTTCGGCTCCAACCCCGCGGGCATGCGCACGCACGCCAAGCGCGACGGTGAGGACTGGGTGCTCAACGGCACCAAGATGTGGATCACCAACGGGTCGGTGGCCGACGTCGCGGTGGTGTGGGCCCGCACCGACGACGGGGTGCGCGGCTTCGTGGTGCCCACCGACACCCGCGGGTTCTCCGCACCGGAGATCACCCAGAAGATGTCGCTGCGCGCGTCGGTCACCTCCGAGCTGGTGCTGGAGGACGTGCGGCTGCCCGCCGCGGCGATGCTGCCCGAGGCCAAGGGCCTGTCCGGGCCGCTGAGCTGCCTGTCCGAGGCCCGGTTCGGGATCGTGTTCGGCGCCGTCGGCGCGGCCCGTGACTGCCTGGAGACCACCATCGCCTACGCCCGCGAGCGCACGGTGTTCGACAAGCCACTGACCGGCTACCAGCTCACCCAGGCCAAGCTCGCCGACATGAGCCTCGAGCTCGGCAAGGCAATGCTGCTCGCATTGCACCTGGGCCGGCTCAAGGACGCCGGTGGCCTCCGCGCCGAGCAGGTCAGCCTCGGCAAGCTGAACAACGTCCGCGAGGCGATCGCGATCGCCCGCGAGTGCCGCACCATCCTGGCCGCGAACGGGATCACCCTGGAGTACCCCGTGATCCGGCACGCGAACAACCTAGAGTCCGTCCTGACCTACGAAGGCACCTCCGAGATCCACCAGCTCGTCATCGGCCAGGCCCTGACCGGAACCTCCGCGTTCCGCTGAGCAGTGCCGCACCCACGACCGCGCACGGCACCGCGCCGGGCCTCAGCCGGCCTCGAGCACCGACCGCAGCGACTCGACCGCGTGTTCGCGGTGCTCGTCGATCAGCCGCACCAGCAGGTCTGCGTCGCGGGCGCGAAACGCGTCCAAGATGCCCGCGTGCTCCCGCTCGACCCGTCGCCGGTTCACGGCGTCGCCGTAGTAGACGGCGCGGTAGGTGTCCGTCGCCTCCCACAGCACCCGCACGATCCGCTCCAGGCGCGGCATCCCCGCTGCCTGCACCAGCACGAAGTGGAACCGGCGGTTGGCCTCGGTCATCGCGAGCACGTCGGCGCGCGCGGATGCCGCAGCCACCTCCTCCGCCGCCGCCTCGAGCTCGGTGACCACACCGTCGTCGGCGCGATCGACCGCAGAGCGTGCGGCCTCGGCCTCCAGCAGCTGCCGGATGCGGTAGACCTCCAGCAGGTCGTCGAGCGAGAGCCGGGCGACCTGGTAGCCGCGGTGCGGCTGGTAGACGACCTGCCCCTCCCCCTCCAGCGTCTTCAGCGCCTCGCGCAGCGGCACCCGGCTCACCCCGAAGCGCTCGGCGAGCGCGTCCTGGCGCAGCGGGTCGCCCGGCCTGAGCTGTCCGGCCACGATGGCCTGGCGCAGCTCGGCCAGCACGAATGCCTGTGCGGTCGGCGGCCTGCTCGTCACGCCGGAAACCCTAGGGCGTGTTGGCAAACGGTGGGCCGACGCGAGCGTCGCATCCACGGGATGCCTCGCACGGCGCAGCCGCGCAGGCATACCGGTGCCTTACGTCGAGCGGCTGCAACGCAGCGAGGCGCCCGTGGGGCGGCGCGCAGCAGGCCATGCCGTGTGCCAACACGTCCTCGCCGTCGCCGCGGCGCGGCACGGACAGTCCGAACACCGTGCCTGGGAGGCGGACCAGATGTGGAGCACTGAACAGACCGGGCCGGAGCAGACCGGCGCGTTGTCCGGCGTACGCGTGCTCGACCTGTCCCGGGTGCTCGCCGGGCCGTACGCCACGATGATGCTCGGCGACATGGGCGCGGACGTGCTGAAGGTCGAGTCGCCCGCAGGCGACGACACCCGCGCGTGGGGGCCGCCGTACTTCCAGGGCCAGAGCACCTACTTCCTCTCGGTCAACCGCAACAAGCGCACGCTGGTCGCCGACCTGCGCGAGCCGGCCGACCGCGAGCGGGTCCGGGAGCTGGCGGCGTCGGCCGACATCGTCGTCGAGAACTTCCGCCCCGGTGTGGCCGAGCGGCTCGGCGTGGGCTACGACGACCTCCGCCAGGCCAACCCCGGACTCGTCTACTGCTCGATCACCGCCTTCGGCGACGCGCCGCAGGCACGGGCGCTGCCCGGCTACGACCTGCTGGTGCAGGCCGTGGGCGGGCTGATGAGCGTCACCGGCGATCCCGACGGCGAGCCGACGAAGGCCGGCGTCGCCGTCGTCGACGTGCTGGCCGGGCTGCACGCCGTGTCGGGAATGCTGGCGGCGCTGCGGCATCGCGACCGCACCGGCGCCGGCCAGCGACTCGACGTGTCGCTGCTCGGCACCCTGCTGGCCTCGCTGGTCAACCAGTCGTCGGCGTACCTGTGCACCGGCACGGTCCCGCAGCGCACCGGCAATGCGCACCCGAGCCTGGCGCCGTACGCCACCTTCCGGGCCAAGGACGGCGAGCTGGTGCTGGCGGTCGGCAACGACCGCCAGTTCGCCGCCCTCTGCGCGGTGCTCGGGGACCCGGCACTGGCCGACGACCCGCGCTTCGTGCACAACCCCGACCGGGTCGCCCACCGCGACCAGCTCGGTGCCCGGCTGGAGGACCTGCTGTCCGGCCACGCGGTGGAGGCCGTGGTTGCTCAGCTGCTCGCCGCCGGGGTGCCGGCCGGACCGGTCAACGACCTGCACGCGGCGTTCGACTACGCCCGCCGGCTGGGGCTCGACCCAGCAGTGCAGATGCCGGCACCCGCGGGATCCGCCGACCCGCTCCCGGTCCCGGTACCGGTCACCGCGAGCCCGCTGCGGCTGTCGGAGACGCCGGTGTCCTACCGGCTGACGCCGCCGAGGCTGCCGACCACGCCGGAGTGACCCCGGCGATGCCGGTCGGGTGTGACGAAGCGTGTCAGCCCTTCGGCTGCGGACGCAGCACCGTGGGGTCGGCGTCCAGGTGCAGCACCGCCGCCTGGCCACTGGCCAGCGCCCGGTCCAGCGCACCGGGGACCTCGTCGGTGCTGGAGACCCGCTCGCCGAACCCGCCGAAGGCCCGGGAGTAGGCCGCGAAGTCGGGGTTGGTCAGCGACGTCCCGTGACGGCGGCCGGGGTACTCCCGATCCTGATGCGCGACGATCGTGCCGTACTGCGAGTTGTCCACGACCAGCACCAACGGCCTGGCGTCGTGGGCGACGGCCGTCGCCAGCTCCTGGCCGTTCATCAGGAAGCAGCCGTCGCCGGCGACCGAGACGACCTGCCGTCCGGGGTTGGCGATCGACGCGGCGACCGCGGCGGGCAGCCCGAACCCCATCGCGCCGTTGCGCGGCGCGAGCAGCGACGGGTAGACGTGCTGCGGCAGGTAGCGCTGCGGCCAGATGGCGTGGTTGCCGGCGCCGTAGGTGAGGATCGCGTCGGGGGCGAGCCTGCTGCGCAGCTCGCGCATCGCGACTCCGAGGTCGACGCCCTGCCCGGGGTGGTCGGGTCGCGGCGTACCGAACTCCTCCTCGGCCGACCTCGCGGCGGCGGCCCACCGGCTCCAGCCCGGGGTCGCCGGGGGCAGCCGGTCCCCGACGGCGTCGAGCAGGGCAGCTGGGCTCGCGAGCAGGTGCAGGTCGACGCGGTGCTGATGCGTGCGCAGCTGCGGGTCGGGATCGACCACGACCACACGGGCCGCCTGCCGGCCACGCTGGTAGCCGTCGGAGAACACGTCTGCGGCGCCGCAGCCGACGAACAGCAGCAGGTCGGCCTCGTCCAGCATCGCCGCCAGCGCGGGCGAGCGGGTGAAGCCGTACCAGCCGACGTACGACGGGCTGGCATGGTCGACGATGTCGTGGGCGCGGAAGTCGGCCGAGACCGGCAGGTGCCAGCGTTCGCACCAGCGGGTGAAGCGCTCGGCGCTGGCGGGGTTCCAGTGGTCGCCACCGACGACCACCAGGGGCCGGCGCGCGTCCTCGAGCAGGCGGCCGAACCGCCCGGCCTGCTGGGACGACACGGCACCCTCGCTGACGTCGCGCGGAGGCGCGACGCCCACCTCCGAACGCCCGACCAGCACGTCCTCGGGCAGGCCCACCACGACGGGACCCGGCCGCCCGGAGGCGGCGATGTGGAAGGCCTCCGCGACCATCTCGGTGGCCCGGTCGGGGACCTCGAGGGTCAGCACCCGTTTGGCGGTGGACCCGAACACCCCACCCAGGTCCACCTCCTGGAACGACTCGCGACCGCGGTCGGACACCGGCACCAGACCCACGAAGAGCACCAGCGGGCTGGCGTCCTGCCAGGCCGTGTGCACGGCGATCGCGGCGTTGGAGGCGCCCGGACCGCGGGTCACCATCGCCACGCCGACCCCGCCGGTGAGGCGTCCGTCGGCGACGGCCATGAAGCCGGCCCCGCCCTCCTGGCGGCACACGACGGTCTGGATCTTGCTGTCGTGCAAGGCGTCCAGCACGTCGAGGTAGCTCTCACCCGGCACGCAGTAGACGCGCTCGACACCCTGCTCCTCCAGCTGGCTCACCACCAGCTGCCCCGCGGACCTGTCCGTCATCGGACGCGCACCTCCTCCTCGTCGTGGCTGAGCGAGAACCGCGGTGCGGCCCAGCCGGCGAGCGTGGTGACCAACGCTATGCCCACCAGCAACAGCGCGGGCCCCCAGGACTCCTGGTTGCTCACTGCGAGGAGGCCGGTCGCCCCCAGGGGCACGAAGCCGCTGACCACGGCCGCGAGGTTGGCCGACAATGCGACCCCGCTGTAGCGCAACGCCGGCGGGAACAGGTTGGTCAGCAGCACGCCGGAGACGGCGTACGGGATCGACAGACAGGCGACCGCCAGCGTCACCGCGAAGACGACCACGAGTGTCTGCGTGGTGTCGATCATCCAGAACACGGGGAACGCAAGCGCCGCCGACAGCAGCCCGCCGACGACCGTGACGCGGGCCGGGCCGTAGCGCTCGGCCAGCCGGCCGCCCACGATCAGCACGCCGATCTCGACCGCCGCGGCCACCAGGGTGGCGGTGAGCAGCACGGAGTTCTCCATGCCCAGCGTGCCGGTGCCGTAGCTGATCACGAACGTGGTGATCAGGTAGAAGCCGCCGACGCCCAGCAGCGTCGACCCGGCACCGACGAAGAGCTGCGGCCAGGCCCGCTTCACGACCTGCCACACCGGGCTGGAGGCCAGCTCGTCCTCGGCCAGCAGCTGCTCGAACAGCGGCGACTCCTCGACCCGGCGGCGGATGTAGACCGCGATGTACAGCAGCGGGAACGCCGCGAGGAAGGGCAGCCGCCAGCCCCAGGACTCGAAGCTCTCCTGCGGCAGCAGCGACACGAGCAGAATCGCGCCCGAGGACAGGAGGGTGCCGACCGGGGACCCGATCTGCGGCATGGCGGCGTATCGCCCGCGGTGCTCGATCGGTGCGTGCTCGACGGCCAGTGTCACCGCGCCGCCCCACTCGCCGCCGACCGCGACGCCCTGCAGCAGCCGCAGCAGCGTGAGCAGCACCGGTGCGGCCACGCCGATCGCCGCGAAGTCGGGCAGCAGCCCGATCGCCCCGGTGGCGAAGCCGATCATCGTCACCGTGATGATCAGGGTCTTGCGGCGGCCGATCCGGTCGCCCATGTGGCCGAAGATGATCGCCCCGACCGGACGGGCCACGAAGCCGACCGCGAACGACGCGAACGCGGCAGCTGTGGAGACCAGCGGGTCGTCGGTGACGAAGAAGACCTCGTTGAACACCAGCGCGGCCGCGGTGCCGTAGAGGAAGTAGTCGTACCACTCCAGCGCGGTCCCGACGAAGGCACCGAACGCGACGCGCTTGGCCTCCTGCTCGGTGACCACGACGGGGCCGGTGGCCGGTGTGCTTGCTGTGCTCATGGGTGCTCCAGGTCGGGGTCGGGCTCGGGTCTGCTGTACCCGTCAGCGGGCGGAGGACACCGCCTCGTGACCGTGGGTACAGACGCCGCCGGCGTACGTCGCCACCACCTCGGTGGCACCGATCCGGCTGCTGGGGACGGTCGTGACGTCGTCACCGAGGACGACGAAATCGGCGAGGCGCCCCGGGGTCAGGCTGCCGCGTTGTGCCTCCTCGCCGGCGACCCACGCAGTGTCGACGGTGTAGGCGCGCAGAGCGGTCATCGCGTCGACGCGCTCGTCCGCGCCGAGCAGGTCGCCGGAGCGGCTGGTCCGCTCGACCATCGACTGCATCCCGGCCAGCGGTGCGCCGTCGGCGACCGGCCGGTCCGAGCTGCCCGGCACGCGCAGCCCGGCGCGAAGGAACGCGGCGTGCCGGTAGAGCAGCGCCCGGCGTTCCGAACCGAGGGCCGCGGCCATCGTGTCGCCGATCTCGTACAGGAACCGCTGCTGCGGCACTGGGGTCACACCCAGCCGGGCCATCCGCGCGACCTGGTCGGCCCGGGTGATGCCGGCGTGCTCGATCCGGTGCCGCGCGTCCGTGCGGGGATGCACTCGCTGCGCCTCCTCGTACGCGTCCAGCGCGACGTCGACCGCCCGGTCCCCGATCGCGTGCGCGGCGATGCGCCAGCCACCGCGGTGTGCCGCGAGCAGCTGCCGGTGCATCTGCTCCGGGTCGTCCTGGAAGTAGCCGTGGCCGTGCCCGTGGTCGCAGAACGGCTCCTGCACCGCCGCGGTGCGTGCCACCAGCGAGCCGTCCAGCCAGATCTTCATCGGGCCGAGGCGCAGCCAGTCGTCGCCGAAGCCGGTACGGATGCCGAGGTCGAGGCCGAACCGCATCGCGTCGTCCTCGTGCCCCTCGAGGTCGTGCAGCGTCGACACCGTCGGCATCAGCTGCACGCGCACCGCGAGCTCGCCGTGCTCGCGTGCCTGCTGGTAGGCCGCGAGCTCCAGCGGGGTCTTGCCCAGCCAGCCCCGTCCGATCCCGGCCTCGGTGACGTGTGTCAGCCCCTCGGACGCGTAGACCCGCGAGGCGCGGCCGACCGCCGTGCGCAGCGACTCGACGGGGTAGGGCACGACCAGGTCGACGACGAGGTTCTGCGCCTGCTCCTCGAGTACGCCGGTGGGCCCGCCGGCGTCGTGGACCACGACCCCGCCGGCCGGGACCGTGGCCGAACCGTCGAGTACGCCGGTGCGCCGGAGCACCTCACTGCTGACCGAGCAGACATGGCCCGACCGATGCTTGAGCCAGACCGGGCGTCCGCCGGCGACCCGGTCCAGCTCGTGCCGGTGCGGGTGCCCGCCGAGCTGGGTGTTGTCGTAGCCGCTGCCGACCACCCAGGAGTCCAGAGGCAGGGCGTCGGCCCGATCGGCCACCGTCTTGTAGAGCACGTCGAGGTCGGCCGCCACCGACAGGTCGACCTCGTCCAGAGCGAGCCCGAACCACCCCATGTGGTTGTGCGCGTCGCCGAAGCCCGGCGTCACCGTCGCGCCCTGGGCGTCCAGCGTGGTCGCGGCCGTGAGGCCCGCGGCACGGTGGTCGACGTCGAGCGCCAGCACCCGGCCGTGCTGCACGGCCATGGTGCGGGCGCGGGGGTGCTGCTCGTCCATCGTGAGGATGTTCGCGTTGTGCAGCAGCAGGTCGACGTGCACGGGTCTCCACTTCTTTTCAGGTGAGCTGCTCGGGCGAGCTGCTCAGGCAAGATGGTGCAGCCGGGTCAGCGGCAGGGTGCGGGCGTGGTGCATCGCGATCTCCACCCCGTCGACCCGCACCGGGACCGGCTCGGGCTGCACCTCGACGGTGGGCGTCGCGGTGTTGAACCGCATCGCGTCGCAGGTCAGGCCACGGCTGTCGGCGATCGCGGTGTAGCGGTGACCGGCGGGGAGCGCCGCGCGCGCCTGCGCGTCGTCGAGGCAGGCCTGCGAGACGAACAGGTGGGACAGCCGCGACGGCGCGCCGCCGAGGCCGCCGTAGAACGGCCGCATGCGCCGCGGCTGCGTGAGCCGGGTGGAGCCCGACCCTGACCCCGCCGCACCCCAGGCCACGAAGCCGGACTTGACCACGAGCTCGGGCTGCGCACCGAACCATGCGGGGTTCCAGAGCACGATGTCGGCGATCCGTCCCGGCTGCAGCGAGCCGACGTGGGCGGACATGCCGTGCGCCACCGCGGGGTTGTGGGTGAGCTTGGCGAGGTAGCGCAGCACGCGCGCGTTGTTCGGCCGGTCCGGGCCGGTCTCGCCGGCCAGGCCCGCTTGCACGTGCGCGACCTGCCACGTACGCCGCGCGGTCTCGCCGATGCGGCCCATGCCCAGGGCGTCGGAGTTCACGATGCTGATCGCGCCCTGGTCGTGCAGGTGGTTCTCGGCGGCGATCGCATGTTCGCGGATGCGGCTGGCGGCGATCTCGGCGTCGCTGTCGAGCAGGCTGTGCGCCCGGTGCACGGTCATCGTCATGGGCTTGAGCTCGCCCACCGTCGAGGGGGTCAGCGGGAGCGTCGGCGTGGTCGACGACGTGAGCACGTGCCGCTCGCCGACGATGCGCAGCAGGTCGGGATGTCCCCCGCCGCCCTCGACGTGGTAGGCGTGCACGGTGCGGCCGCCGGTCGCCGCGAGGGTGTCGGCGAGGTAACCGGACTCGTTCAGCGTGTCTGTGTGCAGGGCCACCGGCAGGTCGACGGACTCCGCGACCGACAGGCAGGTGTCGACGATGTCGGGGCTCGCGCCCCAGTCCTCGTGGATCTTGAAGCCGCCGCAGCCGGAGAGAACGGCCTGCTCCAGCAGGTCGGACGACGTCGACGAGCCGCGGGCGAGGAACGCGGCGTTGATGGGGGCGTGCGACCAGCCGGCGATGAGGTGCTGCAGGTTGTTGCGCGGGTTGGCGCCGACGTCCCACACGCCGCCGATGCCCATACCGACCAGCGTCGTGACACCGGCCGACAGGGCGGCGGCCGACAGCTCGGCGTTCGACATGTGCACGTGCGAGTCGACGATGCCGGGCGTCGCGACCATGCCCTCACCGGGGATCATCGCGGTGTGCGCGTCGACCTCGAGCTCGACGCCCTGCTGCACGTCGGGGTTGCCGGCCCGGCCGATGCCCACCACCCGGCCGTCCTTGACCCCGATGCTGGTCTTGCGGACTCCGAGCACCGGGTCGATGAGCAGCACTCCCAGCACGACCAGGTCCAGCGCGCTGTCCCGGTCTGCGGCGGCGCTGACCAGCGCGCCGTGACGCGCGGTCTTCCCGCAGCCGCCGATCATCTCCTCGCCCGGCTCGGTGTCGTCGGCCTCGACCTCGACCCACAGGTCGGTGTCGGCGAGCCGCACCCGGTCGCCCGTGGTCGGGCCGTACAGGCTCGCGTAGTCGCGGCGCTCGAGGCTGCTCATCGCTCCGTCACCCTCACTGTCGCCTCGATGCCGACGACTCCGATCTCCTTGCGCTCGCCCGGGCCGACCCGGACCGCCACCCCGGCGGGCACGTCGAGCCGGTAGGCCGCCGGGTCCGGCAGTGAGACCTCCAGGGCCGGGTTCAGCGCTGCGAGCGGAAAGTGCGACGACACCCAGATCGGCTGCGCCCCGGTGTTGTGCAGCGTCGCGACCTCGTGCCGGCGACCGGGTGCGAGCTCCACGGGGGTCGCCTGCGTGCGTACGGCGCCCGGCCCGTCGGCCTCGGGATCCCCGAACGGAGCCGCCACGTGCACGAGCACGGTTCCGTGCGGGAACAGCGCCTCGACCTGGACCGCGGGGACCGCCGCGGCGACCCCGGGCACCAGCGACCCGGCCGGGACCACGGTGCGGGCCCGCTCGACGACCTCCTCCAGGGGTACGTCGTCCCAGGCCATCTCGCAGATCTCGTCGCAGACCAGGGCCACCGCCTCGGCGGCGCCCAGCGGCGCGCCACGGGCCAGCCTGCGCCGGGCCAGGTCGGCGCCGCTGCTCAGCAGCAGCCGCTCCTGCTCGCGGGGCGTCAGGTGCATCGGGCCATGGTGGCGTCCCCGAAGGCGTTCGGCTAGTGCCCTTGGGCACGCCGGGCCGCTGGTAAGTTGTGCAGATGCACAACGTGCCGCCGCAGGAGAGGGAGGGACGCTGGACCGCCTTGGTCCATCTGCTGCACGACGATGCGGACGCGCTGGTGGCGGCCTTCCTGGACCGGGTCCGCCGGATCCCGCCGTACTCCCGAGGGCTGGTGCCCCTGGACCGGGTGGAGGCCGACGCCGTGGGCTCCTTCGACTACCTCCTACGCCGGATCGGCGGCCTCCCGCTGCCCGCGCGGCTGCGCGACATCGGCCCGTCCATCGGCCGTGACCGCGCCCGCCGGGGCGTGCCGCTGGCCGACCTGCTGACCGCCGTGCGCCTGGACTTCCGGGTGCTCTGGGCCGCCCTGCGCGAACGCTCCGGACCCGAGGACATGACGCTGCTCGTCGCCCGCGCCGAGGACGTCTGGGCGGTGGTCGAGGACTACACCACCACGATCCAGGTCAGCTACCTGGAGGAGTCGGCGCTGATGGCGCGGGAGCGCCGGCGAGAGCGCACGGTCCTCGTCGGCACGCTGCTGGCCGACCCGCGGCCCGCCCCCCAGGAGGTCGGCAGGGTGGCCCTGGCCCTCGACGTCGACCCGGAGGCCCCGTTCCTGGTCGCAGCCGCGGCGTCGCACGACGACCGAGACCTGCGCGCCGTCGCCGACCAGCTGGCCGCATCCGGGCGGATGGCCCATCTGCAGGACACCGCGAGGCACACGCTGCTCATCGCGCGCTGGCATGCCGACCCGGCCGCGCCGGTGACCTCGGTGCTGCGCGACGTCCGGTGCGGGGTCGCACCGGTCGCCACCGGACTGGCCGCCGTGCCGAAGGCCGCCCTCGTCGCGCAGGAGGTCGCCGACGTGCTCCCCGGCGATGCGGTGGGTTCGTCGGGGCCGTGCACGCTCACCGACGCGTGGGTGCTGCTCGCGGGCGCGCGCCTCGGCGACCTCGGCCCGGCCATCGCGGACTCGGTGCTCGCCGGCCTCGACTCCGCCCCGCGCGGTGAGCGCGACCGCCTCGTCGAGACGGTGCTGGCCTACGCCCGCAACGGCTCGGTGCAGCAGACCGCCACCGCGCTGTTCTGCCATCGCAACACCGTGGTCAACCGGCTCCGCCGGTTCGCCGACCTCACCGGCCGGCAGATGACGACACCCGCCGACGCCGCGCTGCTGCTCGTCGCGCTGGCGTGGGCCCGTTGACCGCCTACTGCTCGCGCATGCCCCAGGGCGAGCCGTAGGCGGTCAACGTCTTCAGGAACGGCTCGGCGTCGAACGCCTCCGGGCCGAGCACCCCGGACCCCGTCCACACCCCGGTCGCCATCAGCTCGAGCGCGACCACCGGGTTGACCGCGGTCTGCCACACCACGCACTGGTGGCCGTACTCCCGCATGGACCACTCGTTGTCGACCACGTGGTAGAGGTACGTCGAACGGTCGTTGCCGTGCTTGTCGACGCCGGTCACCCACACACCCGCGCAGGTCTTGCCCTGCATCCGGTCGCCCAGCGTGGCGGGGTCGGGCAGGCAGGCGGCGACGACGTCGCGCGGGCTGACCTGGGCGTCGCCGACCCGAACCTTGTCGGTGCGGTCGAGCCCCACCTTGTGCAGGGTCTTGAGCACGTCGATGAACTCGGTGCCCAGCCCGTACTTGAACGTCACCCGGCGGGCCTCGACCCACCGCGGCATCAGCAGCACCTCTTCGTGCTCGACGTTGACGCACTCGACCGGCCCGATCCCCTCGGGGAAGTCGAACACCTCCGGCTCGCTGAACGGGGGCGTCGTGAACCAGCCGCGTCCCTCCTCGAACACGACCGGCGGGTTGAGGCACTCCTCGATCGTCGTCCAGATCGAAAATGTAGGTGCGAAAGCGGCGCCTTCAGGACCCTCGACGGTGAGGTCGGCACCGTCGCGCACGCCGAGCTCGTCGATCCGGCCGAACAGGTGGTCCGCCGCGTAGCGCGCGAACACGTCGGACAGCCCGGGCTCGACTCCCATCCCCACCAGGGCCAGCCGTCCCGCGCGCTCCCAGTCCGGGGCCTTGGCGAACTGCTCGTCGCCCAGCTTGACCCCGGTCTGGGAGTACGGCGCCTGTGGGTGCGGCTTGGACAGGCTCATGGCCATGTCGAGATAGTCGGCGCCGGCGGAGTAGGCGCCGTCGAAGATCGGCATCACGAAGCGCGGGTCGACCGCGTTCAGCACATGGGTGCAACCGCTCTCCCACGCCAGCGAGGCCACGGCCTCGGCAGACGACGCATCCACCTGCTCGGCGGCGAACCGCGGGTCGCCGGTCGCCTCCACCGCCCGGCGCGCGCGGCCGACGTCGTAGTCCGCGACCACCATCCGTTCGAAGAACCCGCGCCGGGCCGCGATCGCGACGACGGCCGAACCCACGCCGCCGGCACCGACTACCAGAATCCTCATCGTCTCGGTCTCCACCTTCGCCGGGACCGTGTCTGCTTCAGTCCCCTACTCTTCCTCTCCACGAAAGTAACGCAGACCCAACGGATTCGATAGGGAATCGACACTTCCGTCGACGCTTTCCGTCGTTCGACGAGCATGAAACCGGCAATAGCGTCGGTCACCGGCAGTGAACAGGACCGGTCACCGTGTGAACACCTGCTCCCCGTCGACGTAGGTCGCCACGACCCGCGCGTCGCCGATCTCCTCGACCGGGTGCGCGAACGGGTCGCGGTCGAGCACCGCGAGGTCCGCCAGCGCGCCCACCTCGAGACGGCCGGCGTCGTCGAGATGGTTCAGGTGCGCGCTGCCGCGGGTGTACGCCGTGAGCACCGTCGCCAGGTCCAGCGCCTGAGTGGGCAGGAACGCCCGGTCCTCGGGTTCGCCGACCGAGCGCGGGGTGCGCCGGTTGACCGCCACGTGCACGCCGGCCAGCGGGTCGGCGCTCGAGACCGGCCAGTCCGAGCCCGCGGCCAGCGGCGCGCCGGTCCGGGCCAGCTCGCCGAACGGGTACTGCCACGCGGCACGCTCCTCGCCGATGACAGGGATGGTGAGGTCGGTCATCTGCGGCTCGTAGGTGGCCCACAGCGGCTGCATGTTGGCGGCCACGCCCAGCGCGCCGAAACGGGGCACGTCGTCGGGATGCACGATCTGCAGGTGCGCGATGTGGTGTCGTCGGTCGGAGCCCCCGTTCGCCGAGCGGGCCGCCTCGAAGGCGTCGAGCGTCTCGCGCACCGCGCGGTCGCCGATCGCGTGCACGTGCACCTGGAACCCGTGCGCGTCCAGCAGCGTGACGTAGCGACAGAGCTCGACCGGGTCGACGAACGAGTGGCCGTGGTTTCCGGTCGTGCACCCGCACCCGTCGAGGTACGCGTCGAGCATCGCCGCACTGCCGTTCTCGGGGACGCCGTCCTGCATGATCTTCACGCTCGAGGCCCGGAACCGTCCGGCGCGCAGCCACGCGCTGCGCTCGAGCAGCTCGGGAATCTGCTCGGCGCCGCGGTGACGCTCCCACCACAGTGCGCCGACCACACGTGCGGTGAGCGTCCCGCGCTCGGCGGCCTGCAGGTAGACCGGGCCGACGTCGTCGATGTTGGCGAACTGACCCAGGATCGCGTCCTGCCATCCGGTGATCCCCAGCGAGTGCAGGTGCTCCTGGGCGACGAGCAGCGCCTCGGCGTACTTCTGTGCGGTGGTGACGGGCACCAGCCGGCCGACCAGGTCCATGGCGCCCTCGTGCAGGGTGCCGGTCGGGGTGCCCGCGGCGTCGCGCTCGATGCGCCCGTCGAGCGGGTCGGGTGTCGCGGCGTCGAGCCCGGCGAGCTCGAGCGCGCGGGTGTTGACCCAGGCCATGTGGTGCGAGCTGCTCGGCAGGAACACCGGCCGGTCGGGGACGACGCGGTCGAGGTCATCGGCTGTCGCCACGCCGCCGGGGAAGTGTGTCTGGTTCCAGCCACCGCCGGTGACCCACGTGGCATCCGGCCGGGCGTCGGCGTAGTCCGCGACGCGCCGCAGACAGTCGTCGCGCCCGGTGGACCCGCTGAGGTCGCAGCGCATGCGTTCGAGACCGCCCTGCACGGCGTGGATGTGCGCGTCGGTGAAGCCCGGCAACAGCAGGCCGTCGCCGAGGTCGACCACCTCGGTGCCGGGACCGACGGCGTCGAGGGCGTCCGTGCCCAGCGCGACGATGCGGCCGGCGGTGACCGCGACGGCGCCGACGGCACCCGGCCGACCGAGGAGCACGCCCGCGCGCAGCAGGCGTTGCGCAGGCGCCATCAGCGGCCGTCGAGCAATGGGCCGGCGGGGTCGTGGCGGAGGCCGTTCCTGCGCGCGGCCATCGCACTCAGCGACTCCAGCACGACACGGTTGCCGAGGGCCGCGGTGATGTCGGCGTGGTCGTACGGCGGCGACACCTCGACGACGTCGACACCCACGACGGGCAGCTCCAGGCAGACGCGGCGTACGGCATCGAGCAGCTGTCGTGCCGACAGGCCCCCCGGCTCGGGTGTCCCGGTGCCGGGCGCGTGACCGGGGTCGCAGACGTCGACGTCGACGGACAGGAACACGCCGTCGCAGTCGTCGGTCGCGATCGCGAACGCCTCGGTCAGGCACGGGTCCAGGCCGCGGGCGACGATCTCGGTCATCTCGTAGGACCGCATGCGCTGCTCGGCCATCCACGACAGCGTCGGGGGCTCCGGCCAGTAGCCGCGCAGCCCGATCTGCAGGAACCGGTCGCCGCGCAGCGCACCGGACTCGATCAGCCGTCGCATCGGCTGCCCGTGCCCCCACAGCGAGCCGAACGCGATGTCGCCGGTGTCGGCGTGCGCGTCGAAGTGCACCATCGAGACGCGACCCTGTCCGTGCACCCGGGCGACCCCCTTCGCGTCGGGCAGCGCGATCGTGTGGTCGCCCCCGAGTACGACCGGCACCGCGCCGGCCTCGGCCACAGCGGCCACGGCGTCCTCCAGGTCGGCGATCGCGCGCTCGACCTCGCCGGAGTACATCTCCACGTCGCCGGCGTCGCGCACCACCAGATCCTTCAGCGCGTCGACCCGCAGCGCCAGATGCGGGCGGGACCCGTCGTGTGGCAGGTAGTCGGTCTGCCGGATGGCCGTGGGGCCGAAGCGGGTACCCGGGCGGTGCGACGTGCCCCCGTCGAAGGGTGCGCCGACGATC
>Ga0299914_10001314_pt1 | contig 16344 bp, 13 predicted proteins | sample RVTome_10_FD_201361 | JGI IMG/M metagenome (GOLD analysis project Ga0299914, IMG submission 201361) | Soil microbial communities from uranium-contaminated site in the Upper Colorado River Basin, Wyoming, United States - RVT153D57 (version 2) ...
TTCGGTGTCACTGCGCTGGTGGCGACCTTCCCGGCCCCCGTCGCCGTCCTTCCCACCACCGTCACGGCTGTCTCGCTTGCCACGATCACCACGCTCACCACGGTCCCGGCTGCTGCCGCCACCGCCGCCACCACCGCCGCCACCCGAAGGACGGTCACCGTTGGGCAGAGTCGCTCCTGGCAGGGCCTCGACCAGCTCGAGACTCACCTTGCCCCGGTCGATCTCGCGTACCCGAACCTCGAGCTCATCGCCTTCGGAGAGGTAGTCCTCGACCCGTTCCACCCGCTTCGAGCCATCGAGTTTGGAGATGTGGAGCAGACCGTCGCGTCCGGGAAGGATGTTCACAAACGCACCGAACTTGGTGATGTTCACTACCTTGCCCTCGTAGGTCTCTCCGACCTCGGCCTCCGGCGGGAAGGCGATCTGAGTCACCCTCTCCTTGGCCGCGGCGAGCGCTTCACCGTCGTTGGAGGCGATCCGGACGATGCCGACGCCGTCGGCCTCTTCGATCTCGATGTTGGCGCCGGTCTGTTCCTCGAGCTCGCGGATGACGGCACCTTTGGGACCGATGACCTCGCCGATCTTGTCCTTCGGGATCTCGATCGACTCGATGCGAGGAGCCCACTGGTTCATCTCCTCACGAGGCTCGGCGATGACTTCGGACATGGCGTTGAGGATGAACAAACGCGCCTCCCGGGCCTGGTCGAGGGCGCCGCGAAGCACCTCAGAGGGCAGCCCCTGGATCTTCGTGTCGAGCTGTAGAGCAGTGATCATTCCTGCCGTGCCGGCCACCTTGAAGTCCATGTCCCCGAGAGCGTCTTCGGCCCCGAGAATGTCGGTGAGCGTGACGAACTGCTCACCTTCGTTGATCAGACCCATCGCGATACCAGCCACGGGTGCGCTGATTGGCACACCGGCATCCATCAACGACAGCGACGACCCACAGACCGATGCCATCGAGGAGGAGCCGTTGGAGGCGAGCACCTCGGAGACGAGACGAAGGGCATACGGGAAGTCGTCTGAATTCGGTATCACCGGCAGGAGAGCCTTCTCAGCCAGAGCACCATGCCCAATCTCGCGACGCTTGGGGCCTCGCATGAATCCGGCCTCACCCGTCGAGAACGGAGGGAAGTTGTAGTGGTGCATGTATCTCTTGCCCTCGGCGATATCGAGAGTGTCGAGCATCTGCTCCATCTTGAGCATGCCGAGCGTGGTCACATTGAGCACCTGGGTTTCGCCACGCTGGAACAGCGCCGAGCCGTGTGTGCGCTCGATGGTGCCCACTTCGATGCTGAGCGGCCGAATGTCGGTCGCTCCACGACCATCCAGGCGGACACCCTGGTCGACGACGCGCTTGCGGGCCTGCTTCTTGAACACCGAGCGGAACGCGCTCTTGACCTGCTTTCTGGTCTCGACGTCGTCCTCTTCCACGCCCAGTTCGGCAAACACCGCGTCGAGCGCTTCGGCTTCGGCATCCTGACGATCGTGTTTGCCGGGAATCTCGAGCACCGAGCTGATGCGTGAGCCCGCAGCCGACTCGACGGTGGAGAGGATGTCCTCGGTGTATTCCAGAACCGGCTCCCACGAGAAGGCGGGAACTTCGACTTTGGAGACGAGCTCGTTCTGCATGTCGATCAGTTGCGCGATGTACCGCTTGGCCTCCTCGAGGCCCTGAGCAACGGCATCCTCGTCAGAGGGACGGTCACCGTCGGCAACGAGACGCCCACCTTCCTCGGTGGCGCCTGCCTCGACCATGACGATGTCGATCTCGCCGCTGTCGTTACGTCGACCGGCAACGACCAGCTCGAACACGGACTCGTCGAGATCGTCCTCGGTCGGAAATGGAATCCACTCGCCTTTCTTGAGGGCGAGCCGCACTCCCCCGAGGGGGCCTTCGAACGGGAGGCCACTGACGCTCAACGCGGCTGAGGCTCCGTTGAGGGCAATGACGTCGAACGGGTTTACCTGGTCGACTGACAACGAGACGACCACGACGTGAGTCTCATTGCGGTAGCCATCCGAGAACGACGGGCGCAGGGGCCGATCGATCAGGCGGCAGGTGAGGGTGGCCTGCTCGGAAGGCCGTCCCTCCCGGCGGAAGAACGAACCGGGGATTCGACCCACGGAGTACATCCGCTCCTCGAAGTCGACGGTGAGGGGAAAGAAGTCGACACCCTCCCGGGGTTTTGTGTTTGCGGTGGCGGTGACCAGCATTTCGGTTCCGCCGATCTTGGCTACGACGGCGCCGTTGGCCTGACCGGCCATCTTGCCGGTGCTCAGCACGAGCTCTTTTCCGCCGATGTCGCCTCTTACAGAGGTCTCGGGCACTTTGTGCTCCTTCGTTGTTCGGAGCCTGCGCCCGTTGGCAGTGGTGGCGCCTCGGCGTTTCCGAGGCGTCGCCACTGACAACCGACGTGGCTCTCTTTGGTTGTTTCGGGTCTTGGCCCTGTGAGAGTTTCCGCAGGAAACTCCAACGGGAACCGCTTGCGATCCCGCATAAACGTGAGGAGCGGTTCAACCGCTCCTCAACGAATTCTCTAGCGCCGCAGACCTAGTTTGGCGATGAGGCTTCGATACCTCTCCACGTCATCTCGACGCAGATAATCCAAGAGCCTGCGACGTTTACCGACCATCAAGAGAAGACCACGACGGCTGTGGTGGTCGTGCTTGTGGTCGCGAAGATGCTCGGTCAGGTGGTTGATCCGCTCGGTGAGCAGAGCGACCTGGACCTCCGGCGAGCCTGTGTCGCTGCCGTGGGTGCCGAACTCTTCAACTATTTCAGTCGTTGTCTTCATTGCGCGTAAAACCTGAAAGTGATGCCGGGGATGTGGCAAACGATACCACTTCGACGACTCAAACTCACATTTGCGCCGTGGTCCGAACGAGGATTTCCCGAGACCTGGACACGTCGTCTCCCATCTGTGCAACCAACGCGTCGACGTCTTCGAAGCGCAGCTCCGGTCGCAGGTACTCGACGAACTCGACTGTCAAGTCCTCGCCGTAAATCTCCTTTGAGAACTCGAAGATGTAAGCCTCGACGAGAAGCTCATCTCCGCCGAATGTGGGACGGACTCCTACGTTCACGGCTGCGGGGTGGGTCTCACCCCTCACTTCCACAAAACAGGCATAGACACCGGTAGCCGGGATCAACTTGCGAAGAGGGGGCCGCAGGTTGGCTGTCGGAAACCCGATCTGACGGCCCCGTTTGTCGCCGTCGACCACCTCGTTGGTCAGGCTGAATCGGGAACCCAGTAAGTCGGCGGCCTCATCCACATGACCCGACTCGATCAGACCTCTGATCCGGCTCGACGAGATCGGTGCGCCGAGCTCTTCCACCAGATCGATGGGCTCGACGGCGAATCCGTGCTCCTTGCCGGCCGTCCTCAGCAGCTCCACGTCACCGGCGCGATCCTTCCCGAAGCGGAAGTCCCCGCCCACCACGACCTGACCTGCGTTGATCTTCCCGACCAGGACGTCGGTGATGAACTGCTCCGGCGTCTGTTCCTTGATCTGGGACAAGTCGAGCACACCGACACAGTCGACTCCTGCCGCCTCGAGTAGGCCGACCCGCTCGGCGATGGTCGTGATCAGCCGGGGAGGCGTTCCTGGGCGGAGGACTTCGAGTGGGTGTGGATCGAACGTGAGCACGGTGCGAACCAGCTCTTCATCCAGCCGGCCCAGGAGCGCCCTGTGTCCGCGGTGCACGCCGTCGAGGACACCAATGGTGACGGAGGCCTTGCCGGGCACAGACACCCAGTCGGTCCACGGGCCGTCCAGAAGGATCACGACGGGAGCACCACGTCGGGCTCGGCGCGCTCGCCTACCAGTCGATACACCGCGATGAGCTCACCTCCTGGGTCAAGAACCCCGAACGGCTGGTCAGCGGGGCCGGAAAGGAGGGGGCCACCGACGAAACGAACTCCGTTGCGGACACCGCGAGCGGTCTCGGCGTCGACCCCGATCATTGCGTAGTCGCCCATCGCCTCCTCGGGACTGAGGAAGTAGGACTCCCAGTTGCGCATGTCGTCGATGGTCACACCACGACTGGCGCGAAGCGAGCCAATCCGGGTTCTTCGCAGCGATGTGAGATGCGCCGAGCCTCCCAGGGCTGCAGCCATGTCGTCGGCCAGGGAGCGCACGTAGGTTCCCTTTCCGCAGACAACTCGAAACTCGACATCGGGGTACGGCGGCACGCCAACGGAGATGATCTCCAACTCGTGCACCACGACCGATCGGGCATCTCTCTCCACGACCTCACCCTCACGGGCGAGCTCGTAGAGACGTCTCCCGTCCTTCTTCAACGCCGACACCATTGGCGGGATCTGGGAGATGGTCCCGGTGAATCGCGGCACCAAACCCTCGACGTCCTCTGTCGTGATGTCCATGGGCTCCCGGGTCAGTACCGCCCCGTCTGCGTCCAGGGTGTCTGTGGCGACGCCGAACTCGGCTGTTGCCAGGTACTCCTTTGGCTGATCCTGGATGAATTTGATAAGCCGGGTCACGTCGCCCACGGCCACGACCACTGCCCCCGTCGCCATCGGGTCGAGTGTCCCGGCGTGACCGACCTTCTTGATCCCGGTGGCCATCTTGACCTCACCCACCACCTGGTTGGACGTGATCCCTCTAGGTTTGTCCACAACCAGAAAGCCCCTGGTCACCGGTAGTCGCCGATCGCTGCGAGAACTTTCTTGCGAACCACTTCGACGTCCCCCTGGGTGCTGAACCCGGCGGCGAGACGGTGCCCACCGCCACCCATGCCAGAGGCCAGACCACCAACGTCGGTGTCGCCCCTCGATCGAAGGCTCACCTTGACCGAGCCATCTTCGTGGCCCTTGACCAGAACCGCGGTGTCCGCCTCGACGGCTAGACGGAGCACATCGATGAGGTTCTCGGTGTCCCCCCAGTCGATGCCGTTGGACGCGAGATCATCGTGCGTGATCGTCGTAGACACGGCTCGCAGTTCCTCGTCCAGTTCTGCGCGGCCCATCGCCACTGCAATCGCCTTGAGATACCCGAACGGCGCCTCCTCATAGACATGGCGGCCTATCACGGCGGGCTCGGCCCCTGCGGCGACCAGCTCTGAGGCGATCTCGAGCGTCCGGGGTGTCGTGTTCGAGTAACTGAACCGACCGGTGTCCGTGACCAGGGCAGTGTGAAGGCATAGGGCGATTGTGGGAGTGATCTCCCAGCCCAGGAGTTCCAGGATGGCGTACACGAGCTCTCCGGTGGCTGCCGAGTCTGGGTCGACCAGAGCCACGTCGCCGAAGCCGTCGTTCGTTACGTGGTGATCTATCACAACGACTGTCTCTGCATCCGAGGCGTTGCTCCCCAACTCGGCCAGACGGTTGAGAGAACCGACGTCGAGCACCACCATCACCTCAGGCGCCTCCGGGAACTCATCGGGTGGGACCAGCAGATGATCGGGCAGGAATCGGAGGCCGGCCGGCATCACATACGGGGAACCGAAGCTGGCGACCACCTCCTTGCCTTCGTTCTCTGCCGCTATCGCGAGCCCCAACATCGACCCCAAGGCATCTCCGTCGGGACCGATATGACAGGCGAAGGCGATGCGGTCGGCCCCACCGATGATTTCGGCGGCACGAGCGAGCACATCAGGTTCGAGTGTCATTCTTCCTCCTCACGCAACTCTCGCAGAATTTCCTCGATGCGCTCTCCGCCTGTGATGCCAGGGTCGATGGCGAACTCGAGCGTGGGCGTGTACTTCATGCGCACCTGTGCGCCAATGGCGGCCTGCAAACGCCTGGCAGCGCCACGCAATGCCGTGAGAGCCGGTTGCCGGGCATGCTCGGCGAGGACGTCCACGTAGACGATTGCAGTCTTCAGGTTGGGAGCCGTGTCCACCGCCGTCACCGACACCAGTTCGAGCCGGGCGTCGCTCATCCGCTCGATCTCCTCGGCCAGCACCTCCCGCAGAGTCGAGTTGACTCGCATCATGCGGTCCCTCATGGCTGGCACTTTCCTTCGATCAGCGAGCCAGGATTCCTAAGTGCGGGCGACTTCGCGGACCGTGTACACCTCGATGTTGTCGCCCTCTTTGATGTCGTTGTAGTCCTCGAATCCCATACCGCACTCGAAGCCGGACTGGACCTCTCGGACATCGTCCTTGAAACGCTTCAGGGAGGAGATCACCCCATCGTGGATGACGACACCATCTCTCAGGAGACGGGCCTTGGCTCCCCGCTGGACCATGCCCTCCAACACGTAGCACCCGGCGATGGTGCCGGCGCGTGGCACCTTGAAGATCGCCCTGACCTCTGCGGTGCCCAGGACCACCTCTTCCCGATCCGGGGCGAGCTGGCCAACGAGGAGCTGTTCGATCTCATCCAACAGCTCGTAGATGACGCCGTAGGTCCGCACCTCGACGCCCGCCTCCTCGGCGGCGCGTCTTGCCTTGGGCTCGGGTCGTACATTGAATCCGACGATCACCGCAGCGGTGACCTCGGCCAGGGTGACATCGTGCTCACTTATGCCACCGACCGCGGTGTGGACGATCTGGATCTTGCCGCCCTCACGCTCGATCTTGGCGATCGACTCCCGCAGCGCCTCGAGCGACCCCTGGGCATCGGCCTTGACGATGACATTCAGCGTGGCGTCCTCGGAGCGGAGCTGATCCAACAGCCCCTGCAGGCGGTCTCGGGCGGACGGCGCCTCGTGTGCCTCCTGGCGGACTTCCTCCTGACGCTCCGATGCGATCTTGCGGGCGTCGCGGTCGCTCACCTGCACTTCGAAGAAGTCGCCGGCAGCCGGGACGTCGTCCCAGCCCATTATCTGAACCGGATCCGACGGACTGGCTTGCTTGATCCGGTCGCCCTGGTCGTTCATCAAAGCCCTGACTCTGCCCGAGATGGGCCCGGCGACAAAGGCGTCTCCCTGCTTCAGGGTGCCTCTCTGGACGATGACGGTCGCAACCGGCCCTCTCCCCACTTCGAGCTGGGCCTCAACCACCACGCCAGTCGCCTTCGGCTTGGCGTTTGCCTTGAAGTCCTCGAGTTGCGCGATGAGGTCGATGACCTCGAGGAGGTCGTCGAGCCCGCTCCCGTTTATGGCCGAGACCTCGACAGATGGCACGTCGCCTCCTAGGTCCTCAACGACCACCCCGTGGTTAGTGAGGTCGGTGCGCACCCGGAGTGGGTCGGCCCCGGGCAGGTCCATCTTGTTGACCGCCACGATCATCTTGACGCCGGCTGCCTTGGCATGAGAGATGGCCTCGATGGTCTGTGGCATGACTCCGTCGTCGGCCGCCACGACCAGCACAACGATATCGGTGATGTTGGCACCACGAGCGCGAAGGGCAGTGAACGCCTCGTGGCCTGGAGTGTCGACGAAGGTGATCTTGCGGTCGTTGACCTCGACCTGATATGCACCGATGTGCTGGGTGATCCCACCCTCCTCGGCTTCGACCACGTTTGCTTTTCGAATCCTGTCGAGAAGCGTGGTCTTGCCGTGATCGACGTGACCCATGACCGTGACTACCGGGGGACGCGGCGTCAGGTCCTCGTCGGCGTCGTCGAACTCGGGTTGTTCTTCCACGGCCGGCGGGGCCTCGGGCTCGGTGACATCGACGATGTAGCCGAACGACTCGGCGATCTCATCGATGTAGTCGCTGGGCATCGTCTGCTGGGCACCGGCGGGAACACCCTTGTTCAGCAGCGCCTTGATCACGTCTCCAGGAGACTGTCCTATTGCGTCGGCGAACTCCGCCACCGTGGCGCCTCCGGTGATGGTCGCAATCTCGACCTCCCCTGTCTCCGCTTCGTCCTGGTGGGTCGCCGGGGCAACAGTCTCCGGGGCAACAGTCTCCGGGGCAACAGTCTCCGGGGCAACAGTCTCGGGGGCAACAGTCTGCGCTGCCACCGGCTCCCCGGTCGCTTCCCCGGCGGTCTCCACGGTCGCCTCGGGTATGTCAGGGGACTCGGCAGGCTCAGCCTCGGGCTCGGGAGCGGTCTCCTCGACCGCTGCCTCCGAGGCTGCCGGCTCCTCGGATGTCGTGGCGTCTTCATCCGGGGCGAACGCGAGACGCACCAACTCGGTACTCTCATCGTCGATGCCCGAAGATGCCGTCTTCACATCGATGCCGAGCTCTTCGGCCAGCGACAACACGTCCTTCGACTCAACGCCCAACTCGCGGGCGAGCTCGTAAACCCTCATTCGCACAAATCACTCACTCTCGGTGTCTGTCTCAGAATCTTCCGTCTGCCCCACGTCAGGCAAGGACGCCTCGGGCTGCACCTCGACGTCGACCTGTGTTTGCTCTCTTTCGACCGCCGCTGCGGCCACTTCCGCATCGGTTTGCCCGGTAGCGTCCTCGGCGGCATCCTCGCCACCCTCTGCTTTGACCGGGCTCGCGTCCTGCTGCTCGGGCTGTTCCGTTGCTTCGGTGTCCGACCGAATGTCCACCTTGTATCCAGAGAGCCTGGCGGCGAGTCGGGCATTCTGGCCCTCCTTGCCGATAGCGAGTGAGAGTTGGTGCTCGGAGACGACGACGTCGGCCGTCTTCTCCTCCTCGTCTATGTGCACCTCTTTCACCTTCGCCGGCCCCAGAGCCTCGGCGATGAACTGCGAGACGTCCTCGCGCCACTGCACGACATCGACCTTCTCGCCACGCAGCTCGTTGACCACTTGGCGGACCCTCGAACCGCGTGCGCCAACGCACGCGCCCTTGGGATCGACATTGGGGTCGTGGGAGATGACAGCGATCTTGGTTCGGTGACCGGGCTCACGGGCGATGTTGACGATCTCGACGGTCCCATCGGTCAGCTCGGGCACTTCGAGCTCGAGAAGTCGACGCACCAGATCGGGATGACTCCGGGAGACCACTATCTGGGACCCTTTGGTCTCGTTGCGCACCTCGAGGATGAGCGCCTTGACGCGGTTGCCGCGGTCGAGACGCTCGAAAGGTATGCGCTCACTGCCGGGGAGAATCGCCTCGGCGTCGCCGAGATCGAGGATCACCGAGCGATAGTCCACCTGTTGCACGATCCCGGTCACGAGGTCTCCCTCGCGACCCTCATACATCTCGAAGACCTTCTCCCGCTTGGCCTCGCGCAACTTGAACTGCATGACTTGCTTGAAGGACTGCGCGGCAATGCGACCGAATGCCTCACCCTCGGGCGTGTCCTCCCACTCGTCGATGACGTTGCCGTCTTCGTCGAGCTCTTGGGCGTAGACCGTCACCTCGCCCGACCCGGGGTCGATGGTGACGCGAGCCTCTTCGGCCGCACCAGGGCTCCGCTTGTATGCGGCTACCAAGGCGTTGGCAAAGGCATCGAGGATCGCGTCGACTTCGACGCCTCGCTCCCTGGCGAGTACCTCGATCGCCTCCATCATGCTGTCGAGTTGCATTTCTCTCCTTAGTGGCCCGGCTTCGGCGCCTTCTCCCACCGGAAGACTGTCCTGGCGCTGATTACGTCGTCGTAGGGAACTTCGTTGACGCCCTGGTCGGAATCGACCGTGAAGGTGTCGTCGCCGACCTCGGTCAAGGTGCCGTGATAGGTGGTCCTGGTGTCGGCGACGGAGGTCTTCACGACGACCTCTCGCCCGAGTGACTTGTGATAGTGAGCCGGGCGGCGCAGCTTGCGTTCCAAGCCGGGGGAGCTGACTTCCAATTGGTAGGCATTCTGAAGCGCCGGTTCGTCGTCGAGGAGCCGTGACAACCCTCGCGAAAGCTCGGCGAGACGGTCGACGTCCACGCCCTCGCCGTCGACCGTGACCCGGAGCACGCGACCGCGCCCGCGACCGGTCAGCTCGAGATCATCGAGCTCCAGTCTCTCCGCGGCGAGATAGGGCTCTATCACGCTCCAAATGTCTGTTGTCTGCGTCAAATCAGTCATCACGTCACTCGTTCGGTCAGTTACTCCACAACAAAGAGGTGGGTGCCCAAAGGCGCCCACCTGACCGAAAAGCGTCCCTGTTGTAGACAGGGATTATAGGTCCATGCCGATAGGCAGACTAAATGCCGAATCTGGCCCCTTCGATGCGCTCCGAGAGCGTCGCGACCACTTCGTCGAAGGCCAACTCGCCCTTCACCATGTCTCTGCGCTCGGTGATCTCGGCTGCGCCTGACTCGACACCCTTCGGCCCGACAGTCACCCGATACGGGATGCCGATCAACTCCGAGTCGGCGAACTTCACCCCGGGCCGCTCATCGCGGTCGTCGAGGAGGACATCGACACCTGCGGAATCAAAGTCGTCGAAGAGCCTGTTGGCAACGGCCATGGTGGCCACGTCATCGGGCCGGATCACTGTGATGACCAACTCGTACGGGGCCACCGAGACGGGCCAAACGATGCCGTTCTCGTCGTGTGACGCCTCCACCACAGCGGCCATGCCCCGTTCCAGGCCGATCCCGTAGGACCCCATGATGATCGGGTGGCTGGCGCCTCCCTCGTCCTGAACATAGGCCCCGAAGGCCTCCGAGTACTTCGTGCCGAGCTTGAAGATGTGGCCGACCTCGATCCCTTTCCAAAGCTCGAGGGCACCACCATCGTTGATGCATCGCTCCCCATGGGTGACCTCGCGGAGGTCCGACCACTTGGTGACGTCGATGTCCCGAGCGACATCGACGCCCTTGTAATGCCAATCGTCTTCATTGGCGCCTGTGGTCATGTTGACGCGACCCTCCAGCGATCGATCGGCCACGACCTTCACATGGCTGACACCCACCGCCCCGAGACTGCCGGGGTCGGCGCCGAGCAGTTCCCTGATCTCGTCTGGCCCGGCCGGCCGGGCTCCGTCCTCGGGTGCTCCGGTGGCGTCGAGGAGCTTCTGTTCTTGGAGGTCGTGGTCACCGCGAAGAAGCACCAGGACGGGCTCCCCGTCCACGACGTAGACCAATGACTTGATCTGACGCTCGGGGCCCGCGAAGTCAGGGTGGGCCTCCGCCAGCGCCTTGATGGTCCGCAAGCCAGGCGTGGGGAATCTCTCGAGCACTGTCGGCTGACCGTCGTCGATCGGATCAAGAGCAGACACTGCCCGCTCGACATTCGCCCGGTAGTCACACGATTCACAAGTGACTACCAAGTCTTCTCCGGCCTCGCTCCGCTGGATGAACTCGATGGACTCCGAGCCGCCCATGGCGCCCGAAGAGGCCTCGACGTCGACGGCGTTGAGGCCCATGCGAGCGAATATCCGCACGTAAGCATCGTGATGCTTGTCGAAACCGCGATCCAAACCTGCAGCGTCGATGTCGAGTGTGTAGGAGTCCTTCATGGTGAACTCCCGCACCCGCAACAGCCCCGACTTGGGCCTGGGCTCGTCGCGGAACTTGATGTGCATCTGATACCAGATCTGAGGGAGCTGCTTGTAGGAGAAGAGCTCGCTGGCGAGCATTCCGAAGATCTCCTCCTCAGTCATCCCGAGGACCAGGTCTGCTCCCTTGCGATCCTGGAGCTTGAAGAGGTTGTCCCCCATCAGCTCGTACCGCCCCGACTTCCGCCAGATCTCGGCCGGGTGGAGAGTCGGTAGCATCAGCTCTTGGCCACCGATCGCATTCATCTCCTCGCGGATGATCTCACCGATCTTGAGTCGGACTTTCTGGCCCAGGGGCAGCATCGTGTAGGAGCCGGCGGCGAGCTGTCGGATGAACCCGCCCCTGACCAGGAGCTTGTGGCTGACTGCCTCCGAGTCCGCCGGCGCTTCCCGAAGTGTGGGTATGAAGGCTTGTGACCAACGCATTGGTGTGGGACGGTAGTCAGCGTCTACCGGTTCACTCCGATGATTATGGCAGCGTTACTTTGACATGATGCGCCGGCTTTCTCTGACCGCGATCCTGCTCGTGACGTCATTCCTGGCCGCCTGCGGGCAAGTCGAGCCTGTGATCGTGTCCGTCAGCATGCCCGAATGCACCTATCGGGGACCGGCCCTGATGAAGGAAGGAGTGGTAAGCCTGAGCCTCACCCTCAACGGCCTCGGACGAGCCCGGGTCGTGTTGGTGGAACTGGAGGACGGCCACGAATACAACGAGGTCGAGACCCGGTTGGAGCAGAGCGTGGACTGGGACCGCCCACCCGAATGGTTGCGTCCGGTGATAGATCTGCAGCTCAGGGATGAACAGGGTGTCATGGGCATCGAGGACACCGCGCGCCTGACCACCGGGCAGTACGCCGTGGTCTGTGTCGATGAAGGCTCGGGAGAGGCCCGGCCGGCCAGTCCGTTGGAAGTGAGAGGCTCTTAAGAGAGCTTGAAGATGGTCAGGGGTCGATGACGTGGGCAGCAGGCGACTTCCCAGCTGGCCGTTGATTGCGCTGAGTTGCCTCGAGGTGCGGTTGGCCGGTAACCCCGAACAAGACCGAAGACCTAGCTCCCTGAAGCCACCTCGGCGACCTTCGCCCTCTTCTCCTCGGACTTGTTGGCATCGCCCCGTATCTCGATTAGCTGGCGTCGCTCCTCGGCGGCGATCTTCTCGGCGTTGGCCTCGGCGTGGGCAAGACGCGCCTCCATGCCTTCGTCGACCAACTTTCGTGCCTCGTCGAGAAGCGCCTCGACCATCTCCTCCTCGGGGACCACCCGGACCACCTGTCCCTTGATGAACAGATGTCCCCGTCCCCGGCCCGCCGCAATGCCGATGTCGGCCTCGCGGGCCTCGCCGGGGCCGTTCACGACGCAGCCCATCACCGCCACCTGGATGGGCAGGTTGGCAGCCTCCAACGCCTGTTGTGCTTTGGTGGCGACCTCGATCACGTCGACTTCGGCGCGGCCGCATGACGGGCAGGCGATCAGGTCGAGCCCCTTGCGCTCTCGTAGGCCCAGGAACTCGAGCAACTGTCTCCCTGCCTTGGCTTCCTCGACCGGGTCGGCTGTCAGCGAGAACCTGATGGTGTCGCCGATGCCCTCGTTGAGAAGGGTCCCGATCCCGGCGACGGATTTGATGAGGCCAGCGGGCGGCGGGCCGGCCTCGGTGACGCCGAGGTGGAGCGGGTAGTCGACGGTGTCGGCGAGCAGACGGTAGGAGTTGACCATGTGTCGCACGTTGGAGTGCTTGACGGAGATCTTGATGTCGTGGAAGTCGACCTCCTCGAGATATCGGGCCTCAGTCATGGCCGACTCCACGAGCGCCTCAGGCACGGCCGATCCGTACTTCTCCATCAAGTCCTTATCGAGAGAGCCGGCGTTGACACCGATCCTGATGGGGAGGCCCCGATCGCGAGCTTCCCGGGCGACCGTCTTGATCTGGTCTTCCTTGCGGATGTTGCCCGGGTTGAGGCGCAGTCCCTGGACCCCGGCCTCCATGGCGGCGAGGGCCAGCCGGTACTGGTAGTGAATGTCGGCGATGATCGGGACTGGCGAGCGGGGGACGATCTCGGCGAGACCTTGGGCGGCCTCGACCTCGTTGCATGTGATGCGGACGATGTCGGCGCCGGCACCGGCAAGGGCATAGACCTGGGCCAGCGTCCCGTCGACGTCGTGGGTCTTGGTTGTCGTCATCGACTGCACGCTGATAGGTGCGCCTCCGCCGACCGGGACGTCGCCGACCTCGATTTGGCGGGTTTCTCGTCTCTCGAAGATCACAGGGATCAGGCTAGATGGGGTTCACGAGTTGGACGAAGGGACTCAGGCATTCTCAGGGCCCCAGACTTCGCATAGCGAAGTCTCAAACCCTGGGTTGAAACGCTCAGCCGACGCCGGGCATTCTCAGGGCCGCAGACTTCGCATAGCGAAGTCTCAAACCCTGGGTTGAAACGCTCCGGCCGGGGATCGCATCGCACCGCAGATTGGGTTTGAGCTACCCGAGACTGATCGGGTTGACGATGTCGAGGATGATCGCCACGAACCCGAGGAAGAAGAGGGCGCCGATGACGGCCGCCGCCACCGGCATGAGCTTGCGGATGTTGGCATCGCGGCCACTGACCTTCTCGTAGAGGGCGACAGCGAAATGCCCGCCGTCCAATGGGAAGAGCGGCAAGAGGTTGATCGTCGCCAAGATCACGTTGACGTAGGCGAGGATGGCCACGAAACCGGTTGCATCGGTGGCCTGGCTGCCGATGGAGACGATGCCGATGGGGCTCACCGGTCGGATCTCATCGGGCACGTCGGTGTTGCCCCCCAGGACCCCGAGGTACGAGGCCAGGCTCGAAGGGCGGAACATCTCATAGAGGGAGGAGAAGGTGTCTCCTATGCCGCCCCAGACGGCCTGACCGGCCATGCCCACCGCCTGGAAGGGCCCAATGTCGCTGTTAACGACCTCCGGTGTGACCCCGAGGAACCCGGATCCGGCGATGTTCTCGCTCTCAGCGAGTGTGGCATCGAGATAGATGATCTCGTCGCCGCGCTCGACCATGAGGGTGGTGGGACCGGGACCCACCTCGGCGAGGGCCGCGGTGGCGTCCTCCCAGCTGACTACGGGGATGCCTCCGATCGCGAGGATGTCGTCGCCTTCCATCAGACCTGCAGCGGCCGCCGGTGTGTCGTCGACGACGGTGCTGACCGCAGGCACCGGCTCGTTGATCCCACTGGCGAGGAACACACCCCAGAACATGAGGAATGCGATTAGGAAGTTGGTGCCGACGCCGGCGAGGACAACGACCGACTTCTCCCAGAAATTCTTCTCGCGATAGGTGCGACCCATGTCCTCTGGCGAGACTTCTTCGAGGGGGTTCATGCCGATGATGCGGACGTAGCCGCCAAGCGGCAGGGCCTTGACGCCGTATTCGGTCTCGCCACGCTGGGTCGACCACAGCCTGGGACCGAATCCGAAGAAGAACTCGGTCGCCTTCATGCCTGTGGCCTTTGCCGCGAGGAAGTGGCCGGCCTCATGGGCGGTCACGAAGAAGATGATGGCGACGGCGGCGGCAATACCCCCAAGCATGTCTGAAAGGGTACCGCCGGTCAGTCCGCTATCAGCAGACCGATGCGATCAACGAAGCAGCCACTCCCCGGGCCTCGCGATCGGCTTCGACGACCTCTTCGACGGTCTGAAGCTCGCGCCACTCCACCGACTCCATGGTCCGTGAGACCATCTCGGCGATTCCCAAAAAGCCCAGCCGTCCTTGGAGAAATGCCTCGACTGCGATCTCGTCTGCGGCGTTCATGACGGCAGGGGCCGAGCCACCGAGCCGGCCTGCCTCGTATGCGATGTCGAGCGCCGGGAACGTCGTGCGGTCGGGCTCCTCGAAGGTGAGGTCGACCCCGGTGAGCGAGAACCGCCCAGCCGGTGCGGGCCGCCGCTCCGGAGCCGTCAGTGCGTACTGGATCGGGATCCTCATGTCGGGATAGCCCAGGTGGCCCTTCCATGAGCCGTCGACGAACTCGACCGCCGAGTGGAGAATCGACTGGGGATGGACGACGACGTCGATGTGGTCGTAATCGACATCGAAGAAGTGGTGGGCCTCGATCACCTCGAGCCCCTTGTTGAACAAGGTCGCGGAGTCGATCGTGATTCGCCGGCCCATGTCCCAGGTGGGGTGTTTGAGCGCCTCTTCCGGCCTGACCCCGGCCAGGCTCTCTCTCGTGCGACCACGGAAGGGGCCGCCAGACGCGGTCAGGATCAATCTGGCCACTCCATCCGGAGACTCGCCTTCGAGACACTGGAGGAGGGCCGAATGCTCGCTGTCTACAGGCACCAACTCTCCATCACTCGACGCCAGGGCACGCTTCACCACCTCTCCGCCCGCCACGAGGCTCTCCTTGTTGGCCAGGGCGACCCGATTCCCCGACTCGAGAGCTGTCACAGTCGCCCGAAGCCCCACCGCTCCGACTATCCCGTTGATCACGGTCCGGCCCGGCTCGCCAGCCAGTGAAAGGACGGCCTCGGGGCCAAAACGGACCTCTCGGCCCAAAGCCGAGGCGAACGTCTCACGCTCTTCTCCGGCGCCCCCCGCCACCGCCACCACGGCATCCGGATAGCGTCGGGCGAGATCGGCGAGCTCCGGCGACGGTCTCCGCGCCGCCAAGGCCGCGACTTCGAGAGAAAGGTTGTCGGCAACCTCCAATGTCTGGCTGCCGATCGAGCCGGTCGCCCCGAGGACGACCAGAGAGCCGGTCACAGCAATCCGAAGCCTCTGAACAGCACGTACACGGCCGGCACTGCGAAGAGGAACCCGTCGATGCGGTCGAGCATCCCCCCATGCCCGGGGAGCACTGATCCCATGTCCTTGACACCGAGAGTCCGTTTTACCATCGACTCAGCGAGGTCTCCGATCGGAGCCAGGATGCCTATCAGGCCTGCGGTGATGAGAGCTCTGGCGATTCCGATCTCCTCCCAAGGGGGGAAGACCGCAAGGACCGCAGCCACCACCGCGCTCAACAACAAGCCGCCCAAAAGACCCTCGACTGTCTTGTTCGGAGACACGTTGGGCGCTAGTAGGCGTCGACCAAACGATCGGCCGA
>Ga0299914_10001315_pt1 | contig 16340 bp, 12 predicted proteins | sample RVTome_10_FD_201361 | JGI IMG/M metagenome (GOLD analysis project Ga0299914, IMG submission 201361) | Soil microbial communities from uranium-contaminated site in the Upper Colorado River Basin, Wyoming, United States - RVT153D57 (version 2) ...
CACGGTCTGCGCCGGCGACGACATCGGTCTCGAGCGACTCGCTGAGTCTTCGAGCCGCTCAGCGGAGCGGCCCGCTACCTCTTGCGTGCGCCCCTGTCGCTCGAACGGCTCGAGCTCGAAGGAGCCGTGGCGCGCTACCGCCACAAGCGGGCGAAGCGTCCGGCCGAGGAACTCTTCGATCTCCAAGATCTCCTCGGCCGGCTCCTCATGCACATCCGGTCCTGAAGATCCGCCACCACGCGGTCGTCGTCGAAACGAGACCCGATGCCCGGTGTGGTGCACGGCGGCGGCGCCCCCAACAGGACGGCGTCGGGCCAGCTCCTGCGGGCTGGCTGCGACGCGCTAGCACTTCGTCGAGTTCGTTCGCCTCCAGACGCCGCCACGCCTCACGACCCCAGACCTTCCAACCGCTCCACCACCCTCCCCGCCGCCCCCCGCCAGCTCCACTTCTCCGCCATCTCTCGTGCCGCCGCCGCCCCCCGCCGCCGCGCCTCCGCGCGATTCTCATAGACCTCGCGGAGCAGCGCCCGTAGGTGCTCCTCGTCCGGGTCGGCCCAGCGGAAGCCCGCGTAGTAGGGGCACTTGGCGACGGCTGGGATGGTGCCCTTGATGGCCAGCGGGTAGCCGATGCCCAAGTGGAAATACTCCCGATGGGCGCCCCAATCGGTGGCGATGCAGGGCACGCCGCAGGCCATCGCCTCCATGAGCGGCATGTCCCAGCCCTCGCCGCGCGCGGCGGTGACGAAGCAGTCGGCCGAGCGGTAGAGGGAGCCGAGCTGGTAGTGGGGAAACTCGAGGTTGAACAGGTAGGAGATCCGCCCGCCCGATTCGCGCAGGCCGAGGCGGCGGATCTCGCTCTTCAGGCCAACCCCGGGGTCGCGGTTGATGATCTTGCACACCAGGCGCACCGGCTCGCGGGCCGTGAAGACGTCGTTGAACGCCTTGAGCAACAGCCAGGGCTCCTTGCGCTCGCCCCACTCGAAGCTGGCGAGGAAGACGAACTCGCCATGGGGGTTGGGGTGGGCCCTGATGCCGGGGTGGAAGTAGGCGGTGCTGACGCCGAGCGGGATCTTGTGGATCGGGCGCCGCAGCCCGCAGGCGTGAAACGCCTCCCGACTGAACTCGGTGGGCACCCAGACCTCGTCGAGGGAGTTGGCCTGCCGCACCCACTCCGCGGGGAAGCCGTCGACCTCGAGCATCGTGAAGCCGATCTTGTAGCGGCCGCGGTTGCGATGGAAGACGTCGCCCTGGCCATAGACCACGGCCACGGGCGGCTCGCTCTCGACTTGGCGCGCCGCCATGACGTTGAGGCGATAGTCGCCGCTGTTCTCGGGCTCCTCGGGGGGAAAGACCGTCGTCGGGCCGTAGGCGTAACGGTAGGCGACCCGCACGCCGAGGTCGTCGAGGCTGCGCAGGAAGTCGCGGCAACTCGCCGCGTAGCCGGTCGGGAAGTTCATGATCGACTGCCAGAGAAGCCGGTGGCGGTAGCGCGCCTCGAGGGCCGGCTGCCACTTGCGGCGGAAGGTGGCGCGGCTCTTCTGGAAGAGGCGCTCGAAGGCCGCCGGCTCGTCGGCGGTCGAGCCGTGCTCGTGGTGGACCAGGGTCACCCCGCCGCAGACCACCACGCGGTACCCCACCTGACGCGCCCGCAGACAGTAGTCGGTGTCCTCGAAGTAGGACTCGAAGTCCGTCGACAGGCCGCCGATCTCGTCGATCAGCGCCCGCGTGAGGTAGGCGCACGCGAAGGCGATGCCCTCGACCTCGCGGTCGCCGTCGGCGTACTGGCCGACGTCGAGCTGCTGTGAGCCAAGCTGCTGGCCCCAACAAGTGTCGGGCAGCATGTAGGTGCCGGCGTGGAGCATCTCGCCGTCGGGGCGCACCATGCGGCAGCCGACGATGCCGACGTCGGGCTGGGCGGCCGCCAGGCGGCGCAGCCGCTGCAGCCAGTCGCGCTGGAGGAGTTCGAGGTCGTTGTTGAGCAGGACGACGTCACGGTCGGGGTCGATGGCCGCCAGGCCGGCGTTGTTGCCGCCCACGAAGCCCCGGTTCTCCGGCAGGGTGAGCACGCGGATGCCGTCGAGCGCCGAAAGCCCCTCGGTCGTTCCGTCGGTCGAGCCGTTGTCGACGACCAGCACCTCGGCCCCCTCGAGGTCGGTGGCAAGGAGCGTCGAGAGGCACCGCGCAGTGAGCGGCCACCGGTTCCAGGCAAGGACGACGAGAGTAACCGGTGAAAGGGCCGCCGGCTCAGCCGCCATCGTGGACCTCCTCCACCGGCGCCAACGAGGTCCACACTTCGCGCAGCGTCTCGCCGACGTCGGCCGCCTGCAGATCGTGGTCCTCGGCCCACAGCTCGAGATCGAAGGCGCGCCGCGGCGGGATCGCCGGCAGCCCGGCGGCGAGGCGGGCGAGGATGGTGAGGTCGCGCGGGCACAGGTGCCGCTGCAGCTGGCGCAGCTCCCGCGAGCGGCGGTGCAGCGTCGCCTCGAGCTCGGCGACCTGTGCCTCGAGCTCGGCGATGCGGTGCTCGGCGCTCACCACTCCCGCCCCAGCCGTCGCCGCAGCGCCTGCAGGAGCCTCCACGATCGCGAGCGCAGGAGCGCCGCCCTGAACTCGCCGAGCTCGCGGACCCGGCGCTCGAGCCGGACCTCCTCGTCGCCGGTCCAGTCCTCGTCCCGCCAGCCAGCGGGGTGCATCCAGCGACGTCCGACGAGCCGGCGCACGCCCTCGAGCAGGCGCCAGCCCGCCGAGAGCACGACGGTGTCGTGGAAGCGCTGCTGCTCGTCGTGCTCGCGCCGCAGCCGCCGCAGCCTTGAGCTGCCCCGGCCGGCCGCCGTCACCGGCGCCGCAGCGAGGTCACCGACGAAGGCCAAACGCGTCAAGAGGTCCTCGCGCTCCCGCAGCTCCTCGGCGCGCAGCTCGCGGTCGAGGTCGCGCGCCGCCCGCCAGCCTCGGCGAGCCGCCTCGGCAGGGCGGGTGTCGTCGTTGCCGACGGCAGGCGAGCTCATGAGCGGATGATGCTGCAGTGGCGGAGGAGCCAAGCGGTCAGGATATCCACCACCCCTCTTCCCGTTCAACCTGGCGCTCCCAGGAGGCGCCGCTGGAGCGCCGCACTCGCCGCCCACGCCTCCTCGGCGCGAGGCGCCGACTGCGGCTCCACGGCCGGTGACCCGGCGAGCCCCGCGCGCACCGCGGCGAGCCGGTGACCGGCGACCGCGGGCCCTCGGCGTCGAGGAGCTCGAGCAGGATGGGAAGGCGCGAGCTCACGGCCGGCTCCCGAGCAGCTCGGCGTAGACCGCCTCGACCTCCTCCGCGTGGTCGGCAAAGCCCTTGACCGGCGGGATCGCCGCCCGCCAGCCGGCGAGCACCTCCGGGCGGGCGGCGAGCTCGCGCACGCGGCGCGCCAGCTCGCCGGGATCCTCGGGCCGCTCGAGGTAGTCGCCGCCCCGTCCCGGCACCAGGAGGTCGGCCAGTGCCCCGCGCCGGCTGGCAAGCACCGGCACGCCGCGCGCCCAGGCCTCGCGTGCCGCCAGCCCGAACGACTCGAGGCCGAGCGAGGGGACGAGGAGGAGGTCCATCCCGTCGTACACGGCCGGTTCGCCGCCGGGCGGGAAGCGGCCGCGGACTCGGACGCTCGCCGGCAGCGCCCGGCGGAAGCTCCCCTGTAGCTCCGGCGGCAGCTCGCCGGGATCGCCCCACAGCTCGAGCACCGCCTCCTCAGCGGGCACCTCGCGGAAGGCCGCCACCGCCACCTGGCCGCCCTTGTGGGGGTAGAGCGAACCGACGAAGCCGCAGCGCAGCGGCCGAGCCGCGGCTCCCCCCTTCGCTCGGCCAGCCGTATGGCCGTCATCGTCGGCGAGCGGGACGCCGTAGGGCAGCACCCAGTGGCGATCCCCGGCGCCCAACAGCCCGAGCAGCCGGTAGCTCGCCGCGATCGCCTGCGAACCGAAGACGATGCCGTCGGCACGCCGGAGCTGGCGCCGTGCGAGCCGTCCCCGCAGGGCGTAGAGCAGGGGGTTCCAGGCCGTCGCACCGGGAAGGCGCGTCAGCGGCAGGCAACGCGAGCACTTGTGGAGGCCCGGCCCTGTGCAGAGGAACCCCTCCCGGTGCCAGAAGTTGACGCGCGCGCACGCCGGCCACCAGTCCTGCGCCTGCCAGAGCACTGCCGCACCGACTCGCCGCGCGACCGCCGCCAGGCCGAGCGCGTGCCCAGACAGATGGTGGATGTGGACCAGCTCGGGCCGCTCCTCGACGAGGAAGCGGCGGAAGTCGGCCGCCAGCCGGCGGTCGAGGAGGGCGTTCCGAGCCAGCGGATCCCGCCGCGTGAAGTCGTTGACCACGAGGCGCACACGAACGCCGCCGTCGAGGTGTTCGAAGGCGTAGCCGTGGCGCCGCTCCGGGTCCGAATGGCGCGCGTACACCGCCACCTCGGCCTGCGCGGCCTGGTGGGTGGCGAGCCAGCGGGCGTAGCTCTCGACGCCACCCGGCGAGAAGGGAGGCCAGCCGTGAACCACGTGGACGACGCGCCGCCCGCGCGGAGCCGGCGCCAGCGCGGCGGCCGCCCCCCCACGGCGTGCCTCGAGCGCCGCGAGGACGCGCTGGCGGGCGGGCCGCAGCGGGTCCTCGCCCAGGAAGGCCGCCAGACGACGCAGGTAGGTCGGGTGCCGCAGGCGCAGGGCGCGCATCGCTCGCCGCCGCAGCGCCTCGCCGCTCCGCCCGAACGAACCCTCCCCGGCGTGCCAGACGTAGGTCGCGTCGTCGAGCAGGTGGACGAGCCCAGCATCCGTCGCGCGCAGGCAGAAGTCGTTCTCCTCGCCGTAGCCGGGGCCGAAGTGCCCCTCGTCGAACGGCCCGACCGCCTCGACCGCCTGCCGGCGCACGTACATGCAGAAGCCGACCGCGGTGGGCAATTTGGGGTACTCGCGGACCGAGGCTCGCTCGACGAGGGCGGCAAATCCCTCGAGGTCGTAGCCGGCGGGCAGCGTGTTGTGGGCGAGCGGCCGCGGGAGCGAGCAGATCGTCGCGTGGTTCGAGAAGGGCGTGACCGTCGCGACATCGCGGCGCGAGAGGGCCGCCCGCTGCAGCTTCCCCAGCCAGCCGGTGGTCACCTCGGTGTCGCTGTTGAGGAGCACGACGTCGCCCGTCGTCTCGGCCAGCCCGGCATTGACGGCCGCTGCGAAGCCGACCCCGGCGCTCCTCACGAGGCGAGCGGCCAGTGGCCCGCCCGCGGCGATTGCGAGCAGCCGTTCCACCTCGGATGGCTGCGGCCCGTCGGCGACGAGCAGCAGGCCGCCGAAGGGAGGCGAGCGGTCGAGCGACGCGAGGCAGGCTGCGAGCAGCTCGGCAGCCCCGTGGACGGGCAGGACGAGGTCCACTGCCGGGGGTCCGCTCCTGGGCTCGGTCACGGTGATGTATCTTAGGCTGCCGCCGCGCCGCAACCCTCGAGGAGCGGCCCGTCAATGGCTCCGGGAGGACCGCCCCATCGAGCTCGAACCCCTCCGCGGCTCGGCGTCGTGGCACCGATCCAGACCGCGCTGGTACGCTCGCCGGAGACCCCGCCGGGCGCTGGCAGTCGGGAACGGTCGACTGGCCGGGAATCGTTCGGCGCTTCAGGTGAGCGACCATGCCCATGAGCCCAACGCAGCCTTCCGAGAGGGCCTTCGCAGTTGGCCTCAGCCGACGTCGATGGCCATCGCCGGCCGCAGGGCCGGCGGTGGCCACCGCATCCCGCGCGCTGCCCGCTCGCCGTGCTCGGTGACCAGGACGGCGGCACGCTCGGCGCGGCGTTCGTCGGAGTGCTCGTCGACGAAGAGATTGACCACCGCGGCGTGCAGTGCGGCGGCGCGCGGCACCGGCCGGTGGTCGCCCAGCGCGGCGGCGAGCGGAGCGTAGTGGCGGCCCGCGAAGAGGCCCTCGGTGGCGAGCCGCGCCACCAGGCGGTCCGGTTCCGGCACCGCGACGTTGAAGCGCCAGACCTGGAACGGCTCGGCGAGCTGGAAGCGCAGTGGTACGAGCTGGCGGTAGATGGCGCCCAGGCGCTCGCGGCGGGGGCGCTGTTCCTGGCGCGCGGCAACCACGCGAGCCGCGTACCCGGACCACTCCTCGCCCGGCTCGCCCAGGTCGAGCCAGGGCCCGTCGATGCCGGTTGGCGGCCGTCCCTCGGCGACTGCTCGGCGCGTCTCGCGCTCGAGCTCCAGCGCCGCCTCGGGGGCGAAGGGGCGGTCGACGTGCCGGAGCTCGAGGCCGGGGGCGAGATGGGCGAAGCCCCCCCAGCCGAGGTCGACCTGCTTGCGCGGTGAGGTGCTGAACAGGCTGAGGTCGGCGCCGCGAGTCAGGTGGAGGGCCTCGACGTCGGGATATCCGAGACATCGATCGTCGATCACCAGCAGCCCAGGAGCCTTCTCTCGCACAGCGGCGAAGAACGCCGCGGGGTCGCGCTCGTCGCCGTACGGGCGGATATAGACCAGCCCCGCGTAGCGGTCGGGGCTGGCGGCGAGGCGGGCCAGTACTTGCTCGCGGTCGATCGCCAAGCGGCCGTCGAGGTCGATGGCGTCGACGGTGCCGCCGGCGGCGAGAATGGCCAGCGGAACCGCCGGGCACACTGCCGCCGGCACCAGGTACGGCCGCCGATCGCCGCGGGTCCGCACCGCCCGGAACAGGATCGCCGCGGCGCGGCGCGCGTGGACGATCACCGCTTCGCCGCCCCCTCGGCGATTCGCGCGGCGACCTCGGGGAAGAGGAACCAGCGGGCGAGCGGCTCCCCGCCGGGGTCCGCGAGCAGCTCGAGGCGGCGTCGTTCGGCCCGTCGTTCGGCGGGCTCGTCGCCGTAGCCGACGAGCGCCGAGCGTTCGATTGGGTAGGGCTCGACGAATCGCTCGATCACCTCGGGAGCGCGCTCGGCGGGCAGCTCCACGGGGTAGCCGAGAGCACGCAGCTCGGGACCGCAGGAGGCCTCGGTGATCTCGACCACGGCGGATGGCAGGATGCCGCGCCAGGCACCGACCGAGCCGCGCCCCACCCCGAAGTGCTCACGGTGCGAGGAGTTACCGCGCCAGGGGCGGCCGTCGCCGTCCATCAGCGGCCGCGCCAGCGCCGCCTCCGCCAGGTCGGCGCATCCGAGCTCGCCGCCGACCTCGCCGAGGATCCGCTCGGGGTCCTCCACGAGGTCCTCGTAGCGCAGCCAGCAGAAACCGGCCCGGGACGCCAGGTGGAGCGCGAAGGCGATGCTCTTGCGCCAGTGGCGCAGGTTCCACAGCGTCGGCTTGGGGCGGCCGCCGTGCAACCCGCCGCGCCCGTGGTTGAGCGACGCGAGGACGTCGCGCGGGTCGCGCAGGACCAGTAAGCAACGCACCCCGGCGGCGAGCAGGTGCGGCAGCAGCTCCTCGGCGAGCGTCTCCTTGCCCCCGTACCAGGTCGCCTCCGGTGGCTCCGCCAGGCCGCGCCAGAGGTGGATCAGGGTAGCGGCGAGTGACCGGGGGGGAGCGTTGGCCAGCAGGGCCGCGAGCCGCTGGGGGTCGATCCGAGTGTACTGTCCCGAAAACCCCTCCATCTCGGTGGCGATCCCGCGCAGGGTGGGGGCGTCGAAGGTCTCGCGGCGCAGGAATTCGGCGAGCTCGCCGGGCCCGTAGCGCCGTTCACCGAACAGCGGTCCGAAGGGTAGCGGCGGGTCCGCCTCGCCGAGTTGGCGCAGGAAGCGTCGCTTGGCTTCGAGCAGCAGGAAGGGCAGAGGCTGCGAGAGGAGCGAGACTCTTGGGTGTGCGGCGAGCAGGCGGGCGAGCAGCGTCGTGCCCGAGCGCTGCATGCCGGTGACGAACAGCGGCCCACCGGCCCCGGTTGCCGGGGCCGGTTCGGGGCGCGTAGCATCGGACGTCGTCACCGCGATGCCACCGTCATGCCGCGTCTCGCTGCAGTGCAGTCGTCCTACGTGCCGTGGAAGGGCTACTTCGACCTCATCGCCGCGGTCGACGAGTTCGTGCTCTACGACGACGTGCAGTATACGAAGCACGACTGGCGCAACCGCAATCGGATCAAGACCCGTGAGGGCGTGCGCTGGCTCACCATCCCGGTCCGCACCACCGGGCGGTTCGGCCAGCGCATCAACCAGGTCGAGCTGGTCGGTCCGCACTGGGCGCGGCGGCACCTGCGTAGCCTGCGCCAGGCGTACGCCGGCGCCCCGGCCTTCTGCGACCTGCTGCCCTGGCTCGAGGACGTCTACCAGCGTGCCGAGCAGGAGCAGCGGTTGAGCCGCATCAACGAGCTCTTCGTGCGCGAGCTCTGCGCCCTACTCGGGATCACCACCCGCATTACCCGGGCGGCCGACCACCGGCTTCCCCAGGGGCGGGTCGAGCGGCTTGTGGAGCTGTGCCGGCAGCGCGGCGCGGACGAGTACCTCAGCGGGCCGGCGGCGCGCAGCTACCTCGACGAGGAGGCCTTCTCGACGGCCGGCATCGGCGTGCGCTGGATGGACTACGACGGCTATCTCGAGTACCCGCAGCTCTGGCCCCCCTTCGAGCACCGGGTCAGCGTCCTCGACCTGCTGGTCCACGTCGGGGTCGAGGCGGCACCCTGCTACCTGTGCCGCACGGCGGGGAGCGGGAGGTGAGCGGCGGTCCGGCGCGGCTGGCCGGCTGCGAGCGCCTCTCGGTGGTCGTCCCGGTGTATGAAAGCGGCGTGGTCGACGAGCTCGTCGATCGCCTCGAGGCGGTGCTCGCAGTGGCGGCGCCCGACCACGAGATCGTGCTGGTCGACGACGCCTCGCCGGGCCCGGCCATCTGGCCGCAGCTCGAGCGGCTGGCCAGTGAGCGGGCGGCGGTGCGCGCGGTTCGGCTGACCCGCAACTTCGGCCAGCAGGCGGCGACGCTGTGCGGCCTGGCGGAGGCGACCGGCGACTTCGTGGCGACCATGGACGACGATCTGCAGCAACGGCCGGAGGACCTCCCGGCGCTACTCGCCCGGCGCGACCACGACATCGTGGTGGCTCAGTTCCCGCGCCGGCACCACCGGTGGAGCCAGCGGCTGACCAGTCGCGTCAAGGGCTTGTTCGATCGTCTCCTCGTCGGCACTCCCCGCGGGCTGCGGCTGACCTCGTTCCGCCTGCTGCGGCGCACCGTGGTCGACGGCATGCTCGCCGTCCGTACGCCGCACCCCTTCATCCCCGCCCTCATGTTCCACGTCAGCGGCGATGTGGTGGGGGTGGCGGTCGACCACGAGCCCCGGCGGGAGGGGCGCAGCGGCTACAGCTTCCTGCGCCGGCTCGGCGTGTTCAGCAACCTGCTGATCAACAACTCCTCGCTGCCGCTGCGCCTAGTCGGCCAGGCCGGCGCGCTGCTCGCCCTCGCCAGCTTCGCCCTGACGGCGATCGTCGTCTATCGCCGGCTGGTGCACGACATCACCGTCTCGGGCTGGACCTCGCTGCTCGCCGCCACGCTGCTGCTCGGCGGCCTCAACCTGTTCAGCCTCAGCATCGTCGGAGAGTACCTGCTGCGCATCATCGCCACCGGGGAGGCCAAGCCGACCTACTTCGTGCGCTCGCGCGCGGGCGTGGCGCCGTCGCCGGTCGCGGCCGCCCGGGCCCCGGGCGCCGACTGACCCTCCCCTCGCCGCGCCAGCACCAGGGTTGCTCCGGTCGCCGCGGCGAGCCCACAGGAAGAAGCGCAGCGCGACCGCGGCACCGAGGCCCTCCACGCGACCGACGCCGAAGGCGACCAGGCCGACGACCAGGGCCAGCCCCCTCCTGGACCCGAGGCCGCCCGCGCCGATGGACAGCGCGCCCGCGACGATCACCGAGGCCACGGGTCGCTCAACGCTGCGACTCGGCGCGACTGGTGGTGACGCAGTGGTCGTAGGGCAGCGGCCAGTTGCCGGCGATCGCCAGCCGATTACGATCGACCCGCACCTCGACGGCGGAAAAGCTGCTCGCGGCCAGGGCTCGGTACGCCTCGGGGGTGCGGATGCGGCGGCCGCGGTCGGCGGCCATGAGCAGCCGGGCGAGAAGTGCCTGGCGCGGCAGCCGGCAGGGATCGAGGGTCACCACCCGGCCCTGCGGGCCCAGCAGCCGCTGCGCCCGGGCGAAGAGCCGTCCCGCCTGGGCATCGTCCAGGTGGTGGAGCAGCCCGGCGGCGAGCACCAGGTCGAAGGGCTGCGCGCCGAGCTCGTCGGGCTCCAGGTCCTCGACCCGACGGCAGAGGAAGGTGGCGCGACTTCCGTAGCGCGCCCGCGCAGCCGCCACGTAGGCGGGCGAGAGGTCAACGCCGACGTAGACCACGCCATGGGGCAGCACCTCGAGCAGTCTCCCCGGACCGCAGCCGGCGTCGAGCAGCCGCATCCCCGGTGCCGGCCGGATGTCCTCGCTCACCAGGCGCCGCTTGCTGCGCATGGCTCCCAGCGCCCGCTGGCTCGCCTGGTAGAGCCCGGGGATGTCCAGAGCGCCGCGCAACCCCGAGCGCTCCTCCCCGCCGCCGCCGGCGCCGCTGGTGGTCGTCGGTCCACCTCCAGCGTCGCTCACGCCGAGAACTCCAGCACCGCCGCGATCACGTGCTCCTGGCTCGCGGGGTCGAGCGACGCGAACAGGGGCAGGCGCAGCAGGCGCTCGCTGGCCCACTCGGCGACCGGCAGGTCGCCGCGGCGGTAGCCGAAGCGTCGGCCCATTGGCGAGTCGTGGAGCGGCAAGTAATGGAAGACGGCGAGGATGCCGCGCGAGCGCAGGTGGGCCATCAGCCCGTCGCGCGCCGCGGGGGTGGGCAGCAGGAGGTGGAAGAGGTGATAGGCGCTCCCGCAGTCGTCCGGCACCCTCGGCAGCAACGTGCCGTGGGCGGCGGCCCAGCCCGCCAGCGCGGCGGCGTACTCCTGCCAGATCCTTCGTCGCGCGGTCTGGATCCGCTCCCGCGCCTCGAGCTGGGCGAGCAGGAAGGCGGCCAGGAGCTCCGACAGCACCCAGCTCGAGCCGACGTCGATCCAGCGGTACTTGTCCACCTCGCCGCGCTGGAAGCGGCTGCGGTCGGTCCCCTTCTCGCGCAGCACCTCGGCCCGAGCCACCAGCTCCGGGTCGTTGACCACCAGCGCCCCTCCCTCGCCGCAGGAGACGTTCTTCGTCTCGTGGAAGCTCAGCGTGGCGAGGCGGCCGACGGTGCCGAGAGGGCGTCCGCACCAGCTCCCGAAGAGCCCGTGGGCGGCGTCCTCGACGAGCGGCACCCCCCGCTCCTCAGTGGCCCTCGCGAGGGCTGCGAGGTCGCAGCCGACCCCGGCGTAGTGCATGGCGACGACGGCGCGGGTGCGCGGCCCGATGGCGGCCGGCACCAGGCTTTCGTCGATGTTCAGGGTGTCGCGGCGGCAGTCCACGAAGACCGGCCGCGCCCCGCGCAGCACGAAGGCGTTGGCCACCGAGACGAAGGTGAAGCTCGGCAGCACGACCTCGTCGCCGGGCCCGACCTCGAGGAGCAGCGCCGCGAGCTCGAGGGCGTGTGTGCACGAGGTGGTCAGCAGCGCCCGGCTCCGGCCGCCGAGGATCTCGCCGAGCAGCGCCTCGGCCCGGGCGGTGAAGCGGCCGCCGCCGGCGATGTGACCGCCGGCCATCGCCTCACCCACCAGCTCGAGCTCCTTCCCGCTCTCGAAGGCGCGGTTGAAGGGCACTCGCCAGGAGGGTGGGCTCGCCGGCGTCGCGCCGGAGCCGGTGGCAACAGGCTCCTCGGTCCGGCGTCTCACGGCGCAGGCTCCGGTGAGCCGACGGCGAAGATCATCGCCGACAGCTCCCGCACGTCGCCGCTGCCGACGCCGAGATCGACCGGCCGCCACGTGAGATCGGCCTCGAGGCGTAGGTTCACCGGCCGTTCGCCGACCAGGTGCGGAGGCACCTCGAGCAGGTACTGCTTGGCCGCGTCCGAGTCCACGACGACCCTGCCGATCGGGTCCGCGGCGCCGCCGGTCGCGCTGACGGCGAGGATCCGCAGCGGCACGGCGGCGACTCCGAGACCCTGCTCGAGCCACGGGACGGCGGTGGCGGCGACGATCTCGAGACGCGACCCGAGGCCCGCCAGCTGGACGGTCCCCGCGACGCCGAGCCAACGGAAGCTGCCTTCCAGCGGGTAGAAGCCGTCGATCACGGCGGTGTGGGGCGCGCCGCCGCGAAAGTCGACGAAGCGGCTGCGCTCCTCCGCAGCGTAGAGGCGCAGCTCGGTGACCAGGAGCGGCGGCTCGCCCGCCACCACCTGCTGCCCGGCGACGATGCTCGTCAACCCGAGGGCGGCCAGGGCCGCCGCACCTCGGGCCGGGGTGCCGGGAACGCTCGACAGCACGAGCACGGTATCGCCGCCCTCGATCTCGCGGCCATCCACCACTCGCCCGCCATGGGTTTCCGGCAGCCCCTCGTTGATCAGGTCGGCGAACAGGAAGACGGCGGCGAGCGCGTCGAGGACTGCACCCGCCGGCTCGTCGCGGTCGAGCCAGATCCAGGTGCCCTCGCCGCGTGCCGCGATCAATCGCGCTGCGGCGTCGAGCTGCCGGTGAGTGGCGAGCGCCCCCGGTTCGGCGTTGACCCGCCGCACCTCGCGCGAGAGCACCGCCAGCAGCAGGAAGACGGCGACGAGCGCGGCACGCCGGGCCGGCGCCAGGGCGATCAGGGCGATCGCCGCCAGGCCGGCGGCCAACGGCAGCAGGAGCGGCTGCTCCGGGAACAACAGCGGCGGCCGGTGGACGTGGCGCACCAGGTACGGCGCCACGCACAGGGCCAGGAGCGCGGTGAGCACCCACCAGGGCGGCAGGCGACGCCGCTCGGGGACCAGCCGCGCCAGTTGGCCCGCCAGCGCCAGGAAGGCGGATGGCAGCAGGAGGCTGGTGTAGTAGGTCTTCTGGAGCGGAGCGCCGCCGGTGACCAGGGCCGAGAGCTGGAGCAGGGCGGCGAGACCAAGGTACTGCAGCTGCGCCCAGGTCGTCGAAGCACGCTCGGTCCCGGCCGGCGAGCGGCGCAGCCGAGCCAGGGTGACGAGAGCACCGACCGCGGCGACGACGGGCAGCACCAGCCAGAGCGCGGTGCGCAGCCACAGCAGGTCGGACCGCCGCCAGGGGTTCTCCTCGAGCTGCAAGTAGGAGCCGACGAAGTCGATCGACGGCGCCAGGAAGAGAGCGTGACCACCCCACGCGACGCTCAGCCCCGCCATGGCGGTCGCCGCTGCCGCGGCGCCGGCTGAAATCCAGGCCAGGTCCGCGGTGAGGCCGCCGCCGGCGCGGCGGCGCTGCAGGACCAGCTCGCCGACCACCAGGGGGACGAGGATGACGTAGACCAGGTTTGCCGCCACCAGGGCGGCGATCGCCGCGCCCGCCAAGAGAGCCGTCGCGCGTGGCCACCGCGAGCCCGGCAGCGCCGAGGCCAGCGCCGCGGCGGCCAGGAAGTAGGCGAGGCCGAACCCGTCGACGTAGTTCCACCCCATGGTGGTGACGAACAGCGGGTGGCTGCCGAAAGCGAGGCCGGCGACGAGGGCCACGGCGACACCGAAGTGTCGCCTCACGAGCAACCAGAAGGCGAGCACCGCGACGTAGTAGAGAGTCAGGTGGAGCGCGAGATGGCCGACCAGCGGCGGCAGGGCGCGCAGGGCGAGGTACCCGGGCAGGATCACCGACAGCCGGCTGCTGTAGTAGAGATCGTGATGTGCGGCGATCTGGCCGGGAGCGTCGAGAAAGTAGCCGTAGTAGAGCCAGGTGTCGCGAAACGGTGGGCTGGCGAAGCGGTCGGGGTCGGCCCACAGTAGGAGCAGCGGCAGCAGGGTAAGCAGGAGAAGGGAGATCGCCGTCGGAGCGGCGATCAGCGGTGGGCGCACCTGGGGTGCGGACGATCTGTTGGCGAGAGGTGCGAGCATCGCCGAGAGCGGGCGCCGCGAGGGGGGCGCAGGGGCACGCGGAGCTGGTGATGATATCCAGCGGTCGGCGCCGCGCTGGTCGGCTCGAGAGCTTGTGAGTGAATCTCCGACCGTAGCTAAGCTAGGGCGTTCCCGGGCGCCCCTCTCGAGGCGGCGCGACGCAGGCGTAGCGGGGCCCACGTCGAGGAGCCGCAACGCCGCGAGGGGTTGATGCTGGGGCGCCCGCAGTAGGTCGGCGGTTCATTCACAGGCTCTCAGCCTCCGGGAAGCAGCGTGCGCACACGGTACGGCGCCGTCTGCCCCGGTGATAAATGAGGTCGCGGCCGTCGCCGCCGAAACGCCACAGCCTCGCGGCTCCGTCGCCCTGACCGCGGGGACCGGGAGAGGGTGTCAGCCGAGGCGCCGCCAGGACGCCACGCGCAGTCGATCGGCGAGCTCGAGCAGCCAGGAGAGGAACACCCACGGCGTGCGCCGCGGCCGCGCCGCGAAGACGGCGAAGTGATCGGCGAGCACGTCCTCGCGGATGAGCGCCCGCTCGGTCGCCATCAGCGTGCGGAGGATCGCCACGTCGTCCTCGCGCTCGGGGGAGAAGTTGCCGACGATGTTCTCGAGGAGCAGGGCGAGCACCGGCCCGCCGTAGTTGGCCTGCACTGCGACGCGAAAGAAGCGCCGCAGGGCGCCCTCGATGTGTTCCGAGCAGATCGCCTCGGAGGGGTCGACGGCGAACCAGTGGGCTCGTGAGTGCTTGACGTACCGGGACTTGGTGACCCCATTGAGGTAGTCGTAACGCAGCCGCTCGGGCAGTGCCGCGAGCAGATCCTCGACCAGCCGCAGCAGGCCCTCGTCGAACTGGAATTGCGAGGGGCCGATGTATTCGTTGACCAGCAGCCACCCGCCCGGCTGAAGGCACGACCTGACCTGGCGCAGCACGCGGTGCAGCTCCGCGACATGGTGGAGCGACATGCTCATCACCACGGCACTGAACGCACGGCGGGGAAGGCGCAGATCTTGAAAGTCCTGCACTAGGAACCGCGCCCCCTCGACCCCACGCTGCCTCGCCTTCGCCTCCGCCTGCGCGATCGACTCCGCGGAGATGTCGTAGCCGGTCAGCCGCGCGCAGAAGCCCTGCTCCAGGCAGTAGAGCTCCTGGTCGGCGCTTCCGCACCCCAGGCTCAGCCAGTGTCCGCCGCTGGGCACCCCGACCCGAGCGACGAGGTCGGCGACCCAGTTCCCGGCGCTCGCTCCGCCCCCGGTCGCGGGCTGCACGTACTCCCGCTGCACCAACGGGGAGTCCAGCCACCCCACTTGCGTGAACTCAGCGCGCCTGCGAGACGCCTCGTCCCAGCAGGCGCCGATTCGCGCCAGTTCCTCCCGACCGCTGCCACCTGGGTCCTGCATTGACGTCCTCCAGGGTCGAGCCACGGCCCGCGAGGGGAGCGCGAACTACCGCCAACGCCTGGTTCGCGTCGATCTGCACGGGGCCACCGGCGGGCAAAGGGATCGACTGCCGACTGGCCCCCAGCTTAGCCTGGACGATGAGGGGGCAGGTTCCGAGCCAGCACGCGAGCACGCTGCGCACCACGCCGTTGCTCTGGCGGAGCGCTGCCGAGGACCTAGCCCGTCTCCTCCGCCGAGAATCGCCGACCGAGAGCGGCTCGCCTCCTGTAACCTGGAACCGGCGTCGGTGACCGACGAGAGCGGCGCCCACCAGGTCCCGGATCCCAGCGTCTGGGCCAGCTCGGTGGTCGTCCTGCACTCCGAGGCGGCCTTGCTCCAGATTCCGCATCAACGCCACCACCGCCTTGCTCTTCAGACCGCCGTCGCGCTTCACCTTCGCCTGGTACCAAGCAGCGACCACCTCGTCTTCTTGGATCAGGCGCAAAGTCGCTAGGTACAGCCAGTAGCGAGCTCGACCCGGTCGGCGCTTGGTGATGCTCAGCCGGCCCCGACGCTGACCACTGCTCACCTCCTTCAGGTTCAGACCCATCGACTTCTGGTAGCTCCTCGCGCTCTCGTACTTCCCAGGCGAACCCACCAGCGACACCAACGCCGCGGACGTCACCTTGCCCACCGTCGATGCCATCACCATCAGCTCCGGACTTTGCTCGATCCGCCGCTCCAGCTCTCGCCGATAGCGGGTCACTTGCTGCTGGGCGCGACGCGCCTCCTCCGCCAGGTACCGCACCAGGTCCTCCTCCGACTGCACCATCGTCACCCCCGTCGTGCCCCGTGCACTGCTCGCCACCTCGAGAACCCGCTCCGGACGCAAGAACGAACCACCCACCCGGCGCAGCAGCTCACAGCTGCCTGCTTCCTCCTCCCGCACTCCCCGAGCACCGCCGTAACGCTTCAGCAGCTCCAGCGTGCTCGCGTTCTCCAACGACGTCACCGTCAGCAGCTCCGGCCAGTGGCGCGCCAAAGGGCTCTCCAGGCGATTGCGCTCGCGAAACTCCCGCTTCTGACTCAGCTCCAGCAAACGAACGCGCGCGCAGATCG
>Ga0299914_10001316_pt1 | contig 16337 bp, 13 predicted proteins | sample RVTome_10_FD_201361 | JGI IMG/M metagenome (GOLD analysis project Ga0299914, IMG submission 201361) | Soil microbial communities from uranium-contaminated site in the Upper Colorado River Basin, Wyoming, United States - RVT153D57 (version 2) ...
GCGAGCCCGTACAGGGCGACGCCCCAGCGCAGCTCACGCTCCTCGGAGGGGATGAGCAGCAGGGCGAGCGCCGCGAAGACCGGCACGTTTTGAAACGCCGAGAGCACGAACGGCTCCACTCCCTCCACGGGAAACGCCACCACGAGCGCGCCGATCCCCGCGAGCGCCCCCGCCGCCACCAGGCCCGCGGCCCTCGCCGCCCTCCTCCCCCTCCGCCCGATCGCAGCCCCCAGCCCCGCGATCGCGAGGAAGAGGCCCGCGACGGGGCTCGCGAAGGGCGTCAGGACCGCCAGCACGCCCGCCAGCTTCACCCGGCGCCTCTGGAGGGCCAGGAGCGCGGCCAGGCCCACCGCGACGCCCAGGGCGAAGGTGAGCCGGCCGGTGAGGAGGATGGTGACGGTGGCGGCCGCGAACCACATCACCCCCAGCCGTGCGCGAGAGCCGAACCGGTGGTACGCGAGCGCCCCGAAGAGGCCCGCCGAGGCGACCGCCGCGATGGCACCGACGAGGCGCGGGTCTAGCCAGGCGGCAAGCGGGGGGAAGAGGAAGCTGTATCCGGGCAGGTGGTGCCCCGCATACCAGGCGTTACTCCACACGGAGAACCCCTGCTCGGAGTAGAGCTCGGCCCGGAAGGTCTGCGCCGCGAGGTCGGCGCTGGGCGGGTCGGCGATCAGGTAGACCGTGGCGAGGAGAGCCGCCACGAGCATCGGCGCGAGGATCATGGGGCGGCCAGCTTACGCGCGGCCAGGCCGGCGCCGGCGGCCGCGGCCCCTACTTGTTGGCGTACTCCACGCGGACCTGCTTGCCCTTCAGCTTGGTCCCGTCCAGGCGCTCGAGGGCCTGCCCGGCGTGCTCGGCGTCGAGATCGACGAACGAGAAGCGCTCCAGCACCCGGATCTCGCCGACCGAGCCCGCCGGCACCACGGCGCCCTCCACGAGCGCCCAGCGGATGTCCTCCTCCTCGATGCCGCTGCGGGCGCCGCGGTTGATGAAGAGCTTCGCGTGGTCGCCATCAGCGGACGCGGACGCGGACGCGGGCGCGGCGGGCTCCGGCGCGGGGCCGGGCTCCTCGCGTGCCTCCGCGGGTTCGGGGGCGAGCTTCTCGCGCTCGCGGCGTGCGGGCCGCTCTCCGTCCCTGCCGTGATCTCGCCGCCGGGGCCGCGGCGCGTGCTCGAGGCGCTCCTCGGGCGGCTCCCACTCGCCGATCGAGGTCTTGGCCTCGCGCTCGATGCGCCCGATCTCGTCGCGCTGGGCGGGGGTGACGAAGGTGATCGCGCGGCCCGTGCGCCCCACCCGGCCGGTGCGCCCGATGCGATGCACGTATGGCTCGGTGGTCGTCGGCACGTCGTAGTTGATGACGTGGGTCACGTGCTCGATGTCGAGGCCGCGGGCGGCGACGTCGGTGGCCACGAGGAGGGGAAGGCTCATCGCCTTGAACGCCAGCATCACCCCGTCGCGCTGGCCCTGGGACATGTCGCCGTGGAGCGCCTTGGACTTGAGCCCCTTGCGGCGCAGACTCTCGTCCAGGCGGGCGGCACCGATCTTGGTGCGACAGAAGATGATCGCCTGCTCGGGCTCCTCGACCCGGAGGATGTCGATCAGGCGCTCGGTCTTCTCCTTGGCGGGAACCTCCACGAAGGCCTGCTCGATCGCGTCGACGGTGAGCTGCTTGGGGGTGACCTTGATCGTGACCGGGTCGTACATGTAAGCCTCGGCCAGGCGCGCGATGGGCGGTGGCATCGTCGCCGAGAAGAGCATCGTCTGCCGGCCCCCGGGACACATCTTCAGGATCCGCTCGACGTCCTCGATGAAGCCGAGGTCGAGCATCTCGTCGGCCTCGTCGAGGACGACGTAGCGGACCGAGCTCAGGATCAGTGACCCGCGGTTGATCAGGTCCAGCGTGCGCCCGACCGTGGCCACGACCACCTGCGCCCCGGTCCGCAGGCGCGAGGTCTGCGTCGCCACCGCCTGGCCTCCGAACACGGCCAGGACCTCAACCGGGAGGTGCTCGGCGTAGGTGCGCAGCGCCTGCGTCACCTGGATGCACAGCTCCCGCGTCGGGGTCAGCACGACCGCCTGCGTGTCCTGGGACTCGGGGTCCAGGTAGTCGAGCAGCGGCAGGCCGAAGGCCGCGGTCTTGCCGGTTCCCGTCTGCGCCTGACCGATCACGTCGTGGCCGGCCAGGAGCTCCGGAATCGCCTGCTCCTGGATGGCGGTGGGCTCGTCGTAGCCGAGCTCCCCCAGCGTTTTGAGCAGCCCGTCGGAGAGGCCGAGATCGGCGAACGCGGCCATCAGCGGGCGGGATCCAAGAGCAGCTTGCCGTGGCTGCGCCGCGCCGCGATGTCCTCGTGGGCGCGGCGGGCCTCCGAGAGCGGGTAGACCCCGCCGACGACGACCTCGAGCTCGCCGGCCCCGATGGCCTGGAACAGGTCCGAGATCATCTCGGCCACGACCCCGCGCTGCGGCACCAGGTGCATGAGCCAGAAGCCGACGACCGCGCGCGAGTGGCGCATCAGGTGCCCCGTGTCGACCTGGTTCGGCTCGCGCGAGGCGTTCCCGAACGTGACCATCCGGCCGAAGGGCGCGAGCGTTCGAAGGCAGGCCTCGAAGGTGGGGCCGCCGGTCATCTCCAGCACGACGTCGACGGGGTCGCCGTCGTTGGCCGCGAGGATCGCGTCCCTGAGGTCCCCGGCTCGCGAGTCGACGGTTTCATCCGCACCGAGCCTAGCGGCCAGTTCGCGCTTCTCGGGACTCGACGCCAGCGCGATCACCTTCCCGCCCGCCCGTTTGGCGAGCTGCACGGCAAGGGTCCCCGTCCCGCCGCCGGCAGCCTGCACGACGATCGTCTGACCCGGCTGAAGCTGCGCGCAGCGGTGCACCAGCGCCTGCGCGGTGAGCCCTTGAAGCAGCAGCCCGGCGGCCACGTCGTCGGGCACCGCGTCGGGGACGGGCACCAGCCAGCCATCCGGAACGGCCACCCGCTCGGCGTAGCCGCCGGCCGGGACGATCGCGGCCACCCTCCTACCGTCGGCCGTGCGCCCCGCCACCTCGGCCCCGGGGATCAACGGGAGGGTCTGCTTGGCGAGGTAGTCGTCGCGGGTGGCGTGGGTATCGGCGTAGTTGACCCCGGCCCGCGCCACGTCCACGATCTCCATCCCGTCCGCCGGCTCCGGGTCGGGCACCTCGACGAGCTCCATCACGTCGGGGCCGCCGAACTCGTTCACCTGAATGGCTCTCACACCCGGCAGTCTGTCAGCGAGCGGGGTCTGAGAGGATCCTCGCGCCCATGCCCCGCCCCCGGCCCCACGCCCGCTCATGGCGCTGACAGTCGTCGGCTCCATCGCGTTCGACTCGGTCCGCACCCCGTTCGGCGAGCGCGACCGAATGCTCGGAGGGTCCGCGGTCCACTTCGCCCTGGCCGCGAGCTTCTTCGCCCAGGTGCGCGTGGTGGGCCCCGTGGGCTCGGACTTCAAAGACGAGCACCTCGACCTGCTTCGCAGCCGGGACATCGACGTCGCCGACATCGAGCGGGTCGACGGCGCCGAGACCTTCTTCTGGCGCGGGCACTACGAGTACGACCTCAACGTGGCGCACACCGACGACACCCGGCTCAACGTCTTCGGGGACTTCGAGCCCAAGCTCTCGGACGAGGCGCGCTCCTCGGAGGTCCTCTTCCTCGCGAACATCCAGCCCGACCTCCAGCGCCGGGTGCGGGCGCAGTGCGACGGCGCGCGCTTCGCCGCGCTGGACTCGATGAACCTCTGGATCGACACCGCGCGCGAGGCGCTCCTGGCCGCCATCCACGAGGTGGACTGCGTGATCATCAACGACGCCGAGATCAGGATGCTGACCGGCGAGGCGAACCTCGCCAGGGCGGCCCGCGCCGTGATGGAGCTGGGGCCTCGTGTCGTGATCGCGAAGCAGGGCGAGTACGGCGCCGCGATGTTCACCCCCACCGGCTTCTTCGCCCTCCCAGGCCTGCCGCTGGAGGACGTCCACGATCCCACGGGCGCCGGCGACAGCTTCGCCGGGGGCTTCCTCGGCTACCTGGACGGGCACGCGGCGCGCCTTCCCGACGGTCACCTCGAGCTCGACGACCAGATCCTGCGCCGGGCGATGGCGCACGGCATCGTCCTCGCGTCGTTCAACGTCGAGGCCTTCGGCACGGAGCGCGTCGCGACGCTCGAGCGAGAGGCGATCGACGACCGCCTGGCGGCCCTGCGTGAGATGACGGAGTTTGCCCCGGACGGCGCGCGGGCACCGAACTGAGACAATGGGACGACTCGAGGATCGCTAACCAGGCAGGAGAACGATGGCGACGGAAGATCAGACTCAGGACAACGGCAGCGGCGTCGCGACCGCGGGCGAGAGCACGCTGAGCATCACCGACAACCGCACCGGCCGCTCCTACGAGGTGGAGATCACCGACGACACGATCCGGGCGATGGACCTGCGCCAGATCAAGGTCAACGAGGACGACTTCGGGATGATGGCCTACGACCCGGCCTTCACCAATACGGCCTCCTCGCGCTCGGCGATCACCTACATCGACGGCGAGGCGGGGATTCTCGAGCACCGCGGGTACTCCATCGAGCAGCTCTGCGAGCGGTCCACGTATCTCGAGGTCGCCTACCTCCTCATCTTCGGCGAGCTGCCCACGCAGCCTCAGCTCGAGCGCTGGGTGTACGACATCACGCACCACACGTTCGTCCACGAGGACATCAAGCACCTGCTCGAGACCTTCCGCTACGACGCGCACCCCATGGGGATGCTGCTCTCCGGGGTGGGCGCGCTGTCCACGTTCTATCCCGCCGCCAAGCAGATCGACGACCCGGAGGAGCGCTACATGGCCGCCATCCGGCTGATCGCGAAGGTCCCGACCCTCGCCGCGTTCGCCTACCGGCACAACATGGGTCTCCCCTACGTGTATCCGGACAACGACCTGACCTATCCGGAGAACTTCCTCTCGATGATGTTCAAGAAGACGGAGACGAAGTTCAAGCCCGATCCGCGTCTTGCCAAGGCGCTCGACGTGCTCTTCATCCTGCACGCCGACCACGAGCAGAACTGCTCGACGGCGGCGGTTCGCGCGGTCGGCTCCTCCCAGGTGGACCCCTACTCGTCGGTCGCCGCCGGCGTGGCGGCCCTCTACGGGCCCCTGCACGGCGGCGCCAACGAGGCGGTGCTGCGGATGCTGCGCCGTATCGAGACCACGGACAACATCCCCGACTTCCTCGAGGGCGTGAAGAACCGCGAGGAGAAGCTGATGGGCTTCGGGCACCGCGTCTACAAGAACTACGACCCTCGCGCAAGGATCATCAAGGAGCACCTCGAGGGAGTGCTGGAGGCCACCGAGCACAACCCGCTGGTCGAGATCGCCACCGAGCTCGAGAAGCGCGCCCTGGACGACGAGTACTTCACCGAGCGCAAGCTCTACCCCAACGTCGACTTCTACTCCGGGATCATCTACGAGGCGATGGCGATCCCGACGGACATGTTCACCGTGATCTTCGCCATCCCCCGCACGTCCGGTTGGGTCTCCCAGTGGATGGAGATGAACGACGACTCGGAGCAGAAGATCGCCCGCCCGCGTCAGATCTACACCGGTTATCGCGACCGCGGCTACGTGGACATCGATGAGCGCGAGGGCGACGAGAAGATAACCGGCCCCCCCGCGCGCAGGCCAAAACGGCCGCGCCGCGGCGCCTAGCCGCCGCCGGGCGTGATCGCTCCCCAGGCGATCACGCGCGAGACGGGCAGCAGTCCCTCGCCGCGAGCGTCTCACAGGCGCGGGCACATAGCAAGCCGTGTCCGGGCGGGAACCCCGCTCAGGGCCCCGCCACCGGTCTACTAGGCTCAGCCTGTGAAGGGCTGGACGCTCACCGTTCGCCACGGCCCGCGGGTCTCGCGGGAGCACTTCGACACTCTCGACGCAGCCATCGACGCCCTCTCGGCGAGCGCCGACGAGGTCAAGGGCCAGGGGCCCCTGGACACCGTCAAGGCGTTTCGGGACTACGGGCCCGAGCGCCGGGTCGCGGCGCGCCTCGAGCTCTCCACCGGAGGTTGGCTGCGCGGCCGGGACGCCGGGGTGGACGTGATGGGCGACGGCTCGCTCGTGGCGTACGCCGGGGGCATCCGCAAGCGGCCCCTCGCGAACGCCGAGGGCTCGCCCCTGGAGGCGCTGCGCCGGGAGCTCGGATGAACGACGAGATCAAGGTCTTCGCCGATCGCGAGGAGGAGGGCGTCGAGGTGGGGCGCCGCGTGCGCCTTCCCAGGGGCTCCGAGCCGCCGATCAGGGTGTACGTGAACGGGATCGAGCAGCAGCCCGGAACCGATTACGACCTTCGCGGCGGCGAGGTCGTCTTTCGCCGTTCCATCGTCAAGGAGGGCAAGGTGGGCGGGATCCGCTGGGCCGCGATGCTGCTCGGCCTGTTCGGCACCTACCGAAAGCACGAGACGATCGACATCGAGTACCGGCTCCGCGGGGCGGTGAAGCTGCTCTCCGACGCGGAGGTCGTGGGCGACTAGGGGAGCCCCGAAAGAGCGGCCACGTGCTCGCGGTGCTGGCCGGCGGTGCCCATCAGCTGGGCGCCCACCTGGGCGCGCTTGAGGAAGAAGTGCACGTCGTGCTCCCAGGTGAAGCCGATGCCCCCGAGGGTCTGGATCGCGTCGTGGGTGACGCTGGTGGCCGCGTCGGACGCCCGGGCCTTCGCCATCGACGCGGCGAGCGCCAGCGACTCCGGCTCGGCGTCGGCGACCCAGGCCGCGTAATAGGTGAGCGAGCGCGCCTCCTCCACCGCCCAGAGCATGTCGGCCAGCCGGTGCGAGACGGCCTGGTAGGCGCCGATGGGCCGCCCGAACTGCTCCCGCTCCTTCGCATAGCCGGTGGCCATGTCCAGGGCCCGCTGGGCGATCCCAACCAGCTCCGCGGCCAGGGCGACCTGCCCGATCCCGGCCGCCCTGGCGATCTCGCCGGGCAGCGGGTCCCCGCCCTCGGCGCGCACACGGAAGTAGGCGCGGGTGTCGTCGATCAGCTCGAGCCGCTCGATCTCTGCGTCGGCGGGCTCCACGAGGCGTGCTCCCTCGCCCGCGGCCAGGGCGATGACCACGGCCCCCTTCACGGCCCCCACCACGGGCTCGGGATCGCACGTCATCTCGGCGGCGCCCCGCTCCGTTCCCGCCGCGATGCCGGGCAGCCAGCGCGAGCGCTGCTCCTCCGAGCCCGCGAGGGCGATCACCGCGCCCGCGTACGCGTTGGAGATCATCGGGGAGGGGGCGCAGGCATACCCCAGCTCCTCCTGGAGGATCACGAGCTCGACCGTGCCGAGCCCCTGCCCGCCGTACTCCTCTCCCAGAGCGATCCCCGGCCAGCCCAGCTCGCACATCTCGCCCCAGGTCGCCTCGTCGTACGGGCTCTCGGCCTCCGCCAGCTCGCGCACCTTCTCGGGCTTGAAGCGGTCGGCAAGGAACGAGTGCGCCGTGGCCTTGATCTCCTGCTGCTCGTCCGAGAACCCGAACTCCACGTCGCTACCTCAGCTTCGGGAGGCCGAGCACGCGCTCGGCGACGATGTTGCGAAGCACGTCGCTGGTTCCCCCCTCGATCGAGTTGGCGCGCGAGCGCAGGTACCTGTAGGCCCACGGCGAGCCCTTCTCCAGTGCCTGCATCCCGCCCAGCTCCAGCGCCAGCTCGGTCATCGCCTGGTTCGTGGACGACCACTGCAGCTTCGCGATCGAGCCCTCGGGCCCGGGGATGCCCACCTTCATCGTCGCGGTGAGCGCGCGCATGGCCCCCAGCCGCAGGCCCTCGATGCCGATCCGCAGCCTGGCGACCTTGTCGCGAACCGCCGGATCCCCGGCGCGGCCCCGCTCCTTCGCCAGCTCGACCAGCTCGCCGAGGGTCTGGGCGAGGCCGAGGGCCGCGGATGCGCCCAGACCGGCGCGCTCGTTCATCAGCGTGGTGATGGCCACCATCCAGCCGTTGCCCTCGCCCCCCACCACGTTCTCGTCCGGCACGTAGGCGTCCTCGATGAACAGCTCGTTGAACTCGGCCTCTCCGGTGATCTGCCGCAGCGGGCGCACCTCGATCTCGTCCTGCTCCATGTCCATGAGGAAGTAGGTGAGGCCCTTGTGCTTGGCGGCCTCGGGATCGCTGCGCGCCACGAGCATGCACCACTTCGCCTCGTGGGCGAACGTGGTCCAGACCTTCTGGCCGGTGATCCGCCAGCCGTCGCCGTCTTTCACGGCGCGCGTCTTGAGCGACGCGAGGTCGGAGCCCGACTCGGGCTCCGAGAAGCCCTGGCACCAGATTTCCTCGGCGGAGAGGATCGGCTCCAGGAACCGCTCCTTCTGGCTCTCGGTGCCGTGGGCGATCACCACGGGGCCTCCCATCACCAGGCCGAGGACGTTGGCGGGCCGCGGCGCCTTGGCGCGCGCAAGCTCCGTGCCGAAGATGGACTGCTCGATCAGGGTGGCCCCCCTCCCCCCGTACTCCTTGGGCCACGAGACCCCCGCCCAGCCGGCGGTGTGCAGCTTGCGCTGCCACTCGCGCTCGAACTCGAACTGCGCCTGATCGCCGCTCGTGGGCGCCTCGCCGGGATGGTTCTCGGCGAGCCAGGCGCGCAGCTCGTCGCGGAAGGCCTGCTCCTCGGGAGATAGCGACAGATCCACGAACCGAGGACCCTAATCGAACACGTAGAGCACCGCGAAGGCTGTCGCCACCCAGGTCGCGCCCGCGAAGACCATCCCTGGATCCTGGGTCAGGATCGCCGCGGTGGAGCGGGTGTCACGCCGGTCGTAGATCAGGTACAGGTAGCGAAAGACCCCGTACAGCACCGACGGAGCCGTCGCAAGCATCCGCGATCCCACGAGCGGCGAGCCCACCGCGTAGATGACATAGGAGATGATCGCCGCGGCGGTGACCATGGCCACCATCTGGTCGAGGAAGGGCACGGAGTAGTGCTCCAGGACCGGTCGTGTCTCAGCAGCTTCGGCCTCTTCCAGGATCGCTTCCTGCCGGCGCTTCGTGAAGCCCAGGAAGAGGGCCAGCATGGCGGTGCAGACCAGCAAGTACTCCGAGGCCTGCGCCTCGACGGCCACGGCGCCGGCCACCACCCTCAGGATGAAGAGGGAGGCGATCGTCATCACGTCGATGATCACGAGGCGCTTCAGCACCAGGGAATAGGCGACCGTGATGACACCGTAGAGCGCGACGAGCCCCGCCACCTCGGCGTCGATCGCCGCAAGCGGGAGGGCCACCGAGAAGGCGGCGAGCAGCGCGGCGGCGAGGGCGGCCGGGCCGGGCGCGAGCGCGCCGCTGGCGATCGGCCGGTCCCGCTTGTCGGGATGGCGCCGGTCGTGCTCGACGTCGCGCAGGTCGTTGAACAGGTAGCCCGCGCTCGAGATCGCGCAGAAGGCGACGAAGGCCAGGGTGGCGTCGAGCACCGCCCCCGACTGGTCGACCTTGCCCGAGAACAGCAGGCCGGCGAACACAAGGGTGTTCTTCACCCATTCGGAGGGGCGCATCGCGCGAAGTAGCGGCGTCACGGCGCAGTTAGGTTAGGCCCCAGCCGATCCATGTACCTCGTCGCCCCAGACTCATTCAAGGGAACGTTCACCGCCCCGCAGGTCGCGGCGGCGATCGGGCGGGGGCTCGGGCGCGCCGGCGTCGGCCACGATCCCTGCCCTGTGGCCGACGGGGGCGAGGGCACGATGGACGTGCTCGTGGCCGCTCGCGGAGGCGAGCGGGTGAGCGCGACGGCGCACGATCCGCTGGGGCGCGAGATTCAGGCCGCCTTCGCCCTGCTCGCGGGGGGCGACGCAATCGTCGAGACGGCGAGCGCGTCGGGCCTTGGTCTCGTGATGGCGGCCGAGCGCGACCCGGAGCGCGCGTCGACCCGTGGCACCGGCGAGCTGATCGCGGCGGCGATCGCCGCCGGCGCGCGCACGGTGCTCGTGGCGGTCGGCGGCAGCGCCACCACCGACGGAGGCGCGGGCGCGATCGCCGCGATCGAGGCGGCGGGCGGCCTGCGCGACGCCAGGCTCGAGGTCCTGTGCGACGTGCGAGCGCCCTTCGAGGCCGCCGCTTCAGTGTTCGGGCCGCAGAAGGGCGCGGATCCGGCGGCCGTGAAGCGCCTGGAGGCCCGGCTCCACGAGCTCGCCGAGCGGCTGCCCAGAGATCCGCGCGGCGTGCCGATGACGGGTGCCGCAGGGGGCCTCTCGGGCGGCCTCTGGGCCGCCTTCGGGGCCGAGCTGCGACCGGGCGCCGCCACGATCCTCGACGCCGTCGAGTTCGATCGCAGGCTCGAAGCCGCCGACGGGGTGATCACCGGCGAGGGCGCCTTGGACGCCCAGAGCCTGGGGGGAAAGCTCGTTGGCGAGATCGCCGCGCGCTGCCGCGCCGCGGGCCGCCCGCTGCACGTGATCGCGGGAACGGTGGCTCTGGAAGCGGCCGGGGCCGAGCGCCTCGGGATCCGGTCCCTCAGGGCCGCGTCGACGCTTCCCGAGATCGAGTCCGCAGCCGAGGATCTGGCCCGGACCGCCACGTAGTGCGGGCGCCCGAATGACGCTCACTTAGCTGGATAGAGTGACTCGCATGGCAGCGAGCGAGACCGGGCCGTACCTCGTGGTGGCGACCCTCTGCGAGCAGGCGATCGAGGCCAAGGACGGGCGCATCAGCGTCATCAACATGATCGAGCAGGTGACCCGCCGCCAGAGCGGGCCCGAGGCCTCCGACGAGATGCCCCCGTTCAAGTTCGGCGTCAAGGTCGTGGTCGCGCTCAAGGCGGGGAGCGCACAGGGTCGCTACGCGATCAGGATCCAGCCCGAGGACCCGATGGGGATGAAGCTGGACGCGATCGAGCAGCCCGTTCAATTCTCGGGCGGGCCGTCAAGCGGGGTGCGGCTCGTCGGCGACCTGCGCCTCGATCTGCAGCGCGAGGGCCTCTACTGGATCGACGTCACGCTGATCCGCGGGCGGGGGGAGGCGAAGGCCGAGCAGCTGCTCACCCGGATGCCCCTGCGGGTCGTCTATCTGCCGCAGGGCCAGACGGCGACCACGCCGCCGGCGAACTGACGCGGACCGGCGGGTCAGGGGTCGATCAGGACCCCGGGGTTCAGCAGGCCCTGGGGGTCGACCGCCCGCTTGGCGGCCCGCAGCGCGTCCGCGAAGGGATCGGGCCGCTGGCGGTCGTACCAGGGCCGGTGATCGCGGCCAACGGCGTGGTGGTGGGTGATCGTTCCGCCCGCCGCGTGGACGGTCTCGGAGACCGCCTCCTTGATCTCGTCCCACTGCTCCACCTCGCCGCCCCGCCTCGCCGGGGCGAGCACCGTGTAGTAGGGCGCCGGCCCATCGGGGTAGACGTGGGTGAAGCGACAGCCGAGGACGGGCGAGCCGTGCCCGTTCGGCGGGGCACCGCAGGCCTCGGCGATCGCGTGGCGAGCGCTCTCGGAGACCGCAGCATGGAACTCGGGAAAGCGATCCCAGGTCACCGCCGTCTCGAACGTCTCCGAGAGCACGCCGATCGCTACGAACACGTCGCGCAGGTACGGCGCCTGCAGGAACGCGCTGCGCCAGGAGTCCACCGGGGAGGGTTGCGCCCCCTCTACGTCCCGCCCGCGATCCGGCGCATCCCCACGCCCGCTCACGGCCCCCGGCTCGCCGCCGTGGTCGCGCACCGCCTCGAGCGCCAGGTCCATCGGCGCGTCGACGGGGTGGTGGGCGGACTCGAAGCCCACAATCAGAACGGCCCCGCCATCGCTGGACGTGTGCGTGAGGGCGGCCTCGGCGGGGTCCAGGAGGCGGCAGTTGCTGGGCTCGAGCCCCGACTGGCCGAGGGCTCGCACAGCCTCGGCACCGTCGGCGAAGGAGCCGAAGGAGACTGCGCACGAGAGCTTCCATCGCGGGCGGGGGCGAACGCGCATCCAGGCCTCGGTGATGACCCCCAGCGTGCCCTCCGAGCCGAGCAGCAGCCGGTCCGGGCTCGGTCCCGCTCCTGACGCCGGTACGCGCGCCGACGTCCAGGTGCCGGTCGGGGTGATCGCGGTGACGCACTCGACGATGTCGTCGATGTGCGTCAGCCGGGTCGCGTAGTGGCCCCCGGCCCGCGTCGCGATCCAGCCTCCGAGCGTGGAGAACTCGAACGACTGTGGATAGAACCGCAGCGTCAGTCCGGTGTCGCGGAGCTGGTCTTCGAGCCATGGCCCCGTCGCCCCCGCCTGCACGTGCGCCGCCCGCGACACGGTGTCGACCTCCAGTACGCGACCGAGCCGGCGCAGCTGGAGGGTGACCACGGGCCGCTCGCCGGCGGACGGGTTGACCCCCCCGACCACGCTGGTGCCGCCGCCGAACGGGATGCACGCCGCGCCGCTGTCCGCGCACCAGTCCAGCACGGCGGCGACCTCCGCGTCCGTCCCCGGGGTTGCCACCAGGTCGGGTGCCACGATCCTGCCCGCGCGCAGCGCCAGCAGGTCCGTGGTCGACCGCCCCGCCGCATGGAGCAGCCGGGTCGCTGCGTCGTCGTGCACCAGCGGCTGCAAGGCGGTGGGCACCGGCAGGCGGGGCGCCGGCAGAGCGGCCTGACGCCAGTCCGGCAGCGGGTTGTCACGCAGGTCGGCGCCGGGGAACTGCTCGGCGAGCAGCGCCCGCAGTCCCGCCACAGCCTCGTCGTCGAGGGCCTGGCCGGGGTCGCCCCACAGGTAGGGGTGCCGCTTCTCGGTCACGGGTGCACCACGGGTCACGGGGCCTGCCCGATCTCGGCGAGGAACTGGCGGATGATCAGCCCGACCGACTGGGGGGCGGTGAAGTGGACGGCGTGCGCGCCGCCGACCACCGTGGCCAACCGCCCGTCCGGCAGCAACGTGGCCAGCTGCTTGGCCCAGCGAGCCGGCGTGATGGGGTCGTGCTCCCCCCGCAGTACGAGCGTCGCCTGCCGCACGGCTTCCAGCTTGGCTTCGATCCGGTCCGCGCGGACGACCCGCCGGGCCGGCGCCACCCGCCGCCACTCGCGGCGGCGCAGGTCGGCCAACAGCAGCGGGAGGATCGTGGCGTCGGCGCGCCACGTCGTGCGCAGCCCCCGCACCACGCGTCGCGGCAGGCGCCGTCCCGCCGGGTCGCCGGTCGGTCCGATGAGCACCAGCGGACCAGTGATGTCGTCGTGGCGGGCGGCGCAGTCGACTGCCACGTGGCAGCCGCTGGAAGCCCCGACGATCACCGCGTCCGGTTGCTCGGTGACGCGCAGCCACTCGGCGAGCAGGTCGCCGAGCTCGGCCACCGCCCGCACCGGCTGGAGGTCGCCCGCCCGGTCGAAGCCGGGCACGTCGAGCGCCCGGCACGCGAACCACGGCGACAGGGCGTTGATTGCCGGGATGAACGCCGCACCGGAGCGGGCGGGGCCGGAGACCAGGACCAGCGGCCGGCCGTGCCCGGCGCCCCGGTCGTGCAGCCGCACATCACCGAGATCGGTGACCCGGCTCTGCAGCGCGGCGCTCCATGCCGCCTTCCCCTTCGCCATCACCTGCAGCCTCGCATCCCGCGCCGCCCGCACCCAACACCGGCGCGGGCCGGGCTCAGCCGCCGGCGCGGTGGCGCAGCAGGCCGACGAGGAACGTCGCCATCTGGTCCCGGCGCACGGGCGCGTGCGGGGAGAAGGCGCCGCCTTCGCCGCCGCTGGGCGCCGCCGTGCCGCTGAACAGACCGGCGGCGTAGCCGGCGTTGATGCTGCGGCCGTGTGCGTTGGACGCGCCGACGTCGGCAAAGACGTGCCCGCCATCGGCCAGCCGTGCCGCGGCGAACTCCGCGGCAGCGACGATGAACGTGGCCATCTGTGCCCGGGTCACGACGCGGTCGGGCGCGAACCGCTCAGCGGTGCGCCCCTGCACGACTCCGGCACGCGCCAGTCGGTTGATGCTGGCTGCATGTGTGTGCCCGGAGATGTCGCCGAAGCGGTCGCCGCCCCCCGCCGGCAGATCCGGTCCGGCTCCAGCCGCCAGGAGCGTGTTGAGGATGAACGTCGCCATCTGGCCGCGGGTCACGCGGGCCTGGGGCTGGTAGCGCCAGTCACCGTCGTGATCGCTGCCCATGCTGATGCGATAGGCGGTCACGCAGTCGATGCCGGGCCGGTGGGTGGCACGGGCCGCGCCGCGATCGACGTACTCGGTCGCCGCGGGCACGTCGGCGCAGATCGCAGCGGAATCCCCGAAGGGGACCGACGTCGGCGGCCGGCCCAGCGGCACGCCGCCCGGACCGTGGGCATACGTCATCCACGGCACCGACGGCTGCTGGTCCACTCCGGGCTTCGTCCAGTCGCAGGCGCCGTCGGGGAACACCGCCCGCAGCCGCTCGACGTGCGCGTCGCTCAGCGCACCGTCGTAGTCGGCGGCGTCCACCGGCTTGAGCCGGCACTTGAGGACGTCGTGCGACAGCGGACCGCCGGCGGCGATCCGCGGCCCTGCGTAGTAGGGGTAGGTCGCGCGGCACGTCGCCAGGTCGGTGACCCGGTTGCCGTTGATGTAGCAGGCGTCGACCGCAGCGGCGGGCCTGTGGCGCACGACTTTCGCGGCCACGGGAGCCGCCGAATCGTCCGCCTCGATCGCCGCCAGCCAGGCATCCATGAGGTCGAAGGCCGCGGCACTCACGTTCGGATCGCCGGCGATGGACTTCTCGTGCGTCCAGATGACGTGGTTGTCGTGGTGGCCGTTGGCCGCGACGAGCCGCTCGCGCACCGCGTAGGAGTGATAGTCGGTGTGGATCTCGTTGTTGCTGGTGCCGCGCAGGTCGATGATCGGCACCTGCGCCAGCTGGCGCCCGTGGCTGACCTGGCCGGACCGGTAGGCGATCTCCAGGGACCCCGGGTCCGCGACGGACCGCTCCGGTACGTGGCTGATGTCGATGTCCAAGCCGCCGATCTTCTCGTTGAGGTCGACGAACTGCTCGGCCGTGATCTGCCCGGACTGCAGGGCCACCAGCCCGTACTGCACGCCCGTGTTGTCCGCGGGCAGGCGCGCGAATCCACGGCCGAGCTGCTGCTCGACCTCTGACCACACCGCCTCCGGCCGCTCGCCCCACACCGCCTTGGCGTAGTCGAGCACCGAGCAGCGCACCCCCTCCGGGTTGTCCTGCGCGTGGTACATCTGCTCGTCGGGCACACCGCACTCCGTGAAGGTGTTGTCGCGACCGGGCTCGGACGACGCGTCGAAGTCGAACACGTCATCCCACGCGCGGCAGGCCGTCGGGGTCTGGTGGCCCGTCACGTAGGCGCGCTGCTGCGCGACGGTCCACAGATGCGGCGAGACCTGGTCGAAGTAGTGGTTGAGCAGCTTGCAGTCCAGCACCTCCATGCCCGTGGTGTAGACGTCCGGGTAGGTGCAGGCGGGCATGATCCCGTCGAGCAGGCCCGGGTAGGTCGCGGCGATGTTGTGCTGCTGGATCGCCCCGCCCGAGCAACCCTCGCCCATCGTGTAGCGGATCTCGCCGTAGGTCTCGACCACGTGCTCCTTGGTCATCATCAGCGCCTCGGCGGAGATCACCGGGTTGCAGTTCTGGCCCAGGGTGTTCAGCCCCGTGGCCGCGACGGCGAAGCCCTTCGACAGCGGCCGCTCGAGCAGCACGCTCCCGGGAGGGTCCTGGCGGTGGCGAGGCGCGCAGCTGCCGCCGAAGGGCACGTGCAGCTTGTGGTTCCAACCGGCCTGCGGGCGCCACGGCTTCCACGGCTGCTCCGGATCGAACAGCACGGCGACGGAGTAGATGGAGCGGTCCAGCGTGCCGGTCTCCTGGCGGACGACGAAGGGCACCTCCTCGCCGCCGTCGGTCGTGGTGGTCGCGACGTCGCCGGGAGGGTTCTCCGGGTCATAGTCCTGCAGCGCCCCGCCAGAGGTGGACTTGTAGAGGAAGTCGTAGCGGGTCTCGCCGTTGCACTGCTCGTCGCGTGGGGCGCCCAGGCCCTGCTCCTCGGTCTGGCACAACCAGGGTCGCACCTGCGGGCCACCGAAGACGGGTCCGCCGATGGGGTGGTTGCGCAGCGTCAGCCGCGCACCGCGCCCGTCCGCCAGCCGGGCGCTGAGCAGATTCTCGCCCACGTCCAGCCCGTCGACGATGCCGGTGAAGCGCCCGTCGTCGCGGACCGCGAACGCCCCCGTGACGTCGCGCCGCCCGAGGGTGACCGTCACGCGGCCAGGGTTCGTGCCGGCAGGCAGGACCACCTCCACGTAGGCATCACCGCCTGACAGCAGGTCCGCGCGTCCCGAGAGCACCACGATGCGGACCGGCTCGCCGGCCTGTGCCGTGGCCGCAACCGGTGCCACGACCAGCAACGAGGACACCAGGCCGAGCACGACAGGAGTCC
>Ga0299914_10001318_pt1 | contig 16322 bp, 5 predicted proteins | sample RVTome_10_FD_201361 | JGI IMG/M metagenome (GOLD analysis project Ga0299914, IMG submission 201361) | Soil microbial communities from uranium-contaminated site in the Upper Colorado River Basin, Wyoming, United States - RVT153D57 (version 2) ...
TCGCCCCGGGCGCGGGCGCGCAGGTAGGAGCGGGCGGCGGCGGCGATCTCATCGCGCTCCGATCCCTCGGCTTCGGAGCCGAACTCGTCCACGGCGGGGTCGCCGGTGCTGCTCGGGCCGGGGGCGGGGAGCTCGGTCTCTCCCCCACCCTGGCGCGCCTGGCCGCCCTGGCCGCCGGCGCCGTTCGCTCCGGCGTTGCCCCGGCCCTCGCCGCCGGGGCCGGGGCCCTGGGCCTGCTCTTGCTGCTGAGCGGTGGTCGTCTGGCCGTCCTCCGCGTCCTCCTCGCCGCAGGAGGCGACGAGAAGGGCGAGGGCAAGGGCGATCAGCAGGGCGAGGGTGGCGCGGGGCATGTCCCTAGCTTCGCACCCGGCAGACCCGGGTGAGCGTCTCGTGGGCGCGGCGGCCGCCCTTGAAGTCATAGGTGGCGCGGGCGAAGCTGAAGGTGGTGACCGGAAAGCCGGGCGGGGCCGGGCAGGCGGCGTTCAGGTAGCTGCGGCGCTTGCCGCGCACGGTGTAGGTGCGGCCGATGTCGAAGCGAAAGCTGGTCGCATAGATCTCATCGCCCAGCAGGCGGGGCAGCGAGGGGGAGCGCAGGAAGGTGCCGTAGGTGCCGCGCGCTCGCTTCGGGCGGTGGATGACGAAGGGCACGACGATCGCCAGGTTGGTCGGCTCGCGGGCGAAGACGTGGGCGAGCAGTCCCGGCCTGCCGCGCACGCGGGCGTTGAAGAGCAGCGCCTTGCCGTCGAAGAGCAGGGTCGGCTGGTCGGGGAGATCCAGGCGCGCCCCGAAGCTACCGGTGCCGACCAGGGCGTCCTTGCAGGAGGCGAGCGCCTTGGAGGAAGGAGCGTCGCGGATCTCCGATCCACGACAGGCGGGCAGGCCGGCGAGCCGCAGGGCCCCGTGGCGGTTGATCGCCATCGTGATCCGGTTGAGCTGGGGCAGGGCGGTGCGGGAGGCGCTTGCGACCTTGACCCCGCCGCGCAGGGTGAGCCGGGCCGGGGCGGGCTCGTGGCGGGGCAGGGCGCGCGGGATGAGCTTGCCGTCGAAGGTGGTGCAGATGCTGGTCGTGGTGCAGCGGATCTCGGCGGTGGCGGCAGGGGTGAGGAGGGCCGGCGCGAGGGCGGCGGCGAGCGGGAGCAAGAAGCGCTTCATGGCGCGCTCCCGGCATAGTCGGGAGGTAGAATTCGGCTCGTGACCGCGAAGGAGAAATTGCTGGAGCGAGTAACCGGCTTCTCGGAGGCCGAGGCCGACGAAACGCTGCGGCTGCTGGATCTTCGGGAAGACCCGGTGGTCGCAGCCTTCCGCGACGCCCCGGAGGACGATGAGCCCTGGACCGAGGAGGACGAGGCGGCGGTCTCCGAAGCCGACGCCGATTTCGCGGCGGGGCGCACGGTCTCCCTGGAGGAGATCGAGAAGAAGCACGGCATCGAGTGAGCCCGCCTCACTGGCGAGTGCGGCTTGCTCGTCAAGCTGACAAGGACATCGACCGGCTCGATCCGCCGGTCCGCAGGCGCGTCATCAAAGCGCTTCGCAACCTCGCCGAAGACCCGACGGGCAGCGGCCTGGTAAAGCTGCGAGGCAGAGCAGGGCTGCGGCTGCGCGTCGGCGACTGGCGGGCAATCGTCGAACTCGACCACAAGGGGCGAACGATCCGCGTCAAGCGGGTGCTGCCCCACGGCCGAGCCTACGAGCGCTGAACCCCCGCTGCTGTCGAAAGGCCCAAGGGCAAACGCCACGCACCTCACCGCACCGCCCGGGCCCCGGAGACCGAGGCCCGCCTCGCGCCGCGCCTGTTCCCCTTGCGCTTGCCGCAGGGGATGCGGAGCTTGGGCCGGGTCAGGCGGCGCTTGCCGTTTTGGCCGAGCATGTTGACCCGGGCTCGCTGGGCGCCGCGGCAGAGGTTCTGGGAGGCGACCAGGAGGCTCTTGTTGCCGCCCTGCAGCAGAAGGACGAACTTCGACACCGGCGCGTCGGGGACGACGTCGAAGGTGTTGCGAAGCGCTCCTCTGACCGAGTCGGTCCTGCCCGCCACCTCGACCCGAACCAGGCCCCTGAGGTCGGCGACCAGGTCGGGCAGGGGGTTGTTGGAGGAGCGCAAATAGACCGGGCCTCGCAGGGGGTTGTCGAGCAGCGGCGTGGTCGCGGCCGCGTGGCCGTAGATCGCCCGCTGCGGGCAGGTGTCGGTGGCGAACTGGGCGCGGGTGCAGATCGTGCGGATGTGGTCCTGGTCGAGGAACAGGGAGCTCGGCATCTTCACCGCGGTCCTTGCGATGTTGGCCTGGCCGGGTCGGGCGACCAATACGGCTCTGAGCCTCGGGTTGGAGCTTCTGGCGAAGCCCCTGCCGAAGAGGCGCAGATGCAGGCGGGGGTTGAAGCCCAGGTTGGCGCAGTTGGCGACCTGGAAGTGCTCGTGCAGGTCGGCGCTGGAGTCATCGCCGGGGTCGGCGAAGTCTCCCCCGGTGCCGGTCAGCGTGGCGCTCAATGACAGCGGGTCGCAGTTGGTCGGGTTGAGGGTGAAGTCCTCGCGGTCCATGTAGACGCGGAGGTCGCGCAGGTGGGTGGGGATGCCGTCGATGATGTGGGGCAGGGGGTCAGAGCCCTCGGCGTCGACCGAGACCCGGGCGGTGACCGGATCGATCTTGAAGGCCGAGCGCACCACCACGGTGCCGAGGTCGAAGGGACCGACGTTGGCCGAGGTGATCGCCGCTACCGAGAGCGGGTTGCCGTTGTAGGGGCCGGCGAGGTAGACGCGGCCGGGGACGTAGGTGAGCACCGGGCCGACTCCGCCTCCGACCAGGGAGCGCCCGACGTAGCTGGAGGCCGGGCAGGAGGGATTGGCGGTCTCAGCCGCGCCGGTCTTGCCGGCGGCGGCGGCGAGGGCGGCGTCAGAGCAGCGCTCGACGCCGGCCAGCTTGCCGGTCAGCCCGGGCGGCAGCTCGGCGGAGAAGGAGGTGATCTCCTGCTCGCCGTCGGTTCGGAACATGCGCAGGAAGAAGGGGCTGAAGGCGCCGGCCTGGTTTTGCAGGGTGCCGGCCTGGATCTGGGGGTCGAAGGGGCGGTCGGCGTTGGAGCCCGGGCAGGGGGTGCCGTTCGGGCCCTCGGTGACCTGGAAGGAGCTGTGGCGGGTGACCACCTCGCCGGGGGCGGGGTTGTCGTGGTCCGATGCGCTCCAGGGGTGGAAGTCGACCCGCACGGTGTGGGTGCCGCAGGTCGGCGGGCTGACCAGCGGGCTGCGCGCGCTCTCGCGGAACTTCAGCTTGAAGGAGGAGAACGGCAGCTGCGGGTTGTCGTCGAAGGTGGTGGTCAGCTGCCCGGTCTCGGAGTCCGACTCCACCTTGCCGGCGAGCTTGATCATCACGCCCAGCTCGGTGTTGCGCACCACCATGTACATCGCCAAAAGCGAGTCGAAGGGGTTGTCGTGGGGCTTGGCGATGTAGAGGTGGCCGGTGACGGCCTGGTCGACCAGCGGCGAGCGGACCTCCACGGTGCCGATCGTCGACTCGGCCGGGCAGCCCTCGCCGTGGCGGGTGAACTCGTCCTCGCGGGCGAAGTCGGCCGGAGAGCAGACGCCGAGGCCCTCGCCGGCCGACGGGTTGACGGTCATGCCCTCGGGCAGGGTGACGACCGCCTTCTTCAAGGGCGATTGGGCGATGCCGTCGGGGTTGAGGATCCCACCGGTGGGCATGGTCAGCTCGACGTTCAGGCCCGTGGGCATCTTTGCCGCATCGGTGGTCGGGGAAACCGAGATCTCGGGGTCGAAGGGGACCTTGTCGCAGTCTGTGACACCGGTCGGCACGCCTTCGTCCTCGAGAGTGGCGGTATCCGAGTCGGTATGTCCCTGCCAGGAGGTCACATCCAGGCCGAACTCAAGCGGACCGGCGGAGCATTCCGCCGCATTGGTTATGAATGCCTGCGGGGTGACGCCGGCGGGGCAGGGGGGTCCCTGGACTATGTTGTCGTAGGGAGCGCTGCCCTGCGGGCCCTCCTGCGAGCAGCGGTATTGCAGCTCGTCGACGAAGTTGTCGCCGAAGTAGCCGCGCTCGTCGTCGTGTGCTTTGGCTGCGGGCACACCCCAAAAACGCAGCTCCGCCCCCAGCACCGCGATGGCCTGGGGAACTTCGGTTGCAGTGAGCGTAATCCCGTAGTCGGACTCGGAGCGCAGCCTCGGAGTGATCAGGGTGGGAACCTGAACGAGCGGGGAAAGGCCGAACTGGGCTGGGGCTCCGACCGGGGGATCGAGGCTGTAGACAGGGACCGGGACTACTTCCCCCGTGTCATTGATCGCGAGGCGGATGTTGGCGATCCCGACCTGAGTCGAAGCCGGGCAAACGCCTCCGGTGACAAAGAAGACGTCGCGCGGACAGGTCGGCACCGCGGTGGTGCTACCGATCAGGCCCTCTGGCACTTCGGCAACCACTTCGCGTAGTTCGGACTCCTGAATGAATATTTTGCCTTCGTCGTTCAGCTCGGTGTTCAGCTCGAACTTCGCCCCGGCGCTGTAGGGGTGGCCGGCGGCCTGGGTGAAGGTGGCGGTCTGGGTGGCGTCGGTGTAGGCGGAGCCGTCGAAGGAGCCGTCGACGATGCCGAAGTCGGCCTGAGCGGCGGGAGCGGCGAGGGCCAGCCCGGCGAGGGCGGTCGCAAGGGCTGTGAGAGTGCGCTTGGTCATCGGTTTGCCCTCCGGTCGGCGTTGGCTCTGGCTCGCACCGCGCGGCGGCAGCGCTTGGCGCGGTTGGCGTTCTGCTTCGCGGCGCGGGCGTGGCGGCGGGCGGCGCGGCGCAGGCGCACCACGCGGCGGTGGTTGGAGGCGCGGGCGGCGCGGCGCAGGCCGCGGCGGGCGCGCTTGGCGCGGTTGGAGTGACGCTTCGCGGTGCGCGCCGGGCGCAGGCAGCGCCGCGGGTTGGCGCCTCCCTCGGCGACGTTGCCCGAGGGCAGCCGGTTGGAGGTGGAGGGGGTCGGGTCCTCGGGCTCCTCGGGCAGCGGGAAGCAGGAGTCGCCTTCGCAGAGCGGCGGCTCGGCCGCCGGTGGCGCGGGGACTCCGTCGACGCGGGCGACATAAGCGTCGCGGAGAGAATCGGTATCCGTCGACGCCAGCCGCTCGCCAGTGCGGAAGAAGACCGAGTCGCCATCCTCGCTCGCGTCGACGAAAGTGGAGTCGCCGGCGAACCGCCCGGAGGAGATCAGGTGCAGTTGGCCCTCGTCCCACTCGTAGACATCGGTGCGCCCGTTCGAGTCGCCGGGCAGCAGCGGTGATGCGGTCTGGAAGAAAACGCGGGAGCCGTCGGCGGAGAGGTTGCGCAGCTGATGACTTTCAAGCCCGTCGCCGTCGTCCCGTCCCAGAGCGGCTTCGGCGCTCGGTATTTGGCCATTCGGGAGGCAGGAGACGCACTCAAGTCGGTCGGCCAAGGCATCGTAGAGGTAGACCTGCGCATGGCCACCGGTTGGCAGGGCGGTCAGCTTCGCGGCTGAGCGGAAAACCAGCCGCCCCGCGTCGGGGGTCGCCATCGGGGCGCGGAAGCTCGCACGTTGGTTGCGGCTGAGAATCTCCGCGTCTGCTTGTGCGTCGGGGTCCAGCGTCGCGACGTGGGCAGTTGCACCTTCTTCCCAGAGGTACACATTGGGCTGCCCCGGGACCGCACCTGGGGCGAGGTTGGCCAAGGCGACGAAGTAGACACGCTCGCCGTTGTCGGAGGTGTCGACAACCCCCTCGACCTCGGCGCCGTTGGGGGCGGAGGGGGCGACGGTGAGGTCGGTGAGCCGGTCGCCGGCGGGCTGGGTGAAGTCATAGCGGTAGAGCTCCCCGCCCTCGCCGTCCCGGGTTGCCGTGGAGTCGTCGGTCAGCTTCTCTGCGGAAAGGAAGAAGACCAGCTCGCCGTCGGGGGTGGCGTCTTGATAGGTCGCCGGAGAAGGTCCCTGAGGATCGGGGGCAGTGCGCTCGGAGGCGGAGACCTCAGCTGTGCTGTTCGGCGTGCCTGACTCGGTAGCGTAAACATCCGTACTACCATGCCGGGTCATCCAGAATATTCGTGAGCCGTCATCGGACACGCGGTGATCCGGAATATGACTGACTGCTTCTGCCCCAACGTGAACAGGCTCCCCACCTGGCAGGGTGGATATCAGCTCGCTGCCATTCTCCATGGTCCACATGTATGCAAGGCGTTGATCAGCCGTATTTGTTCCTGGATCGAAGGTATCGGCATCGAATCCGAAGATGGTGAAGGTGTCCATTTGGGGGTTCCACGTCTGCCCGTTTATGAATCCGGCGCTGGGGCCAAAGCCGCCAACGTCGCTTGCGATCGAGACCGGGATCTCGGTGAAGGCGTCGGTCTCGTTATTACGCAGGTAGGGTCCCCACCCGTCGCCGGGCACACCGAGAGCGTCTTTCAGCCAAACGAACTGGCGAGAGAGGTCTTCTGAGTAGCCGATCGTCCGGAAGCCCGCTGCAGCCCCGTGGTGTGGAGCCTGCGCCGGAGCAAGGCCCTTGCTTTCCCAGCTACCGTCGGAGTTACGGGTCGATAGGTGAGGATTGAAGTGCTGGGGGTTGCTAGCGTCGCCAGGGAAAGAGGTACCGAGAATTGTGGCGTATGCGAGCCCGTTGCCCGAAGCGGCAGCTTGGTGGTGGTGGGGCCCGAACTCGGCGTTGCCCTTCTCGTCGGGGGTCACCTTCTCCCAAGCGCGGTTCTCGGGCAGCTCGCTCTGAGGGATGACGTGCACCGTGCGGTCGGGGGTGGAGGCCTCGCCCAGGGTGCTCTCGGCGATCAGGCGGTAGTGGTAGGTGGCGCCGGTCTGGAGGCCGGTGATCTGGCGGGTGACGAGCTTCGGCCCTCCGGCGGCACCGGCGCTCTGCGCGGGAGTCGAGAGGCAGGCGTTGGCCGGGTTCGAGCAGGGGCCCTCGGTCCCGTACTCAAAGGTGTAGGTCGTCTCGGCGCCGTGCGGGTCGACGAAGGCGGCGAGCCTCGCCGAGCTCGCCGTGGCGGTGACCGTGGCGGGGGAGGCGGCCGGGGGCCCGGGGTCGGTGGTGAAGGTGGTCTCGCCGGAGGCGAGGGTGGTGGTGAAGTTGTAGCCGAAGGTGGCGCGGGCGAGGAGGCGGACGTGGTAGGTGGTGCCGGGGTTCAGGTCGACGATGTCCTCGCTGACCGGAAGCGGGTCGGTGCCGGGCGGGTCGTCGGGGATCTCCGCTTCGCCGAGGGCGGGGGCGAGGAGGGCGTGCTCAAAGCTGCCGCCGTCGGCGTCGTAGGTGTCCTCGTCGACGTACTGGAAGCGATAGGCGGAGGGCTGGTCGTTGGGGTCGACGCTGCCGTTCAGGGTGGCGGTGTCGGGGCCGGTGGCGGCGGCCGCGGAGATCGCAGGCTGCGGTGCGGGCGGCGGCGGGGTGTCGTCGAGGACGGCGACGGTGTCGCTGTTGGAGTTGGTGGGGAGGCCGCCGGCGAAGAGCAGGCGGTCGCCGGCGAAGCCGTGGTCGGGGTCGTAGGCGAGGCCGGCCCCCGGCCTGAGGCTGTCGAAGCGGCCGTGGCTGTCCTCGACCAGGGTGCCGTCGGCGGAGAGCTCGAGGATGCGCTCATCCCCGGAGCCGGGGAGTCCACCGTCGCGGTCGGTGACGTAGATGGTGTCGTCGGCAGCGCTCGAGGTGGAGCCAGTGTCTACAGCGAGCCATTCAACCGTGGTGGAGTACTGGTCGCCGGCGAAGACCGAAGTGTCGGTGGGATTTGACTCGGGGTCGGGGAAGGAGCGGACGGTGAAGTCGGCGCCGGCGCTCCCGGGGTTGGTGAGGAACACGCGGCCGCCGTCGCCGACCGCGAGGTCGATCGGCTCGATGCCGGTGAGCGGGTCCTCGCGAGCGCCGGGGTTGGCAGTGCCATAGAAGTTGCCACCGCCCGCCTGGCAACCCGAGGTGCAGGTCTCCATGACGCCGCCGCCGGCGACGTCGACGCCCCACATGAAGGCAAAGGAGCCGTCGGGCTGAAAGACGTTGACGCGGGCGTCGTCGCCGCTGCCGACGTAGACGTTGCCGTCGGCGGGGCTGACCGCGATGCCCTGGATGTCGTCGAGGCTGGCCTCGGTGCCGTCGGAGACCCCTGCCTTGCAGACGTCGCCGGCGAGGCAGACGTCGGGGTCGGGGGCGCCGTCGGCGTTGACCCCCTTGCCGGCGGCCCAGAGGAAGGTTCCGTCGGCGGCGAACTTCTGGATGCGGTTGTTGCCGGCATCGACGACGTAGAGCGAGCCGTCGGACTGGTCGATCGCGATGCGGCCGCCGGAGCCCCCTATGGTGTTGTTCATCGCGCCGCCGAGGGGGAGGGGCGAGCCCAGCTTGCAGCCGCTCGGGTCCTCGCAGACCTCGTAGGCGGCGCCCTGCTCGAGGGTGGTTACCTCGGCGCTGCCGGTGAGGCCGGAGTCATCGACGCGGACCGGGGGGACGTTGGCGTCGGCGAGGGGCGGGCCGTCGAACTCGATCTCGTAGTCGCCGGGGGCGCCGGTAACCGATACGGCGGGGGAGTTGCCCTCGGCGGTGGTGGTGACGGTGGCGGTGGCGGCGCCGCCGCTGAGGTTGGAGTCATCGACGCTCAGCTCGGGGACGTCGGTGCTCTCCAGGGAGCCGAGGAAAGTGATCAGGTAGGGGTTCGAGCCGAGCTCGTCGCCGGGTCCGTAGTCGACGTAGACGTTGTCGATGTTTGGCAGGGACTCCAGGGCCTCCTCGACATCGCTGCCGCCGATGTTGTCGCTGGCGTCAAAGTCGATCGGGCCGGTACTCTCGCCGTCGAAAGTGAGGGTGAAGGTGCCGCCGGTGGCCTGCACGGTGAGCTGCTGGCGCTCGCTTGCCATGATCGGCAGGTCGTTGAGGGCGCTCTCGACCTCGGTGGGGTCGGCGTCGAAGTCAAGCGCGGGGGTCGGGCCGTTGTCGAAGAAGCCACCGCCGAAGCTGAGGGTGAAGCTGCCAGCCGTGGCGCTCACCTCGAGCGCCTGGCGCTCGTTGTTGGCGATGTTGCCGGCCTCGCCGGGGCGGATCACGTCCCAGCCGAAGGAGCGGATGAAGTTGAGGTCGGAGTCGAAGGCGGCGACGCGGTTGCGGTCGACGACGTAGATCTCGCCGTCGTGGGGGTCGGCGGTGGAGGAGTCGTTGACGGCGACGCCGCGGGGGCTGGGGTATCCAATGGCACTGATCCCAAGCTCGTGGATCGCGTGCTTGGGCGGCGGAATGAAGCCGTCGATCACCCGCTTGACCGCGCCGGCGGGGGCGGCGGCGAAGGCGAGGGTGAGCAGGGCGGCGGCAAGGATCGCCAGCAGGGCGCCGGGGAGGCGGCCGCTCGGGCGGAGGCCGGCGCGAGAACCGATGGTGGGTCTCATCACCGCACCGCCCGCGCCCGGCTGACGCTCGCCCGCCTCGCCCCGCGCCTGTTGCCCTTGCGCTTGCCGCAGGGGATGCGGAGCTTGGGCCGGGTCAGGCGGCGCTTGCCGTTTTGGCCGAGCATGTTGACCCGGGCTCGCTGGGCGCCGCGACAGAGGTTCTGGGAGGCGACCAGCAGGCTCTTGTTGCCGCCCTGCAGGAGCAGGACGAACTTCGACACCGGCGCGTCGGGGACGACGTCGAAGGTGTTGCGCAGGGCGCCGCGGACCGAGTCGGTCCTTCCCGCCACCTCGACCCGGACCAGGCCCCTGAGGTCGGCGACCAGGTCGGGCAGGGGGTTGTTGGAGGAGCGCAGATAGACCGGGCCGCGCAGGGGGTTGTCGAGCAGCGGCGTGGTCGCGGCCGCGTGGCCGTAGATCGCCCGCTGCGGACAGGTGTCGGTGGCGAACTGGGCGCGGGTGCAGATCGTGCGGATGTGGTCCTGGTCGAGGAACAGGGAGCCGGGCATCTTCACCGCGGTGCGGGCGATGTTGGCCTGTCCGGGCTTGGCGATCAGCACCGCGCGCAGGCGCGGGTTGGAGCTTCTGGCGAAGCCGCGGCCGAAGAGGCGCAGGTGCAGGCGGGGGTTGAAGCCGAGGCGGGCGCAGCCGACCGCGATGAAGGGGGTGGAGACGTTCGCGGTGGAGTCATCGGCGGAGTTCGCGAAGCTACCCCCGGTGCCGGTGAGCTGGAAGTCGATCGACTTCCGGGTGCAGTCGGTCGGGTTGAGGGTGAAGTCCTCGCGGTCCATGTAGACGCGGAGGTCGCGCAGGTGGGTGGGGATGCCGTCGATGATGTGGGGCAGGGGGTCGGAGCCCTCGGCGTCGACCGATACCCGGGCGGTTACGGGATCGATCTTGAAGGCCGAGCGCACCACCACGGTGCCGAGGTCGAAGGGGCCGACGTTGGCCGAGGTGATCGCCGCTACCGAGAGCGGGTTGCCGTTGTAGGGGCCGGCGAGGTAGACGCGGCCGGGGACGTAGGTGAGCACCGGGCCGACTCCGGCTCCGACCAGGGAGCGCCCGACGTAGCTTGAGGCCGGACAGGAGGGGGCGGCGCTCTCAGCCGCGCCCGACTTACCGGCCGCGGCGGCGAGTGCGGCGTCCGAGCAGCGCTCGACGCCGGCCAGCTTGCCGGTCAGCCCCGGAGGCAGCTCCGCCGAGAAGGAGGTGATCTCCTGCTCGCCGTCGGTTCGGAACATGCGCAGGAAAAAGGGCGAGAAGGCACCGGCCTGGTTTTGCAGGGTCCCGGCCTGGATCTGGGGGTTAAAGGGGCGGTCGGCGTTGGAGCCCGGGCAGGGGGTGCCGTTGGGGCCCTCGGTGACCTGGAAGGAGCTGTGGCGGGTGACGACCTCGCCGGGGCCGGGGTTGTCGTGGTCCGATGCGCTCCAGGGGTAGAAGTCGACACGAACGCTGTGGTTGCCGCAGGTCGGCGGGCTGACCAGCGGTGAGCGGGCCGACTCGCGGAACTTGAGCCGGAAGCTGGAGAACGGCAGCTGCGGGTTCTGGTCGAAGGTGGTGGTCAGCTGCCCGGTCTCGGAGTCCGACTCCACCTTGCCGGCCAGCTTGATCATCACGCCCAGCTCGGTGTTGCGCACCACCATGTACATCGCCAGCAGCGAGTCGAAGGGGTTGTCGTGGGGCTTTGCGATGTAGAGGTGGCCGGTCACCGCCTGGTCGACCAGGGGCGAGCGGACCTCGACCGTGCCGATCGTGGACTCGGCCGGGCAGCCCTCGCCGTGGCGGGTGAACTCGTCCTCGCTGGCGAAGTCGCCGGGGTCGCAGACCCCCAGGCCCTCTCCCGCCGACGGGTTGACCGACATGCCCTCGGGCAGGGTGACGACCGCCTTCTTCAGCGGCGATTGGGCGATGCCGTCGGGGTTCAAGATCCCGTCGGTGGGCATGGTCAGCTCGACGTTGAGGCCCGTGGGCGTCTTTGCCGCCTCGGTGGTCGGGGAAACCGAGATCTCGGGGTCGAAGGGAACCTTGTCGCAATCGGTCGCCCCGGTCGGCACCCCGGTGCCGTCGTGGGAGGTGAAGGTCTCCGAGTCGGTGTGGCCCGCCCAGGACTCGACCCGAACCTCGGTGTCGAAGGGGCCGTGGGAGCAGTCGGCGGGGTTGGTGAGGAAGGCCTGCCGTGGCGCGCCGGAGGGGCAGGGCGGACCCTGGACGACGTTGTCGTAGGGAGCGCTGCCCTGCGGGCCCTCCTGCGAGCAGCGGTATTGCAGCTCGTCGACGAAGTTGTCGCCGAAGTAACCACGCTCGTCGTCGTGGATCTCCGAGGCGGGAATGCCCCAGAGGCGCAGTTCGCTACCAAGCACGGAGGTGATCTGGGGGATGTCGGTTACCGCGAAGCGGATCCCGTAGTCGCCCTCGCTGCGAAGCGATGGGGTGGCGAACGTCGGAATCTGGGTGAGCGGCGAGAAGCCGAACTGGGCGGGGGCGCCGCTCGGTGGGTCGAGGCTGTAGACGGGAACCGGGATCTGGGACCCGCTGCCGAGGAGCGTGACGAAGGCGTGGCCGACCTGGGTGTCGGCGGGGCAGACGCCGCCGGTGACCAGGAAGACATCGCGCGCGCAGGTCGGCACCGCGGTGGGGGCCCCGATCAGCCCCGGCGGCGCCTCGACGACGATGTCGCGCACGTCGGCCTCGGAGGAGACGGGGTCACCGTCGGCGTTCAGCTCGGTGTTGAACTCCATCGCGATCCCGGCGCTGTAGGGGTGGCCGGCTGCCTGGGTGAAGGTGGTGGTCTCGGTGGCGTCGGTGTAGACGGAGCCGTCGAGGGAGCCGTCGACGATGCCGAACTCGGCCTGGGCGGTGGGGGTGGCGAGGGCCAGCCCGGCAAGGGCAATTGCGAGGGCTGTGAGAGTGCGCTTGGTCATCGGTTTGCCCTCCGGTCGGCGTTGGCTCGTGCTCGCACCGCTCTGCGGCAGCGCTTGGCACGGTTTGCGTTCTGCTTCGCGGCGCGGGCGTGGCGGCGCACGACTTGGCGCAGGCGCACCACACGGCGGCGGTTGGAGGCGCGGGCGGCGCGGCGCAGGCCGCGGCGGGCGCGCTTGGCGCGGCCCGAATGACGCTTCGCGGTGCGCGCCGGGCGGGCGCAGCGGCGCAGGCCCGCACCCGTGGCCCGGGCGTTGCCCGGCGCGAAGTCCGCCGAGCTGGCCGGGGTCGGGTCCTCCGGCTCCTCGGGCAATGGCTGACAGGAGTCGCCCTCGCAGGTCGGCGGGTCGGGCGGGCCCTGCGGGGGGATACCGCCGACGCGGGCGACGTAGGCGTCGCGGAAGGAGTCGGTGTCGGTGGGAACGAGCCGCTCGCGGGTGGCGAAGAAGACCGAGTCGCCGTCCACCGAGGCGTCGACGAAGGTGGAGTCGCCGGCGAAGCGCCCGGAGGAGATCAGGTGCAGCTGGCCCTCGCGCCACTCGTAGACGTCGGTGCGCCCGTTGGAGTCGCCGGCGAGCAGCGAGCTGGCGGTCTGGAAGAAGACGCGGCTGCCGTCGGCGGAGAGGTTGCGCAGCTGGTGGCTCTCCAAGCCCCTTGAGAAGCTACCGGTCTCGGCGCCGAGGCGCCCCGCGGCGCCCGGCACGCCACCGTCGGGGCGGCAGGAGACGCACTCGACCCGGTCGCTCGGCGCGTCGTAGAGGTAGACCTGGGCGTGGCCGCCGGTCGGCGCGGCAGTCAGCTTCGCGGCGGAGCGGAAGACGAGCCGCCGCGCGTCGGGGGTCGCCATCGGGGTGCGGGTCGTTTCGCTGCTGCTGGAGAGAACCTCCCCGTCGGCCTGAGAGTCGGGGTCGAGCGTGGCGACGTGGGTAATTGCCGGGGCGCCGCCTTCCTCCCAGAGGTAGAGGTTGGGTCGGCCGGGGACCGCGCCGGGGGCGAGCCTCGCCAGGGCGACGAAGTAGAGGCGATCGCCGGCGTCGGAGACATCGACGACCCCCTCGACCTCGGCGCCGTTCGAGGCACCGGGAGCCGGCGTGAGATCGGTGAGGCGCGAGCCCTCCGACTGGGAGAAGTCATAGCTGTAAAGCTCGCCGCCCTCGCCGTCGTTGGTGGCGGTGGAGTCGTCGGTGAGCTTCTCGGTGGAGGTGAAGAAGACCAGCCCGCCGTCGGGGGTGGCGTCCTCGTAGACGGTCGGCGCCTTGGTCTCGGGGACGCTGCGCTCGGAGGCGGAGACCTCGACCGTCGCGCCCTCGTCCGTCGCGTACAGCCGCTGAGCCTCGAGCCCGACATCGTCGGCGAAGCTAGAGGTCTCCCAGAAGACCCGCGAACCGTCGGCGGAGACGCGGTGGTCGAGGTTGCCAGTGATGTCAGCCGGAATGGACAGTCCCGGCAGGGTGGAGATCTGCTCGTCGTCTGCGTCGCCCGGGCTCCAGCTGAAGACGCGCTGCTGTGCTTGCGGGGCTGCCTCGGGATCGAAGGTGGCGCAGTCAATCCCTACATAGGCGAGGTGCTCTAGCTGAGGATCCCAGACATACGGAAGGGTTATGGCGAGAAAGTCCCTGGTACCGCAGTCCCTCTCCAGGTCGGCGGGAACCTTGGTGAAGGTATCGGCGACGTTGTCGCGGATGTAGGGGCCGAAGCCGTCGCCGGGCACGCCGGTCCCGTCGCGCATCCAGACGAGCTGGCGGGAGAGGTCCTCCGAGTAGCCGATCGTTTGGTGGCCGCCTATGAGGTTGTGCGGCGCGAAGCGCGGCGCAAGGCCCTCGGTCTGCCAGCTGCCGTCCGGGCTGCGGGTGGAGAGGTGGGCGTTGTCAAGGCCGAGGCTGCCCTCGTCGCCGGGGAAGGAGGTGCCGAAGGCGGTGTCGTAGGCGAGGGCGTGGCCGGAGGCGCTCGCCTGATGGTTGCTGGTCCCGAACTCCGCGTTGCCCTTCTCGTCGGGAGTCACCTTCTCCCAGGCGCGGTCCTCGGGCAGGGCGCTCTGGGCGATGACGTGCACGGTGCGGTCGGGGGTGGAGGCCTCGCCGAGCGTGCTCTCCGCCACCAGGCGGTAGTGGTAGGTGGCGCCGGTCTCAAGGCCGGTGAGCTGGTGGGTGACGTGTTTGGGCCCGCCGGCGGTGCCGGCGCTCTGCGCGGGGGTCGAGGTGCAGGCGTTGGCGGGGTCGGAGCAGGGGCCTTCGGTGCCGTACTGGAAGGAGTAGGCGGTCTCCGCTCCGTGGGGGTCGACGAAGGCGGCGAGGGTCGCCGAGTTGGCCTTGGCGCTGACCGCGGCGGTGGATGCCGCCGGCGGCCCGGGGTCGGTGGTGAAGGTGGTCTCGGCGGAGGCGAGGGGATCGGCGAGCGAGTTGTAGCCGTCGGTGGCGCGGGCGAGCAGGCGGACGTGGTAGGTGGTGCCCGGGTTCAGCTCGACGAGGTCCTCGGAGACCGCGACGGGGTCGGTGCCGGGCGGGTCGCCGGGGACCGGGGACTCGCCGACAGGCGGGGCGAAGAGGGCGTGCTCGAAGCTGCCGCCGTCGGCGTCGTAGGTGTCCTCGTCGACGTACTGGAAGCGGTAGGCGGAGGGCTGGTCGTTGGGGTCGACGCTGCCGTTCAGGGTGGCGGTGTCGGGGCCGGTTGCCGCGGCGGCTGCGATCTCAGGCGCCGGAGCCGGAGGCGGCGGGGTGTCGTCGAGGACGGCGACGATGTCGTCCGAACCGGCTTCGGGGCTCCGCAGGCCGCCGGCGAGGAGCAGGCGGTCGCCGGCGAAGCCGTGGTCGGGGTCGTGGGCGAGGCCGCCGCCTTGCCGGAGGCTGTCGAAGACGCCGTGGTTGGCCTCGATCAGGGTCTCGTCGGCGACGCTCAGCTCGAGGATGGCACCGGTGCGGACGTAGAGGGTGTCGTCGGCGGGGGCGGCGGTGGGACCGGTATCCACGGTGAGCCATCTGACCGTTGCGGAGTAGGCGTCGGGGGCGAAGACGGCGGTGTCGGTGGGGGCTGACTCGGGATCGGGAAAGGAGCGGATCGCCCAGTCGGCAGCGCCCGCCCCGGGGTTGGTCAGGAACACCCGGCCGCCGTCGCCGACCGCCAGGTCGATCGGCTCGATGCCGGTGAGCGGGTCCTCGCGAGCGCCGGGGTTGACAGTGCCCTGGCCCGCCTGACAGCCGCTTGTGCAGGTCTCCATCGCGCCGCCGCCGGCGACGTCGACGCCCCACATGAAGGCAAAGGAGCCGTCGGGCTGAAAGACGTTGACGCGGGCGTCGTCGCCGCTGCCGACGTAGACGTTGCCGTCGGCGGGGCTGACTGCGATGCCCTGGATGTCGTCGAGGCTCGCCTCTGTGCCGTCGGAGGCGCCGGCCTTGCAGGCATCGCCGGCGAGGCAGATGTCGGGGTCGGGGGCGCCGTCGGCGTTGACGCCCTTGCCGGCGGCCCAGAGGAAGGTGCCGTCGGCGGCGAAGCGCTGGATGCGGTCGTTGCGGTCATCGACGACGTAGAGCGAGCCGTCGGACTGGTCGATCGCGATGCGGTTGCCGGAGCCGCCGATGCCGTTGTTCATCGCGCCGCCGAGGGGCGGCGTGGAGCCGAGCTTGCAGCCGCTCGGGTCCTCGCAGACCTCGTAGGCGGCGCCGTGCTCGAGGGTGGTGAGCTCGGCGCTGCCGGTGAGGCCGGAGTCGTCGACGCCGATCTGCGGGACGTTGGCGTCGGCGAGGGGCGGGCCGTCGAAGTCGATCGTGTAGTCGCCGGGGGCGCCGGTTACCGAGACGGCGGGGGAGTTGCCCTCGGCGGTGGTGGTGACGGTGGCGGTGGCGGCGCCGCCGGTGAGGCCGGAGTCATCGACGCTCAGCTCGGGGACGTCGGTGCTCTCCAGGGAGCCGAGGAAGGTGATCAGGTAGGGGTTCGAGCCCAACTCGTCGCCGGGTCCGTAGTCGACGTAGACGTTGTCGATGTTTGGCAGGGACTCCAGGGCCTCCTCGACATCGCTGCCGCCGATGTTGTCGCTGGCGTCAAAGTCGATCGGGCCGGTACTCTCGCCG
>Ga0299914_10001319_pt1 | contig 16318 bp, 12 predicted proteins | sample RVTome_10_FD_201361 | JGI IMG/M metagenome (GOLD analysis project Ga0299914, IMG submission 201361) | Soil microbial communities from uranium-contaminated site in the Upper Colorado River Basin, Wyoming, United States - RVT153D57 (version 2) ...
CATTTTGGCCACATTGAATCATCTTGTCCTTGCTGACGCAGGTTACGTAGCCAGCCTTGGTGGTGGGCGTGCCGAATGGGCATCGTATGACGATGAGACGAATGACCTGCAGGAACTTTCTGAGCGTGCCGAAGAAAGTGGTGCAAGGTGGGAGCAACTTCTGCAGAGTCCAATCGATGGCGAGAAGTTGGCATATCTGGACAATGGAACATACGAGACGCATGCAGACATTGTTTTCATGCAGGCACTACACCATGCAAGTATTCACGGCGAGCAGATATGCGCAAGTTTGGCGGCGATGGGAGTCGAGCCACCAGATTTACAACCGTGGGAACTGGCGGATACTACAGGGCGGAGCCGTTGGCTGTCGATATAGCAATAAATGGTGCGAGAGCACATGAGGAATGCAGATGCTGTTGTGTGCCACCGCGAGCAGCACAACACTGCTTGCTGCCGACCGCCCATGGCCGGGCTTGTTGCGGGCGTGGCGCGTCGCGCTCGGGCCATGATGGCGGCGGCAGAAGCTGGCGTTAGGCGCTTTCGTACACAATGGCGATGAAGGATAAATAAATGCGTTTAATGCGACAGACAGCAGCATGGTATGATCGTTTACCTACGCTGCAAGAAGGATATTATTACCCCTGGTCATCGCAACTTGGCTACTGGAACGGAGAAGAGCGGTACTTCTCATGCTTGTGCCCGATGCGACCCCTGTAACTACGTGGCATTCTTTGTTGCCTGAGTCTCTACAATGGCAGATTTTTTCAGAGGCTCCTGGTTGACACCAACCCGAAACGCATCGGCCTCCCCCATCATGAGTTTCAGTCAGGTGGACAAGCCTGGCTGCAAATCCGTTCCGGTCAGGCCACATCAGCTCAGTATCGCTCCGCAGATGATTTGTTTTATGTCAAACTGAATTTCGGTCATGATTTTAATGCCATTTTAGGCACCGGGCCGCATTATTGGGAAGCTCCCCCTCTTTTCCATATTAAAATGGAAGAGATGGCAGATTGGCATCTTGCCTTATTGGACAAAATCGCTCATCTGTTAGAAGAACCAGATCGTAATTTGAGCATTTTACAAGGTTTGCAAAGGAAGTATGAAGAACTTCAAGGACAAATGTCTGCTTGGCCAATCTTTGCTCAAACCGTCTACAATTAAATTGAGGTCCACACTAACAACACTTCCACCTGACCGCGAGCACGCGGCTCACTTGGATTTTTGGATTCGTTCGAGTAAAGTCGTCTGGGTCGTCACGTAGTTGGCTTTTGCTCGCGGCAAGTGAAGCTAACCGTTAGGCAGTTCCTTGCAAAAGAAAGCATCAACATGCAAAAAATACGAGAAAATAAATTGGTTTCATCAAAAACAATATTTGGTTTGAGTTTATCCCTAGTGTTTCCTTTAATCTATGTTTTGTTCATCAGTCCTGTTTTTCTTAAGCCAAAGGTGGATGAACCACTTTTCACTTTGATTAATTTCAGCGTACTTTGGGTGTTGGCTTTTGGGGTGCTGTTTTTTACGCGCAAAATCGAGAAATTGCCACTGACCACTATTGGCTGGAAATCTCTCTCGTGGAAATGGATTTCCATAGCAATTGGCATAGGTATTTTGTTATCATTTTTAGTTCCTGTGTTTACATTGTTAGTTAGCAAAATTTTCCCGCCATCAGATACAGGAACAATTGCGGAAGTCACATTGCACTTCTCTTGGTGGATATTACTGTTGAGTGTAATTACAGCAGGTGTAACTGAAGAAATTTTGTTTCGCGGCTATCCGCTGGAGCGATTGCTGGAAAGCACAAGCAATAAGTGGATAAGTGCATGTGTTAGTCTTGTGTTTTTTGTAGCGATTCATGCAACAGGATGGAATGTTGCACACATTATAGGTGTAGTCATCCCGCTAGGAATTGCGCTTACAGGTCTATATTTTTGGAAGCGAAATTTGTTGTTTGTGATGATAGTTCATGTAATCATTGATCTGCCATTGGTTTTTATAGCACTGTTAAACTAAAAACTGCCCAACAAAGCGTGCACTGGACGCTGGGGATTCTGCGGCATTTTCGAGCATTTTTCTGGCTTCTAGTTTTTTCTACTCCCAAACAGAATCCACGCCCGCCCCAGCGCCAGTAACGCAAACCGTTACCTGACAATCATTCTGGCGTCAAGAGACCAAGGCGTTTACTATCCAATTACAGCGCGAGAAGCGACATAATCAGAACGTAGATTGTTTCGACGCAAAAGATAAAATATGGACAAGAAAAAAAGAGCAAAATTCCTGAGTTTAAGTCAATCTCCGAAGAGGCTGCTTTTTGGGATACACACGGCACGACTGAATTTGAAGATGAATTTGCAGATGTTGAAGTTGAAGTTGAAATGCCCCTTCTCAAATATATGAAAATGAGGAACGCACCCCTTTTGCCCAAAGGTCAAACAAACCGACTGCTAGGTTATCCGGATGATGCTCGTCTGCTGATCATCAATGCTGATGATTTCGGAATGTGTCATGCGATTAATGAGGCCATCTTCCGTGCCCTTGAGAAAGGCCTACTTCGTTCCACAACTTTGATGGTGCCCTGCCCCTGGGCTTTGCATGCCATGCACTTCCTGGCCGATCATCCTGAAGTTTCTTTTGGTGTTCATCTCACCGTTATCTCTGAATGGACCCATTACCGTTGGCGGCCGCTTACTTGCCGGGAAAAGGTGCCCTCGCTGGTTGACAAAGCAGGCTGTTTCTACACCTTTGATCAGATGCAGAAATTTTTGGCTCAGGTCCGGCTAGATGAACTGGAACAGGAATTCCAGGCCCAGATCGAAACCGTGTTGGCCGCCGGACTGAAGCCAACCCACCTGGATTGGCATGCGCTGCGTATCGGTGGCAGAGATGATATTTTTGAGGTGATGCTGAAGCTGGCCCGAGAGTACGGATTGGCGCTCCGGGTTGCTGGACAATCTTGCATCGAAAAAGTACAAAGCCAGGGTTTGCCCAGCAACGATTATGACTTTTTAGACAGTTACCTGCTTGATACGGCCGATAAATCAGCCCGTTATATGCAACTGTTACGCGAATTACCGGCAGGTCTGAGCGAGTGGGCGCTCCATCCTGGTCTGGATAACGCCGAGTTGCTGACCATAGAAGGCGATAGCAAGCATGTACGCCAAATGGATTTCGACTTTTTAATGTCTCCGGAGGCACAAGCTATTGTGAAGGAAGAGGGTATCATACTTTTAGATTATCGGCCGTTGCAAGCAGTCTGGCAAGAAACTTCATAGAAACAACCATGCCCGATTCAGCCTACACCGACCCCCGTATAGCCGCCATTTACGACATTCTCAACCCGGCAGCCGAAGACACAGCCTTTTACCTCCGTCTGGCCGGACCAGCCCCGCAGCGTGTATTAGACATGGGCTGTGGTACAGGTCATCTGGCTGTGGCCTTAGCCGGGCAAAGCCACAGGGTGGTAGGTGCTGATCCGGCCAAAGCCATGCTGGATGTGGCTCGCCGCAAGCCAAACGCGGAACAGGTGACCTGGGTGGAGGCCGATGCGGCCGGTCTCAATCTGGATACCCGCTTTGACCTGATCACGATGACCGGCCATGTTTTTCAGATATTTCTCAGCGATGAGGCGGTGCATGAGGCATTGCTGAACCTGAAGCGCCATCTGGCAGAGAACGGTCGTCTCGCCTTCGAGACCCGCAATCCGGCCTATCGCGCCTGGGAAAAATGGACACCTGATCAAACAACGGAACAGGCACTCATCCCTGAGATTGGCCCTATTACCATCTACTATGATGTCCAGACTGTCACCGGCAAGCTGGTCACCTTTAATACTCACATTCATTTTGCCAACGAGGAAGTTGTCATAGTGCCCTCAACCTTGCGCTTCATGGATCAGACCGAGTTGGTCAAACATTTACAACAGGCTGGTTTCACCCAAATGCAATGGTTTGGCAATTGGGATAGCTCACCACTTCAATCAGATAGCCCAGAAATAATCGTCGTTGCCAGTTAGGGTGTGGGGAATAGCTATTGATCAATATTTGTACAGCCTCCACGCTGAAATTGAACGAAAAGCTGACGAGTTGACGTTTGCTCAAATTGAAGAAGCCCTGTTAAATGGCAAAATATTGGAACAATATCCTGATGCTGGACGGGGTGAAAGTTGTCTGGTAGTCGGATTTGCTGGCGAAACACCCATTCACATAGTTTGTGGTTGGCGTGGCGAGAAAATATCTCTCATTACCGTTTATATTCCATCTCTGCCGAAGTTCAGTGATCCCTGGACGCGAGGAAATGTAAGCAATGAATGAAAAACCGAAAAAAGTACAATGTAATTTTTGTGGTAGTGAACAGTATGAAGAACGACGAATTGAGTATCTCTACAGCTACAAAGGAAAATATTTACTCGTGCCTAATACGCCCGTTGAAGTTTGTCTCAATTGTGGCATGATTTATTATGATGCAGCCGTGCTTAAAGAGATTGAACGCCGTTTTTTTGCCATCCAAAGGAATACTGAGAAGCCAGACCGGTACATTCAGATGCCTACGGCCGCTTACACTTAATTTGGACAATTTCATGTTGTCGGCAGGCAACTTGGTGAGCTTGCCGGGCACTTGCGTCAGGCCGGTTTCACCGATCCGGAGTGGTTGGGAGATTGGGATGGTTCACCATTCCAGCCAGATAGCCCCGAAATCATTGCCATTGCCAGTTGAATAATTCACAAGAAGTAGGCGCGGTATTCTTACCGCGTTCTACTACAACTTCCCCAATGCCCATTTTATTAGAACAAATGTCTTGACTCTCAAGCCACTTGAGGGTTTATACTTCTACACATGGCAGAAACAGACAACAAAGTGAGGCCGCATGATTAAAATTGGCGAATTTTCCAAACTAGCCCAGGTACCCATTGCCACCCTGCGCTATTACGATCAGATGGGTTTGCTAAAGCCGATAAATGTGGACAGCTTCACCGGCTATCGCTACTACACCATCAGCCAGCTACCTGCTTTGAACCGCATCCTGGCCTTGAAGGGTCTAGGCTTCTCGTTGGAACAGATTGCCGAGGTGCTGGACGAAGGCTTAACCCCGGAGCAAATGCGCGGTATGCTGCGCCTGCGTCACGCCCAAATTAACCAGCAGCTTGGCGAGATGCAGAGCCAGTTGCTAGAAGTTGAAGTCCGCTTACAGCAGATCGAACGGGAAGACCGGCTGTCGCCCTATGATGTTGTTCTCAAGCAGGTGGAGCCGCAGTTGGTGGCTTCGGTGCGGACGATTTTGCCCGACCACGGTGCGGTTGGCATGTTGTTTAAGGAAGTGTATGAGGCGTTGGGCGAGCATGTAGAAGCGGCCTTGGGGCCGAACCCTGGTCAGGGTGGGCAGACGCTGGTGCTCTGGTATGACACCGAATTTAAGGAGACAGATGTGGATGGTGCGGCCGCTTTTTTTGTCAACTGCCCCGCCCCCGACAACGGCCGTATGCGCGTTCACGAACTGCCGGCGGCCACGATGGCCACCACCATTCACCATGGCCCATACAACAGGATTAATGAGGCCCATGAAGCGCTCATCACCTGGATTGACGCCAACAATTATCGTATCGTCGGGGCGGACCGGGAAATTTATCTCTACAACCGGACGCCCATCCGCCGCGACGATCCCACTTATATTACTGAAATCCAATATCCGGTTGAAAAGAATAAGGAGAAATAATCATGTCCATTACAACCGAACCCAAGATAGAGTATCGTGCCGAACGTCCCTATGCCGGTATTCGTACCCAAATTAGCCATCAAGAAATGGGGTCTGGCATCATCCCCCAACTGCTTGATGAGCTTTTGGCCTGGTTAGCCGAGCAAGGCACACAGCCCGCTGGCCCGCCCTTCATGCGCTATCATGTCATTAATATGGCCGATAAGCTGGACATTGAGTTGGGTTGGCCGGTGGCTGCTTCCTTAACTGGCAACGGCCGTATCAACGCCAATGTCCTCCCCGCCGGCCGTTATGCCAGCCTGATCTACACAGGGATAGAGAACGGCATAAAGGGTAACAGCGTGCTGATTGGCTGGGCCGAGGAGAATGGCCTCACCTGGGATCGCTGGGATGATATAAAGGGGGATGCCTTTGCCTCCAGAGTCGAGTTTTACCTGACCGACCCGGATGACGAACCGGATATGAGTCAATGGCAAACTGAAGTAGCGATTAAGCTGGCCGGCGATCAAACATGATATAGATTTACGATTAGCGGGTCATCAGCCTGGCACTCCCCTGACAACCTAATTTCCCGGTAGCAAAACGGCCACCCACGTGAGGCCGTTTTTGCTTAAATAATAAGGTAACGGCCGTTGACCCATCCCTATAACCGCTTATAATCCTTCCCAAGACGATTACCCATTTCCCAAAGGACATTGATGGATCACCTTAAGCTCTGGTCAGTCTCCGACCATATAGGAGCAATGAGACCTTTTGTGAAAAATATCGAAATCCGCTTACTGGAAAACTTTTTCATACAGCAAGATAACACCCCGTTGACCAGCTTTAGTGACCGGCAACAATCACTGCTTGCCTACCTTCTCCTCAATGCCGGGCAACCTCAATCGCGCCAGCAAATAGCCTTTCTTTTCTGGCCCGCCTCCTCCGATCAACAGGCCAAGACAAACCTGCGCCAGTTGCTCCACCATCTGCGCCAAACCTGGCCCGATCTGGAGCACTATCTTCAAATCACAGCTCGAACCATCCAGTGGAATCCCAATTCTTCATTTACGCTAGATACTGAACAATTTCAAACCCTGCTTCAGCGAGCCGGTGATGCGGTGTCACTCAGCGAGCGCTGCCATTTGCTGGAAGAAGCATTGAGCTGTTATCGAGGTGACTTGTTGCCAGCCTGTTATGATGATTGGATTATGCCTGTTCGTGAGCGGCTACGCCGGCAGTTTATCACGGCTCAGGCAGCGTTGATTCAAACCTATGAAGCGCAAGGGGAATATCAGTCAGCTATTCGCTGGGCTGAACAGTTTTTGCAAGATGATCCGCTGCACGAAGAAACCTATCGCAGTTTGATGCGCCTGTACGCGCTGACCAACAACCGGGCCAGCGCCCTGCGTGTCTATCATACCTGCCAAACCGTGTTGCAGCAGGAACTCGGAGTCGAACCAGGTCCGGCTACACGAGAACAGTATAAACGCCTGCTCAATATAACCGGCCCTGTTGAGCAGCCAACCATTGGTTTACCCACCCCTCACGCTTCGCTGCTCATTGGGCGCACCCATGAATGGATTATTTTGAGTCAGATTTGGCAGACTGTGCAGCGGGGGCAGGCCCAAGTCGTCCTTATCCATGGCGAAGCCGGTATCGGCAAAACTCGTCTATTAGAAGAATTTACCAAATGGGCGACCCTTCAAGGGGCGGTGATAGCTCAGACCCGCTCATACGCCGCCCAGGGAGAACTAGTGTATGCCCCTGTGACTGCCTGGTTGCGCAGCGAAAACTTGCGCCGCCGGTTGTCCTCTTTAGATGAGGTTTGGCTGGCAGAAGTCAGCCGTCTGCTGCCGGAACTGCTGGTTGAGTATCCCCAGTTAGCGCCACCGCAGCCCTTTACCGAAAGCTGGCAGCGCCAGAGGTTTTATGAAGCATTGGCCCGAGCCATTGTAAGTGAGTCGGATAAACGGCCGTTACTCCTTATACTAGACGATCTACAATGGAGCGGTGAAGGCATGCTGGCCTGGTTGAGCTATCTGCTCCAATTTGCGTCCCAGCAGCCCTTGCTCATCATCGGTGCCATCCGCTCTGGCACAATTGATGCCATGCACCCACTGCAATCATGGGTAGCCGCCTTGCGCCAAGAACAGCGACTGACCGAACTTCGGCTGCATCCCCTGGACAAAAAAGACTCAGCCTCGTTGGCAAACCATATCGCTGGCCGGGAATTACCCGCCGTGCAGTTGGTGAACTTATATCGGGAAACGGAAGGCAATCCGTTCTTCATCGTCGAAACCGTCCGTGCCACCTTAGAGCAATCGGGCACAGCCACTCTCGGTAGCGTAGAGAGCCGGATGGTTGTGGCTGCCTCCTTGCCGCCCAGAGTGCAAGCTGTCATCGAGTCTCGCCTGAACCAACTTTCTAGTGCGGCCGCCCATTTAGCTGAATATGCGGCCGTGATTGGGCGGGAGTTTTCCTTCGACGTTCTGGCTCAGACCAGTGAGCGGGACGAAGAAGCACTCGTTCACAGCCTGGATGAGCTGTGGCAGCGGCGCATTGTGCGAGAGCAAGGCAAAACGGCTTACGATTTCAGCCACGATAAAATCCGCGAGGTTGTCTATAACCGCATTAGCCAGGCGCGGCGGCGTTTGCTGCACCGCCGGGTAGCCGAAGCGTTGCTCGCCGTATACAGCGAGAATCAACCCGGCCTGAGTGCTCAATTGGCGGTTCACTATGAACAGGCGCAAATGCCGCAGCAAGCAGTTACCTACTACCAACAAGCAGCGGAAGACGCCCAGCGCGTATATGCCAATACCGAAGTAGTCAAACTTCTCACCCAGGCGCTCAATCTGCTTAAAACGCTGCCCGCTAGTGAAGACCGCGATATACAGGAGTTAAGCCTGCGTGTGGCTTTGAGCGCCCCGATGGTGGCGTTAACCGGGTACAACACACCCGCCCTCATGGCTGAGTACGAGTGGGTTTTACTGTTGTGTCAGCGGTTGAAACGGCCGTCTGACCCCCGAGCCTTACGAGGATTAGCCATCGCCAACATCCTGCAAGCCAATTTCCAGCAATCATGGGGATACGGTCAGCAGATTCTAGACCTGGTGCAGTCCGACCAGGATTCCATCTTGCTCGTAGAAGGCCATTACGTTCTGGGCGTTTCTGCCTTCTGGCGCGGCCAATTTGCCCAGGCTCATCACCACCTGCAGCAGGCATTATCTCACTATTCGCCCCAACAAAGCGCCGCCCACATCAGCGCCTACGCCCAAGACCCCGCCATTGTCTGTTTAACCCGGTTGGCCTGGACGCTCTGGTATCTCGGCTATCCTGATCAGGCTTACAAAGCCATGATCCGTGCTGTTGAACCCGCAGACAGCGCCCCGCACCCCTACAGCCTGGCATATGCCCTCGCCTTTGCCTGTATGTTGTATGAAGATGCTGAAGATCAGCAGCGCTTACAGGATCAAACTGAACAGTTGGGCAAACTAGCCATGGAGGCCAACTTTTTCTATCTGCGAAATTGGGCAGCATTTCATCGTGCCTGGATTGTAGGCTTAAACGGAGATTATCCCGAAAGCACCCGTCAAATTCGTCAAGTTATCCACGACTGGCACGAGGAACAAACCTATTTGCTGACCCCTCGTATGTTAGAGCGGCTGGCTGTAGCCTATTGGCGTTCTGACCAACTTCCACAAGGGGCAGCCACCCTGGCCGAAGCGCAATCGGCTGCTTTACAGCGTAATGAAACTTATTTCCTGGCCGAATTGATCCGGATGAAAGGGGAGTTCTTGCTGGCGCAGGGTGGCTCGGACCTGGAAGTCGCGGCCTGTTTTCAAGAATCTTTTGACCTCGCCCGCCAGCAGGGAGCCAAAATGCTTGAACTGCGGGCATTGGTGAGTCTGTGTCGCCTGTGGCAAACCACAGATACGCCTGACCGGCTGCTTGAAGCACAGAGATTGCTTCAGGCCAGTTATGATTGGTTTACCGAAGGCTTTGCTACTGTTGACTTGCGATCAGCTAAAGCTCTGTTAGATGAGCTATCTCTCAGTCAAACACTTTAGAACGAAACCTCTCTCAAATGCTCCCCACTTAGAACGGCTTTAGAACGCGCCGCCTGTTAAGCTGTCATCATTACTGAAACCTCTTAGACAAATAAGGAGATTGATGATGACTACAATTCAAGTTGTAACCCTGGCTGGCAATAAAACGAAGCCCGGTGAAGAAACGATTGCTGGCTTACGGCAAAGGCTGCATGGCACGCTTTTACAAAGCGGCGATACTGGCTATGACGAAGCGCGGCAGGTGTTCAACGCCATGATTGACAAGAAGCCAGCTCTGATTGTGCAATGTGCCAACACGGCCGATGTGATTACCAGCGTCAACTTTGCCCGTGAGAATAGATTGACCGTTTCGATACGTGGCGGTGGTCACAATGGGGCTGGTCTGGCTCTGGTGGATGACGGTCTGGTGATTGACCTGTCGCAGATGCGGGCGATTACCGTGGATGCGAAGGCAGGTACGGTTCGGGTAGAAGGTGGTGCCATCTGGCGTGAAGTAGACCAGGCGACACACGAATATGGTTTGGCTGTTCCCAGCGGCATTATTGCCAGCACGGGTGTGGCCGGGCTGACTTTGGGTGGCGGTATGGGACACCTCAGCCGCCAATATGGGCTGACGATTGATAGTTTGTTGGAAGTGGAGATTGTGTTGGCAGACGGCCGTTTAGTCAAAGCCAGCGAACTAGAAAACGCAGACCTGTTCTGGGCGCTGCGTGGCGGTGGCGGCAACTTTGGCGTTGTCACCAGCTTCCTCTTCCAGGGACGGCCGGTTCACACCGTTGTCGGCGGGCCAATGTTGTGGGAATTAGAAAAGGCCCCAGAACTAATGCGTTGGTATCGTGACTTCATCGCCACAGCACCAGAAAATGTCAATGGCTTCTTCGCTTTCCTGACTGTACCGCCAGGAGCACCCTTTGCCGAACATCTGCACTTAAAGCGCGTCTGCGGTATCGTCTGGGCCATTAACGACTCCCCCGAAGAGGCTGGCGCAGTGCTGGCCCCCATCCGCGAACAGTTCCCACCAGCCCAAGACCTGGTAGGCCCCCTGCCCTTCCCCGCTTTACAAGGCATGTTTGACCCCATCTATCAGCCAGGGCTGCAATGGTACTGGCGCGGCGACTTCATCAATGAACTAAGCGACGAGGCCATCGAACGTCACCTGGAATTTGCCCACAAAATTCCTACCATGCACTCGACCATGCACCTCTACCCAATTAATGGCGCGGTAAATCGCATAGGCCAGAACGAAACGGCCTTCAGCTATCGAGATTCGACCTGGTCGCAAGTGATCGTGGGGGTTGATGCCGACCCGGCCAACGGTGAGATGATTCGAGATTGGGCCGTTAATTACTGGGAAGCTCTGCATCCCCACTCGGCTGGTGGCTCCTATGTGAACTTCCTAATGGAAGAAGGCCAGGAGCGGGTACAGGCGACCTACCGCGACAACTATCCCCGTTTGGCCGCTATCAAAGCCCAGTATGATCCAGAGAACTTCTTCCATATCAATCAAAACATCAAGCCAGCTCTGTAACGATTAGATAGACGCTTATCGGCAGAGTTGTCCGCTGAACCACTCATTTAGCTTAACGAAGAAAGCCATGAATACGACCATTTTCCTGCAAACACGACCAGAGACTGCCTCCCCAACAGCTCTGTTCAAACAGAAAAAATTTGGACATGCCGTTGTCATCGGCAACAGCATCGCCGGGCTAACGGCCGCACGAGTCCTGGCCGACTATTTCAACATGGTCACGATCGTTGACCGTGACACATCCCCTCATCCGGCCGAATTTCGCTCAGGTGTGCCCCAAACCCGCCATGCCCACAGACTTCTGCCGCGTGGCCAGATGATCCTGGAACAGCAATTTCCCGGCCTGGTTGGCGAACTGTTGGCCCACGGTGCCGTCGCCGTTGACGCCGGTAAAGATATTTCCTTCGATTATGAAGGCGGCTGGCGAACAGCCCATTCACGGCCAAACTGGGTATCATTATCCTGCAGCCGGCCGTTGCTGGAATCAATTATCTACCGGCGACTGGCTGCCTTCCCCAATATCCACATCAGGCAGGGCTACGAGGCCATTGGGTTGGGGGTAGCTGAAAAGAATGAACGGACAACAGGTATCTGGCTACAATGTCGCCGTTGCCAATCGGCCGAAATTGAATTGCCGGCCGACCTGGTGGTGGATGCCAGCGGCCGGAATTCAAAGGCCCCCCAATGGCTGACCAGCCTGGGCTACACGCCGCCCGAAGAATGGTCGGTAGATTCCTTTGCCGGTTATGCCACGCGCATCTACCAGCGGCCGGCTGATTTTGATGGCAGTTGGCTAACGTTATACGTCCGGCCAACGCCGCCTGGTGACACTCGCGGCGGTATCATCGTGCCCATGGAGGGCAATCGCTGGCATGTCACGTTAATTGGCGTCGCCGAAGATTACCCGCCGCTTGATGAGACAGGTTTCTTGGATTTTGCTCAAAGCCTGCCAACACCGCGGCTCTACAAAGCGATCAAGGCGACCAAACCATTGACCAGACCTGCCGGCTTCCGGGGCGCTGCCAGCCGGGTACGTCGCTACGACACGTTGCCCCGCTACCTGGAAGGATTCCTGGTTCACGGAGATGCAGCCTATATCTTGAATCCGGTTTATGCGCAAGGCATGACAGCCGCAGCCATGGGCAGCCAGGCACTCGATCAATGCCTGGCACAGCAGCCCCAGGGCGATCTGACCGGACTGTCCCGCGCCTTTCAGAAGCAATTGAGCTGCTCGCTGAGCCGCTTGTGGCACATGGTTACGTCACAAGACTGGCAATGGCCGGCGACGACTGTGACTGATAACAGTGATGACATTCATAACCTGGTGCAACCTGGGAAGGACGCTACCACGATTTCGACCGGGCCTTCTTCCCCCGGCAAAGCCACGTGAGAGATCGCTGGGCCAACATTAACCGGGCGTACTAGGAGCAAACACCCCTGCCACCGGTAAAACTGATAAAGGCTGGCGAGGTGTATTTCGTCCAGGACGGGAACCATCGCATCTCGGTCGCTCGTGTGCGCGGGCAAAGATTTATTGATGCCTATGTCACCGAGCTTGACGCACCTATTCGTATTGATTGGGGCGCGGCCACATACTGGGTGGCTGGCTGCGCCAGTCGTACTCGCCGAAATGGAATCTTTGGCTGCGGTTGAGGCGGTGGCTTAAGTACCAGGAGTATGATTGAAATGATACGGTCTTACCTCCAAACTTTACGTTTATTCAGTCGTAATGCGCGGCTGTACTTAATTGTTAATTCTTTAACCTCTGTCAGCTACGTCGGCATTTATGTGATGCTGTTCAATTTATATCTGCTGCGCCTGGGTTATGGGCCAGCGTTTATTGGGCTGATTAATGCCATTGCTCAATTGGGTGTCGCTATCTTTAGTATACCAGCCGGTATGCTGGGTCGCCGTTGGGGCAGCCGGCGGATGATTATTATCGGCCTTACGGTGGCGACTATCGGCTTGGGACTGGTGCCGTTGGTGGAATTTCTCCCACCGCCCTGGCAAACAAACTGGTTGGTGGCAACGTATATTTTTGCCTGGCTGGGCGGGGGGACTTACCTTGTTAACAGCCTACCCTTCTTGATGGGCGCGACTGATTCGGTAGAACGAGCGCACGTCTTTTCCGTGCGGGAGGCATTGGTCCCGCTGTCGTTGTTTGCCGGCAATCTGATCGGTGGTTTGCTGCCGGGCTTTTGGGTTGCTTACCTGGACGGCACTCTGGCTGATCCCATGCCTTATCGTTATACCTTGTTCATCGCGGCCGCGCTGTTCGGGTTGGCACCCATCACGATGTTGGCTACTTCTGAAGTCACCATTGCCGGCCAACCGCCACAACAGCCAGCCATATTACCCGCAGGGACAACATCAGCGGCAAGATCGGCGGCACCCATTGGCCGGATGCTGTTTATGGGGACAGTGATGCTGCTGATACTGGCTGGCAAGAATATCATTGATACCTTTTTCAATGTTTATCTGGATGTGAGTTTGCACTTGTCTCCAGTGTGGATAGGCACACTGTCAGCGATTGCCCAACTGCTGATCGCCCCTATTGCTTTGGTTGCGCCGCTGGTTATTACCAGATGGGGTAAAAGCTGGACGATTATTGGAGGGGCACTTGGTATGGCTTTTAGTTTGGGGCTGTTAATTGTTATCCCTGATTGGATAGGCGCCGGACTGGGATTGATGGGGGTTAGTGCTTTATTTGCCATTACGAATCCGGCTTTCACGATCTGTAATCAGGAGGTGGTTGCGCCAGAGTGGCGGGCGGCGATGTCCGGGGTTATTGCGATGGCGACTGGTTTGAGTCGCTCGGGGATGGCCTTTGGCGGGGGCAGCCTGATCACGACGTTTGGGTTTTCAACATCGTTTTTGGTGGGGGTGGGATTAACTGTGGCAGCGGCTGTGCTTTTCTGGGGTTACACCTGGCTGCCGCGTCGTTATGTTCTTTACCGGCAGGTATATGTGGCGAACAACGGCCGTTAACCCTACACGTTTTACTTTATGTAAAACTTACACACTAGTAACGAATACAAATAAAAGGAGTTCATCATGAACCACATTTTCAAATACATTGTGATTCTTCTCATTTCTTTGACACTATTGGCTGCTTGTTCGCCCTCAATTAGTGATGAAGAGGTGGGGTTGCTGCCAACGGCCGTTTCCTCAATCACTACCCCCACTGTGACCGCTACCACAACTATTTCGCCTACGGCTACGATAGCCGTTGATGGGGAGACAGTCGTTCCCATAGCCACCACAGTATCAAGTAATCAACCAGCAGCGACTGCGGCCGTTTGTTTTGACGCGGCGACTTTTTGGGGCGACATCGGCGTGCAGGATGGCAAAAAGTTTGTACCCGGCGTTAGTTTCAACAAAACCTGGCGGCTCAAAAACAGCGGCACATGCACCTGGGATCATCATTACCGCATCATCCATGCCGGGGGGCATTTGCTGGGAGCTACGGCTACCGCTTTCCCGCTGCCTGCTGCCGTTGCGCCTGGTCAGACGATTGATCTCAGTGTGAGCCTGGTTGCCCCGCCTGTCCCAGACACCTATCGCGGTGATTGGAAGCTGCAAAATGGACAGGGACAGGTGTTTGGCATTGGGGCAAACCACAATGGCTCTATCTGGCTCGAAATCAAGGTAATTGCGCCGTTGCCGGAGAACACCAACAGCATCAGCGGCTTTGCCTGGCAGGATAAGGACCAAAACAATACCGTAGACAGTGATGAGATGCTGCCCCAGGTAACCATTACGCTGCTGCGGGGGACAGCCTGTGACGAAGAGGTACGCAGTGTGATGACGGATGATAACGGCCGTTATACCTTCAACAACTTAATCGCTGGCACGTACTGTCTGGTCGGCAGTGATGGCGCTGTTACCGTGAGCCAGGCGGACATTGAGCTGGCGCAAAACCAGCAGTTGACCGACATTACGGTGGTCTGGCCACCCATTCAGGGGCAGCCCACCCTGCCCCAAGGCTCCATCACCGGCTGGCTATGGCATGACTATTGTGAGGCCACCGATGATGATGTTTTAGAAGGCTACTGTGTCGTGGATAGCAACGGCCGCTATCGAGCCGATGGCATGATTCAACCCACCGAGGAGTATATCGCGGGCGTGACCGTCTTGATGCAGGTGGAAAGTTGCGCCAATAACCCAGCCGCGCCTGTCTCAGTGGTAACGGATGCGTCGGGCAAATACTCCTTTAACAATTTGCCGTCCGGCACTTACTGCGTCTTCGTGAATGCCGCTGACAATGCCAACATCTTGCTGCCTGGTGATTGGACGTATCCACAAGCTGATATCTGGTATCAGGAAATTAGCCTCAGCGCCGGTGAGCAGGTGATACCTGTCAACTTTGGTTGGGACTATCAATTGCAGTAGATGTTGGACTGCCAAGGCATCAAAAGTGAATCTGATAATAAGCCTCTTCCTCAACTCCCTCCCAGTGGGTGGAAGCAAGTTTCCCCTCCCACTGGGAGGGGATTCAGGGGAGGGGCAATCTATCAATAAAAATCACGGCGGGTGACGGCCGTTGCCCCATCCCCATAACCGCTTATAATTCCCCCTCCATACCCATAACATTTGGAGGATTTGAATGGATAGCCCCACTGACAGTGCCGAAACCACTGAACAAGAGAATAAAAAAGACCCCATCCAAAAAGCCATAGACGGCCTCAAACTGCGGGGCATCGGCCCGGCTCTCATGGGCGGCCGTATCGCCGGCATCGCCGTGCATCCCCACAAGCGCACTACCTGGTATGTGGCCGTTGGCTCCGGTGGCCTGTGGAAAACAACCAACGCCGGTATCACCTGGCAGCCCCTCTTCGACAAACAGCCATCCTACTCCATTGGCTGCGTCACCCTTGATCCGGCCAATCCCGACATCGTCTGGGTCGGCACCGGCGAGAATGTGAGCGGGCGGCATGTGGGTTGGGGCGATGGTGTGTACCGCAGTCTCAACGGCGGCCGTACCTGGCAGCGTATGGGGCTAGAGCAGTCACAGCACATCGGCAGCATCCTGGT
>Ga0299914_10001320_pt1 | contig 16318 bp, 6 predicted proteins | sample RVTome_10_FD_201361 | JGI IMG/M metagenome (GOLD analysis project Ga0299914, IMG submission 201361) | Soil microbial communities from uranium-contaminated site in the Upper Colorado River Basin, Wyoming, United States - RVT153D57 (version 2) ...
CACTTGAACGCACCCAGGCTTGCGTCTCCCGCACCTGCGAAACAACCTGATCCCGCCAGGCAACAACGGCCGGTAAATAGCGATAAACAACAACCGTCAGCCCCGCGCCAATAATTAACCCAATCAACAGCGACAGAAAATCAAGCCGCCAACCGGACCCAGCCTGCAAATACATCGAGAGAACAAAAAAAGGATAAAACACGCCCTAGCCACAATCCACGCAATAGGTCTTACGTTTTACGCTTGTAACTGTCCAGGTGCATTGCACTGCCCGTCGAAACTGACGGCAACCATAACGTTGTGGGCAGTGCATTGCACCCTGATAGCTGTAGAGTCACTTACGCTTTACGTTTTACGCCTTATACACAACAAGAAAACTGACCAGTCAACCGCCAGCATCTTAACACACCCCCCCGCATATTGACAAAGAAAAAGGGTCGCATCTGGACCAGATGCGACCCCTATATGGACTAAACTCCTAAAGAGTTAGCCGTGAGTCACTTTGCGCCGGACAAGCACAACGCCCGACCCGGCAACAATCACAAACAAAGCAGCGACCAAAGCCAGCCAGTTTGTTTGCGGTTCATCGCCGCCAAAGCCGCTCAACGAAACATCGGTGGGTGTCGTTGAACAAGATTGGACCCGAACGTCATCAATGTACCAACCTTCAGCGCCAACAGCGGCATCAGTCAGCATCCGGTAGCGGAACTGGACCGTTTCACCGGCATAGGCGTCCAGGTCAACCAGGGAATTCAACCAGGGTTGGTTGCCCGCCACCTGACCGCACCACAGGTTCACACCCGTCGGCGGCCCATTATCACCGAGGCCGTTGTAAGGATCGCTCATCAACTCGGCATCCAATGGAGTCCAGGTTCCACCGCCGTTGGTCGTGATCTCCAGATGACCACCATCCCAACAACCGCCCGAACCAATCGGATCCTCGAAATTCTGCTCGTTAAAGAACTCAAGTGTCAGGTTCGTATCACCGGTCGGCAGAACGATTTCAGGTGAAACCAAAGGCTGATCCTCTGGCTCTCCAAGGTCTACAACATGGAAGGCAAAGCCACCACTGTCCGGACTTGGGTTTGTATTGGTCAATGACCACGTCTGGGTCACAGAAACAGCATGGGTCCAACCACCGTCTCCAGCTTCAAAGTCCTCATAGTAAGTAGTACGGGTGAAGAGACCCGGATCGCAGCTATCGGCAACCGTCGTAAAGCTGAACGCCGCGGAGTCGGTACTACCGCACAAGTTTTCTGCGCTGACACGCCAGTAATAGGTCGTTCCAGCATCCAGAACGCCAACCATGTCATAAGAAGTACCGCTTACCGACGCCGATTCAATGATGTTGGTGAAGGCCGCGTCGGTGGCAATCTCAATGGTATACCCTGTCGCATCAGCCACGGCCGCCCACGAGAAGTTGGGCTGGAAGATCTGATCCGCAGCGCCGTCAGTTGGAGCCGTCAGCGTCGGAGCGCCTGGATTGCCGCTGAACACAACCAGTTCTACACCGAAGCTGGCCGAGGTAATAGCATCCGTACCCGTTATCGCTAACTGATAGGATCCGGCCGGCGTTGCCCCGGTCGTCGCCACAGTCATCGTTGTACTCATCGGCACGCTGTTCACCGGGTTGGGGTTGAAACTCGAAGTCGTTCCGGCCGGTTCGCCGCCGCTGCTCATTGTCACCGGCGGGCTGCTGTAGGCCGGGCCGACATCCACAATGTAGTCCACCGAGTTACCGGCGCATACATCCTGCGACACCGGGGTTGCGCTCAGGAAAGCACAAGCGCCCGGCAAATCAAAGGCTTCCGTCCCGTCTAGGCGGCTGTTAGAGCTGCCCTGGTCGGCGCTGAAACCCAAACCACGCTTGGCAAAACCTTGCCAGATGGCGCACTGGTTCGCGCCACCGGTCAGAGCCATGTCGGCCGCCAATATAGCATCTCGGCCGTCAACCATACCGGGCGAACAAGGCTGCAACTTCATACCGTCCATCATCAACTGGAAGGTCAGGTTATTACCGCCTGTCGTCCAGTCGTCGTAGATATCAGGATTGAAGCCATGAGCGTCAACCAGGTTCCAATACACTTCCCAGACCATCAAAGCCCAGACTTCACCCAGGCTGTGGGGCGAGGTGCCGTTGGTGATGATGCTGTCATAGGTCTGAGGATTGACACCAAAATCGGTCGAGTAGGGGAACAGCCGGATACCCTGGAAGCCCGCACCCAACGACCAGACCCCGACTTCTCGTGGGTCGGTCGCCACATCACCCGGATCGGCATGGATGAACAGCGTTTGCAAGTCGCTCCAACCTTCGCCCATCTGTTCCTCATTGCCGAGACAACCGACATTGCCAGGACCGCCGGTCAGGCGGTTAGAAACACCATGACCATACTCATGGGCAATGACGCCGTTATCCAGGTCGGTGTCACGGCCGTAACCGGGAACCGGATGGTCGCCCACAACGCCGGTCACGTTATGGTTGTTCAGAGCCGTCAGGAACTCCTGGCCGTCGTCTGAACCGATGGCTACCGAAGGAATCGCGGCCGAACCGCCAAAGTTGGTCAGCGGCAGCGGGGTGTTGTCAATGATAATGGCCGCTATCGCTCCGGCATCGGCCGCATTCTGGACGAAGACGCTGGAGTTGCAAGCTGCGCTCCAGACAATCAGGGCAATGTCGCCGGTCAAATCGTTGGTAAGGGTCTGACAGGCGTCATCGTTTGGCGCCGTTCCGTCAATTACCAATACAATATCGCCCGATAGCCCGTTCGCCTCGCCACCGTTGTTTGAAGGGTTGGCTGTGTAAACGCCCGTGAGCGTCAGCGGAGCCGTCACCGTCACCGCCTGTCCAAAAGGATAACTCGTGCGGAACATCTGCATCCGAGGATTATTACCATCAGGCGGCGTGCCGAAGTTGGCGTTGTCAAGGCCACTGCCGTCCTGGGCGTCGGCGTTGACGGAGTCGCTGCCCAGCCCGCCGTTGCCGTAGTTGTTCTCCTGGAAGTTACCGGACGCTTCATCGAAGCCGTAGCGGTAAGTAATATCGTGCATGATATTGTTCCAGTAGAACAGATTGACGATAGCGGCCGTTAAATAGGTCGAGGGAGAAAGGTGCAAAGAGTATGTGTAGCTGAAAACCAGCCCTGGCCCGGCGTCAGGCGCATTGCCGTCCGGGATGTTGTTGGCATCCAGGTCAGAATCCGCTAAAACATTATTGCCGGTGGTATTGGTGAATTCGGGGCCGGGAGCGCCATTGGTGTCATGCCAGGCAAACGGATTCGAGAGGGGATCGGCCGGATCTACTTCCAATGTCGGCGGCCCATCATCCGGGCTTTCCAGCGGATAGGCAAAGACATAGTATTCATCCGGGTTATTCAATGCCTGCTGGCTCCACAGCAAACTTTGCGGCGATTGAGCCGCACCGTCGGGTACGCGGTAACCAAGGGGGTTGTCCTCATGACCCACGTTCTCCTGCACAACCCAATCCTCTTGAGAAATCACCTCTCCGGTTGCGGCGTCTACCCGGATACTCCACCAATGGGCCGAGCTTAATTCGTTAATAGTTACATCCCAGGCCAGCCTAACCTGCCCATTCTCAACCGGTTGGTAAACCAGTTTAACAGGAATAGCATCGTGGGAAATGCCGCCGTTGCTCAAAACGACAGCCTGGGAGGGGCCGCCGATCTCTTCTTCAACAACCAGGGCTTCCGTGACCGCCAGGCCGACACCCTCGGCCGCCGCAGAAACGGCCGCTTGCGGGGAAAGGGCCGGGCTTGTGCCGACAGCTTTGTTTTCCAGGTCGGCAACAAACCGGTTCCCAACATTGATAATACGGCCGTCGCTGGTAACGTTAGAGTTGAGAATCGCATTGTGGACGGCAATCCCGTTATGCGTTTGCTGCAAGTATACGTGAGTTACCCCGTTATGCTGGCTCGTATATTGATCCGAGACAACAAAGTTACTGACATCACTTGCAGTCAAACCGAGGGCATCTCTGTTTTCACTGATGTAATTCTGGACAATATCTAATGGTTCCCCTGCATTTGGCCCCGTTAAGAACTCGCCGGGTCTGCTCAAACTAGACACGGTATTCACCGGGCGTGAAACAGTTTCAACGCCTTTCTTCGCGTTAACAGCTTGGGTGAAAACCAGAACGGCCGCTAAGATCGTCCCGGTCAGCAAACCAATCAAGAGAACACGCTTCAGCTTACTCATTATTTCCTCCTTGCATTTCATTGTATGACGTTATATTTAACTGGTGATGTGGCTCTAACCTTTTTTCTGCTCCTTACCATACAAATTTCAACCTCCTCACTAATCTATTGCACCACAACTGTTTACAAATGGGCTTCCAGACAACCAAAAGATTAATCTACAATGGGCAGATGTTTAGTAGGAGATTAAATTTTACCCTTAATGAAAGCATTTGGTCAAGTGGGAGGCACTTTTGTTAGGGAATGGTAAGAAACACATTCCCATCTACTTCTCATTTTAAGAAAGGAATTTGACCCCCAGATTACCATAAAATGACCCTGAAATGTCCTGTCAGGGCAATAAAAAAACCGGGATTCTTGATATGAATCCCGGTTTTTTCATTCAGGTAGGAAACGGAATTGGCTCAAACGCCACTTCGCTGCCGGCAGGAAGGCTTACAGAGAACGGTTCCTTCGCCAATAGGAGAAGAAGCCCAGCCCAACCATTGCCGGAAGCAGAACTAGACCGCCGAAAGGCAGCGCGGCCGTTTCATTTGCTGCCGCAGGTGCTTTGAAGACGGCCGGTAAGTAAAGGGTCGGGCCGGCAGCCGGAGCCTCGCAAGATTGAACGGCAATATCATCAATGTACCAGCCCTCGTTCCCGGCGGCCGAATCGGTACCGAGCCGCCAGCGGAATTGAACTGTTTCACCGGCATAAGCATCCAGGTCAACGGCAGAAATCAGCCAATCTTGCGGCGGCGGATTCGGACACCAGGCTTGCGTTGCCCCATAATCTTCCGTAATCGGATTATTACCGGGCGTGCTATTCCAGATGATATTATCATACGGATCCGTCAGGAGTGAGCCATTCGGCACCTGCGCCCAACTGGTTCCACCATCGGTTGTAACCTCCAAGATACCCGCATCCCAGCAGCGGCCGTCAGTATTTGGAACTTCAAAGAATTGGAAGTTGCTAAAGTACAGGGTAATTGGCGATTCTTCAATGCCGGGCAGGTCAATCTCCGGGGAGATCAACAACTGATCCGTCTTTGTCTCCGTATCCTGGGCATACCAGGCATTGACCCCGCTGCTGGTTCTGGCGCTGGACAAAATCCAGGTATCCAGACCGGTATTATCGGTATCCGGGTTCGACATATGCGTCCAGCCTACGGCGCCGCTCTCAAGATCATCTTCAAAGGCAACGATTGTCGTGGCATTCTCCGCACAAGTACCGGCCAGAATTTCGGTTGTGAAATTTCGGACGGTCGATGGGGCCGCAGCCCCACAGACATTAGTAGATGTAACCCGCCAGTAATAGGTTGTATCATGGGACAGGAAGCTGAAAGGGGTAAAAGATGTTCCCGTCACCGTTGCCGTAACGACAGGGCTGGAGAAGTCGGAATTATCATCTATCTCGATATAGTAGCCGGTGGCATTGCTTGCCGCAGCCCAACTAAAAGTAGGTTTCACCGAGACGTTCATCGCGCCGTCGGCCGGTGAGGTGAGCGATACAACGGCCGGAACCGCGTCATAGACGGTCAGATCCACGGTCGTTTGGGCAGAAGTAAAGACGCTGTCAGTACCCGTAATTGTGACGGTGTAATCGCCTGGGGCGGCGCTGCCGGTATTGCCTATCGTTAGCGTTGTTGTACTCGGAACCGTTGTAACCGGGTCTACCGAGAAGGAGGCCGTCGTTCCCGCCGGATGACCATCGGCCGTCATGTCAACATCAGGGGTGAAATTTTCACCGATGATAATCTGGTAATCGGCCGTATCACCGGTACAGATATCCAGCGCCCGATCCTCAATTTCTACCCCAATGTAAGCGCAGGCCGGATGGGTGTCAAAGTTTTCCGTGCCGTCAGTGGTGCTGTTAGAACTGCCCTGGTCGGCGTCGAAACCCAAACCACGCTTGGCAAAACCGGCCCAAATTTCACACTGGTTATCGCCGCCGGTCAAAGCCATGTCGGCCGCCAGGATAGCATTTCGGCCGTCAACAAAGCCCGGATTACAAGGCTGCATTTTCATGCCGTCCGTTACCAACTGGAGGGTCAGATTATTACCTCCGGTTGTCCAATCACCATAGCTGTCCGGGTTGAAACCATGTTTGTCAATCAGGTTCCAATTCACTTCCCACAACATCGTCGCCCAGGCATAACCAACGCCATGCGGAATCGCCAGGCCGCCAATGTTGCCGTAGGTGGTTGGGTTGATGCCGAGGTCGGTGCTGTATGGCGTCGGCCGGATTCCTGCCCCACCCGGCCCTTGCCCAAAGAGATAAGTACCCATCGGGCGGGCGTCCGTACCCAGATCACCCTGTCGCATGGTAAGCATGACGGCGTAGAAATCACTCCAGCCTTCCCCCATTTGCTCCAGGTTGGATAAACAACCGGCCGTGGCCGGGCCGCCTGTCAGACGGTTAGAGATCCCATGGCCGTATTCATGAATAATGACGCCGTTATCGAGATCGCCGTCGCGGGCCGGAGAGGCATTGGTACAGGTATACATCCGCATCCGGGGCGGGTTGCCGTCGCTCGGCGTACCGAAGTTAGCATTGCAATTGCCCACTCCAGACTGGCCGTGAGCCACAACCGCATCGCCGCCCAGGCCGCCGTTGCCATAATTATTCGTCTGGAAGTTGCCGGACGCTTCGTCAAAACCATAACCGTACATAACATCATGAATAATGTTACTCCAGTAGAACAGGTTGGTAACAGAAGCCTGGATATAGGTGTTAGGCGCACCGGCCAGATTAATGGTGTGGCTAAACTCCAGCGTCGGCCCGCCAAAGGCACGAGAAGCGTTGCCGTTCGGCATATTGTTGCCGTCAATATCCTCAAAGGCGTCTACGTTGTTGCCGATAGAATATTCCGACTCATGGCCGGGAACGCCGTCGGTATCATGCCAGCCAAACGGAGAGGCGCCGTTAGCCGGATCAACGGCCTGAACGCGAGCGTCGGCCGGTGGCAGCGGCGTGGTAAAGTGAGGCGCTTCCAACGGCAGGGTGTAAACGAGATAGCTGTCGGGAGAAGCCACCCAATTACCTCTGGCCGGGGCAGCTGCGTTTTCCGTCGCCCCTTCACTGCCGCCACCCTGACCTAAAACGCCCGCTTCGGCCGCTTGCGCCAGGAAATCTTCATGAACAACCCAGTTGTCCTGAGAAAGCAGGTCGCCCGTTTCCGCATCAATCCGCACGCTCCACCAGTTGTCGGCGCTCAGTTCATAGATGGAAAGGTCCCAGGACAGGCGCAATCCTTGCCTTGCGGTCGGCTGGTAGACCAGCCGAACCGGAATAGCTTCCAGCGAAATACCACCGTCGCTAAAGGTGATCTTGCGGTCAACCCGGCTGAGCGATTCCTGAACAACCAGCGGTTCGGAAATGGTCAGTCCCAGGTGGTTGGCGGCCGCGGAAACGGCTTCTTCGGCCGTCAGGCTGGGAGAAGCCCCATTAACCAGTTCGGCCGCCCCGGCCACCGTCCGATTGCCGACATTGATAATGCTGCCGTCGCGGGCAATATTGATATTCAAACTGCTGCCGAACAGTTCCAGACCATTCACCCGCTGGCGCAGATAGATATGGGTGACGCCGTTATGCTGGCTGGTATATTGATCCGTAACAACCAGATCGGCCAGGTCATCACTGCTTAATCCCAGGGCCTCAGCATTTTCTCGAATATAATCAAGGGCAATAGTGAGCGGCTCCCCATCATTCGGCCCGGTCAAAAAGACGCCGGGTTCTCCCAACGTACTATTTTGGGGCAGGGCGTTGGCAGTTCCCCCACCATCTTCCCGCGCATTGGCCTGTCCTGCTGCAACCATTACCAATGCCACAAACAAAATCATCAAAATACCGGCTGTGAAAAAACGCTTGTAATTTTGCATCTATCAATCCTCTCCTTGTGCAATTTTGTATACCTACTCTTAAAGCGGGGTAGTTTTTACCCGTAGACTTTCGTTACAATGGGGGAATCAAATTAGTATATCGCTCTATTAGCACCTCCTGTATTCCAATAGAATGGCACAGTAACTCGCCCCTCAATCATTTGAGCCTCGTTTTCAAATGCACAAGGAGCAAGTCTAACCTATTACCCAGATATTGCACGGCCGAAATTGCCCATTTCCGTTATAATGTACAGGCATCACTTATTGTCTCAGAATTTTCTAATGATTGTGGACTGCCGTTGACCCTGCCTCCCTCCAATTTTTTCACGCTCTCGGCCGCTTTCCTGCCCTTATTCCTGGTACTTTACCTCATGATCGGCCGTCAATGGGACGCAACCAGAGCCGGCCCGGCCGGGTGGCTGGCGGCCGTCCTCATCGCGGTCAGCATCTATGGCGCGAGCGGGTTGTTACTGGCCGTTGCTTTCGGCCGGGCTATTTTGTTGGCTCTCTATGTCCTTTACATCATCTGGATGGCCCTACTGCTCTACCATACGGTCAATGAAGCCGGAGCCATCGCCCTCATCGGCCGCGAACTACCCACCCTGGCCCGCAGCCCGACCACTCAGGCCCTCTTATTAGGCTGGGTTTTCGGCTCCTTCTTGCAAGGCGCGTCAGGCTTCGGGGTTCCGGCGGCCGTTGTCGCCCCCTTGCTGGTCGGTCTGGGCTTTGCCGCCAATCAGGCCGTTGTAATCGCCCTGCTGGGCCATGCCTGGGCCGTCACCTTCGGCTCCCTCGGCTCCTCTTTCTTTTCCCTCATTGCCGCCACCGGCCAGCCGGGTGAGATTCTGGCCGGGCCGTCGGCCCTGCTGCTGGCTTTTTGCTGCCTGGCCTGCGGCGTCGGCGTTGCCTGGGAAGCGGGCGGGTGGGCCGCCCTGCGGCGCCAATGGCTGCTCCTCCTTGGGGTCGGCGGGGTGATGGCGGCCGTTCAAGCAGTCCTGGCCCTGGCCGGGTTGTGGAGTCTGGCTGCTTTTCTGGCCGGATTGGTCGGCCTCATTGTCATGTTGCTCTGGCTGCGCCTCTCCGCAACTCGTGGGAAGCCATCTATCACCGTTGATCGCGGGGAGTTAGTAACGGCCGTTTTCCCTTACCTCATCCTGGTCCTTGTTATCGTCACCGGCCAACTTATCCTGCAAGCGCCGCTGGACGCCCTGCTTCTCAACCCCACCTTTCCAGAAGTCCAAACCAGTTTCGGCTGGATAACGGCCGCCGGAACCGGCCGTTCTATCAGCATCCTCGGCCATGCCGGAGCCTTACTGCTCTACGCCAGCCTGCTCAGTTTCCTCTGGTTCCGCCATCGAGGGACGCTCCAACCAAAACCTTATTCGGGAAGAGCCATCTTACAAAAAACATTGAAAGGCTCAATCAAACCCACCATCGGCATCATTGCCCTGGTGGCGATGGCCGTCACCATGCAGCACGCCGGAATGACCCAGCGGTTGGCCGAAGCCTTAAGCGTTGGAACCGGCCCCTTTTTCCCCTTACTCAGCAGCTTCATTGGCGCGTTGGGGGCCTTTATGACCGGCAGCAACACCAACAGCAATGTTGTTTTCGGGGGTTTGCAGCAGGAGACGGCGGCCGTCCTCAACCTCTCCATCCCCATTATCCTGGCCGCTCAGACGGCCGGAGGGGCCATCGGCAGCATGTTCGCCCCCGCCAAAGTCGTCGTCGGCTGCTCCACCGTCCCCGGAGCCACCGACGGCGAGGTGTTGAAAAAGATAACCCTGTATGGCTTGGGGATTACGGCGCTGGTGGGGGGGTTCGTCTGGCTTTGGTTGATTGGGTTGATTAGTTGATTGGGTTGATTAGAAATTCAGCCTAATCAACCAATCAACCTAATCAACCCGATAATCTCTACCGGTTCCCGTAACTGTTCATATTTGCATTCCGGCTGTGATCATTATACTGCGCCGGGTCGCGCATACCGTTGGTGTGACACCAGCCGCTCTTGTGGCCCATATTGTTGGCTCCGGAGAGTTGGCCGGCCCATTTCTCGGTCGTGCCGTCGTCGGGGTCGCTTAAGAAGAGATCGGTCACCAGGTGGCAGTAATCGTATCGCCACCAGACATCCTTGAAGGCCGTTGTTGAATAGTAGACCCGGCTGCGTGCCCAGGAAGGAATGCCAGACAGCCATAGCCCGGCTCCATCATAGGTCAGGTCCCAGTTTGTGCCACAACCGGCCCCGAAAATCTGGCCCAAAACCGCCAGATTACCGGCCAGGGCTGTTCCCCGATAGGGTGTACCTACCGATTGAATCAGCCGGGAGCCGGAAGAGTAGTCCAGGCCGCTCCAGTAATAGGTATACAGATGGAGCGAGGCCGCACCGCCCTGGCTGTGGGCCACGGCCCCAAAGGAGGAGAACTGATTGCCGTAAGTGCGGATCAGGTTGGCGAACTGATCGTGAGTGCGGTTCTTATTATAGTCCTGGAACACCGCGTATTGGCTGAAGTCCGAAGTGGGCCAAACGCCGCCGGAACAGTAGCCATGAATCAGCATCAGCACGCCCGCGAATCCCTGGGGCGCACCACTCGCTTCCGGTCGTGGCCCCATCAGCATTTCTTCAGTAACTTCGCCGCTGTATTCCAGAGCGGCCGCCGGCAGCGATTCAACGTTCACGGCCAGGCTGGCTATCTGCGACATGGGAATGTGCGTTTCCACATCGTGCAGCCGGATGTTCTGCAAGCTCAGACCTCCTCGAACGCCGGCCCGTGCCAGCCACCGACCGTCCAGGTACAAAGGAAGCGCCAACTGGCCGTCGGCCGTATATTCCGCCTGGACCATACCACCAATCCAGGCCACCGGCACGGCCGTTCCGCTGCCGTCATCGCCCCATACCTCGGCGAAAAGCTGGGCAGCACCTGCTTCTCCAACCGCCACGGCCGGAACATCCAGCCGCAGCCGGACATCATCGGCCGCCGTCGCCACCACCGTTCCCTCCACCAGGGACAGCGAAGCGTCAATCACCGGGAAAACGTGCTGGGTGGTGCGGATAAACGGCCGGTTATCCGGGGTTTGACCTTCAGCGACCACCTGAGCCGTGTATTGGCCCGCCGCAGCGGCCGTCACCAAACCGCCAAAAACGCCATCCCCTGCCAGGCCGTCCCCATGCAGGCCATCATCGGCCATGACCACCATCTGCCAGGAACCATCCGGCGCTGCCAGATGGAAAACAGCTTGTTTAATCGCGCCCGCCAACGGTTGGGGCGCAGCCGCGTCTGAAGCACTGCCACCATCATATAGATAAGCAACCAGTCCAACCTGGCGACCGGTCAGTAATTCATAACTGTTCAGGTGAGCATAGAGTCCATACCGGCTCTGGCCCGATACCAGCAAGTAGCCGTCCGGCCCGCTCTCGACCGCCCCGTTATCAACGGCCCCTTCTTGGCGGTCACGGGGCGCGTCGGCCGTGACCATTATTTTCCAGGTTCCGACCCTTGCCCGATTAAAGGTATAAACGACGCCCGGATATTGATTCTCTGCTAAGCCCAGGGCCGAATCCTGGCGAGTCACCTGGTTTGTCGCGCTGTCCAGCGCAACCGCCCGGCCGCCCGGCTGGGCGACAGTGACGGCCCAGTTAGCTCCCGGCGAAAAAACGGTCAGCGAGGCATTGTCAACGCTGTCCAGGGCCACTTCACCGAACCAGGCCCAGTTGCCGTCGGCCGTCTGGCTCAGGTTGACCGGAATGAGCGCAGAATCAGAACGAAGACCCGAAGCGGCCGCTTCCGGCAGCCGCAAACCACCACCGGCCAACTCCTCCGGCGGCGCGGCCAACTGTTTGAACACCGGCCCATTATCTCCCCCGTTTCCACCGTTATCGGCCAGCGGAGCAGCCCAACTACCGGCCGCCAATAACAGGCTGATTAAGAGAACAAACAAAACTGCAAAGCGAAACTTTTTCATCAAAAGACCTCCTTGTTCCTGAAATTATTCACCGGCCGAGGCAAACACACTTTAGGCGCGTTTCACCTGATAAGGACAGTAAACGATACAACGTCTTTTAGGATAACAGAAGGTTGCTCCGAATTGTCGGAATTTTGTTCCGATTTACGGCCGCATCCCACTAACCTGCTGCACCAACATCGCAAACTCTGACACATCTTCATCGTAGGCCAACTGTCCGGCCAGCCGTTGGGCATAGATGTTTAACTGGCTAAAGGTGGCGTCGCCCGACCAGAAGCTGTTGCGGAGCAGTTCGGCATATTGGGTCACGACAACGGCCAGTTGGTAGCGCGGGTTGGTCTCTTCAAAGGAGGCCGAGAGGTCGGAGATATTGATATTGCCGTTCATCTCCTGCACCTGACGGCTTGCGGGGTCTTCCCAGCGCAGATAGACGGTTCCGATGCGGCCGTTTGCCCCCGGATAAAACTGCACCGCATACAAAGCCGTCGCCGTATGCCCGGCCCCAATCTCACCCGCATCAACGGCGTCATTGCGAAAATCCTGGTCGGCCACCGCCCGGTTCTCATACCCAATCAGACGATACTGGCTGACCACATCGGGGTTAAAGTCAACCTGGACTTTGGCGTCAATGGCAATAGTATGCAAAGTCGCGGTCAAATCTTCCACGAACAGTCTTTCCGCTTCCACGATGGTATCCACGTAGGCATAACTGCCGTTACCTTGATCGGCCAACTGTTCCATCGTGACATCATTATAGTTTCCCATCCCAAATCCGATAGTGGTCAGGGTAATGCCGGCGTCGGCATACCCCTGAATTTGTTCAGAGAGGGCATCGGGATTGGTAATGCCCACATTGGCAACCCCGTCAGAGGCGATAATAACCCGGTTAATGGCGTTCGGCCGATAAGCAGCGTTTGCCATCTGGTAGCCAAGATTCATCCCCGCTTCCAGGTTGGTAGACCCTTCCGGCTCCAAAGCGTTAATGGCATCCAATATGCGCCCTTTGTTCGTGCCGTCCGTTGGTTCCAGGACAACGCGGGCATTGGAACCGTAAACGACAATGGCAACCTGATCATCAGGCCGCATCCGCTCCACTAGCAGTTCCAATGACTGCTTTACCAGGCCCAAGCGGTTCTCCTGAGCCATTGAGCCGGAGACGTCAATGACGAAGGTCAGGCTGGCCGACGGCCGATCCGCATCCGGCACATCATATCCCTGAACGCCGATGCGAATGAGATACGTGCCGTCATGATGAAAAGGTGAAGGCGCACCGTCGGCAAAGATGGCAAAAGCGGTATCCGGCGGCAGGGCATATTCCTGGTCGAAGTAATTGACAAACTCCTCCACTCGGATGGCGTCCGGCGGCGGCAGCAGCCCGTCCCGAACATAACGCCGGGCAATGGAGTAAGAGCCGGTGTCCACATCCAGGGCGAAGGTTGAGAGGTGGTCAACGGCCGTAGAGATAAAAGGGTTGACCCCATACGTCTCAAAGAAATTGTCCGCCGACGATGCCGGCGGCGGAACCGACGTGCCGAAAGGTTCAGCTGGTTCTGCTGTCGGCAAAGGCAGGCTGGTGGACGCCGCTTCCGGCAGCGCCTCATACTCTTCTTCCATCGCAGCTTCGGTAGGTTCGGCCGCGACAATCACTTCCTGCGACACAATGCGAGTCACTTCTACCGATTGCCCCGCTTCAACAACGGTTTCCGTAACAATTCGCGTCACTTCCACCGGAACTTCCACTGTAACCTCTTCCGCCTGACAGGCGGCCAGAATAAAAACGGCCACAACAAAAATAACTATTAATTTTCGCTTGCTCATGAGTCTTCTCCTTATGCTAAACTAAACGGTTAAGTAAATCTCCACTTACAGCTTAGCTTCTCAGGAGAAGTCGTGCTTGATATACGCTTGATCAACCTTTGACAAAGTTATGACATAGCCCTAGCGCCCCAGCGCCTTGCACGCTTGCGGGCGTTGCACTTCCTAAAAGAATGTCCGGTTTTGTCCAGTAAATGAGACGTTTTCGAGTTCCTTCTGTCTTTATGTCAATGTGTTGGAGCAGGCGGGGAGGGATTGTGGTATTGGATGGCCTGTCGTTTTTTGGAGGAAAGTTGGCCTCGGCCGTTGCATTGTGGAGAAACTTTTGTTTTCTTGGGTTCTGGATCATGTGTCTATTTGGAGTTGCAAGAAAACAAAAGTTCAGTTGGCGTTTGTTGGTCATTTTGATAAATGAAACGGCCGGGTATGGAACCAATCCCTAGGGTTCCATACCCGGCCAGCAAAGTGCGCGAGGCGCGGTTGGTATTCAGTATAGATGGTATTGTAGCTCATTTGTGCTATTATTACAAGAAAGGTTCTTTAGGGGGTGGGCGTCAGATTTTTGTACGACTGATTTACCGGACATTTTTGGACAGAAAAGTGTCAAAGCGAGTTCAAAAATGGACAAAACCAGTCGAAATTCTTCCTTTTTGGCGAGAAAATTAACCCAAAATGTCTACAAGATTGCCACTTCATTGACTAGAAAAGGGTTCTACCTCCAGGTTGAAGAGATTTGCAAAAATCTGACGGACACCCTCTTTGGGGGAGCGCTTGTAGAAAGAACCAATCAACCAATTACTCCCACCAAATAAGCGGCCGTTAAATACAACCGATACTTCGCCCGCTCATCCAGATTCCCATACTTCAAAGCTCCCAAACAGCTCATATACAGCGCCAGATGATATTCACGCCGATTATCAATATCGAACAAACACTGCCCCGCAATCTTTTCCAGCGCCGTCAGCAGCGGCCCGCCCCCCTCCCGCAGTAAAGCCAGATAATCCTCGGCCGTCTCAATCTGCGGCGTCAAAATATGGGCCACAATCTCGGCCGCCAGATGAGCAAAATCAAACAACGGGTGGCCGTCCCGCGTGCTGGCAAAATCAATCAGCCAGACAAAGCCGCCCGGCCCGACGAGGATATTTTCCAGGTTCAAATCCCCGTGAATGGGCGACTGGGTGCCGCTGACCTGTTCTTGCATCCGCTCCGGCAAAACGGCCAACGGGTCCGGCAGGCCAAGCAGGTCGAAATCGGCCGTCCATCCCCGCAGCAAACTGTCACGAGTGGCAACAATCCGCCCCACCGCCCCCTCCGGCGCGGCCGTTCCCAACCAGCGCAGTCGCAAAGGAGCCTGTCCCGCCTGCCGCGCCCCTTCTAACGAGAGCCGCTGCCCACTGTCCTTCATCTCTACAACCTTGAAATTGGTCAATGCCACCAAATCCCCTGGCTGCCAGTCAAAATCGGCCGGACTGCCCGTTCCATCAAACATCTGCCCCTTCCCCTCGGCCGGTTCAAGGATGTAATGGGAGGGCAGCTTGCGATCATACTCTTGCAGCAGGCGGAAGGTGTACGGCCGTCGCTGCATCCACCAGTTCGGCCCAAAGGTGCGGAACAGCTTCTCCAGCAGAGCGGGGTCGCTCTTTTCTAATAATGATTGGCGCAGGCTGATCGGCCGTTGTCCCGGCTCCCCAATAAAGGTGTACCGCAGCGCGGCCAGTTCTACCAACCGCACCTGCAAACGGCCGCTTTGCTCTGACGTACCGGGCGCTTTGCTGCGCCTTTCGACAACAACGGGTCTGTCCTGTATCCGAGCCGTCACCGGTGGCAATTTATTCTCAACATACCTTTTGTAGTTGTCATATTCTTTTTGAATCGCGCCTTGCTCTCCCAACTTGGCAATGGTATAGGCGTCGGAACGGCCGTCCGCTTGAATGGGCAGCGCCAGCAGCGTCCGCGCCCCCGAATAACCAGAACGAAACTCCACTTCCAGCGTCAAACGACTGTACTCGTTGAATAATGCTTGCAGCAGGGTCGTTTCATCTTCATTGAGGTGAATGTCAGGATGAGGTTCGATTGCTAACTGTTTATTGGGAGGTCGCTGTAGTGTCCCTTGTTCGGCCGTTCTGGGCGAATCAGAACGCAGATACCGGATAAGCGGCACATTCAAAGCCACCCCCAACAGCAGCCCCAAAACCCCCGTCACCATAACCATCCGGGTCGTCATACCCATAAAGGTCGAGACCTGCACATCCAGCCCCTTCGAGTAAATCGTGGATTGGCGGGCCGGGTTGGGGTTGCCCGCTTGCGGCAGGCGGTGCAAAGTCAGGGTCAGCGTCAAGCGGTGCTGGCCGCTCCGTTCCGGGCTGATTGTCCAATGCCACACCATCGGCTCCTCTACCTGCCAGTCCTGCCTCTGGTCTCCCTCCGGCGACAGGGTGAAGCCGACCCCATCCAAGGCCGCCCCCAATGCTAAA
>Ga0299914_10001321_pt1 | contig 16314 bp, 13 predicted proteins | sample RVTome_10_FD_201361 | JGI IMG/M metagenome (GOLD analysis project Ga0299914, IMG submission 201361) | Soil microbial communities from uranium-contaminated site in the Upper Colorado River Basin, Wyoming, United States - RVT153D57 (version 2) ...
GCAACACATCCGAGAACAATAGAAATAACAAAAGACAATTATCTGACAAAAGAAGGAAATTGTATTATAGGAATAAATGCTAACAAGGCTTGTAAGGATTTAAACCCAAAATTACGAAAGTTGATAACAAAGGATGATATTCCAATAAAGTTCCAGATAATTGTTGGGACTCTATCGTTTGAAATCAATGGATTTGGAAACAGCAAATTAACGTTGAGCAATCAGCATGAGATTGTGATTAGAACTAGTAATTATATATCCTCAAGAACCCTGTCGATAAAATGTAATAGAGCAGCGGTTCATATACCAAGAGACATTGTATCGTTATTACAGGATAGTAATGCCAAGGGGTCATTAATAATTTCTGCAAATGAGCCTTGATAATTAATAAAAAAATCTATTATATTATTTAATTCTATCACCAGTTATCATTTCATATGCATGAATATATCTTTTCGAAATTTTTTGTATTAAACTTGAAGGTAATTTAGGAGGTTGAGGTTTTGTATTATAAGATTTCTGTTCATTAACTTTGTTCTTAAATCCCATATTTGTGAGCCAATCCCTTAAAATTTGTTTATCATAACTTTCTTGAGTGGATCCTTTTTGATAAGAAGCCTTTTTCCATATTCTATATTCATCTGGACCAAGAGAATCTCCCAAAACGATTTCTCCTTTCCTATTGAAACCAAATTCAAATTTTGCATCTGCAATTAAAAACCCGGCAAGGTTTACAATTTTGCTCATTTTGAGATAAAGTTCTATGGATTGATTTTTCAACAATTCAAAATCATGCTGTGATAAAATATTAGATGAAATTATTTCATTTTTAGAAATGGGAATATCATGTGCGCGGGATTTGGTAGTAGGATCAAACACTGGCTCAGATAGTTTTGAAGCGATTACTGGATCAAAATTATGAGACAAAATATGAAACTCTTCAGAATCTTTCCAATCAATTTCATTGTTGTTATATCTATCAACTAGACTTCCATAAAAATAACCTCTGACGACACATTCAATTGGTATCATGGATAGGTGTTCGACTAGCATTTTATTGGCGTCAATAGTTTTAATCATATGATGTTGGACGTCGAGATTATCAAACCAAAACTTTGCAAACTTACACAAAACTTCACCTTTTTTTGGAATATCTTGTGCCATATTAACATCAAATGCAGATATCCTATTAGAAAAAACAAATAACAGAGTATTCTTGCTATTCTTGCTATTATAATAAACATCTTTAACCTTTCCCCGATGCAATAATTTCAATAACTAAAATATTATAAGAAATATCTTTTTATAATTATCGATTATTAAAAACGATCATTAACTAATATGATTTTAGATAAGGCGAATCGCTATTTCATAAATAACACAATTAGTTTAAATTACAATGCCTATATGTTCAAAGTTTATCAGATATTAATTATAGCATATACAACGGGAATATTATGGTTAAGAAGAAATCCTCTTTCACTGATGTTTACCGCAATTACACCTTTTTCCTTATTATTTGTGTTATTTATCATTAGCGATGGACAATATACGCAATTTGCTATAAGTGGAAGTTTAGTAATGGCTTTAGTTGGTTATGGACTAGCACTAGGTCAAGATATTACATATTATAAAACAGAATATAAAATCCAGGATATGTTTGTGGCCTCTCCTATATCACCATTAACATATATGACTGGTCTAGCGCTCTCGGAAATTTTATTTGGATTTCCAGCGCTAGTCGTTTTATTATTTTTAATATTTTATATAGGAGTTTCGTTGGTGTATATTCCCCTACTTATTTTTATTATACTTATTGTGTGGATCTCTACTTCTAGTATGGGTTTCTTTTTATCATCACATATGTTACATATGAAAAATGCAACTCAGATTATATCTTTTGTAAATGTTTTTTTAGCTATATTACCACCTGTTTTTTATTCAATTAACAAGCTCCCAGATGTTCTTCAATATGTTTCCTATATTGCACCTACAACTCATGCATCCTTAATGATTCAATATGCTATGGGATTTGACACTCCTGAAAATTGGTCTGTTCTGATTGGAATATTAGTACAGTTAGTATACGCTATTGGATTTATTACCTTAGCAAAAACTCATGCAATGTGGAGAGAAACTTAGATGACGTCGAAATTACTTTTTTACTCGTAGGTCATGGTGGGATTTGGACCCACGACCTAAGGTTTACAAAACCTTCGCTCTGGCCAGGCTGAGCTACATGACCATGAATATCATCGATTTTTAATAATTACTATAATTAATTCTTTGCCAATAATTAAAATGTATTTAAGTAACTATACTAATCAGGCTATATTATTGAAGAATAAAGAGTTTAATGTTATCGTGACAATAGAAAACAAATCTTTTATAAATGACCCTGAAGGAGAAACAATTTACCATGATTTAATTTTAAAAAATAAATACAATAATATTAAATCTGTGAGAACTGCAAAGGTATTAAAACTAATTGTAAATGCAAAAAACCCAATACAAGCAACCTTGAGTGTAAAAAAAATGTGTGAAGATTTAAGAATCTTTAATCCAATTGTAAGTGATTGTCAAGTTAATATCATCTCCGATGAATAATTATTAAGATAAAGATATTTCAAAATAGTAATGTTATAGATTTTTGATCAATATTGGTAATTTAATAATTTTCCACATTACTCTGAGATAAACGACTTGAGAGTGTATTATTCAAAAGTAATATAGTCCGCAGGTGCTTGGCTAAATCGGTTACAGTAATTATACCTACGACTTTGCCATTTTCTATAATAGGTAGTCTTCTTATCCTATTATTGACCATTCTTTGAACCGCAACATCAATAGGAGTATCAGGTGATGCAGATGTTCTGATTTTAGACATCATGTTTCCTATTCTGACACTCGATAATTTTAATTCTTTTAGACAAATCTTTTTGATAAAATCTCTTTCTGTAACAATTCCAATGGGTTGATCATCAGCTAAAACAATTAAACAGCTTACTCCTTTTTCAGTCATTAACTGCGCAGCTTTTAAAGCAGTTTCATTTTCTGATATTGTGAGCAGATCTTTGATCATTATATCCCTTACAGATTCAATCATGGCAATGAAATATATTATAAAATGAAAAACCTTATAATTCTATCAATTTAAGTGTTTTATATAATACTTTTATTTGATCCAAAAATATTAATCCCTATAAATGTATTTTTAAAACATCAAATGCAAAAAATTGGAATTCCAGTTTTCCCTGGAAGCAATTGTGACAGGGATATTTATCATGTTTTAACACATTTATACAATATAAAAACTGACTTTATATGGCATAAGAAAGAAAATATAAAAAATTACAATGCAATAATCATTCCGGGTGGCTTTTCTTTTGGTGATAGATTAAGAGCAGGAATCATCGCTGCTCATAGCCCTATAATCAAAGAAGTAAAAAGACTGGCCAATGATGGAGTACCAGTATTGGGAATTTGTAATGGATTTCAAATTTTAGTTGAATCTGAATTACTTCCGGGGTCATTAATTAAGAATAATTGCCTTAATTTTATTTGCAAATGGACAGATCTGAAGGTTAGAAATACAAATACTCCTTTTACATCTAAATTTAAAAAGAATGAATTATTTAAAATCCCTATTGCTAATGGAGAAGGAAGATTTATTTTAAATGAAGATCAGTTAAAAGAGATTAAAAAAAAAAATCAGATAGTTTTTAGTTACCACCAGGATGATCCTAATGGTTCTATCGACTCTATTGCCGGAGTTAGTAATGATGCTAGAAATATTGTAGGAATGATGCCTCATCCTGAAAGAACTTGTCAACCTGAATTGAAATTATTTGGATTGAATAATTCGGCTATGAAAATTTTTGATTCATTAATTGCATATATAAAAAAAATAAGCTCATAAATAGTCGAACCATCATAGATAGTATTTGGAAATATTAACTGAATCAGAATTAAAATATCTCAAAAAAAAATTAAAGCGTGAACCAAATCGTTTAGAAAAGGAAATTGTTGGAGCACAATGGTCTGAGCACTGTTCTTATAAATCATCTAAAAAATATATCAAATTATTATCTAAGGATTGGAAAGGAATCATCAAAGGGCCTGGTTATGATGCAGGAATCATTGATATCGGGAATGGTGATGTAATTACTATACATATAGAAAGCCATAATCATCCTTCAGCTGTTGAACCATATGGAGGGGCCGCTACTGGAGTTGGAGGGATAATTCGGGATATTATTTCGATGGGAACTATGCCAATTGCTCTGCTAAATGCATTAAGATTTGGACACATCAAATCACCCTTTGCCTCAAATGAAATAAGCATATCGAGAGAAAAAGATAATGAATTATATTCATATTCTAAATGGCTATTGAAAAATGTTGTAAGGGGAATAGCTGATTATGGAAATTGTATAGGAATTCCTACAGTAGGAGGAGAGATAGAATTTGATGAATCTTTCACAAATTATTGTTTAGTAGATGTTGCAGCAATAGGATTTGGAAAAAGAAAGAATTTGATAGGAAATATTATCCAAGAAGATGATATTATCATCCTAGCAGGCAGTAGTACTGGCAGAGATGGCATACATGGAGCATCATTTGCATCTAAGGAATTGGCAAAAGAAAATAGATCGGCAGTTCAGATTCCTGATCCCTTTATGGAGAAGTTATTAATTGAAGTCACTAAAGAAGCTATTGAAGCTAATATTCTAAAAGCTGTTAAAGACCTAGGGGGAGGAGGATTGTCTTGTTGCCTTTCGGAAACTGCCGCTAATTTAAATAAAGGCTTTGAGATTGCTTTGGATAAAGTTCCTATCAAATATCATGATATGGAACCTCAAGAAATCATGATCTCTGAATCACAGGAAAGAATGTTATATATTATGAACAAGGGGAACTTTAAAAGTTTTGCAAAGATACTTAATAAATATGAGGTTCCCTTCGCAATAATTGGTAGCGTTAAGAATCATAAAAATCTGGTAATATATAAAAATGGAAAAACTATTGCAAAAATGCCTTCACATTTGATTGCATATGCTCCATTGTTGAACCGAAATAGTAGAAAGCCTAAATATATTGAGGATTTGAGAGTCAAGAAAATCTCCGTAAAGCTTCCACACGACCTGAAGAAAACCTTTTTGAATATGCTGGCTAATCCTACTATTGCCTTCAAGTATTGGGTATTTCAGCAATTTGATCATGAAATAGGACTAAGAACTATTGTTAAGCCAGGAATGACAAATAGTGCAGTCATAAAATTAAATAATGATAAATTCTTGGCAGCAAAACTCGATGGAAATTCTAAAGTATGTTATCAAGATCCTTATGAAGGTACTTTATCATGTCTTTCTGAAGCGCGCGCAAATATAATTTCCTCAGGAGGACACCCAATAGGAATAGTTGATCATTTACAATTTGGAAATCCTGAAAATCCAGAAATCTTTTGGACCTTTCAAAAAAGTATAGAAGCAATGATTGATTTTAGTAATTTCAATAAAATTCCAATAGTTGGTGGGAAAGTCAGTTTTTATAATGAGACTAAAATTGGACCAATAAAACCCTCACCAGTAATTGGAATGTTAGGCCTTATTGAAGGCATGACGTGTATCTCTAAAATTCGTCCTACTCCACAGGACACATTATACATCGTAGGAATCACGTCTGATGATATGGGTGGTTCAGAATATTTCCAGTTTCTAAATGGAGTAACAGGTGGAACTGTGCCAAAATTGGACTTACAAATTGATTTGATTAACGCAGATATAATTTCAAGAATTATTAAAGAACAGTTAATTAGTTGTTCTCATGATTGTTCAAAGGGTGGTCTCTCTATCGCGTTGGCAGAGATGGCTATGGGTTCTCATTGTGGAATAAACATTGACTTGGATAAGGTACCTAATAACTGTAAAAGAGTAGATTTTCTTCTTTTTGCTGAAACTCCCTCTAGATTTATCATTGGAACAAAAAATGAAGAGAAACTTGAAAAAGAATTTTCTAAGTATAAAAATTTAAAATATTCAAAAATTGGAAAAGTAACGGGTTATGGAGATAATATAACATTTGCTTCCAAGAATAAAAAAATTATAGATATAGAAATGGAACTTGCAAAAAAATATTTTGAAAGTATCTCCTCAATTATGGAAAATCATTGAACTATAGTAAGGAGTATTTGTTTTTATTAAAAAATTCACTAATAGACATATGATTAAAATATTTTGATGCCTATCTAATAGTATATTGAAATGGTAACAGAAAATTGTGGTGTTGTAGGTGTTTTTTCTTTAGATCAGCATAATGTAATCCCATTTCTAATTGATTCTTTGCGGGCTCTTCAACATAGGGGTCAAGAATCATGGGGCATAGCTATACCTAAGAAGAAACCATTCAGACAATTAGGCTTGGTATCTAGTTATGCAGATAATTTTAAGAATATCATTAGAAATTACAAATCGAATGCTGGAATAGGTCATGTTAGGTATTCTACTTTTGGAAGGAGTACAATAGGGAATGCTCATCCATTAAAAGTCAAAGATTTGTGTATTGCTCATAATGGAACAATTGCAAATGTTGAGGAATTGGCAAATATGGTTGGAGGATGTACGTTTACTCCTCAAACAATGAGTGATACATATATAGCAGCAAAAAGACTGGTAGAGCATCTTTCTATTAATATGAATGTAAAGGATTCTATCAAAATTTTAAAACAAGAGATGATAGGTTCTTTTTGTTTCACCTTTATGACCGATAATGGATCTGTTTATGCTGCAAGAGATACAAAAGGCTTTAGACCATTGGTTTTGGGATTTCACAAAGAAACAAATACATATATTGTTGCATCAGAATCCTGTGCCTTTTCTGCAGTAGGGGCTTATTTAATAAGAGACGTAGACCCAGGAGAATTAATTAAACTAAGCATGAATGGTTTAGAAACTGAAACGTTTTATTCTGAAAAACCCCATGCCCATTGTGCGTTTGAATATACCTATTTTGCTCATCCTGTAAGTATTATGGAAGGTGTGAATATATACGCCGCTAGAAAACGAATGGGCGAAATTTTAGGTAAGATGTTCTCAATTCCTTCGGCCGATTTAGTAATTCCAGTTCCTGATTCCGCACGGCCAGCTGCATTAGGTTATGCACAAGAAACAGGGTTACCCTTTGAAGAAGGCTTAGTTAAGGATAGACATATCAATAAAGGTGCATTAAGAAGTTTTATCGAACCCTATCAATCTGACCGCATTGAAATAAATAAAGGAATACTTCCGATCAAAGACATTATTGATGGCAAAAATGTAGTAGTAATAGACGACAGTATAATTCGAGGTACAAGCTCCGCATCTATTATTCATACCCTGAGAGAAGCAGGAGCCAACAAAATCTATATGATTGTTACATATCCTCCTGTTCGTTTTCCTTGTTACGCAGGAATCGATTTTCCTTCTATGGATGAACTATTAGCAAATCAAAAGTTTCTAAATAATGGACAAAAACTAGGACTTAATAAAAAAATAAGTAAATTAATTGGTGCCGATAAAGTATTCTATAATGACACAAAAAATCTTGCTAAAGCAATAGGGATACCAGAAGAAGAGCTATGTTTTACATGTTCAACTGGAAATTATAGTTCCCTTGGAATAACACCAAAGTTTAGGACAAGAGAAGAAGTAAAAGGAGAATGAAAGTTGCTCTGATAGAATTTTTATCGAAGCATAGATTGATAACGTAACAGTAGATTCTATGACCTCATTAATTAAAGCTTTTGCAATTGATATTGATGGTACTTTAACTGAGAATGGTGGAGGAATTATACATCTTCCTGCTATGCAACATCTTAGATCATTAGAAAAATTAGGTTATAGAATTATCTATGTAACAGGCCGATCTTCAGTCGAAGCATATATTTTATCTGTATTTGGAGGAACGACTAAAATTGCAGTTGGAGAAAATGGAGGAGTTGTTACTATCAGTCCGACAGAACATATCCTTCTTGGAAACAAAGAAAAATGTGTTAATGGATATAGAATTTTAACTAAAAAATTGGAAAATGTCAAATTAAAAAACGTTTTTGATCGGATGACAGAGGTCGTATTAGAGAGAACTTTCGATATTGAATTAGGAAAGCAAATCCTTAAAGATAATAATCTTAGTGTAGACCTAAGCGATAGCCAATATTCCTTTCATATTAACAATAGGGGAATTAATAAGGCTACTGGTCTGGCAAAAGCGTTGGATATTTTGAAAATAAAACCTTCTGAAACAGTAACAATTGGGGATAGTGAAACTGATATTCCTTTGTTCCAATTTTGTGCTTTTGGTATTGCACTGAATCATGCGGACGAAATGGTCAAATCAAAAGCCAATCATGTTGTTTCTGAAAATTCAGGAAGAGGCTTAGTGGAAGCATTAGATTATATTGCTTTAAATTTTTTTGGTAAAAATGCTATCAAATGACTCTAAAAGAAGTAATTACCCAAATTAGACAAATTGTTAATGAAGCTTTACTAGAATTAGAATATGAAAATATAGAATATGATGTTGTCGAACCTCCAAAACCAGAGTTCGGGGATTTAACAACAAATATCGCTTTTTTACTTAGCAAAAGAATACACAAAAAACCTAATGAAATTGCTAGAGAACTTGTTAACAATTCCATTAGTTATCAATTAAAAAATATAGGAAAAAATTCTTTGATTTTAAATGCAAATGCTCACGTATCAGGTCATGTTAACTTTAACATTAATTATGCTAATTTCAATAGCTTTCTCTTAAAATTGGTTAACCAAAATAAATCATTGATACCAAATATTGGTCATAACAATCAAATTGTTATTGAACATACTAGTGTAAATCCAAATAAAGCCCTCCATATTGGACACTTTAGGAATGTAATAATTGGAGATTCATTATACAGGTTATTTAAGTTAACAAACCACAAAACTATTGTATTAAACTATATAGATGACTCAGGTGTCCAAGTTGCAGATCTTATTGTAGCCTTTAAGTTTGCTGGTTTTAGTCATGATAATGTAGAGAAAAATTTTAAATTTGACCAATATTGTGGTGAAATATATGTTAGAATGAATGAATTGTATAAGACCAATTTAGATTTGATTGAAAAAAGGAAATTAGTTATTAAAGAGATAGAACAAGGAAACACGGAACTAGCTCAATTTACAAATTACATAGTTGATAAAATCGTAAAACAACAACTTGGATCTTGCTGGAGGATCAAATCTAGATATGATTTGCTTGTTATAGAATCACAAATTTTGTCATCAAAGCTTTGGGAAAAAACATTTAATTTGTTGAAAGAGAAGAATATCATATATTATTCAACTAAAGGTAAAAATATGAATTGTTGGGTATTAAGGGATGAAAATAATGAAGAGAAGGTAGTAATAAGAAGTGATGGCACTGCTACATATATTGCCAAAGATATTTCATTTGCAGTTTGGAAATTAAATTTAGTGGATGATCCCTTTCTATATGAGAAATTTTCTCTACAATGGGATAAGTCCATTTTATGGAAAACTATGATAAAATCAGAAATTACCGATAATCCCCTAAATCAGATTGACTTATTTTTTATGGGAAAGAGCCCTAATAACAGAGTAATAACTATAATAGATTCTAGACAAGCACGATTACAAAAAATAATTTCTAGTGTCATAGATGGTATTGATCCAACTATTAAAAGATACGTATATCTTGGCTATGAGACCGTTGCTCTGAGTCCTAATAGTGTTCACGATATTGGAATGGAATTAGATAAGCTAAACAAGAAAATTATTCATATGTCAGGTAGAAAAGGAATTTTTATTAATGCAGATACTATTTTGGATGAATTACACAAGAAGGCCTATTATGAAGTCAAGAAACGAAACCCTGATTTTGATGATACTACTATTAATGAAATTGCGGAAGGAATTGCCATTTCAGCAATTAGATACAACCTGCTGAGACAGGATTTAGATAAAATGATAACCTTTGATATGAAAGAAGCATTAAACCTAGAGGGAGATACTTCATTATATTTACAATATTCATTTGCACGAGCGATGAGAATTCTAGAAAAAGGTAATGGCTCTTTAGAAGAAGTTATCAATGACAAAAATGAAAGTATAAGATATGATCTATTAAACCATAATATGGAGCGAGATCTAATTAAAGAGATATCAAAATTTAACATAATTATAGAAGAGTCACTAAATACACTGAATCCAAAGATTTTGACAAAATATGCAAATAAGTTATGTACAAAATTCAATTCGTTTTATGAGAACCTTCCTGTGTTAAGTGCAGAGGTAATTTTGAAGGTTAGCAGGCTAATGCTAGTAAAGGTATTTGTAAACGTGTTGTCTAATCTTTTCGAAATTTTAGGAATAGAATCATTTTCAAGAATATGAACATTAAACTCATGTATTTGTTTAATAAATATTAATTGTAGATTATTTAAAGTAAATAATATGAGAATCAGTGTCGGTAACTATGTCTTGCTTTATCATACTATGAATAAGAAATGGCTTATAAAAGTAGAAGAAGAAAAAAAGATGCATACCCACTTAGGAATTATTGATATTTCTTCAATAATTGGTTTAGAATATGGTATGTCAATAAATACGACTCTTCACAAAAAAATTTACTTAATAGAACCTACTATTTATGATTTCATTATGAAATCAGAAAGAAATACTCAAATTGTTTATCCAAAAGATCTTGGATATATTGCTATAAGAAGTGGAATTCAAAATGGATCAAAAGTATTAGAAATAGGAACAGGAAGTGCAGCTTTAACAACATTTTTAGCAAGTATAGTAAAACCTAATGGACATGTTTTTTCATTCGATATTAATCCAGACTTTATGAAAATAGCAAAAAAAAATCTTCTTAAAGCAAAGATGGATGAATATGTAACACTTACAGAACAAGATATTCGACAAGGCATTAATTTACATGATTTTGATGCTGCAATTGTTGATCTTGGTGATCCATGGACTGCAATTGAAGTCGCATATAATGCATTAAAAGGAAGCGGAGTTTTCCTTGCTATATGTCCTACTATGAATCAAGCAGAGAAAACTTCAGTTTCATTGAAAAATAATCATTTCACAGATATCGAGTGTGTAGAAATTTTAATTCGTAATATTGAAGCGAGAGAAGGTATGACCCGACCATCTATGAGAATGATTGGACATACAACCTATCTGATTTTTGCTAGAAAAATATTTCCGTTTAGTGAGAAATATAATGATGAGTTAAATTAGAATTCTCTAGAAAAATAAAGTAATTAGAATTTTTGATTTAAATTAGAATTAATAAGGAATGTTACTTCATCATTGTTTTCATCATGTTATTTTTATCAAATGTTTGGCTATGAGATTTAGTCATTCCTCCTTGATGGAAATTGAACATCATTTCTTCTATTGTCATTTTTTTAGTATTTAGTATATTTCCTGTTCCTACATCTGTAATTACTTTTGTTACTTCATTGTGATCATTGAGTAAATAGATCACATATACCAGATATCCATTAACAGGGTGGATAAAACCTACTATAGCAGAAGAGTTATTACCAATATTTATTTCAGATTTATTGATAGCCTCAGACAAACTAATTTTAATTAATGGATTAAAAGATTCCCTAAGAACCTTTGATATTTCTACTGTGCCAGTCCAGTTAGAATTTTGGATAGTAGAGCTATTATTTTGTGTATCCATTATTGTCTTTTCACTAGTCAATTGTTGTGCTTGTACATCCACTGATATGTAATTGTAGGTAAATAGAAATGACACCAAAAAAGAAGTACCAGCAAGCAACGTCAATTTTTTCTTATTGAACATTTTGTTCATATTATATTAGAGATAATTCAATTATAAAAATATTTGATAGTAAAGTATGATGAACTCACTCGTTCTAGGGATAGAGACTCATAGAGATTAAAGTTTTCCAAGATCTATCCTGAAATACATATGGGTTATGACCTTTCATATTCACTTTTTTTGACACCCTTTTTGACAAATACAAGCCTAAGGAACCAAGGATCTTCCACAGTTTACTATTAGGTTTAGATAAAAATGAGTCTAATGTCCATTTTACCAAAGAAAATTTTGATGGATGATGAACTAATATATAGCTTAACAATTGATCCTTAGAAGCTGACAACATATAATAGGCATGTTCAAAAAGTTCCTCCTTTAAAGCAAGTTCGGCCTTCAATATTTTAGTTTTTCTTTTTAACATTTCTTGCAATATAGAATCTAACTTATTTTCTGATTCAATAGAATTTATGCATCTTCCAAAAGTTGATAGAACATGTGAGTCACTTCCTGCTATTGATATCATTTGGTGGTCAGAAGAAAACTTTTCTGCTACTATATTTGAATAATGATCAATATTATTACTGTTGAATGTTTCTATCAGATCACATTTTATTGCCTTTTCTCTTATTCCATTGGAAACTGCAAAAGGATGTGCTGCACAAGAAACAGCATTTTGTTTTTTTATTGCATCTAAAGTTTCATCAATATCCATGCCTGGTTTGATAGTTTCATATATTCCATAAGCCAAAACATGCCCTTTTGTATTGATTGTTATTTCTTCAGCAGGATATATTTTAATACTTCTTAGTTTTTCGTGATTGTCTCTATATGCTAACATTTGCTTATATCCATTCAATGTATTATGATTAGTAATAAACAGAGCATCGATCTTTTTTTCATATGCTAAATACAGCTGATCTTCAATGGTAACACCGCAATCAAAAGGAATCCTAGGAGAATCATTCATATAATTAGAAAAAACGTTATGACAGTGTAATTCCATATTTAATAATTGAGTCGTATCTATAAACCCAATTTAATGGGTAATTTCTCTTATATATGACTATCTATAAATCTATATCAAATAGTAGCTTAATAAAGGAGATTTTCAATAGCAACAGAATTTTTGTTTAATATCTACCACAATAAATCATCCAGAATTCCCATTGAGTATAATATCATAAAATACCATTTTTTTATATACTCTCTTATCTAAAATACAAGCTATTTGAGTACATTATTGTTCATATAGGTACTCATGATATATTTTCAAAATCCTTGTCCCTATATATGGATCAGAACCATCATTTCATCCTTCCCAAATTGCTAGCACTATATCTGATAATTAACTTAGAAAGAATTCTTCTTTAAGTATTGTTTTCTCCTTCCCAGTATGTATATATTAATTGAACATGGTTAGGTACCCCTAAAGAAACTGATATGATCATTGAGAATGCAAAAAAGAACCTAGAATTTGGTTTGAGAGAAGAGAAAATATACGTAAACATGAAAATCTAAACATCAAAGTATCTACGAAAGTGATTAATAGGAGTTGCTGTTTATGGTGAAATCCTACAACATGTAAAAAAAATACATTGAATTAATAGTATTAGTTTCAAAAGGAAAATCAGGAATTAAAAATTAGTACTTGGTAGCACAGCATCAGTTGTAGTGACGTACGCAAATTATCCTATATTTGTAACGAAATAGTAATAAAATCATTTATAATTTAGTTATATATTTTATTAACTAATACTATGTCAATTACTATCACGATATTTTTTTAATTCGGCCAGTGAATACATAGGCAATGAACATGTAAAATCCTTGCAGATATAGACACATTCCATAAATTTCTCATTATGTGCAATATCTATTTGCTTTCCTTTAAAAAGAGTAAAAATATTTGATGACATTAATTGCTGTAATTCATCAGAGGGAAATTCTAAAGCTAATGTGATACTATTTGGAATATATTGTTTCATGATCCATTTTTTCATTTCTCTTTTGTTGTAGTCTTTTTTTTTATTTTGTAATATAATTATCTCTAACGGTTTTTTAAAATACAAATAAAGTGAAATCAATAATTGACCAAACCCAAAAGGATTTCCTAACGCTGCTTTATAACAAGATTTGATAACTAATTCGGCCTTATCCAAGTAATCTTGGTTTTGAGTAATAAAATGAATACGTAATAATGCATAAACTGCCATAGAATTTCCACTAGGTATTGCTAAATCATAGAAATTTTTTGTTCTTAAAATTAATTGTTCGTGATCGTTAGGTGTAAAGAAGAAACTTTTTTCATTATTATCCCAAAAATGTATTATCAGTGAATCTAGATACTGAATGGCTCGTTGAAGATAAAATGGATTTGCACTTATTTCAAAAACATCTAAAAGAGCATTAATATAATAAGAATAATCATCCAAATATCCATTAATTTTTGCAAGTCCATCTTTATAGGTATGGTTTAATCTATTACCATCATATGATAATTTTTTTTCAATAAAGTTTATTGTTTTTTTCGCAAAATCCGAATAATCTTCATTATCAGTAACTTTGTATGCTGAAACAAGAGCAGAAATCATCAACGCATTCCAAGATGTTAAAATTTTATCATCTTTTCCTGGAGCAATCCTTTTTTTTCTGACCTTATATAAAATTTCCAAGGTCTCATTCAGTATATCTTCAACTTTATCTATTGAGATATTGTATTGCTTTGATAATGTTTCTTTTGATTTTGTAATATTTAAAATATTTGTTCCTTCAAAATTACCACTTTGAGTTATTCCATAATAATCACAGAACAATTCAAATTTCTGATTGTCTGATATATTTTCTTTAATTTCGTTTTTTGTCCAAGTATAAAATTTTCCTTCAATTCCTTCAGAATCTGCATCTTCTGATGAATAGAATGCATATTCATTTTTTTCATTACGTAAAGTCATTTCTCTTAATAAGTATTGAAGTGTTGTTTGAATTAATGTTAAATATTGATTCTTCCCTGTTGCTTGATACAGCTCGGAGAACAACTGAATTAACAATGCGTTATCATATAGCATTTTTTCAAAATGAGGAATAAGCCATTTTTGATCTGTAGAATATCTTGAAAAACCTCCTCCTATATGATCATGAATCCCACCCCAAGCCATCTTTTTGGCTGTAAATTCTACGAAGTTAAGAAATTGAGTATTTTTGGAATAGTCAAAATATCTGAGTAAAAATAAAAGATTAGTTGTATTAGGGAATTTGGGAGCTTGGCCAAATCCTCCATGTAAAGAATCTGCAATTTGTAGAAGGTTTATCGCTGATTCATCTAAAATTGTTTTTTCTATTTCTGTATTCAAATTTTTGGCAAGAGTAGATGATGATTCTATAAGCGATTCCATAAGTTCATGCGTTGCTTTATCAATATCTTCCTTTTTATCATTATAAGCTTGAGATAATGTTTCTAAAATGGTTGAAAATCCTGGGAGTCCATATCTAGATTGTTTAGGAAAATAAGTTCCTACATAGAATGGCTTCTGATCAGGAGTAAGAAATACTGATAAAGGCCAACCGCCATTGCCCATAGCGAGTTGGCACGCTTTCTGGTATATATCATCAAGGTCTGGTCTTTCTTCTCTATCGACTTTAATACTAATAAATTTTGTATTCAGAATTCTTGCAATATTTTCGTCTTCGAAAGATTCATGTGCCATAACATGACACCAATGGCATGCACTGTATCCAATACTAAGAAAGATGGGTTTATTTTCTTTTTTAGCTTTAGTTAACGCCTCATCACCCCAGGGGAACCATTCAACAGGATTATAGGCATGCTGTAAAAGGTAAGGACTAGACTCTTGAATTAATTTATTAGGTTTATTATCTTTATTTATCATCAGTTTTTAAATAGTATATCACGAGCTTTTAATTGTATTTATTATACTTATTAGCAAATAAAATCTAATTTCTTCTGCTACAAGTAGTATTTACATATGGTTATATTGATGTAATAGAATTTGGGGAGACATCAATTTTAAGATCACAAAAAGAATGAGGAATTTCATCGACTTCTCATTACCGTTTTTAATAAACAAATTTATCATTTTGATATGTTTTCTTTATATAATAAAACCTCATTCAAAATTAGAAAGACAAGTTAAAAAAATCTTAACAGAATGAAATTATAACAGCAGCCATAACCATAACTTCTGATGATATTACACAATTTCGAATTTTCAATAATTTAATTAAAAATATTTCTGGTAATCTTTTTTCGCAATAATTCACTTGTTAGATTAAATTCGAAGATATTGCAATTACTATTCTATTGTTAATAAAGGTGGAAGAAAGTTGAATTATGGTTGAAAAATTTTGATGGCCTGTGGTGGACACACATTTTCACATGCTAGACAAAATATACAATCTTTTTCTCTGGCCATAAAAGGTTTTTTTTCAGAACCAGGATGACCAGGTGTTTCTAAC
>Ga0299914_10001322_pt1 | contig 16303 bp, 15 predicted proteins | sample RVTome_10_FD_201361 | JGI IMG/M metagenome (GOLD analysis project Ga0299914, IMG submission 201361) | Soil microbial communities from uranium-contaminated site in the Upper Colorado River Basin, Wyoming, United States - RVT153D57 (version 2) ...
CCTGAGAGCACCAGGCCGTCGATGATCGAGGAGTGGACGTTGCGCTGCACCACGACGTGTTCGCCGACGTGCGCCAGCGCAAGGCAGATCGCATGGTTGCCGCTCGACCCACCGTTGACGAGGAACCATGAACGCCTGGCACCCCACGCGTCCGCGGCGAGCTGTTGCGCGCGCTGGTAGGGGGTCGCGTCGAAGTCCGGCCCCACGTCGATCCCCTCGATGCCCGCCGGGATGTCCAGCTCGATCGCCCGGGCACCGATGGCCTCCCTCAGGCCGGGGTCGGCGCCCGTGCCACCCTTGTGGCCGGGCACGTGAAATCGGCCCGGCCGGCGGTCCGCGTACTCAACGAGCGCGTCGAGGTAGGGGGCCTCGGCCTGCGGGTCCTTCGTCGGCATCTTTGCGAAGCTAGAGGATCGGCGAGCGCGGCGCCTGTGATCGCCCTTGGCCCTGCTACCTTCTGGCCGTCCCCGTGGACGACGACCTCCCCCGAAGTACGCAGCCCCCCGGCGGGCGGACGCTTTAGATGACAGCGATCCTCCTCCTGCTCGTGGTTGTGCTCGTTGCCGTCAACGGGCTGTTCGTGGCGGCCGAGTTCGCGATCGTCAAGTCCCGCCGCTCGCGGATGGAGCAACTGGCCAAGGAGGGCGACAAGCGCGCGGCCCTCGCCCTGCACCAGATGGACCACGTCGACGAGTACGTGGCGACCGCGCAGGTCGGCATCACACTCGCATCGATCGGCCTCGGCTTCGCCGGCGAGCCGGCGATTGCGGACCTGATCGAGCCTGTTCTCGGCGATGTCCTCGGTGATACCGGCACTCACGTTCTCGCCTTCGCGATCGCCTACGCGGTGGTGACCCTGCTGCACGTGATCTTCGGCGAGCAGGCGCCGAAGATGATCGGGATCGCCGCCTCCGAGGCGACCCTGCTTCGCATCGCCCGCCCGTTTGCGGCCTTCCGCAAGATCTTCGCCTGGCTGATCGTGATCACCAACAGACCCGCTCAGTGGATGGTGAAGAAGGTGTTTCGACTGGAGATCAAGCCGGAGGAGGAGGCGGCCTCGCCCGAGGAGCTGCGCCTGATCATCGCCCGCAACGCCGTGCAGGGTCAGCTCGATCCCGGGGAGGCGGGAATGCTCGGCGGTGTCTTTCACCTGCACGAGCAGCAGGCCCGTGAGGTGATGACCCCCATCCCGGCGGTGGTGACGGTGAACTCCGACGAGAATGTCGAGGACGCCCTGCGCAGCTGCGTCTCCTCCGGGCACACCCGCCTGATCGTGATCGAGGACGACAACCCGGACAAGGTGCGCGGCGTCGTGCACATCAACAGCCTGGTCCGCCTCTACCTCAACGCCGGGCCGGACGCGTCCATCGAGCCGGCCGTCCGGGCCGTGCCGGTGTTCCCGGAGACCAAGGCGCTGGACGACCTGCTCGCCGAGCTCCAGCGCCAGCGCAGCTCGATCGGTGTCGTCTCGGACGAGTACGGGCGCACCGTCGGGATCTCGAGCGTGGAGGACATCCTCGAGGAGGTGGTGGGGGAGATCGAGGACGAGACCGATCCGCGGGCGACCTCGCTGCGCCGGCTCACCGACGGCGACTGGTACGTGCGCGGGCACGTCCCGATCGGCGATCTCGAGGACGTGGGGATCCAGCTCCCCGTCGACTCGGATGCGTTCAACTCGATCGGCGGCTACGTCTTCAGCGAGCTCGGCCGCCTGCCGAAGCGCGGCGACACGATCCGCGCCAACGGATACGAGATCCGCGTGGAGTCGGTGCGCGACAACCGGATCGTCGCCGTGCGGATCCGCACCGTGACCGGCGAGCACCGGGCAGTACCGGGCGGGCAGGCCGTCGAGGCCGACTAAGCCTCGCGCGGCGCCAACCCTTCCGTCCGCGGCTCGATCTAGGTTGAGGCGGTCGTTCGTCTGGAAGGGGCAGCCATGTGGGTCGTCCGGCTCACGGACAAGCAGCTCGAGGTGTTGAGGGCGGTGCTCCGTTCCGAGGAGCATCTGGGGCCGGCTCTGCGCGGAGCGCTCGAGGCGCTCGAGCTGTCGCGATGGGACGACCTCCCCGATGCGCAGCTTCCATGGCAGGACGTGGTCGAAGCCGCACAGCGCCAGGGTATCTCCGAGGCAGACGTGATCTGGGATCTCAGCGGCCGGCGCAAGCAGGCGGCTTAGCTCTCCCCGTCCGCGTCCAGCTCCGATCGAAGCCGCTCGGCGTGGCGGCTCCCCGCGGCGATCCCGTCCTCCAGGAACCCCCGGAGGAGCTCGAGCTCGGCGGTGGTCCGCTTTGCCATGATCGCGTCCCACTCGGCCTTCATCGGCCCCCAGATCGCCATCGCCTCCTCGAACAACCTCCGGGTGCCCTCGACCATCACCCTTCGCCGGTCGTGGCTGTCGCGGGTCCGGCGAGCGAAGCCCGCCCGCTCCAGCCGATCGATGACGGCGGTCACCGCCCCCGTCGTCAGCCCGGTCTCGGTGGCGAGCTCTCCCGCCGTGAGCGGCCCGATGCGCTGGATCACGTCGAGGCAGTTGAGATCGGTTCGGTTGACCCTCAGCTTCTGCGCCGCCAGGTTGTCGAACGCGTTCTCCTGGTTGCCGCTGATGCGAAAGAGCTCACCGAGCTCGTCGATTAGTGCTTGCTTCGGAGATTGTCTCGACACGTAACTCTCTTAGTTACTAAGATGATGACCAAGTAAGAAGTTTACGCACCGAGGAGGCCCAACGCAAATGCCCGCGATCCAGGCGAAGGATCTGATCAAGACCTACCCCGGCGATGTCCGCGCCCTCGATGGCCTCTCGTTCGAGGTCGAGGAGGGCACGGTGTTCGGCCTGCTGGGCCCCAACGGGGCGGGAAAGTCGACGATCGTGAAGATCCTGACGACCCTTTCCCATCCCGACTCGGGAGCCGCGAGCGTCGGCGGTTTCGACGTGCTGACCCAACCTGGCGCCGTCCGGGAGGCGATCGGGGTCGTGGCGCAGAAGAGCGGGGCGGACATCCAGGCGACCGCGCGCGAGAACCTGAGGTTGCAGGGGCAGGTCCACGGGATGGGCGGCCGCGAGCTGGCCACTCGGGTGGACGCCCTCCTGGAGCAGTTCTCCCTCGCCGACGCCGCCGACCGGCTGGTCCGCACCTTCTCGGGCGGGATGCAGCGGCGGCTGGATGTCGCGCTGGCGCTCGTGCACGCCCCGCGGGTCCTCTTCCTGGACGAGCCGACGACGGGCCTCGACCCGGAGGTCAGGGCCGAGATGTGGGAGGAGATCGCCCGGCTCGCAGGCGCGGGGCTCACCGTCCTGCTCACCACCCACTACCTGGAGGAGGCCGATCGCCTCGCCTCTCAGCTCGCCATCGTCGATCGCGGCAAGGTCGTCGCCGAGGGGAGCCCCGAGGACCTCAAGCGCGAGCTCCAGGGCGACGCGGTCCACGTGGAGCTCGAGGCCGACACCGATGAGGCCGTGCGTGACGCCCTCTCGGAGCTGGAGACCGTTCGCGACGTTGTCGTCAACGGCCGCGCCCTGCACGCGCGGGCCGCCGACGGCGCCCGGGCGGTCCCGGGCGTGCTGGCCGCGCTCGAGGCGCGGGGCGTGGCCGTGGCGTCCGTCACCGTGGCCCGGCCGTCGCTCGACGACGTCTACCTCCGCTACACGGGGCGCACCTTCAGCGCCGCCGAGGCGGAGTCCGGCCAGCAAGCCAAGACCAACGAGGAGGACGCGCGATGATCAAGGCGCTCGCGGACACGCAGCACATGACTGTCCGCCACGTGATGGAACTGTGGCGACAGCCGATCTGGATCTTCGTGACCCTCGTCCAGCCCGTGATCTGGCTTCTCCTCTTCGGAGCGCTGTTCAAGACGGTCACGGACATCCCAGGGTTCGGGACGGACTCCTACATCGAGTTCCTCGCGCCGGGTGTGGTGATGATGACGGCGTTCTTCAGCGCCGGCTGGAGCGGGATGGGGATCATCGAGGACTACAACCGGGGCGTCCTGGACCGCTTTCTCGTCTCGCCCGTTCGCCGCTCGTCGCTGATCACCGGGCGCCTGGCCCAGAACTCGATCAACATCGTCATTCAGACCCTGATCATCATCGTCCTGGCACTGATCGTGGGGGCGGAGTTCTCGAACGGCGTCACGGGCGTGCTGGTCACCTGCGTGGTGGCCGTCCTGATCGGCTCGGCCTTCGGCGCGCTCTCCAACGGGCTCGCGTTGGTCACGCTCAAGGAGGAGACGCTGATCGCGGTGATGCAGTTCTTCATGCTGCCGCTCACGTTCCTCTCAGTCACCTTCATGGCGAAGGACCTGATGCCGGAGTGGATGCAGACCGTGTCCACGTTCAACCCCCTCAACTGGGCAGTGGAGGCGGGTCGCTCGGCCCTCGCCGCGTCGCCCGATTGGGGCTCGATCGCCGGCTACGTGGGGCTCCTGGCGGCCTTCCTGGCGGCGAGCCTCTTCTTCGCCGTGCGGGCGTTCAAGGCCTACCAGCGCTCCGTGTAGGGCGAGGCGATGCCGCCGGCCGGAGAGCTCAGTAGGTGAAGAAGCCCTCCCCGGACTTGCGCCCCAGCTTGCCCTCGCCGACCAGCTCGACCAGCAGGCCCGGCGGGTGGTAGCGCTCCTCGGGGGCGTCGGCGTAGAGGCTCTCGCCGATCGCCTGTGCCACGTCGAGGCCGACGAAGTCGAGCAGGGCGAGAGGACCCATGGGGTGCCCCGCGCCGAGGCGCATGCAGTCGTCGACGGCCTGCGGCGTCATCCCCGTGCGCTCCATCAGCCGGATCGCGTCGAACAGGTAGGGGAACATGAGCCGGTTGACGACGAAGCCGGGTTGGTCGGGCACCTCGATGGCGGTCTTGCCCATGGCCGAGCACCAGGCGAGGGCGCGCTTCGAGACGCCTTCCGCGATCCCCTGGGGGAAGCAGACCTCCACGAGCTCCATTCTGTGCGGCGGGTTGAATACGTGCAGGCCGAAGAAGCGAGCGACGATGCCGGCCGATTCGCCCAGCTGACGCACCGAGAGCGAGGAGGTGGTGGTCGCCAGATCGGCCTTCGGGGCCGCCGACGCGAGGCTTTGCAGCAACTCGGCCTTGGCGTCGGGGCGTTCGACGATCGCCTCGACGACGAGATCACAGGCCGCGAGGTCGGCGGGATCGGTGCCGACCCGGATGCGACCGGGGTCCCCGCCCTCCACCTTGGCGGCGAGCGCCTGGGCGGTTTCCTCGGCCTTCCAGGCCGAGGCGTCACTGCGCGCGAGCAGGCGGACCTCGCCGACGAGCGTCGCGCTGGCCGCGACTCCGCAGGCGATGGTGCCGCTGCCGGCGACGGCGGGCTTCTCGTAGCCGTTGGGCGCGTTCACGAATGCGGCGTTCTATCAGAGCGCCTCCACTGATATATCCACCTGCCCAGTGCTGAGGCGAATCTCCACCTTCTCGACCGGTCGCCGCTCCAAGTGGGCGATCATCGCGGCCTGGGTCATCGTGGGGTTCTCCCTGTTCAGCTTCCAGCCGAAGCTGCAGGAGGCGACGACCAACGAGAACGAGGCGTTCCTGCCGGAATCCTCCGAGTCCACGGAGGTCAACGACCTCGTCGAGGAACGCTTTGCCGCCGGGCGCGAGGTGACCGCGATCGTCGCCTACCACCGCGACGGCGGCCTCGAGGACGCTGACCGCGAGGAGATCGCCGCCGACGCGCTCGAGCTGGCCGGCCTCGAGCGCCCCGACGCCTCCGCGGCGTGCCCGAGCGGAGAGCTCGAGGACGTCATCCAGGTGATCGATCCGTTCGCCGGGCCGGTCTGCGGGGCCGCCGCGAGCGGGGAAGCCACGGACGCCGCCGCCGGCCAGACGCCGAGCGGAGCGCCGCCAGGCATCTCCGAGGACGGCGCCACGGCGCTCCTGGTGGTGCGCACCAACAGCGAGGACTCCGACACGATCCAGGAGAACGTGGCGTTCCTGCGCAGCGTCACGCCCGATCCGGATGCGGACGGGCTGCGGGCCTACGTCACCGGGATCGCCGGGATCGTGAGCGACTCGATCGAGGTGTTCGAGTCGATCGACGTGACCCTGCTGCTCGTGACCGTCTCGCTCGTGCTCACGCTCCTGCTCCTCATCTACCGCTCGCCGGTGATCGCCCTGGTGCCGCTCTTCACGGTCGCCATCGCGTACGGGATCGCTGCGGCCGCCGTCTACGGCCTCGTGGAGGCCGGGGCGCTGGAGGTGAACGGCCAGACCACGAGCCTGCTGATCGTGCTCATGTTCGGGGCCGGCACGGACTACTGCCTGCTGATCGTTTCGCGCTATCGCGAGGAGCTGCGGCGCCGCTCCGACAAGCACGAGGCGATGGCGCATGCGGCCGAGCGCACGGCCCCGGCGATCCTCTCCGCGGGGGGGACGGTGGTCGCGGCAATGCTCGTCCTGCTCCTGGCGGACCTCAAGTCCACGCAGACGATGGGCCCCGTGCTGGCACTGGGTGTGGCGATCATGCTCCTCGCCGGGCTCACCCTCCTGCCGGCGCTGCTCGCGGCGCTCGGGCGCAACGCGTTCTGGCCATCCATCCCGCGGGTCGGATCCGAGCAGCGCCGGCCGCTCGACATCTGGCGGCGCATCGGCCACCTCGTGCACGACCGCCCCGGGTTCGCGCTTGCGATCACCCTGGGCATCCTGGTGGCCGGCTCGCTCGGCTCGCTGAAGGAGCAGGGCACCATCGACTTCGGGGAGGGGTTCCGCGATCGCCCCGAATCGGTGGACGGGCAGCTGCTGATCGAGCGCGAGCTCACAGGCGGGCAGGCGGCGCCGACGATCATCCTGGCGGACACCCAGGCGGCTCCCGCGGTGCTCGACGCCGCGCGGTCGGTCGACGGGGTGGAGGCGGCGGTCGCAACGGGCGTCTCGGACGATGGCGCGCTCACCCAGATCGACGCCACCCTGGCGTACGACCCGTTCTCCGATCGGGCCAGCGACCTCGTCGAGCCCCTCCGCGAGACGGTCAGGGAGGCCGGGGGGGATGAAACGGCGCTGGTGGGAGGGACCACGGCCGAGAACTTCGACACCAGCGAGACCCTGGGCTCGGACGCACGGGTGATCGTGCCCCTCATCCTCCTCGTGATCTTCCTGATCCTCTGCGTGCTGCTGCGCGCTCTCGTCGCGCCCCTCTACCTGGTGGCCACGGTGGTTCTCTCCTATGCCTTCGCGCTCGGCGCCACCACGCTGATCCTCACCGAGGTCTTCAACCAGCCCGACACCGACGCGGGGCTCCCCACGTTCGCGTTCATCTTCCTGGTCGCGCTCGGCGTGGACTACAACATCTTCCTGATCAGCCGGATCCGCGAGGAAGCCTCCCACCAGGCGACGAAGGAGGCGGTGATCACGGGCCTCGAGCGAACGGGGGGCGTGATCACGAGCGCGGGCCTGATCCTCGCCGGCACGTTCATGGCCCTCATGAGCCTGCCCCTTGAGTCCCTCTTCCAGGTCGGCTTCGTGATCGCGTTCGGGCTGCTCGTCGACACCTTCGTCGTGCGGACGATCGTGGTTCCCGCCATCGCCTTCAAACTGGGCGAGCGCAACTGGTGGCCATCACGGATCGCCCACGACGCGCCGGCCGACACCTAGCCGGCCACCGACCCACCCCCCGACCCACCCCCCGACCCGCCGAAACCCAGAAAACGACGGCTATGCCGTCGAAATCTGGGTTTCGGCGGTGGGGTGGGTGCGGGGTGGCGCCGTCAGCCGCGGCGCTCGCGCACCGCGCGCGCCAGCAGCTCGTCGAGGCGGCCGGTCAGCTCGGCGAGGTCGGCGTCGCCGCGACCGGATGAGCCGGTGATCCACCCGGACCCGCGCCTGACCTCGAACCGCATCCCCTCGTGCGGCCGCGGCAGCAGCGAGCGCGCCAGGGCGCCGAGGCGGCTCGACCATCGCCCGGGCGGGATCGCATCCAGCGCGGCTCGCACCGCGCCGAGCTCGGCCGGCGACGCCTGCACCTCGGCGCTCCCGCGCGCCTTGCGGTCCTCGAACGCCACGACGCCGTCCTCGTAGACGCGAACGCGCTGGTCGACCCCGGCCATGCCTCCGGAGCGGCGGTAGCTCACCATCTGCTGGGCCACGCCCCAAGCATCGCAGGCGAGGGGACCGGTGGAGCGGGCGCTCCCGGGTACTGACTGACCAGTCAGTCGGTCCGGTAAGGTTTGAGCCGCACCGCGATCGCGCGCACGAGCGCGACCCGACCCGAGCACGCCAGGAGGCACGCATGGCTCAAGACGGCAACTTCCAGGGCCGCGAGGTAGTGATCGTGGAGGCGGTCCGAACCCCCGTGGGCCGGGGCCACCCCGAGAAGGGCTACTACAAGGACGTCCACCCGTCCAACCTGCTGGCGAGGACCTACACCGAGCTGGTCGACCGCACGGGGATCGACCCGGTCGAGGTCGAGGACGTGGTCGCAGGATGCGTGCAGCAGTTTGGCGAGCAGGCGTTCAACATCGGCCGCAACGCGTGGCTCGAGGCCGGGCTGCCGGTCGAGACCCCGGCCACCACGATCGACCGCCAGTGCGGGTCGGCCCAGCAGGCGATCAACTTCGCCGCCGCGCTGGTCGCCTCCGGCGTCCACGACGTGGCCATCGGAGGGGGCGTGGAGCACATGGGCCACATCTCCTTCGCCGACGGCATGGCCGTCCAGCAGGAGCACGGGTTGGCCTTCACCGCGGAGCTCATGGAGCGCTACAACCTCGTCCCGCAGGGGATCTCGGCGGAGATGATCGCGGACCGGTGGGAGATCCCGCGCTCGGAGCTCGACGAGATCGGGGTGCGCTCGCACCAGCGTGCCGCCAAGGCCACCGAGGAGGGCCGCTTCGACCGCGAGATCGTGCCCGTCTCGGTCAACGGCGACACCTACACGACCGACCAGGGCATCCGGCCCGACACCTCCATCGAGGCGCTCTCGCAGCTCAAGCCGGCCTTCAAGGAGGACGGTAAGGTCACCGCGGGCAACTCCTCGCAGGTCTCCGACGGAGCGGCGGCGGTGCTGGTGATGACCCGCGAGAAGGCGCGGGCGCTGGGGCTCACCCCCCGCGCCCGGATCGTCGACCAGACGACCGTGGGCGTCGACCCGGTGATCATGCTCACCGGCCCGATCCCGGCCACGCGCAAGCTGCTCGAGCGAAACGGGATGACCGTGGACGACATCGACCTCTTCGAGGTAAACGAGGCGTTCGCCTCGGTGATCGCCGCGTGGCGCCGGGAGCTCGAGCCGGACATGGAGCGGGTGAACGTGAACGGAGGGGCGATCGCCCTGGGCCATCCCCTCGGATCCACCGGGGCGCGCCTGATGACCACCCTCCTGCACGAGCTCGAGCGCTCCGACAAGGAGACCGGCCTCGTGACCATGTGCTGCGGCGGAGGCCTCGGCACCGGCACCCTGATCCAGCGGGTCTAGGAGGGCCTCGGGCCAAGAGGGAGGAACTGGCGGTCGAGATGAGCGCCCTGGACCGGATCTCGATCGCCGCCATCGGCGGCACGGCCGATCAGCTCGCCACCGAGGCCCGCGGGGCCGAGGAGGCGGGCATCGACTGCGTGTGGGCGCCCGAGCTGTTCCGTAGCTCGGTCACGCAGGCCGCGTACATGGCGGGGATCACCGAGCGGGTCGGGATCGGCACCGGCATCGCCTGGGCGTTCACTCGCAGCCCGTTCATCCTCGCCCTGTCGGCGCTAGACGTGGACGAGTTCTCCGGCGGGCGCTTCCGCCTGGGCCTGGGGGCGGGCGTCAAGCGCCTCAACGAGACCTGGCACGGCGTGGAGTACGGCAGGCCGGCGCCGCACCTGAAGGAGACCATCGAGGCGGTGCGCCTGATCATGCAGAAGGCGCACCGCGGGGAGCCGATCCGCTACGAGGGCGCTTACCACGACCTCGACGTCAAGGGCTGGGTGCGCCCGCACCCGGCCGCGCGTGAGTCGATCCCGATCTACGCGGCCGCCGTGCAGGAGGGAATGGCGCGGATGGCGGGCGACGTCGCCGACGGGCTCATCGGCCATCCGATGTGCTCCCTGCGCTGGCTCGAGGAGGTGCTGATCTCGAGCTTCGAGACGGGACTCGCCCGCTCGGGGAGGCAGCGCTCGGATCTCGACTTCATCCCCACCGTGTCCTGCGCCATCGACGACGACGAGGATGCGGCTCGCGACGCCGCCCGCAAGACGATCTGCTTCTACGCGACGGTGCGCACGTACATGCCGCTCTGGGAGCTCCACGGCTTCGGCGAGGCCGCGAACGCGGTGGCGGAGTCGTTTCGGGCCGGCGACCTCGCGGCGATGCCCGACCACATACCCGACGAGATGGTCGACGCCTACATGGCCGCGGGCCCGGTGGACAAGGTTCGCGAGCGGGTGGAGGCGGTGGCCGAGCGCGCCGATGGGGTCTTCCTCACCCCGCCCACGTACTTCCTCGCGCCCGAGGAGCTCGAGCGCTACCAGCGACGGATCATCGAGGCGTTCGCGCCCGGCCCCTGACGGCCGCGGCCTCAGGCCAGGCGCCCGCCCACGAACTGGACCATCCCCGCGAGGCGCTGGTGCACTCCGGTGAACCCCCGCTCGGCCAGCGCCCCGGCGATCTCGTCGTGCTCGAACATTCGCATCCCGCTCGCCCGCTCGAGCGCGGGGCGCACGGCCGAGGGCGTGACGCGGCGGCGCACGGAGGTCATGATCGCCACACGGCCACCGTCGCGCAGGACCCGCCGCATCTCGTCCAGCGCCGCGAAGGGAGCGGAGAACAGGTGCAGGGCCGCGAAGCAGCAGACCCCGTCGAACGAGTCGTCGCGGAAGGGGAGCGCCGTCGCATCTCCGCGGACGAGCGCGACGTTGTCGATCGCGGAGCCCCGCAACTCGCCGGCGCCCCGGGCGAGCATCGTCGCCGAGGCGTCGATGCCGACCGCAAGACCGCTGGGGCCGACGGTCAGCCCGAACCTGCGGGTGAAGTTCCCCGGGCCGCAGGCGACGTCCAGGACCGTGTCGCCGGCCTCCAGGCCCAGCAGAAGCCGCGCGATCCGCACCTCCTCCTCCATCCCTGGGCCGGTCAGGCCCTTGAACGCCCGCGCCAGGGCCGGGCGCCAGTAGCGCTCGTAGATCCGGGGAACGAACGAGGTCAGCATCAGGTCCTGGGTGACGCCCGTCGACTCGATCTCCTCGCCGAGCAGGTCCAGGTACCCGGCGGCCGAGAATCGAGCCTCCCGGCTCACGGCGTGGCCGGGGTGAAGAAGGGCCCTGGTTCGCTCGAGCGCCGTCAAGCCGGGCCGCGGGGCTCGCCGGAGTGGCGGGCCAGGTCCGTGAGGCGCGCCAACTCGCGCTCACCCGCGACTCGCGCCGGATGATCGGGCGCAAGCGGCTCGATCAGGCGGGCGATCCGATTGCGTATCTGGAGCGCGAAATGAGGGGTCGCCGGCCCCGCCAGCGCGCGCACGTCGGCGATGGAGATCTCGCCCGTCAATCGATCCTCTCGCTCTCGTTCGCTCATCCGTCGTCCTCGTCGCCGGCTCCGGACCCTATCTGCACGAGCGCGGACAGCTCGTCGACCTGGGCCTGGACCTCCACGGACACCGCCCGCGAGTCGCCCATCAGCCAGACGTGGTTGTAGACGGCCCGGGTGGGATCGGACTCGTAGCCCGGCTTGAGATCCAGCAGGTACCCCCGCAGCGCGGGCGGCAGGGTCGCCGCATCGTCGGTGAGGAGGAGCGGCCCGAAGGTGCCGCTCGTGGAGAGCGGCGCCGCGGCCCCCGCGTCGGCGGGCCGGTCGGCGGCGGCCAGCACGAGCCCGTGCCCGGGATCGTTGATGTTCCAGCCGAACGAGCCGTCGGAGAAGCGTGCGAAGGCGATCGCGTTCTCCACCGGATCCTCCCCGCCAACCCGCCGGGCCCCGTTCGAGGCCCGATCGATCTGCCGCAGGGCCTTCTCGGAGATCACCTCCCGGGGGCCGAGGACGTACGCGGGCGTGTCCTCGTGGCGCTTCAGCGCTTCGAGCGTGGCCTCGGGGACCGAGTCGCGCTCGGCGTAGAGGACGGGGTCGCCCCGCAGGGCGGCCCACCCCGCGGCCGGCATGGCGTAGGCCGGCTCGTCGGCGCTGGCGACGACGATGTGCTCGGGCTCTGAGCCCGTCAGGTCCTGGCGGAGCTCATCGATCGCGGCCGCGATCGTAGCGGCGTCCTCACCCTCCACCTCGCGGGTGCGGACGAGGCCGGGATCGGCCGCGGCCCCGATGCGGAAGGCCTGCCTGCCGCCGGTCGCCGCGCCTCCGTCCGGAGCGAGGGTTGCGAGGGCGCTCGCCGTCAGCTCCGGCACCTCGCCTCCATCCGTGAACAGCATCGGGGAGCGCACGGGCGGGGCCATGAGGACCGATGCCGCGATGGCAGCGGGCCATTCTGAGACGTCGACGAGGGCCACGGCGGCCGGGCCCTCGACGCCCCCCGTTGAGGGAAACGTGGCCAGGGCCACCGCGGCCGCGTCGGCCACGGGATCGGCGCCCGAGACCCTGGTCGTGTTCTGCGTGGCGAACGCCGGGAAGCCGAGATCCTCGGGCTCGGCGTCGTCGTCGGAGGCCTCCACCCGGGTGACGACCGCCGCCGGCGCCGCCGCGGGAGGCTCCGCCTCGGGCTCGTCGGTGATCGCGTCCACGGCGAAGTAGGCGCCGACGCCCACGGCCGTCGCCCCCGCGAGCGCCGCAGCGCCCAGTCCGAAGCGCTTGCCCGGCCGCGGGGGCATGCGCAGACGCGAGCGGATCCATTGGGCGACGTCCGAGATGAAGTAGCCGAGGCTGCGAAGCACCGCTCACAACCTAGTGGACCCGTCTCGTGGCCCAGCGACGCCTCCGCCGGTGGCGCCGGATATGCTTCCAGTGGTTGACTGACCAGTCAATCGGGTGATTTGGCCGAGCGCTTCGGCCGTGCCCCCGATCAACTTCAGGGCGCCGCGCACGAGCGCCCGAACGGAGGTCCCGAGCCCAATGAATTTCGCCCTCACCGACGAGCAGCGGGAGTTCAAGGCGCAATGCCGCGAGTTCGCTCGCGAGGTCATCCGCCCGGTGGCCGCGGTGCACGATGCCGACGAGTCCACCCCCTGGGAGGTGATCAGGCAGGCTCGCGAGCGTGGCCTCCATGGCATCGAGCACCTGCAGCGCATGGGCTCGGACCCCGACGGCATCCTGGGCGTCACCTACTCGGAGGAGATGCACTGGGGCTGCGCCGGCATCGCCCTGGCGATCTCGGGATCGTCGCTGGCCGCAGCGGGGCTTGCCGCGTCCGGAACCCCGGAGCAGATCGGCCGCTGGGTGCCTGAATGCTTCGGCGTCGGGGAGGAGATCAAGCTCGGGGCCTACGCGGTGACCGAGCCCCACGCGGGATCCGACGTCAAGGGCCTTCGCACCACGGCGAAGCTCGACGGCGACGAGTGGGTCCTCAACGGCACCAAGGTCTTCATCACCAACGGCGGGATCGCCGACGTGCACGTCGTGGTCGCCACGGTGGACCCGGAGCTCGGGCACCGGGGGCAGGCGTCGTTTGTAATCGGCAAGGGCACGCCGGGCCTGCGCCAGGGCAAGAAGGAGACGAAGATCGGCATCAGGGCCTCGCACACGGCCGAGATCGTGCTCGAGGACTGCCGCGTCCCCGTGGACAACCTCCTGGGAGGCATGGACAAGCTCGAGCGCAAGCTCGAGCGGGCGCGCTCGGGCTTCTCGACGGGGCGGGCGTCCAACGCCCTCGCGACCTTCGAGCTCACCCGGCCCCTCGTCGGCGCCTCCGCCCTGGGCATCGCCCAGGCCGCGTACGAGTGGACGCTCGCCTACCTCGGCGACGGCTCGATGGCCGCGAACCCCTTCGAGGCGATCCTCGACCAGAGCTCCACGGCGGGCAGGCCGCCGCTCCAGCGTCAGGCGAACCAGCAGGTCCTCGCCCAGGTCGCGACCGAGATCGAGGCGGCCCGCCTGCTCGTGCAGCGCGCGGCCTGGATGGGGCGCAACGGCAAGCCGATGACCGGCGGGCAGGGATCGATGTCGAAGCTCAAGGCCGGGCAGGTTGCCGTGTGGGCGACGCGGGTCCTGATGGACCTGGTCGGCCCCTTCGCGCAGAGCGCGGAATGCCCGCTGGAGAAGTGGTTCCGCGACGCCAAGATCTACGAGCTGTTCGAGGGGACCGCGGAGATTCAGAAGCTGGTCATCTCCCGGATGCAGGTCGCGGAGTACGAGGAGCGTCTGCGCGACGCCGCCGAGATCGCTTCCGCCGCGGCCGCCGCGCCAGCGGCGGTACCGGCGTCGACGGGCGCGCGGGACGGCGACCTCGCCAAGGCCGCCGCCGGGGAACTCGCGTCCGCGTAGGCGCTCGCAGGAAGCTCGCGGGAACTAAGAGGTCCGGCGGGCCCTAACCTCGCCGGCGATGGCGCCGGTACACGACCACCGCCACCGCCACGGCCTGGGGGCCTCGCTCGCCGTGCGGCGAGCCGGGAACCGGCGGCGGATGTGGGGCGCCCTGGCCATCAACGCGAGCATGCTGGTCGTCGCCGTCGTGGGAGGCCTCGTCTTCGACTCGCTCGCCCTGCTGGCGGACGCGGGGCACGTGCTCTCGGACCTCGGGGCGATCGTCCTGGGCCTCGTGGCGGCGGGCCTGGCGGCGCGAGCCGGCGGCCCGCGCCGCACCTTCGGCTTTCACCGAGGGGAGGTCCTGGCGGCGCTGATCAACGGCCTCGCCCTGGTGGTCTTGGCCGGCGTGATCGTGGTCGCCGCGATCGGCCGCCTCTCCGACCCACCCGAGGTCGACGGCGTGGGAGTGCTGGTGGTGGGGATCGTGGGCCTGGCCGGCAACGCGTGGGCGACCTGGGTGCTCGCGCGCGGCGAACGCAGCGACATCAACCTCGAGGCGGTTCTCCGCCACTCGGCGGCGGATGCCCTCGGCTCGATCGCCGTGGTCGTTTCGGCGCTCGCGCTGCTGGCGTTCGGCTGGCGCGAGGCCGACCCCGTCGCGAGCCTGGCGATCGCCGCGATGATCCTGGCCTCCTCTGTCCGTCTCGTGCTCGAGCCGCTCGACGTGCTGCTGGAGAGCGCTCCCGCCCGCGTGGACGTGGACGAGCTGGGGGAGCGGATGTGCGAGACCGATGGCGTCCTCGGCGTGCACGAGCTGCACGTGTGGACGGTGACATCCGGCTTCGAGGCGCTGGCCGCGCACGTCGTCACCGCTCCGGGAACGGACCGCGACCGGGCCAGGCGCGAGCTCGAGTACCTGCTGCGGGACCGCTTCGGGATCGAGCACACGACCCTCCAGATGGAGGAGGCGGGCGACGAGGATGCCCTCCTGCAAGTCGAGTTGCAGCGGCCATAACAACTGTTAAGAAACGCTTGCAATAACCGTTGCGGTTGGTACTCTCGGCCGAGCATGTCGCCGAGTTCACGCGCAGACTGGTGCGTGAAGCGGGGGACCCACATAGCCGGCACCGTTGCCGGTGGGGCGAATGGCCCGGGCCGTGCATGCGGCCTCCGGACCTAGCGCGAGACAAGCGCGAGCCCGTCAGCTAACCCCGTAGGCGAAGCCGTCAAATGAGCGAACAAGCTGCCCGAGGATCGACCCATGGCCGCCGCCTGCCGGCGGCGCTTTTCCTTGCCGTGCTCTCGATCGCGCTGATCGCGGTCGCCGGCGCGCCCGCGCAGGACCTCGAGTCCGAGCTCGATACGAAGCGATCCCAGCTCGACGAGGCCGAGTCCAAGGAGGGCGTGCTCTCCTCGGATATCGAGGCGTACACGTCGCGGATCGACCAGCTCGCCGGCGAGGTCGCCACGCTTCGCAACCGCGAGGCGATCGTGCAGGAGCAGCTGATCGAGGTCGAGGCGCGGCTGGAGCGCGAGCGCGAGTATCTCGAGGTCCTGCGCAAGCGCCTCGACCGGTCCATGCGGGTGCTGGAGCGCCGCCTCGTGGACATCTACAAGTCCGATGAGCCCGATGCGCTGACGGTGATCCTCCAGGCAGACGGCTTCGACGACCTCCTGCAGCGATACCAGTACCTCACCTCGATCCAGGCCCAGGACGCCTCGATCGTCGACCGCGTACACACCGTGCGCGACGAGACCCGCGACCTCGTGGAGAGCATCCGCCAGGCCCGCGACGAGATCGCGGCGCGCAAGGCCGAGCTCGAGCGAACCCGCATTCAGCTCGAGGCGCGCGAGGCCGAGCTGGCCGACGTCCGTGCACAGAAGGAGGGTGCCCTGGGCACCGTCCAGGAGAACATTCAGCGGCTCGAGGGCGACATCGGCGACATCCAGGACCAGATCGCCGCCCAGGTGGCGGCCGCGCAGGCGGCCGCGGCGT
>Ga0299914_10001323_pt1 | contig 16290 bp, 17 predicted proteins | sample RVTome_10_FD_201361 | JGI IMG/M metagenome (GOLD analysis project Ga0299914, IMG submission 201361) | Soil microbial communities from uranium-contaminated site in the Upper Colorado River Basin, Wyoming, United States - RVT153D57 (version 2) ...
ATCGTGGTCGCCGGTGCCATTGCCGCGCGCACCAAACGCATGCGGGTGGGCATGGCGGTCTATGTCCTGCCGCTCAACAACCCGCTGCGCATTGCAGAAGAAGTTGCAACCGTGGATCATATCAGCGAGGGCCGTTTTGATTTCGGCATTGGACGCAGCGGCTTCACCGGCTCCTATGACATCTACGGCACCCCCTACAGCGAAAGCCAAGCCCGGTTTCGAGAAAGTTTGGAGATCATCCTTGAGGCCTGGAAAGGCGAGACCTTTAGCTATCAGGGTGATCATTTCCGCATCGAAAACGCTACGGTGACGCCCCGGCCATATCAAGACCCGCACCCGCCTCTGCGCATGGCTGCAGTGACGGCGGAGACGTTTCCCAGGGTGGCTCAAGATGGCCTCCCGATCTTCGTCGGGCTGCGCGGCATGGATATTCCGGAGCTCAAAACCCATCTCAACATCTATCGCCAAGCCTGGCTCGATGCGGGTCATCCAGGCAAGGGAAATGTCTATCTACGCGTCCCGGTTTACGCGGGGGCAACGGAACAGGCGGCCTACGAGGAGCCCTACGACAGCATTACCTACTATTTCAACCGCCAGAGTCAGCTCCGAGAGTCGGGGATTATGCCTCTTATTGTCGCTGTGTGGACAGCACGAAAGTCAGCAATGGCAAACGCAAGGGGCAAGGCAACGTGAAAAATGGCAATCCCTATTTGAGCTGGGCCTATGCGGCGGCGGCCACCTTTGCCATGCGCTTGAATCCGAGGGTGCAACGTTATTACCAACGCAAGCAGGCCGAAACCAACGTGCCAGTGGCCCGCAAGACAGTGGCTCACAAGCTGGCTCGGGCATGCTATCACATGATGCGCCACCAGGTCGCGTTTGATGAGGCCAAGGCGTTTGGCTAACCCCTCGCGGCGGTTGGGCTGAGACCTGAGGCTTGAAGGCGGGATGGTTGACCACCAGCCAAATTGATTAGTCCGGGTCTCAGCCCGTGTTAGATGGCCTCCGAGCGACTTGTCAAGTTTTTGCGACGCCTCTGCCGCGAGCCAGCTTTGGGATGGACCCCTTTGGGAGAGCCATATGAATTGTGATCATCACGATTGGACACGGCAGGGTACCGAGGGTTTTCTGGGACACGATGGGTGCCAGGGGCAGAGGTCTGGCCCAAAGGCGAGATCTCAACGAGCCTTGATCCTGATGGGTGTCTAGTGCGTCGCCATGGTGCGATCGATACCGAAACCGCTGAAGACACGGGCGCGGGCGAAACGGCAAATCGGGAGCGAGATGCCATGCAACGTACCTCTGCCGAAAAAAAATGCCAAGAGGTGGGTAAGGGGGACGTTTTACCTCTTGACAAGAGCCTTCTAATGCGTGTCCCGCCTTACGGGGATACCCACATGCAATAAAGAGGTGACAATTACCACCGACCGGATTACGCTGGATGGCGGAGGCAGCGCCTTCAATGTACGCGTTCACAGGGTAAACTCTCTAAAATCAATGCATTGGTTTTTTACTTTTGCGTTTATGAACTCATAAGTACCTGATTTTAAAGAGAATTTCATTTTTTGCTGCGAAGACTGCAAAATGCTGTAATCACAATAAAATCAAGTGAGTTACGGAAATTTACCCCCTGTGAAGGCGTACAATAAGAGTATCAGTAGGGATACGGCATGGGGCCGACAGGCACTTCGAGCAGCGTCGGCGCGTCGATTGCTAACGCTTCCTTGAGTTTGGCTTCGAGTTCTTCGGCATTGAGCGCCCGCACCCCTCGCGCGCCGTAGGCTTCCGCCAACTTCATAAAATCGGGATTGTGCAACTCCGGGCCGTAGATGCGTCCCTGAAACCGGTCGCGCTGGTCGCGCATGACGTTGCCAAAGGCGTTGTCGTTAAAGACGATCACCACGGCATTGATCTTATGCGCCACCGCCGTCGCCAGCTCTTGGGAGTTAAACATGAAGCCGCCATCGCCAGAAATCGCCACCACCGCCGCGTCGGGCCGGGCGACTTTAGCGCCGAGGGCGGTGGGATACGCATATCCCAAGTTGCCGAAGTAAGAAGACGTCAGGAAGGTGCGCGGCTGGTAGACCGGATAGTAGGGACGGCTGTAATAGCCGACTTGGGTCATGCCGGAAATGACGACGCCATCGTCCGGCACGGCATTCCGGATGGCTTTGAGAAATCCGGCCAAGGGTTCAAGATTGGCGTGCGGATTCTCCCGGCGCTCTCGCTTCAGCGCCTCAACTTCATCCTTGCGGCTGGGCCGGGCCGATGCCGTGGCCGAAAGCGTGGTGTGCAGGGCTTCCAACGTGCGTTTAGCGTCGCCGACCAGGCCAACCGTCTGCGCATAGTTTCGTCCGATTTCTGCTTCATCAACATCAATCTGCACCACCGTCTGCCCACTCAGAATCTGCGGTGAGGCCAGGCGCGTGCCCACTGCCAGCACCACATCCGTCTGCGCAATGTAGTCGGCAAGCGGATCCTGGCGCAGACGCAAAGCGCCCAGACACAACGCGTGCCGGTCGGAAAGCGCCCCTTTGCCCTCGGCAGTCGTGATGACGGGCGCTTGCAAGTATTCCGCCAGCGTTTGCAACGCCTCGCTGGCCTGGGACGAGATGATCCCGCCACCGGCTAGAATGATGAGCTTCCTAGCGTGACCCAGAATCTCAGCTCCCGCCTGAATCTGCTCGGCGCTGGCTGCAGGACGGATGGGATTGGCCGGTTCCAACAGCTCGATGTCGGCTTCTTCGGCCAGCGTTTCAGGAGGGATTTCAATCTCGACCGGCCGGGGCCGGCCGGTTTTGAGCTGGTTGAACGCCTCATGAACGGTAGCCGGGACGTCCTCCGGCTTCAAGATACGCGACGCCCACTTGGTGACCGGACGAATGGTGTCCATTTGATCGTTCACTTCATGCAACATGCCGCGGTCGACGCCAATGAGGTCGCGCTCAATCTGTCCGGACACCACCAGGATCGGCGACGAGGCAGCATACGCTGTGCCAATACCCGCAGAGGCATTTTGCAGGCCGGGTCCGGGCACCACGAGTGCTGTCCCAATGCCGCCCCCGGCACGGGCGTATCCGTCCGCCATGTAGGTCGTAGCCTGCTCATGGCGCGTGGTGATAAACCGGATTCCGGTTTCATCGTAGAGGCCGTCGAGCAGGTGATAAAGCTGTACGCCAGGCAGGCCAAATATGACGCGTACGCCTTCGCGGTAAAGCGACTTTGCGAGTGCCTGACCACCGGTCATCTTAGGCATAGTTTTTCATTCCTCAAATGCTTGAGAATGTCGAGCGCCCCTTGCCAAAGTGCAGGGATAGCTTCACTGAGAAGCGTCCTATTATAACCGATTCGGACATTTCGTAAATATCGACTGGCGGCGTGATAGAGCGCTCCTGGATCCGCGTTCCTTCCGTCGAGGCTCCTGCTGGGACTCTGACACGGCAACCGTTCTCTCAACCGTGGAGGTCTCTCCTTTGCATGGGGCTCGGTCCCGATGCTATTAGTCTACCTTGACCGCGATTTGCTTGGGTTTGGCTTGTTCCTCCTTCGGCAGGGTAATGACGAGCAGATCATGAGTATAGTCGGCGCTGACCTTGTTGGTATTGATGGTAGAGTCTCAGATTTGCACTGCATGATCTAAAGCCGTAAGCCAAATTCGTCCCGGTTGACGAACAAACCGATGACGATGTCATGCATCTGAATCGAGTTGGAGAAGCAGATCGTCTGACGCGTCAACCGTTTGATTCGGATACGCAACGTCAAATCCTGGCGCTCAATCTTTTGCGTGGTGCCTTTTCCCGGCTCGTGCTCATCCGGATCGAGGTGACGGGTAGACGCGCCCCCTAGTCCGTGTCATAGCGCGTGATCCCAAACGGCTCCAGGAGCGCGTTGAGCTTCAGAAACCCTTCATCTTTGCGGCGTCCAAAGACGTAGGCAAGGACCTTGCCACTACAGTGGTCAATCGCATGCCCCAGCCACCTGAGCTCTTTCTGTTGCTGGACGAATGACCCCATTTCATCCATTTCCGCTTCATCTGCACACCGGATCACCACTTCCACCTCGCCAGGCGACAACATGTCGAGCCATGGCTGGTTGACGGAGATCAGCGTCGGCGCTTTTTTTTAAGCTCGTTAATGACAGTAGCGGTGCTAATCTTCAACACGCGTGCCGTATCCCGAATGCCACTGCCATTGAGAGCCATGTCAATGATTTGCTCTTTGACCTCAGGAGAACGACCTTTGTAAGTCAGATCGAGCTGAAAGGAATAGTGGAGACAGTCGGGACTTAGGCACTTATAGCGTTGCTTGCCGGCTGGCGTCTTGCCGCCCTTGATGACCTGGTCGCTTTGACAATGGGGACAGAGCACAGGAATGAGCACCATCATGACCTCCTTCACAAGGAGCCATCAGTATGGTACACACGAGGGTGAAAGTGCAAATCTAAAACATGACCATCGGTTGATCCAGTCAAAAAGCGGGGTCCGAATGGAGACGGATTTTGGGTGCATGGGTTCTCAAGGCACAGGCGTGGGTAGTCTCGCTTGCATGAGGCCGGTTCCTATCGTTTACTTGGGTGTCGTGTTCGTTATGGCCCCCAGCTTAGAGAGAGCCTGACGTTTTTTTGTCTTGTTGCTCCCGCCTTATCCCACGTCGTAGAGCAAGTGATCAACTCGGACTTGGCGGTGCGGGATTATCGGGTGACATTTACCGATCAGGCCGGGATTGACCGATCGGTGGTGATTCAGGCGGCGCGCGAACCGCATCCAGGAGACGGCTTGGGCATGCAGATCCATATCCGCTTCGATACGCTCTGGGCGCGGCCCGAGCCACCTCTGGCGGAGTGGGCCGCGCCCATTGAGGGGTTGATCGGGCGATCCCCGGCGATGCAGGCCGGCTTTCGAAAAATCACCATCTACGGTCCTACTGCCGCGCCGGTCGTGGTAACCGGTGAGACGGGCACGGGCAAAGAACTCGCGGCGCACGCCTTGCATATCCATAGCCCCCGCCGTCGACATCCTTTTGTGGCAGTCTTACGCCGGAGGCCATGGCGCTGTTGCAAACCTATCATTGGCCGGGAAACCTCCGGGAACTGCGCAATGTCCTCGAACGGGTGGTGGTGGAGACCACGGCGGATGTCATTGGCCGACGCGCCTTTGATGAATGGGTGCGGGAGCGCTCGCGCTTTTACCCAGGACACTGGGATGTCGATGCCCGCGAGACTGCGCGGTCGGCGCGGCCAACGATTATTACGCCCTATCCTGCGGCGCCCCAAGCGTCACCGCTGTTGTCCTCGCCCATTCACGACATGGAGTCGGTCACCAATGGGGTGTGGCGTCTATCGGGTCAAGCCGACATCGCCTCCTTTTCCCGGCAAGAGCCCATTGATGTCACGCCCCATGAACTCGCTCAGCCCGTGACGCCAGAGCGCCTAGCGTGGGCCTACCAGCAGGCGGGTGGCAATATCACTCGGGCCGCACGCCGGCTCGGTGTGCACAAGGCGACGTTCTATCGGCATATGAAAGCGTTAAGGCTGACGCGTGAAGCTCTTGAACAACCTGGGGCGATTCATCTGGATCAACTCGCCACGGAAGAGCGGCCTGCGGGAGAAGCGCATGAGTAGCGATCTCGAAGCATTTTTGCAGCAGTACAGTGATCTCGTGCTCGTGACGTTTTGGGAAGACACCAGTGACGCGGGTGCCTATATGGCGCAACTGCTCGACAACATTGAGCCGCTTCGGCAGGTCCCGGTCCTCAACCTAGCACTGGCCGAGCACCGGGAATGGGCTCATACCCATGGCGTCCACGGCACGCCCGCCTTGATTGTCTATTACCGGCATCAGCTGCTCTTTCGAGTGATCGGACGCGTCACGCCGGAAGAGTTGCTGCGCTGTTTTCAAGAGTTGCAACTGAAATCGCTGGGCGAACCCAATGTCAAATCGGTGGGTCTAGCAGATTTTGCAAGGCCGTGCGGCTCACCTTGGTGGGATCGAGGATGCCCGCCTCCATGAGGTCCACATAGGCGCCCGTCGCAGCGGCGTATCCCATCGCACCGGACTCGCCTTTGAGCCGCTGTACCACGGTTGCCCTTCCACCCCGGCGTTAAGGGCGATTTGCCGCGTCGGCTCTTCCAAGGCCCGCCTAACAATGGCCGCACCCACCTGGCGTTCGCCTTCCAGCTGGAGCTGGTCCCCGCTTGTATCGAGTGCAGATAGGCCTGCGATATCGCGCAGCATTTCCTTGCAGCGATTTGCAGGCGTGAGGCGGTAGGCATGCTGCTCAAGAGCCTTATCACAGCGAAGAACTTTTGTTATATTTTGTTTTTTACAAATGAAACCTGACGCGACATCGTTCCCCGATGCTTGTTGTCTAGCATCATGAACTACTTGACGGATGTTGCAGTCTTCATGTCGTGAACTCACGTAGCGACCTCGGCAACTGGCGCCTGTCCTTGTTTGATCACGGGCGCCTTATCGTGCAGCAGGAGATCAACCATGGAGACCATGAATTCTTGGGGCAATGCCTCGCACAGGATCGCATTGATTGGTAACTTTCTACCTCGACGCTGTGGCATTGCCACCTTTACCACCGATCTGTTAGCAGCGCTGGCGGCGGAGTCGCCGCGGAGTCAGTGTTATGCAGTGGTCATGAACGACGTGCTCGGCGGTTATCCCTATCCTCCCGAGGTGCACTTTGAGGTCCGTGATAAACACTTGCCGGATTACCAACTCGCCGCAGATTTCCTCAATGTCAACCAGGTCAATGTTGTTTGTCTGCAGCACGAGTTTGGTATCTTTGGCGGGGCGCATGGCAGTCATATCCTGACGCTGCTACGGCATTTGCACATGCCGATTATCACCACCCTACACACCGTGCTCACCGATCCCGATTTGGGGCAACGAGCAGTGCTTAAAGAAATTGCAGACCTGTCGGAGCGGCTCGTGGTCATGAGCCACAAGGCCGAATGCATGTTGCAAGACGTGTACGGCATATCAGCTGAAAAGATCGTGATGATCCCGCACGGCATTCCGGATGTACCCTTTATTGACCCCAATTTCTACAAGGATCAATTTGGGGTCGAAGGGCGCCGGGTCATTCTCACCTTTGGGTTGTTATCGCCGGATAAGGGGGTGGAGTTCATGCTGGACGCCTTGCCCCAGATTATCCGCCAGCATCCCGACATCGTTTATATCATTCTGGGCGCGACTCATCCTCACATCAAACGAGAGTGCGGAGAGGCTTACCGGCTATCGCTTCAACGTCGTGCCAAAGAACTCGGTGTCGACCCACACGTGATGTTTTACAACTGCTTCGTCGAACTCAAGGAGTTATGCGAATTTTTGGCGATGGCGGACCTGTACGTGACGCCCTACTTAAAACCAGAGCAGATTGTTTCCGGAACGCTTTCCTACGCGCTGGGGATGGGCAAGGCGACGATTTCCACCCCCTACTGGTATGCGGAAGAAATGTTGGCGGAGGGTAGAGGGCGGCTGGTGCCGTTTCGCGATTCCCAAGCATTAGCCGAGCAAGTCATCGCGCTGTTGGATAGCGAGGTCGAACGCCACGCCATACGCAAACGCGCCTATACCTTTTGCCGTAACATGATCTGGAAAGAAGTCGCGCGGCGCTATCTAGAGATATTTGGGGAAGTCGAACAGCGCTTTCAGTGGCGCCCCAGGTCGGCGTCTCTGGAGCAGTCGGCACCGTTGACACCGCTGGAGATGCCCCAGCTCAAATTTGACCATCTGCGGCGGCTCACCGATGACGTTGGCGTGCTCCAGCACGCCAGGGGGATCGTTCCCGACCGCGCACAGGGCTACTGTACGGATGACAACGCCAGAGCCCTGATTGCCGTGTTGATGGCGCAGGATTTAGCGCCTGACGACGGTGAGTTGCTCGAACTCGGTTGTCGCTACATGAGTTTCTTGTGCCACGCCTTCAATAAGAAGCAGGGCCGGTTTCGTAACTTCATGGACTACGATCGCCGGTGGCGGGAAGAGGCGGGCTCGGAAGACAGCCATGGTCGAGCCATCTGGAGCCTTGGGCTTATCGTCGGGGCAGAGAAGCCCATGGTGCTGAGCGACGTGGCGTTAGAGCTGTTTGATCAGGCGGTTTTGGTCATGAAAGATTTCCAGTCACCCAGGGCTTGGGCCTTCGGCCTGGTGGGCATCAACGCTTATCTCGGGCGGTTTAGCGGCGACAGCGAAGTGAGACGGCTGCGCCACCTGTTGGCCAACCGCTTGTTCGATCTGTACCAGACGCACGCCAGTGCCGAATGGCCCTGGATCGAAGACACGGTCACCTATGCTAATGGCAAGATTGCCCAGGCGCTGATGCTCTGTGGACACGCCTTGCACCACTCGGCCATGTTTGAGGGCGGCTTGCAGTCGTTGGCATGGCTGATGCGCGAACAAACGGACTGTGGCGGACATTTTACGCCGATTGGCAATGAGGGATGGCTCTCACGCCAGGGGAAAAGGGGGCGTTTCGATCAGCAACCGATTGAGGCGTTTACCATGATCGAAGCGTGCTTGGAGGCCTACTGGTTAACGCAGGACAAGCAATGGCTGAGCGCGTCGCGTCGTTGTTTCGAGTGGTTTTTGGGTCGCAATGATATGCAGGTTTCGGTGTATGATTATAAGAGTGGGGGATGCTGTGATGGCTTGACCGCCCATGGCGTCAATCGCAACCAGGGCGCGGAGTCAACGCTGTCATGGCTGCTGTCGCTGTTGCATATCTACACCCATCTGGGCTTAAAGGGTGACATCAGGAAACCGGAGACGGCATGACGGTAAAAAAGAGTCAGACGACAAAATCTGGCAGCCAGCCGATTGTGATGATCAGTTCGTATCCGCCGCGGCTGTGTGGCATCGGCACGTTCACGGAAGAGGCGCGGGAATTTATCCAAAAAGCCAACCCAGAGCGGGAGGTCTTGGTCATCAGTCACACTGACGGCCAAGGTGAAGGAGTATTGCCGCTGATTGACATGCGTCGCCAAAATTGGTGGAAACCCGTGGCCGACGCCATCCAGCAACTCGATCCTTACGCCGTGCACATCGAACACGAATATGGGTTGTACGACTACCGGGATGAGCGCGGCATTGGGGACAACAACGCGGGGTTTCTCACCCTGCTCAATGCAATTGGGACGCATCCGATCGTGGTGGAGCCGCACACGGTTCATGGACGGCTCCGGGACGCGGAGGCCGACTTTGTCTATCAACTCTGTCAACGCAGCGACATCGTCCTGTTCAAGTGCCACTATCAGAAATGGCGCCTCGACTGGACGTTGGCGGGACATGGCTGGGATATCCCCTGCAACATCATGGTGATCCCTCACGGCGCTCGACCCGACCGGCGTTGGGGGGCTCAGGAGATACCAGCCCTGAAGCGTGAACTGGGGTTGGACGAGATCCTCCCCGGTCACGTCATTGGCATGATTGGGTGGATTCAGTCCAACAAGCGCTGGGACATTCTGCTCTCGATGTGGTCTGAGATTTATGACGCCATCAAGTCTCGCTGTGGGCAGGAGTGGGATTTGCTGGCGGCCGGGGCGATGCGCGATCCCAATCATCAGATGCATTATGACAGCTGGAAAGCCAATGTCCTGGAGTTACAAGATCAGGGAATTGCGCACTACCACGAATTTATTCCCCGCGGCGACCTCTATTACAAGATGATGGCCATCTGCGACTTTATCGTCCTGCCCTCAACGGATGAAACCCAGTCGGGCACCATGGCTCGCATTATCGCCTTGAACAAACCCTATATTACGACTGCTCCCATGGAAGGACTCACCGCCCAGACGCTGGAAAGCGAAGGTGGTTTGCTCTTTACGACCAAGCGGATGCTCAAAGATAAGATAATCCAACTCGCCTGTGATGAAAACCTACGACTGTCTCTAGGCGCAAACCTCAAACGCTATTTGGATGAGGTCGTCTCCTGGGACATCGTCGCCCAGCAGTACAATCAAGCCTACGACCTGGCGCGGGAAGCCAAACGCACCGGGCGTTCCGTTATATTGGATCCTGAGTTTTAAAGGAAAGGCGCTATGTCGAACGCGTCACTTGAGATCTTTCACCGCCATCCGGGCAACCCCATCATTTCCGCTGGCGACTTGCCCTACCCGGCCAATACCATCTTTAACGCTGGCGCCATCCAGGTGGAAGGCGACACCGTGTTGCTCATGCGGGTGGAGGACCGACGCGGCATCTCCCACCTGACCGTTGCCCGCAGCTGCGATGGCATCAGCAACTGGCAGATTGATCCGCAGCCGACGCTGAAGCCTAGCCCGGACACTCATCCCGAGGAGATCTGGGGCATCGAAGATCCCCGCATTACCTGCCTGGAAGACCAAAAGGTGTGGGCCGTTACGTATACGGCCTATTCTCAGGCTGGGCCCCTTGTCTCTCTCGCCACCACGACCGACTTTCGCACGTTCAAGCGCCACGGCGTGGTCATGCCCCCGGAGGACAAAGACGCCGCCCTGTTTCCGGTTCGATTCGACGGGCGCTGGGCCATGCTTCACCGGCCCGTTTCCAATATGCCCTCCACCGGAGCCCATATCTGGCTCTCGTTTTCCCCCGATCTCAAGCATTGGGGCGATCACCAGATCCTGATTCGGGCCAGACGCGGCGCCTGGTGGGACGCCAACAAGATTGGCCTCTCACCGCCGCCGCTGCAGACCCAAGAGGGCTGGCTCTTGTTATATCATGGCGTCAAAACAACCGCGAGCGGTGCTATCTACCGTTTGGGGCTGGCCTTACTCGACCTGGACGATCCGCGCCAGGTGCTCGCCCGCTCGGATGAATGGATCTTCAGCCCACGGGAGCCCTACGAACTTTTTGGCGACGTCGATAAGGTGGTCTTTCCGTGTGGATGGATCCTCGATGGAGATGCGATCCGTCTGTATTATGGGGCGGCCGACAGCTGCCTGGCCCTCGCCACTGGCCGTCTGTCCGAGCTGCTCTCTTGGCTCAAGGCGCATGGCACAGGAGACTGATCATGCGCGTCGCCATGTTGGCTCCTATCGCTTGGCGCACCCCCCCTCGGCATTACGGCCCCTGGGAGAGCGTGGTTTCTCTGCTGACGGAAGGTCTCGTCGCCCGTGGTATCGAGGTGACGTTGTTTGCCACTCAAGACTCGCACACCGCAGGGCGCTTAGTGGGGGTCTGTCCTCGCGGCTATGAGGAGGATCCGGATATTGTGCCCAAAGTGTGGGAATGCTTGCATATCTCAGAGGTGTTCGAACACGGCGACGACTACGACTTGATTCACAATCACTTTGATTACTTACCGCTGACCTACATGGGCATGACGTCGACACCCGTGTTGACCACCATTCACGGTTTTTCGTCGCCGAAGATTCTACCCGTCTATCAGAAATACAACGGTCGGGCGTATTACGTGGCGATCAGCGACGCAGACCGTCACCCCGCACTCGACTATAGCGCCACGATCTATCACGGCATCGATCTGCAGCAGTTTACCTTCCGCCCGGAGCCGGGCACTTACCTGCTCTTCTTTGGCCGTATCCACCCGGACAAGGGCGCCAAGGAAGCGATTGAGATCGCTCAGACATTTGGCATGCCGCTGATCCTGGCCGGCATCGTGCAGGATCAAGTCTACTTCACGCGGGAAGTTGAGCCGCATGTCGACGGGAAGCAAGTCGTTTATGTCGGGAGTGTTGGGCCTGAGCAACGCAATCACCTCCTCGGCGGCGCCTATGCCCTGCTACACCCGATCAATTTCGACGAGCCGTTTGGACTCTCGGTGATCGAGGCGATGGCGTGTGGCACACCTGTCGTCGCCTGCCATCGCGGCAGTATGCCGGAGGTGATTGCGCATGGCCACACCGGATTTTTGGTGCCCAGGGCTAACGAGGCGGTCGAGCGCCTGCGGCATATCCCGGAACTCAAGCGGACCACATGCCGCCAGTGGGTTGCATCACGTTTCAGCGCCGACCGTATGGTCGAGGATTACTGGCGCCTCTATAACCGGATTGTCTCCGAGCATCAGCGTAAGCAGCAGAGGACGAGATCGAAGGAGGGAGAGGACGGCGATGGCCCCATCTCGTGATTCCCTGGTTAAGCGGTACGAAGGCAATCCTATCCTGACCAAACACGATGTTCCCTATCCGGTCGAGACAGTACACAATGCGGCGGTGGTCAAATATCATGACCGCTACGTCATGCTGTTTCGGTCTCATCTGCGCAACGGGCGGTCGATCATTGGCCTGGCCGAAAGCGACGACGGGTTCCATTTCCGCGTACATCCCGAGCCGTTTCTGACCCCGACCGCGGAGCAACGATTTACCCCCTATGAGGAGTTTGGAGTCGAAGACCCGCGCATCTGTCCGATGGACGATACCTTTCTCATTACGTATAGCGCCTATTCCCGGCATGGGGTCCGCGTTGCCCTGGCGAAAACCGAGGATTTTACACGGGTCGAACGCATCGCGATGATTACGCAAGCGGACTACCGCAACGTGGTGATTTTTCCAGGCGTGTTCGAGGGACGCTACGCCCGACTCGACCGGCCGCATTCCGACATCTCACCCTGGTCCATCTGGATTTCGTATTCGCCGGACTTGATTCACTGGGGCGACTCTCAAGTACTGATGAAGCCGCTCCCCTATCACTGGGACGAGATGAAGATCGGCCCGGGGGCCACGCCGATCCGCACCGACAGAGGCTGGTTGCACATCTTCCATGGTGTCTTCCAGACTATGGATGGGGCGGTGTATCGCCTGGGCGCCGCGCTACACGACCTTGACAACCCAGCTTGCATTCTAGGCGTTGCGGACGACTGGATCCTCCAGCCTGAGGAACCCTGGGAAGTCACTGGGTATGTGCACAATGTCGTGTTTACCTGTGGCGCAGTGGCCGAGCCGGACGGGTCGCTTAAACTCTACTGGGGTGGGGCTGACACCGTCATGTGTATGGGCACAGCTACCCTCTCGGAACTGGTCCATTTGTGTCTCACTCAATCCCGCCCGCCGCTTTCCAATTCGGCCTAAGTAGTGACAAACATAGACCAACTGGCTCCGTTAGCGAAGGATTCAGCGTTTGCGGCGGTCCGATATCTTGACGCTGACTTTCATAGCTGTTTTGTGCAAAGTTCTGAAGGGGGTTCCACCCGCAATGGGCAGAAAATTTACGGTAAGGCTGTACGCACCATATTTCAATCATATACAAGCAAGGAGTTCTTGCCAGAGGACTTGTATCTCGTTGGGATGTCCTGTGCCACATTGTGATGCGAGAGCGCCCACAATTTTCTCAAAAAGGGTGTCTGGAGGCACAGTCTAAACGCTCACAATCCGTTGAAAAAATGATTTATGCTGACCAACTCTTTCCCGAAAAGGAGCCCTCTCGGGAAAGTCCAAATACAGCAGAAGTGAGCCGCTACTGACGGTTTATTTACGGTTACGAAGTGCTGAGGGATACGCTTACCGTAAATATTCTGGCGTTAGCAGGTGGAGCCCCTACTAGGTCGCCCGCAGGGCGCTTGCTTGAAAACCGTGGGCAAGCCTTGGGTTGACACCCCTGACCAGGAGCCATAGTATGCGGCGGATACTTGGTCATCCAGTCGCCGAGACCTCTGCGGCTCTCGCGGCTAAGCGGTTCTGGACCAACCCGTACGCACAGGGCAAGGCCCTGGGGAGGGTACCATGCATGTGGTGGGGTTAGACCATATTGTCGTCAATACCCAAGATGTTGAGCGCGCCATGCACTTCTATCATGAGGTGCTCGGTCTGGACCTTCTGCGGCTGGAGGCATTCCGGGCCGGGAAAGTGGGGTTTGTGTCGGCCCGGATTTCCCCTGAGACGATTATCGATATCCGGCCCATAGCCGCTGGAGAACGGGTGACCCCGAACATGGATCATTATTGCCTGGTGCTCGGCCCGACGGACATGCACCAACTGCATGCGGAGCTCAAGGCCAAGGGCGTCCAGGTCGAGGACACGGTGCGTCCGGCATGGGGAGCACAGGGCTACGGGCAGCAGTTCAAACTCTGCGACCCCGATGGAAACAAGATCGAGCTACGCTGTTATACGGGCTCCCGGGCCGTGTGAGGGCGAGCAGAGCGCTGCGGAGGAGGGCAGGCGGATATGCGGCAGTGCCGACGCGGTGTGGCTGCGCGGCACGCCCATGGTGCGCCAGGGCCAGTATATCGGGCAGCCGGGGGAGGAGCAGTACCTCCCGTGGCAGCGCTTCCGGGCGTGAGGAATGCTGTGACAGTGTACGCTGTCATTCCTGCAACCTTTATCAGGAGGTCTAGAGCATGCTAGCACGCGAAGAAAATGAACGGATCACGCGTGTCAGCCCTGGCACGCCGATGGGCAACACCCTGCGTCGGTACTGGATACCCGCGTTGCTCGCATGGGAACTGCCGGAACCCGACTGCCCGCCCGTACGCGTCAAGTTGCTGGGTGAAGACCTGGTGGCCTTCCGCGACACACAGGGCCGGATCGGACTCCTCGAGGAGTACTGCCCGCATCGGCGGGTGTCGCTGTTTTTTGGCCACAACGAGCAGTGCGGCCTGCGCTGCGTGTACCACGGGTGGAAGTTCGACGTTGAGGGCCGCTGTGTCGACATGATGAACGAACCAGAAGCGCTCAATTTCAAGCCAACGCCCTTCGGGCGACCTAGCCGTCTTCTTCAATGAACTCCATGGTGTCGCCCTCACAGCCGGGACACGGCAGCGTCGGCATGCCCCCTTTATATTCCCCATCGAATTTGAGCCTGCCAACGGTGCCATCGACGATCTCTTCGTTGATCAGCGCCTCTTCCCCACACGCCGGACAACGGTAGAGATATTCCTCAGGGGGTGGCCCAAAGGGACCGTCGATCCCCTCTCTCAGTAGGTGCTCGTTCGCGTCGTCTCTCATAGTCACCTCGTTGGATGCGGTTCGCCTCGTCATAGATCACCCCGTACTTGGGGTGCCAGACCCGCCACACGGCCATCTCCCCCTGACAGTGGGGACAGCGCAAGGGGTCTCGCCCCGTGCTCTGGTGGTAGCGCTGCCGGTACGTCATCGGAGCGATAATCTTGATGGCCCCCTTGATTACATGCTGGACTTTGGCCAGGGCCGCTTGAATCACCGGTTTGAGCTTGGCAAAGCTCTTGGTGGCTTGCACCCCATAATGGAGACTGTAGCGGGGATTCTGAGGTCGCTATAGACAGGTCAGACGATCGCTTCTATACTACCGGTTCCAACCCTCTTACAGGGGAGAACCCTATGTTCGGACCGGGTAAGTACGTCCCAGATCCCACCGAAGGGATCATCGACGTCCAGGACCTTCCCGCGCCGCAGATTGTGGCTTACGACCGCAACCATGAGCACACACCCTGCCTTCGGTGTGGCCATCTCTGCTATCGCCACAAATGGGGCAACCGCACGTTACACGACCTGGGCGATTTGTCTACGGGTCACCCCGTTGACCTCCTGGTGACCTACTCGTCTCACTACTGCTCCAGATGCCGCAAGCATTTCAACACTGATCTGTCCGATGTGGCGCCACCCGGCAGTCATTATACGCATCGGGTGATCGAGTTGGCGGTGCGTCTGGTGGTCGAAGATAACTTGCCCTACCGCCCTGCGAGTTGGCATTTGTGGCGCGATCACCGAGTGTTTGTCCCCTTTGCCACGATCCAAAACTGGGTCGAGGCCGGGGGAAAAAAAGGCGCAAGGGCAGATGGGCGGCGCCTTTCTGGAGTGGGCGCTGGAGGCGTTTTCCGGCTATGTGGCGGTCGATGAACTCTATGAGGGCCCTTACTGTGTGCTCTCCGCAGTAGACAATCGACCGTACAAACGCATCTTGTATGAGGTGCTCGATCACGATCCCAACCATGACGACATCAAAGCGTTTCTGGGACGTCTGAAGGACGCCTTGACGGCCCGCGAGTTGGAGATCAAAGGGATCACGACGGACGGCTCGGCGCTCTATCCCGAGTCGATCCGCGAGGTGTTTGGGGAGATTCCCCATCAGATTTGTACCTTCCATGTCATCGCCGAACTCGTCAAGGGCGTGCTCCGCGCCGTGGCTTCAGAGCGCAAGCGCTTGGCCAAGTCCAAGCCGAAGTTGAAGCGCGGCCGACCGTCGTCCAAAGATAAAAAGGCGCGTCGCTTGGCGCGCAAGAGCAAATTCATTCAAGGGAAAATCAGTGATTTGTTTCAAGATCGCTTTTTGTTCGTCAAGCGCCGCCTGAAGCCGAGCGAACGCAAACGGCTCCTCTATATCACCCGTGGTTTCCCTCAGTTGCGTAAACTGCGCGAGATCGTGGAGCACCT
>Ga0299914_10001324_pt1 | contig 16288 bp, 16 predicted proteins | sample RVTome_10_FD_201361 | JGI IMG/M metagenome (GOLD analysis project Ga0299914, IMG submission 201361) | Soil microbial communities from uranium-contaminated site in the Upper Colorado River Basin, Wyoming, United States - RVT153D57 (version 2) ...
GCTACAATGGCATGAGCTGTTTCGTCGTCCATCGTGACTGGGAAGGGGTCAGCACAGGGCAACCCTTCCATAAGATGGGACAGCACGCCTCGGATACGGCCGAGGTGATTTTTGACAATGTCAAAGTGCCAGCCAGTCATTTGTTAGGCAATGAAGGTGATGGCTTTATGATTGCCATGAAGGTGTTTGATCGCAGCCGGCCAGGCACGGCCGCTGGTGCCTTAGGCGTGGCCCGCCGGGCCTTAGAGGAAGCCATCAACTACGCCAAGAGCCGCATGGCCATGGGCAAACCCATCTGGCAGCACCAGGCGGTAGGCCACATGATTGCCGATATGGCCATGGAGTTGGAAGCTGCCCGCATGTTGGTATGGAAGTCGGCCTGGTCAGTAGATTCCGGCGAGCGAAACACGACGATTGCCGCCTATGCCAAAGCCTACGCGGCCGACACGGCCATGAAAATTACCACCAACGCCGTGCAGGTCTTCGGCGGCTATGGCTACATGGCCGAGTACCCGGTGGAAAAGCTGATGCGCGATGCCAAGATTTACCAGATTTACGAAGGCACCAGCCAGATCCAACGCAATATCATTGTCCGCGAACTGTTCCGCAACAAATAGCCTAAAGAGTGGAGACTCAGTAGATCGAAAATCTTTGACGCAAAGAGGCAAAGGGGGAAAGGGGCGCAAAGGGCAGCTCTCCCCAGGCGAACCGGCACAACCGGTAGGCCTGTTCGGTTGACAGAGCGCCAATTGTCTCCCGGCACTTTCGGCGGCAGTATTCCAGGTAGTAGAGCAGTTCCTCGCGTGTATAAGTCCGCGGCAGGACCTCACCTGGCTCCATCTCAACCAGGTCAAATGGCGCAGGCGGAGCAAAGCCCTCTTCTGACTAAGCGCCTGTCGCGCCTCTTGCGCGTAGACGAATTTCCCACAGTTCCACTACCATATCCGAAGGAAAACCAGTGGGATCAAAATCGTCAGTTTCGCGGGCTTCACAGCCGGTGCGGTCGAAGAGTTCTTCAATCGTGCGAGAAGAATGATGTTGGGCTTCACCAATGGTGTGGTAAAGGTAAACGGCCGAAGGCAATATGACCGGATAGCCCATCTCATACAAGGCATAAGCGATGCCATTGGCCTGCAAATCTGCCAAAAAGCTGGCCTCCGTCTGTAGGATGGTTTTACCCGCATGGGTGACATTGACATTGAAGGTGAAAGCAAAATGATCGCGCAAGTAGCCTTCGCTTTGCAGGAAGTCGCCGACGCGCTGGATGTTGCTCTGGAGTTGGGCGAATTGGGCCGGGGTTTGCAGCTTGGGGGGCAGGTCGAGGTGGAGGTGTTCATGGACGGCCGTAAAGAATCGCTTACCGACTCGTTGGGTAAACGGCCGTTTCTCCTCTGGCCTGATCTCAAACGCCGAGCGATAAAAAGCATACGACAAGGCATCAAATTCGCCAGAGTGGATGTGGGCCACCCGTTTGTCGGCGAACTCTTTGGTCAACCTGGGGTGGAGAGAACGACCGTAAACCGTTTGGGCATACCCCGCCGCATATCGTTGTATACCCTCTAAATCGCCATCCCCCGGTGAAAGATCTCGCCATTCGGCCACAATTGCCTCAGACATAAACTCCAAAAAAGTGGGGCCAAGCGGCCACCAATCGGCAAATTCGGGAAAGGGATGTTCAGCAACAAGTTGGGGGAAGGAAATAGTCATAAATTCTAACATAGAAGGCCACCTGTTTGGGTGGCCTTCTGCCTTGGCTGAGGGACCTGGACTCGAACCAGGACTGACGGAGTCAGAGTCCGCTGTTCTACCATTAAACTATCCCTCAAGGTAGAGCAAATTTTATCATGGGCAGGAGAGGGGCGCAAACCACAGGGTTTTTCAGGCGTCCATTTTGTGCCCTCGATTTTCCAATCGCGTTTCAGGCAGCCCATCATAACGCGAAAAGGATTTCGCGGCTACTCATTCATACAGGGCCAAAATCTCGTCCAGCCGAGCCAGGGTACGGGCACGGCCTAGAGCCAGCATGGATTCAAATAGCGGTGGTGAGACTTGCTGGCCAGTGATGGCCAGGCGCAGGGTGCCGAGGAAAGGGCCAGCTTTGCCGTTGGCTGAGATGTTTTCGCCGATCTGAATGAGGCCACTGCTGAGGGTGTCGAGATCGTAGGATTCGGCCGTTTGCACCAGCTCTCGCGCTTGTTGGAAGCCAGTCCGGGCAGACTCACGGGGCAGATATTTGTGGGTAAGCTGCTCGGCCGCTAACGACAGGGGCGCATCATCAAACAAAAAGCGTAGAAAATCAATGGCATCCGCCGGCAGCTTCATGCGCTTGCTCATCGGCGGCATAACCACGAGTAAGGCTTCGGGATTCACTTCAAAACCGGCCGCATCCAGGAATGGTTTGACAAACTTAGCCAGCTCAATGGGTTCCATTTGCTGGATGTATTGGCCGTTGAGCCAATCTAATTTGCTATAGGGTAATTGAGCGGGGGCCGGATTGATGCTGCTCAAATCAAAGCGGGGAATCGCTTCCTCCATCGTGAAGATTTCGCGGTCATCACCAAATGACCAACCGACATTTGCCAGGAAATTACACAAGGCTTGCGGCAAATAACCGGCAGCACGGAACTCTTCTACCTGTACCAAAACCTGTTGATCACCGTCCCGAAACGCTTGAGTACGCTTGCTTAGTTTACCTTTACCACTGGGGTTTAGAATCAGCGATAAATGAGCATAAACGGGCATGTCCCAACCAAAGGCGCGATACATATTGATGTGTAAGGGTGCGGTGCTGATCCATTCGTCGGCGCGCATGATGTGGCTGATCTCCATAAAGTGATCATCTACAACATTAGCCAGGTGATAAGTGGGCAAGCCATCAGATTTGAGCAAGATCATGTCCTGTATCTGTTCGTTTTTTACGATGATGTCGCCGCGAATGAAATCGGGAATCACTGTTTCGCCTTCGAGCGGCGATTTGAAGCGAATGACGTGGCTCAAACCTGCCGCTTCTTTGGCGGCGATTTGGGCAGGCGTAAGGGTACGGCAGCGGCGATCATACCCAAATGGCAGCTTGTTTGCTTGCTGGTGCCGCCGCATTTCTTCAAGCTCGACGGCGGTGCAGAAGCATTTATAGGCATGATCATTGGCGACAAGCCAATTGGCCCAATGACGGTATAAATCAGCCCGCTCAGTCTGGATATAGGGGCCATAATCGCCACCAATGTCCGGCCCTTCATCCCAATCAAGACCTAGCCAGCGTAAAGCACCCATGAGAGCTTCAGTTGCTCCTGGGATTTCCCGGTTCTGGTCAGTGTCTTCGATGCGAAGGATGAAACGGCCGTTATGCCGTCGGGCAAACAACCAATTAAATAAAGCGGTACGTGCGCCACCAATATGTAAGTAGCCGGTAGGGCTGGGAGCAAAACGAACACGAACAGTCATTATGATTCCCTGGCGGTAATCGGTGAATGGTAATGTTGCTACACAACCACTTCGTGTACGGTAAAAGGATAACCGATTACGGATTACCGGTCACGGATTAGCCAAACTCCTGCTTACGATGGCGCATCAGCACGGACTGAACAATGCCGATAGCCATGAACAAGGTAATGAGCGAACTGCCCCCATAGCTGACAAAGGGCAGGGTGATACCGGTAACGGGCAAAATACGCACATTCATGCCGACACTGACCAATGTCTGAAAGAAAAGCACAGCGGCAATACCTGCACATATGTATTTGCCAGCGGGATCTGGGGTGAGGGCGGCCACGCGCAAAATACGCATTAAAATGAAGGCCATCAGCCCCAGAACCACCAATGCACCAAACACAAGCCCCATCTCCTCGACAATCACCGAGAAGATAAAGTCAGTATGTTGCACGCGCAAAAAACCGAGCTGGCTTTGGGTTCCTTGCCCATATCCTTTGCCCAATAAACCACCAGAGCCAATGCTAATTTCAGCCTGGTTAATATTGAATATATCATCTTCATTGGCAGCGGCTGGATTCACAAAGGTAGTAATGCGATCTTTTTGATAATCTTGCAAATTAGGATAAAGGACAACGACGCTGGCAACAGCGGTAACAACCAGAATGGCGAAGTGGCTTAAAGGTAATCCGGCCAGCCAGATAATGGCAAACCAGACCACAATGTAAACGAGCGACATGCCCAGATCAGGCTGGAGGAAAATAAGGACAATGGGAACGCCACTATAGATGAGGGTGGAAATAGTATTGGAAAAGCGGTGGATCTGGTCCTGGCGATTGGCCAGGAATTGGCCTAAAGTGACGGCGATAAGAATACGGCCGAATTCCGACGGTTGTATAAAAAAGTTGATGCCTGGCACCTGGAGCCAACGTTGGGCACCAATACCGGCATTACTAACCCCAATGAGCAGCACCAATACAAGTGAGAGAACCAGTGCGCCATAAATATGCCAATGGATTGAAGTGAGAATGCGGTAATCTATGGAAGCAAGAAAAAGCATGATAACCATGCCGATAAGTGACCACTGTATTTGTAAGCCAGGGAGAGGCGCAAAGGCAGGCGCACCGGTAATGGCACTACGGATCATAAGAACGCCATAGGCGGTTAAAAGAAGAACGGCGGCCATCAACCAAAGGTCAAAGTGCCGCCAAACGGAGGTTCGGCTGTTTACCATGTAATCAGGTAATTGGATAATTGATGTAATTACACAGTTACCTGATTACCCAATTACTTCTCTTCTACGGCCGTTTGCCAGAGGAATCTCGGCCACTAAACGGCTCTCTTGTGCTGTATGCGCCAGATTGACGACCACATTTTCGGGGTCAATCTCCAATCGCTGGGCGATCACGCCGATAATATCATCCTTAATTTGTTCCAGCAAACCGGGGGTGACATTGCTGCGGTCGTGGATGAGAACCATCTGCAGACGATTTTTAGCGACGGCACCACTTTTTTCTTTTTGCCCAAAGAAACGATTTAACCAACTCATCGGGTCTTCCTCCTAATTGCCGTTCAGCCAACGCCGCAGCCGATCCATAAAACTATTCTTAGCCATCAAGTCCAGGAAAGGCACATCTTCGCCATTGATGCGCCGGGCCACGTTGCAGAAAGCCTGACTGGCACTGGTGCCATTCGCACCACTCATAGTGATGGGTGTACCGCGATTGGTAGATACCAAAATATTTTCATCCTCCGGCACGATGCCAATCAAATCAATTGCCAAAATGTCTAAGATATCATTAATGGAGAGCATCTCGCCCCGCTCAACCATGCTGGGTTTGATGCGATTAATGATCAACTTACCCGGCCCTTTTTGTTCCGCTTCAATGAGACCGATGATACGATCGGCATCGCGCACGGCCGATACTTCTGGGTTGGTGACAATGAGAACCTGGTCGGTGGGAGCGATGGCGTTGCGAAAACCCCGTTCGATACCGGCTGGTGAGTCAATGATGATGTAGTCTAACTCTTCCCGCAATTGGTCACAAACCAGCACCATATCTGAGGGACTAATGGCCGTTTTATCCCGTGTTTGCGCCGCCGGAATCAAGTATAACTCCGGAACGCGCTTATCTTTGATCATCGCCTGCCGCAGACGACATCGCCCTTCCACCACATCAACCAGGTCGTAAACAATCCGATTCTCCAGGCCCATGACCACATCCAAATTACGCAGGCCAATATCGGCATCAATGGCTACCACCTTCTTACCCATCTGGGCTAACGCCGAAGCCAGGTTGGCACTGATCGTCGTTTTACCCACGCCTCCCTTACCTGATGTGACTGTTATCACTTTTCCGCTCATAGTGTGCTCCTTTGGGGTATCATGTGCCAGGTGTCAAATGTCACGTGGTACTTGATACATGACAAGTGGTACATGACACTCACCCCCAGCCTTCTACAATAATTTGACCTTCCTGGATGGCTGCCTGCTCAGGGATGGGATTGTGTCGTCTATCATCGGGGGGAATGGCAATCTGATCAGCGATCCGTAGTTGAGTAGGGACAAAATGGAGGGCACAAATGACGGCTGTTTCATCGCCTAGCGCTCCGGCATGAACCAGGCCCCGCAACCGCCCCCACACAATCACATTGCCTCCCGCTGTAATCTCTGCTCCCGGATTGACATCGCCAATGATGACGACGTGCCCTTCGTGATAAATGGAGCGGCCAGAACGAATGGTTTCTTGCAGCAGCAGGGTGTTGGCCTGAACAGTCGTTTCCTCCACAGCCACTTCTCGCTCCACCAATTGACGCACATTGCCATCCAGATCAGTCTGGCTGCCGGGCAGCCGTGTGGCTAAATTTAACTGCCGGGCAGCAGTGCGAGTATCTACAGTTTCGGCCAACACGGTCCACAGCGTCAGGGCGTGCCTGCTAAAGAGATCCTGGATTTCGGCCAATTGGTGGCGATGCAGCGGCCGTTTGCCCACTGCCAGGGCAATTCGGCTGCCCCGCAAAAAATCCCGCTTCTGTTCAATTTCGGCCGATAACAGGTGGAACACCTCATCATATGGTCCTTCATCCACTGTGATGAGTAACCCTTCCCGAATACCTTTGATGCTGATTACCGGTGCTGTCTGTGTGATCATGAATGTGGACAAAAAAGCCCGCCATGCGGGATACTACAACAATACTAATTGTTGAAATAATACAACAAACCCTGCCAAATTGCAAGGGGCAGCTATAGAGATATAATTTATATTATGAAAAAAACAGTTTCTCATAATAGACAAGACGAAACAGTTGAAGCCAAAGCACGCTGCAATTCTATGACAAAATCTAGTAAAATTCGTTGCTGTATAATCCGTACGACTCTATAACCCCACGTTTTAAAGAAAAATATGGCTCATAAAAATTGGTACGCCGCCTCTGTGCGGGACATTGCCCAAATTCTAAAAGTTGATTTAGATACTGGTTTGAACGATGCCGAAGTCGCCAATCGTCAAGCGGAACATGGTGCGAATGAGTTGCAAGAAGGGGCCAATATCTCCTCCCTGCAGCTATTATGGGCTCAGATTACCAATACGATGGTACTCATCCTCATTGCCGCTGCTATTGTTTCTGGTCTCTTGGGCAAGGTGACGGAAACGGCCGCTATCGCGGCCATCGTTATTCTTTTTGCGCTGCTGGGCTTTGTCCAGGAATACCGCGCCGAACAGGCAATGGCCGCTCTCAAACGGCTGGCCGTGCCCATTGTGCGCGTGCGCCGAAATGGGCAACTGCATGAACTCTCAGCTAAACTGCTTGTGCCAGGCGATGTCGTATTACTGGAAGCAGGCAACGCTATTCCCGCCGACTTACGGCTGACGGAAAGTGTCAATTTACGCATCCAGGAAGCTGCACTCACAGGCGAATCTGAACCAGTGGAGAAATATGCCGAACCATTGCCCAGTGAAGATGTGGCCTTGGGCGACCGGCGCAACATGGCTTATTTGGGGACAGTGGTGACATATGGACGGGGCACGGCCGTTGTCACCGCCACCGGCATGAACACCGAACTGGGCAAAATTGCCACCCTCCTGCAAAGTGTCGAAGTCGGCATGACTCCGTTGCAGCAGCGGCTGGATCAGGTAGGCAAGCAGTTGGCAGTAGGCGGGGTAATTGTGGCCGTGTTAGTCATGCTCATCGGTGTGCTGCGCGGAGAGATGGTGCAGGAGATGTTTTTAACGGCCGTATCCGTCGCCGTCGCCGTTGTGCCCGAAGGCTTACCGGCCGTGGTCACCGTCACATTGGCCTTAGGCGCACAGCGTATGCTGCGCCGTCGCGCCCTCATCCGCAAGTTGCCCGCCGTCGAAACCCTTGGCTCCGTCACCACTATCTGCTCCGACAAAACCGGCACTCTCACCGAAAACCGCATGACCGTCACCGTCATTGATGTAGCTGGTCATTTTCTGGAACTGCAAGGGACAGCCCGCCATCCGGCCACTGCCTTACAACTGCCTGACAGCAGTCCTGACTTTTTAATCCATCAACCACCAGAAATTGGGTTGGCGTTGGCCGCTGGTGCCTTGTGCAACGATGCCTCGCTGCGTCGTGATGAACAAAGCGGTCGCTTCATGGCCCTGGGCGACCCCACCGAAGGGGCTTTGTTGGTGGCCGCTTCTCAAGTCAATTTGCGAAAAAGCGAGTTAGAAACCATTGTGCCGCGTGTAGGCGAACTGCCTTTTGATGCTGACCGGAAGCGTATGACGACAGTTCATCACTTGCCCGAAGATAAAGTGCAATTGCCAACGGCTTTACGAGCATTGGCTTCAGCCAGCACACCCTATGTCGCCTTTACCAAAGGCGCGGTGGATGGCTTGCTGCCTTTATGCGACACGATCTGGCTCAATGGGGAAACGATTCCCCTGGATGAAAGCTGGCAGCAGCGGATTGATGTGGCTAACAACCAGATGGCTGAGAATGGGATGCGGGTTTTAGGGTTGGCTTTGCGGTGGCAAAATGAGGCCGCAGCAGTAGAGGATAATCTGATTTTTATTGGATTGACGGGCATGATTGATCCGCCACGACCCGAGGTGAAAACGGCCGTTGCCACCTGCAAAGCTGCCGGAATTCGCCCCATCATGATAACTGGCGACCATCCCTTAACCGCCCGCTTCATCGCCCATGATTTGGGCATCACCGACAATATGCGCGTCAAAACCGGGCAAGATTTAAGCCATATGTCACCCTCAGAGTTGGGTGAAGTAGTGCGCGATGTCTCCATTTATGCGCGGGTCACACCAGAACATAAGCTGCGTATTGTGGAAGCATTGCAAGCACAGGGGCAGATCGTAGCTATGACGGGCGATGGCGTAAATGACTCGCCTGCACTCCGAAAGTCTGACATCGGCATTGCCATGGGCATAACCGGCACAGATGTCTCCAAAGAAGCCTCAGAGATGGTACTGCTGGATGATAATTTTGCCACCATCGTCTCGGCAGTGGAGGAGGGGCGAGCTATTTACGACAATATCCGTCGTTTTGTCAAGTTTTCGATTGCTGGTAACGTGGGCAAGGTGTTGGTGATGCTGCTGGCCCCGTTCGTAGGCATCAATGTCGCCTTGCTGCCTTTGCAGCTGTTGTGGCTGAACTTGCTTACTGACGGTCTGTTGGGCCTGGGTTTGGGGGTAGAACCGGCCGAACCGAATGCTATGAAGCGGCCGCCACGCGCTCCGCAAGAAAGCTTGTTCAGTGGTGGCTTGACCCAACACGTTATCTGGGTGGGGCTGGTGATTGGGTTGGTGGCGTTAGGCGTAGGCGCGGTTTTTTATGAGGCGAATCCGGCAGATGGCCGATGGCAGACGATGATCTTCACCATTTTGGCTTTCATGCAGATGGGCCAGGCGTTGGCTTCCCGCTCAACCCGAGAATCTGTTTTCTCGTTAGGACTGTTGTCTAATCCGGTGTTGTTAGGTTTGGTGGTAGTAACGGCCGTTCTCCAACTCACCATCCTTTACATCCCCTTCTTCGACCAATTCTTCCAAATCACACCGCTGACAGTAGCAGAACTGCTTATCTGTATTGGTTTAGGCGTGGTGATGCTGCTGTTGATTGAGGGAGAAAAAGCAGTTCTACGCCGCCGCGTCACATAGCCGCGGCCACCGTTTTTTGCCGCGTTTTCCTAGAGCACGTAGGGATGTAGGGATAACGCGGCTACAATCTGTAGAAGTAGTGAGCGTTTTGATAGAATAGCTTGTGATGATTATTGGGGTGGAGATTGGCCGTTGCCCAACGCAGCGTCTCCACCCATTCCTGGTATGTGGTCGCCAGCAACGATACCGGCCAATCGCCACCATACATCACCCGATCCGGGCCAAACGCCTGAATTGCCTGGTCAATATAGGGTTTCACTCCTTCCCGCGTCCACTTTTGATGATCGGCCTCCGTCACCAGCCCCGACAGTTTGCAATATACCTTGGGAAAGCGGGCCAGCTCAGTGATTTGCCCGGCCCAGGGTTCAAATAATGGCGTTTTGGCATCCGGCTTGCCCAAATGATCCAGGACAAAGTGAATTTCCGGGCACTGCTCAACCAGCCGCAGGACATCGCCTAATTGGTGATGCAAAATGCAAATGTCAAAGCTAAAACCATAATCACTTAAGGCCTGCACACCAGCCACAAACGCCGGCTGCGTCGCAAAACCTGCTGCTTCCGATTGGATCAGGCGGCGCACCCCCTTCACCAACGGCATTTGCGCCAGCTCATCCAGGACGCGCCTGGCCTCATTCCCCTGCTCCAACGGGGCAAAAGCCACAATTCCCTGAATTCGGGCTTCTGCTTCAGCCAGTTGAGTTATCCAGACGGCCTCCTGTAAAGCATCTTCCGGGACACAATCAGCCTGGACAAAAACCATGCCCGCCAATGATAAATCACCGGCCTGCTCCTGCAAATCTTCGGGCAAAAAGGGTCTATGAATCGAGGGCAAATCGGCCAGCCATTCATATCGCAGATGAGCCGGATCCCAAAAATGAACGTGGCTATCAATGAGAGCCTGGCTCATACGGGTGTAACTCCCTTTTTCAAAATGATATTGCCGTATTTAGCAGTCTCGCCCGTCATCACCACAGCAAAAGCCTGGCGGGCACGTTCATAAAAAGCAAAGCGTTCCAATCGCTGAATGGGCTGTGTCTCCGGCCAATATTTATCAATGACAGCCCGATAGCCCGCCTCCACAGTAGGATCAAGCGCATCCCCAGGAACTACAGCCATCATTATCACAGGATGCTCCACGTAAGTGTCCAGGGCGAGCAAAGGCAAAATAGCATCCAGCAAGGGGGCAATACCCAGGCCATCAGCCCGCAGCAGCCTTTGCCCGACAGATTCACCGGGGAAGTGAGCATCGGCCAGCACAATTTCGTCGCCATGCCCCATACGGTGCAACAGAGCCAACAAGTCAGGGCCAATGAGAGGAGAAATACCTATCAACATGACTGCCTCATGTGCCGCCGATCATCACCCCATCTACCCGGAATGTGGGTGAACCGATGGACCCGCCAAAGGGGAGGAAAATAAGGTCGTTGGCCACGGCCGTTACATTCAACAATAACTTATCCAAAGGAATGGCAATCGTCACATTATTCACTGGTTGCCCCAACTGGCCCTCTTCAATCCAAAAACCCTGAGCCGACACAGAGTAATCACCACTGACGGGGTTGATACTATGGGTGTTCATGGTGTTAACCACATACAGCCCCTTATCCACGCCGGCAATCACCTCCTCCGGCGTTTGCTGACCGGGCTGCAAATAAAAATTTGATGCCGTCAGGAAAGGCGCGTGGCGATGAGACATACGCCCGGCATTGCCTGTGCTGTCCGTACCATCGCGGTTGGCGGTATAGGCATCATACAACACAGCTTGCAACACACCCTCGTTAATCAATCTGGTGGCGCTCGAAGGGTTACCCTCCGCATCAAAAGGCCGGCTGGCCATCCCCCCCGGCAGCAGAGCATTATCCAAAAATGTCACCACATCCGCGGCCACATCTTGTCCCATTTTGCCCTGCAAGAAGGAGCGGTTACGCTGCATCGCTTCGGCCGTCAATGCTTGTGACAAAGCACCCAACAATCCGGCCGCTGCAAAAGGTGCATACACTATGCTGGCTTCTTGCGTAGGTATTGGTTGGCCGCCGAGCAATTTCGCCGCCCGCTCTCCTGCTTCCTGACCAATTTTCTCCGCACTGATTTCGGCCCATTTGGTAGCGACACCCAGGCCAAAAGCCACACCCCGGTCATTCTCATCGGCGGCCATGGCCATCAAATAAGCGCCGGCGAAGGTACTATCATAGCTGCCGGAGAAGCCTTTAGAATTGACTAAATACACCGTGGCAATGCCGTCCAAATAGGTGGCCCGATTGGTCATCACCACGCGCGGATCAGCTTGCAGCGCGGCCGTTTCCATCCGCAGGGCAAAATCCACCTTGGCCTCCGTAGGTAGGGTGGCGATAGCCGGGTCATAAATTTGCAAATCAGCCTCAGGAAGGGGACGTGGTTCCGGCAAAGTGCGATATTCATCAGCATCGGCCACATCCGCCAACGTCAAGGCGGCCGTTGTCGCCCGCTGCACACTGCTCGCCGAGAAGTCCGAAGTATAGGCATAACCCATCTTTCCCTCGCGAATCACGCGAATACCCAACCCCTTACTACCCGCCCGCGATAGCTTTTCCACTTCGCCGCGCTGCACCTGAATATTGGTCTGGCTGCCAATGGCAATATAGGCTTCCGCTTCGGCTGCCTCGGCCGTTGCCTGTTCAATCACGCTTTGTGCAATTTTAAAGTAATCCATTTTAAGAACTCCAACTCATGCATAATTACGTCATTACGGAATTACGTCATTACTTTATTACCTCATCATCCCCGTCATCTCTCGATCCGTACCACCGACTGTCAATTTAGGCACACGCACAGTGGGCTGGCCAACGCTAACCCGGGCCGACTGCCCTTTGCCACACATGCCCCGCCCCCCATCAAGGGCCTCATCCGTGCCGATCATATCAATCTGGCGTAATGTATCGGGGCCATTGCCGACTAATGTGGCTCCCCGCACCGGTGCTGTTAACTTACCGTCCTCAATCAGCCAGCCTTCGACAACAGCAAAAACATAGTCGCCCCGTCCAATTTCTACCTGCCCACCACCCAATTTTTTGGCGTATAGTCCTTTTTTCACCGAGCGGATAATCTCTTCCGGGTCATGTGGCCCGGCAGCAATGAAGGTGTTGGTCATGCGGGGCATGGGCATGTGGCGGAAAGATTGGCGACGGCCGTTCCCTGTTGAATCCCGTCCCATACGCCGCGCCTCCGTCAAATCCCACATATACTCTTTCAGGATACCATTCTCAATCAGCACAGTCCGCTGGCTGGGTGTGCCTTCATCATCAAAGCGGATCGAGCCGCGCCGGCCAGGGATAGTGCCATCATCAACGGCCGTTAAAAAATCTGGCCCCACACGCTCGCCCACCAACCCGGCATAAGCTGACAGACCCTGCGTAATAAAATCGGCTTCCATGCAGTGACCGCAGGCTTCATGGAAAAGCACGCCACCCCAACCATTGTTGATCACCACTGTCATTTCTCCTGCCGGCGCCGGGCGCGAATCCAGCATGAGCACGGCCGATGCCGCCGCATCCTCAATCGCGGCTACGGGGTCCCTATCCAGCAGTTCCAAGCCCATCTGCCCCCCAATCGCGCCCACCATCGTCTGGCGTACATCCCCTTTTTGTGCTGTCACGACCCCGACCAACTCGATGATCTCACGATCATCCTCAGCCCACACACCCTCGGAATTATAAATCCAGACGCGGCGGCTGGTCTGATTGTAACTGGCCCGCACCTGGGTAACAGCGGGATGGTAAGCGCGAGCCGCCTGATCCATCTGCCGCAAAATGGTGGCCTTGTCAGCCGCACTCATCTGGTCAAACGGTCGCTGCACAGGAAAGAGCAGTCCACTCTCGCGCCTGGTCAAATCTATTGTCACCCGTGCCTCATTCGTGCCACGCGCTGCCGCTGCCGCTGCCTGGGCTGCCTCCAGCAGAGCTTTTTCGCTCAAATCATCGGTGTAGGCATACGTGGCGGTGTTGCCGTAAAACACCCGTACCCCACCACCCATGTCGTTCCCTTGGGTGGCCTGCTCTAAACGGCCGTCATCCAACGTCAAACTCAATGTATCCTTATCCTCCAGATACAATTCCGCCAGATCAGCCCCATTCTTGAGAGCAGCAGCTAATACCTTTTGCACAGTTTCAATGGGAATCATTTCGTCTCCTTAATTGCTCAACTCTGAATACGTTCGACCAGGGCTTCTTTGACAGCTTTATTTGCTCGGAAAACCCCCAGAACCTTCACAGATTCAATAGTAGCCAAAGCCAGTTCTGGCGCAACATCATCTTCTATTATCAACAATCCCAATACATGGTAAGAGACCTTTTCGCCAGCCGCCCGACGTTTTTCTAAATCTTTGCCTGTTACTGTTACCACACCCATAGCGATCGAGTGACGTACAACAGCTTGCTCAACGGCCGTTGCATGTTGGTCGAGCAGATTGCGAATAGCTGTTCGTATCAAATCCGTGCGGTTGGTATAAAAGCCCTCATTCACCAGTAAATCAATTTTACCTAAATCTACTACACTCAAATTAATGGTGATCTTCTCTATATCTGCCATACAACATCTCCTTGCCATCCATGTGGATGGTGAATTTGGGGCAGTATACATGAAAAAGGCCATCTTGTCAACATCCACTTGGATGTTCACTGGATTATCAAATGAAAACTGATACTAGCGCATCACCTTACCACCATCCACTGTGATGGTGCTGCCGGTCATATAACTACTGGCATCACTGGCCAGGAAAAGGGCCACATTGGCGATTTCTTTGGTTTCACCGAGCCGGTCCATAGGAATTTCACGCCGCCATTTGGCCATCATGTCAGGGTTTTGGCGAGCCTTTTCGGTCATGGGAGTGATAAAAACACCGGCGACAATCGTGTTGACACGGATGTTGTACTGGGCAAATTCGCGAGCGCACTCACGGGCAAAACCAACCATACCCGCTTTGCTGGCGCAGTAAGCGGAGCGGTGCATGAGGGGGATTTCTACGCCAGCGATGGAGCTAATGTTGACGATGGCCCCTCCGCGTTCTTTATTTTCATCGGCCATAACGCGCCCGCACAATTGGCTCATAAAAAAAGTGCCCTTAAGATTGACATCAATACAGCGATTCCAATCCCATTCGTCCAATTTAAGGATGGGGCTAACAGGTTCGATGCCAGCGTTGTTGATAAGGATGTCTAGCTGGCCCCACTCATCACGAGTTGTTTCGACGAGATGAACACATTGGAATTTGTTGGCAATATCGGCCGTTATCGCTATTGCCTCACCCCCTTCAATCTGAATCTCGCCAGCAACCCGTTCGGCGCGATCAGGGTTAACATCGTTGATAGCTACTTTTGCCCCGGCAGCAGCTAAGGTTTTGGCGATAGTTTCACCAATTCCCTGCCCGGCTCCGGTGATGATCGCTACTTTGTTATCTACTCGAATATCCATTCTCTTCTCCGAATCCAGGAGCTAAATTCCTTCGGGAGCCTTTAGCAACGCATCCTTCCAGAGTTTCGTCCCCGAAGGTACATCGAGGCTTAAACCTCCGGGAGGATTACGGAACTATCAACTTACAATGAGGAACTTAGTTCTTAAAATGCACCAAGGGAAAGATAACAAAAGAAAAAGACTTGGCAAACTGAATTGCCAAGTCTTTTGAATTGGTGGATGGCCGCCTTATTAATTTAGGGGATGGCGGCGGCGTAAGCTTCGTCGAGGATAGCGGCGAAAATCTCGAAGCGAGGCGCGCCACCCTGGACGTTGCCATTAATGTCGAAGGTAGGCTGGCTGAAAATGCCACGCTCGCGTCGGAGGGTATCAAGTTCCAGCACCCTGGCTGTGGCCTCTGCCCCGTCATAGCAGGCCTCAAAAGTGGCTTGATCAGCACCGATGGAGACGGCCGTTTGCACGTAATAATCCCGATCGGCCCGCCACAACTGGCTCTGGTTCGCAAACAGCACTTCGTGGACTGCCCAGAACAGGTCGGGATTTTGCTGGCCGACACATTCGGAAGCCAATGTGGAGTAGAAGCTGGGATCGCCGTGATTCAATACGGGCCAAAAGACGACTTTGACTTTGCCCGTCTGGACGTACTCTTGAACAATCTGTGGCTCGGTGCCTAACACGTAGGCACGGCAGTTGCCTCAGAGGAAGTCGGAATAATCAATCAGGGTAACAGGCGCGTTGGGGTCACCGAGGAAAAAAGCACCTTCGTCCTGGCGGCCGCTGATGACCATAGGGCCTGTTCTTTCGGCTGGGGCCTCAACTGGCTCAACGGCCGTTTCCTCACTTGCCGGCAGTTCTGCTGGCTCTGTTTCGGGGGGGACGGCCGGTTGATCAGGTTCTTCAACAACTGTTTCGGCTCCCTCCTCTACGACAGGCTCCTGTATCATAGGGGCTGGCATATCTTCTTCTGTTGTCCGGGGGATGCTGGTAGAGAGAGCTGTTGGCTCGCTGGCACCTGCGCCCACCGGTGCCGCTGGCTGCTCAGAGGCAGCCGGTTCACCGGATGGCGTGCAAGCCACCAACAGGGAGATGAGCAGGAGTAAAATGGTGAGTCGTTTCATAGTTTTCATTATAACGTTGTCAGCGGCCACAAACCCTTACATGAATCTTACATACCTCTGAAGAAGTCAGGATTTTTGACCTCATTAAGGGGCGATGTTCTTGAGTAAAAAGATTTCTAGCACACAACTTAATGATCTGTTAGCCCGGTTTTTGGCCGGCGT
>Ga0299914_10001325_pt1 | contig 16271 bp, 18 predicted proteins | sample RVTome_10_FD_201361 | JGI IMG/M metagenome (GOLD analysis project Ga0299914, IMG submission 201361) | Soil microbial communities from uranium-contaminated site in the Upper Colorado River Basin, Wyoming, United States - RVT153D57 (version 2) ...
GCGGCGACGTGCTGTTCATCGAGGCTAACCGCACCAGCGGCGAGCCCGGCCTGACCATTACGGGCCAGCTCGGCGATGTGATGCGGGAGTCCGCCGAGATCGCGCTGTCGTACGTGCGGGCCAATGCCGCCGGGCTCGGCCTGCCACCGGACGTGCTCGAGGGCACACGCATCCACCTGCACGTCCCCGCGGGTGCGATCCCCAAGGACGGGCCGTCGGCGGGAATCACCATGACCACCGCGCTGGTGAGCCTGCTGCGCGGCCAGCCGGTCGCCAGCGACGTCGGCATGACGGGCGAGGTGACGCTGCAGGGACTGGTCCTGCCGATCGGTGGCGTCAAGCAGAAGCTGCTGGCCGCCCACCGTGCGGGCCTGCGTCGCATCGTGTTGCCACGCCGCAACGGCGACGACCTCGAGGATCTGCCAGAGCACGTGCTCGGTGACCTGCAGATCGAGCTGGCCGACCGGATGTCCGATGTCCTCGACGTGGCACTGCCGGCCGCCGCTCCCACGGCCGCCGCGGCGTAGCGCTTCCGCACCATCTGGACGGGGCGCCGCACCTTGGGTGCGGCGCCCCGTCTGGCGTGCGGTCCCGCCGGGCACACGACACGTCGTGACGCGCTCGACTCCAACTGATCCGCGGTTCCCACGGCACGAACAGGTGCGTGAACTCTGGCTGTGGGATCGCGTGTGCCAGCTACTCTGCGTCCAGAGGCGCTGCGGACGGTGGCGGTCGTCGGCGGAGTGGGATCTTCGTGTGCGGGACGGTCCGTCCCCTGGTGGCGGTCGCATGATCCAGCGGGAGAGGTCATACCAGTGCAGCGACCACAACGACGGCGGGTGCGTGCGAGCGGGCGCGGTTCGAGCTCATGGTGAAGCAGCGACGGCGGTGGCTGCGTTGGCCGGGCTATGCGATCGCAGGTGTGCTGCTGGCCGGCCTTGTGGCACTCACGGCGAGCGCCGGGGTCCGTGCCTCCAGCGCGCAGTGGCTGCTCGACGTGACTGATGTCGAGAGCGCATCGCCGGACGAGGCCGGCTCGCCGGGAGACCGCGCAGGCGGCTCGTCGGCCGATCCGGACCTCGAAGGCGCGGCCGACCAGGCCGATGAGCGCGCCGCGAAAGCGGCGGACGAGGTGCGGGAGGGACTCCCACCCGACCATCCGGCCCGGCTGGACCCGCAACGCGACGTGGCGGCGTGCGCGCAGATCGGTCAGGCGGCGAGCCGCCACCGCGACGGTGAGTTGACGCTCCGTGGCTACGCGGCTGAGTTGGAGCGCGCGGCCGAGGCCGCCGCGCCCGGCGGTGATGTTGCTCGCCACGCGTCGGTGTCGCTGGAGGCGCTCGTCGATCGGAACGCCGACGCCGACGCCCGCGCACGCGAGGATCTGGCCGACGCGTGCGCGCTCGCGGCCGCCCTCGTGTCGGGGTGACGGGACGCAGGTCGAGGGACGGGAACCGCCGCTCAGCTCTTGCGGGCGACACCTGCGTAGACGGCTGATGATTCGGGCCGGTCCAGCTGGATGTCGTCGGGTGTCTCGTTGCGCCACTGCGGCACCCACACCACACCGGGCTCGACGAGCTCGAAGCCGCTGAACAATTCCTCGACCTCGGCACGGCTCCGCGGAGATCCGGAGATCCCGGAGCGGTTGTACACGTCACCCAGCTTGGCGACGTCCGGTCGCCCATCCGCGGTGCCATGGGAGATGACCAGATAGCTGCCTGGCGCCATCGGTCCCATCAGCCGGGCGAGGACATCCGGGTGCTGGTCCGCGTCGGCGACGAAGTGGAACAGCGCCACCACGAGGACCCCCACGGGTTCGGTGAAGTCGATCAGCCGGCGGGTCTCCGGGTGATCGAGGATCGATTCGGGATTGCGCACGTCCTCCTGGATCACGCCGGTGCGTTCGTTGCCTTCGAGGATCTGCCGGCTGTGCGCCACGGCGACCGGGTCGATGTCGACGTAGACGACGTGCGCGTCGGGGTTCGTGGCCTGCGCGATCTCATGTACGTGGCCAACGGTGGGGATGCCGGATCCGACGTCGAGGAACTGCCGTATGCCGTCATCACTGAGGAACTGCACCGCGCGTCGCAGGAACGCGCGGTTCGCCCGCGCGGCGAGCGACACTTCCGGGTAGACGGCGACCGCCTGCTCGGCGACCCGGCGGTCACTCTCGAAGTTGTGAGCGCCGCCGAGGAAGTAGTCGTACATCCTGGCCGAGCTCGGCCGCTCGATGTCGACGCCCGGAGGCACCGCTTGATCGGATCCCATGACGAACCGCTCCCCAATCGCCGTTGCTGCAGCCAACCACACAGGCGCGGCCGGCACCAGTCGAGAGCGCGCCACGGTGACAGCGTCACGCTTGGATAGACTGCCCGCACTTGGCGATGAGCGAAAGGGCCGTTGCGCGATGGCAGATCGGGTCTGGGTGTGGCTGGGGTCGGACAACACCATCCAGCATCTCACCACGCCGCCGGATGACATCCAGCGCCGTTGGGACGGCGAGACGGTCTGTGGCCTCAACGGCACGTTCTGGCGCGTCAGCTGGGAGAACGTCGATGGCGCCATGTCATGCATGGCGTGCCGCAGCAGACCGTTCACGCTCGCAGGAGATCACCGCGGACCGCCGTAGCGTTCCACGCCGTGGCGGCGTCGCGGTGGGTGTGGAGCACGTCGAGGAAGAGGTCGCGGGTGATCTCGACCGCCCCCATCGCGGCGAGGTGCGCGGTCGGTAGCTGCACGTCGAACAGCACGAACCCACTGTCCTCGAGCAGGCACATGGTCGCGACCATCGCGACCTTGGACGCGTCGCTGATCCGGTGGAACATCGACTCCCCGCAGAACAGCCGCCCGATGGCGACACCGTAGAGGCCGCCGACCAGGTCACCGTTGCGGTCCCACACCTCGATGCTGTGTGCCTTGCCGTGCGCGTGCAGTTCCACGTAGGCGCGGCGCATCGCGGGCGTGATCCAGGTGCCTTCGCCGGGGCGGTCGGCACAGGCCGCCACGACGTCGGCGAACGCGGTGTCGCTGGTGCACCGCACATCTCCCCGCCGCAGCGTGCGGCGCAGGCTGCGGGAGATGTGCAGCCCGCCGCGCGGGATGACGGCGCGCGGATCCGGCGACCACCACCAGACCGGCCCGTCGTCGGCCGGCCACGGGAAGATCCCCTCGCGGTAGGCCTCGACCAGCGTGTCGACACGCAGATCGCCGCCCCAGGCCAGCGGGCCGTCCGGGGGCGCGAGCCGCGGGTCCGGGAACCGTCCCACGCGCGGCTACGACCGGATGTCGGCACCCATGGCGTGCGCGCCGCCGTCGACGTGGATGATCTCGCCGGTGATGGCTGGGGTCCAGTCGCTGAGCAGGGCACAGATGACTCGCGCGACGGGTTCGGCGTCGCTGACGTCCCAACCCAGTGGCGCGCGACCCGCCCACGCCTGCTTCAGGTCGTCGAAGCCGGCGATGTTGCGTGCCGCGACGGTCTGCAGCGGCCCCGCCGCGACCAGGTTGACGCGCGTCTGCTGAGGACCCAGATCGCGGGCGAGGTAACGGCTGCACGATTCGAGCCCGGCCTTGGCCACGCCCATCCAGTCGTAGGCGGGCCACGCGACCGTGGCGTCGAAGTCCAGGCCGACGATGGCGCCACCCCCCGCCTTGGCGAGCAGCGGTGCGAACGCGCGGGCGAGTGCGACCAGCGAGTAGGTCGACACGTGGACCGACTGCGCGACGTCCTCCCATGGCGTCTGCAGGAACGCTCCGCCCATGGCGGTCCCCGGCGCGAACGCGATCGCGTGCAGCACCCCGTCGAGCGCGCCCCAACGGTCGTCGAGGTCCCCCGCCACCCGTTCGATGTGCTCGGGTTGGGTGGCGTCGAGCTCGAGGACGTCAGGTGGTTCGGGCAGGCGCTTGGCGATGCGCTCGGTGATGCGCATTGCCCGCCCGAAGCCGGTCAGCACGATCTGCGCGCCCTCCTCCTGCGCGATCCGCGCCACGCTGTAGGCGATGGAGGCATCGTTGAGCACGCCCGTGATGAGCAGACGCTTGTCCTCGAGCAGCACAACGGTTCCTCTCGTGGTCCTGCAGGCTCACTGCGGAAGGTTGTCGTGGCGGTAGCCGGGACGGACCGCGCGCTCCAGTGACCGCAGGGTGGACGCGACGGCGTGGCGGCTGTCCTCGGGCGCGATGACCTCGTCAACGCTGAGCCGTTCGGCGGGGACGGTCGGTTGCATCGCCTCGGCACGGTACCGCGCCAGCAGGTCCGGTCGCATCTCCGGCGTCGCCGCGAGCTCCCGGCGGTAGATGATGTCGACCGCGCCCTCGGCGCCCATGACGGCGATCTCGGCCCCCGGCCAGCTGAACACCGCATCGGCCCCCAGCGACTTGGAGTTCATGACGATGTAGGCGCCGCCGAACGCCTTGCGCATGATGATCGTGACCCGCGGCACCGTCGCCTCGGCGAACGCATAGAGCAGCTTGGCGCCCTTGCGGATGATCCCGCTGGCCTCCTGCCCGGTGCCGGGCAGGAACCCGGGGACGTCGACCAGGGTCACCAGCGGCAGTCCGAACGCATCGCACAGCCGGACGAACCGGGCAGCCTTCTCACTGGCGTCGATGTCGAGGCAACCGGCCAGCACCAGTGGCTGGTTGGCGACGACCCCGACTGGGCGGCCCTCGACGCGCGCGAACCCGACCACGACATTGGGCGCGAACTGCTCGTGCAGCTCCAGGAAGCTGTCGCTGTCGACCACCCCCGCGATGACCCTCCGCACGTCGTAGGGCTCGCGGTGATCCTCCGGCACCAGCGGCATCGGTGCTGGGTCCCGCGACACGTAGGTCGGCGGCAGGTCGTCACACGAGCTGGGCAGGTATCCCAGGACGCGCCGGGTCAGGTCGAGCGCGTCCGCGGCGTCGTCGGCGACAAGGTGTGCCACACCCGATGTCTTGGCGTGGATGTCAGCACCACCGAGATCGGCGAGGGACACGTCCTCGAACGTGACCGCGCGCACCACGCGTGGGCCCGTGACGAACATGTGGGCCTTGTCGCGTTGCATGATGACCACATCGGTCAGCGCGGGCGAGTACACCGCACCGCCGGCACAAGGGCCCAGCACGACGCTGATCTGGGGCACCCGGCCGGACAGCGCGACGTTGCGGAAGAAGATGCCGCCGTAGCCGTCGAGCGCGGCGACACCCTCCTGGATGCGCGCCCCGCCCGAATCGAGCAGGCCCACCACGGGGCAGCGCGCCCGCTTGGCCCGATCGAGGCCGTTGATGATCTTCGCGGCGTGCACCTCGCCCAGCGAGCCGCCCAGTGCGGTCGGATCCTGAGCGAACACCTCGACGGGGCGACCGTGGATGCGCGCCGACCCGGTGACGACGCCATCGCCGGCGGGGCGCTTCTTGTCCATGCCGAACGCGGTCACGCGGTGGCGTGCCTGACTGCCCGACTCGACGAAACTGTCGAGATCGACCAGCGCGGTGATCCGTGCCAGCCGGTCACCACGGACGTCGATCACTTCACTCATGTCTCACCCTGCACCGTGGTGGGTCGCCGGCAGAGATGACCTCTGCGGTGAGCGGTCCGCATCGCGACGACGCGTACCGACGCTTCTAGGCGCGCGCCAGCACGAGGACACCGTTCTGACCGCCGAAGCCGAACGAGTTCGACATGACGATCTCGGCGTCGGTCTTGCGCGGCTCGCCGCTCACGACATCCAGGTCGATCTCGGGATCCTGCTTCTCGAGGTTCGCCGTCGGTGGCAGCAGACCGTCCTCGATGGTCAGCAGGCTGAAGGCCGCCTCGATGGCGCCGGCCGCGCCCAGAGAGTGACCGGTGACGCCCTTGGTAGATGTGACCGGTGGGGCGTCGTCGCCGAAGATCCGCCGGATGACCCGCGACTCCGCGGCGTCGTTGAGCGGCGTCGACGTGCCGTGCGCGTTGATGTGGCCGACGTCCGCGGGGCCCACGCCGGCATCTCGCAGCGCGGCCTGGATCGCCAGACCGACACCGACCCCCTCGGGGTCCGGCGCGGTGATGTGGTGTGCGTCGGCACTCGCGCCGTAGCCCAGCAGCCGTCCGCGCACACGCGCGCCACGCGCCGTGGCGTCGTCGGCACGTTCGATGACGAGCATGCCGGCCGCCTCGGCCGCGACGAACCCGTCACGGTCGGCGTCGAACGGACGCGACGCCGCGCCAGGATCGTCGACGCGCCCCGACAGCGCGTGCATCTGTCCGAACGCGGCGATCGACAGCGGGGTCAGCCCGGCCTCCGTCCCGCCGGTGATCACGACGTCGCACGCGCCGCTGCGCAGGAGGTCCCGTGCCACGCCGATCGCGGTCGCACCCGACGTGCACGCGGTCGCGGTCACCAGGTTCGGCCCGTTGGCGTGGAACTCGATCGCGATGTGACCCGCGACCATGTTCGGGATGAGCATCGGGATGAGCATGGGCGAGACCCGCTCGGGGCCGCGCTCCATCAGCACCGTGTGCTGCGCCTCCCAGGTGCCCGCGCCCCCCATGCCGCAGCCGATGACGGCGCCCACACGCGCGCCGTCCCAGGTCTGCGGGTCCAGCCCGGAGTCGGTGACCGCCTCGCGCGCGGCGACCAGCCCGAGCTGCACGAACCGGTCGAGCCGCCTGGCGGCCTTGCGGCCCAGCATCTCGTTGCCGTCGAAGTCGGCGACGCGGCAGCTGATGTCAATGGGTATGCCGGCCAGGTTGGGGTCCTTGGCGCCGGCGGATCTCCCGCTGAGCACTCCCTGCCACGCGCGGTCGACACCGATGCCCGCAGGAGTGACCAGGCCGATGCCCGTGACCGCTACATCGACCGTCATCCCGCCCCCTCGACCGTCGCCCCCTTCTGCTCGAGGAGCTTCACCGTGTCGTCGAGGGTGTCGAGCTGCTCGGCCTCCTCGTCGGTGATGCGCACACCGAGCTCTTCCTCCGCGGCCAGCGCGAACTCGACCAGGTCCAGCGAATCGAGGTCGAGATCGGTGAACGTCGCGGTGGGGCTGATCTCGTCCTCGGGCACCCCGAACTTGTCGACGAGCAGTTGCTTGACCTTGTCGTAGACAGCGCTCATGTGTGGTGACGTCCTTTCGTGTTCCGAGTTCTCAGGTTCTGGTTACAGGTCCAGGTCCGGCCAGGTCATCAGCGTCGAGCCCCATGTGAAGCCCGAACCGAATGCCGTGAGCAGGATCCGCTCGCCCGGGCGCAACCCGGCGTCGGCCAGTGCGAGTGGGATGGACGCCGCTGAGGTGTTCCCGTAGCGGTCGACATTACTCACCCGGCGCTCGTCCGGTATGCCCAGGCGGTCAGCGACCGCCATCAGGATGCGCAGGTTCGCCTGATGTGCAACAAAGCGGTCGACGTCGTCGACCGTGAGTCCCGCGCGGTCGAGCAGGCGCTGGGACGACTCGGTCATGCGACGCACCGCGTGACGGTAGACCTGCTTGCCGTCCATCCTGAGGAACCGCCGCCGCTGTGTGTCGGGGTCGACCACCGGCGTGCGCGTGCCACCGGTCTCGACGAACAGCTGCCGCGCCTGCTCGCCGTCGCTGCCCAGATCGAACGGGCCGACGGCACCTAGCTGATCGGGGGTGCCTGCGCGCAGCGTGACTGCACCCGCGCCGTCACCGAACAGCACGGCCGTCCCGCGGTCGTCCTGGTCGACGATGCGGCTCATGACCTCCGCGCCGATCACCATGACGCGCTCGGCGATGCCGGCCGCGATCAGACCCGCACCGGATGCCAGGCCGTAGATGAACCCGGAGCACGCCGCCTGGACGTCGAACGCCGGTATCGCACCCAGGCCCAGCCGCGCGGTGACGAGCGGAGCGACACCGGGCATCAGGTGGTCGGCAGTCGTGGTGGCCACGATCAGCGCGTCGACCTGGTTGCCCGGTGTGGTCTTGAGCAGCGCTTCCGCGGCCTCGACGGCCAGATCACTGGTGGCGACCGACGGGTCGGCGATGTGGCGTTGGGCGATGCCGGTGCGCGTGCGGATCCACTCGTCGCTGGTGGCGAGGCGCTGCGACAGGTCGTCGTTCGTCACGACCTGTCGTGGCACCGCGACACCGATGCCGTCGAGCACTGCGGTCACGCCGGGGACACCTCGAGCCAGGCCAGCGCCTGACCGCGACGGACGAGCTGGCGTGGGCGCACCAGCAGATCCTTCAACCTGGCGTCGACCGGTGAGCGCACCTCGTCGGCGCGGCCCCGGCCACCGGTGATGTGGCCGAGCAGGTCACCGGCGCGGATGCGGCCGGCCACCGTTGCGGGCTCGAACCGGCCGGTCGTCGGTGCCACGACCAGGCCCAGCGTGTCGGCACCGGTGCCCTTCAACGTGTCAGGGTCGTGCGAGGGCTGACCGGCGGGCGCCGGTGCGGGCGATGAACTCTCGGACATCGGCGCCTCTCCTGCTGAATCGGGTTGGGGAATAGTGATTGACATTGACGTCAATGTCAATCTTGCCACGCTCACGGCGATCGAACCCCGGATTCGGGCAGCATCTGGTGGGCGCGGCGGCCCAGGCGGCCGGACGACCCGGCTACCATGTCGCGCATGCCGAGGGCCATCACAACATGACTGATCAACAGATCCGCGACACGCTCACCAACCGCATGGCCACCCACCGCATCGATCTCGAGCGGCTCGTGGCCATCCCCAGTGTGAGCGCCGAAGGCTTCGATCACACCGAGGTCCGCCGCTGTGCCGAGGTCGTCCGGGATCTGCTGACCGCCCGTGGGTGCGAGAACGCGCGCCTGCTCGAGATCGACGGTGGGCACCCCGCGGTGTACGCGGACTGGATGGGCGCCGGCGAGGACCGTCCGACGGTGCTGTGCTACGCCCATTACGACGTCCAGCCGCCGGGTGACCCTGCGAAGTGGACCACACCGCCGTTCGAGCCGACCGAGCGCGCCGGCCGTCTGTACGGGCGTGGCGCTGCGGACGACAAGGCCGGGATCATGGTGCACGTCGCGGCGATCGATGCGTGGTTGTCGTCGTACGACCACCTGCCGGTCAACGTCAAGGTCATCGTCGAGGGCGAGGAGGAGACGGGCAGCGCACACCTCAACGAGCTGCTCGACGTCCATGGCGACGTGCTGCGCGCCGATGTGATCGTCATCACCGACTCGGCCAACTGGAAGGTGGGCGTGCCCGCGCTGACGAACTCGCTGCGTGGCCTGGTCGACTGCGTGGTCGAGCTCCGTGCGCTGGATCACCCGCTGCACTCGGGCATGTACGGCGGCCCGGTCCCCGATCCGCTGACCGGCATGCTCAAGCTCCTGGCAGGCATGACCGACGACCGCGGTGTGGTCACCATCCCCGGCTTCACCGATGACGCTGCCACGACGGCCACCGACCACCGGGCGGCGCTCGAGCGCCTCGGCTTCGACCTCGACGACTTCCGGGACGAAGCGGGCATGCTCGACGGTGTCGAACTGGTCGGTGGCGACGACCGCCACGTGCTGGAGCGCCTGTGGTACCGCCCGACCATCAGCGTCATAGGTCTGGACGCGCCGCCGGTCGCCACCGCGTCCAACACCTTGCCCGCGTCCGCGCGGGCCAAGGTGAGCGCCCGGCTGGCGCCGGGACAGGACCCGCAGCGGGCCATGGAGACACTGGTCAAGTGGCTGGAGGCGCACGCGCCATGGGGTCTGCACGTCGAGGTGACCCCCGGCACCGCCGGCTCGGGCTACTTCGCCGCGCCCGGCCATCCCGCGATGCGCGCCGCTCGGCGGGCGCTCTCGGCGGCCTACGGACATGAGGCGGCGGTCATCGGCATCGGCGGCAGCATCCCCCTGATCGAACCGCTCACGCGTGCGTTCGGCGACATCCCCGCGCTGCTGACCGGCGTGGAGGATCCCGACTCCCGCGCGCACGGCATCGACGAGTCGCTGCACATCGACGATTGGGAACGCGCATGCCTGGCACAGGCGTACCTGCTAGACGAGCTCAGCGACGTTCGCGGAGCCTGGTTCCGCGAGACACGCGGTGGGCCTTCGGCCACGGGTCCGTCCTGACCCGATGAGCTCGACATCCGAGTACGACGCCGCCTACTTCACCCTTCTGCGCGCCCGTGAGGAGCACACCCAGTTGCTCAGCTACCGGGAGTACCTGGTGAGTGAGCGCGAGCGCCTCGACAGGTTCGTCGCCCAACTGCGGGAGAAGGCCGAGGAGGTGCCCCGCAGGGTGCGCCGGCCGGTCGATCAGACCGCCAAGGCCGTGGTCGAGGCGGTCGGGACGCGCCGAAGTGTGGTCCTCGCCGAGCTCGAGCGCATGGACGACCGCATCACCAACGCGCAGGAGTTCGTCGAGGAGTGTGAGGCCGAGGTCGAGCAGTTGCGCGGCTGAGCACGCCGGTCGGCGCGACGACGACTAGGCGTCGAGCAGATCCTTCAGGCGCGCCATGTAGGCCTCGTGCAGCACGCCGTTGGTGGTCAACGCCGAGCCGGATGAGGCCAGCACCGGTTCACCGTCCCACGCGGTCATCCGCCCACCTGCTTCTTCGACGATGATCTCCAGCGCGGCCATGTCCCACAACGACAGACCATCTTCGAACGCGACCTCGGCCATGCCGCCGGCGACCAGCAGGTGCATCCAGAACTCACCGAAGCCGCGGGTGCGCCATGCCTCCCCGGTGATCTCCGCGAGCCGCTCCCAGCGGCGCGCCGACCATGAGAAGCGGTTGAGCCCGCCGTGCAGGACATGTGCGTCGCCGGGCTGGTCGATCGCACTGACGCCCACGCGCGAGCCGTTGCGGCGGGTGCCCTGGCCGCGCGCGGCGTCCCACCGCTCTCCCATCGCCGGCGTGCTGGCGACACCGGCCACGACCCGCCCGTCGAGCAGGACGCCGATCAGCGTGGCGAACACCGGCACGCCCCGCATGAAGTTCTTGGTCCCGTCGATGGGATCGATGACGAAGCAGACGCCGTCGCCGGCGACGGTGCCGCCCTCCTCCTCGCCGAGGATGGCGGCGGCGGGCAGCGCCGCCTCGATGCGTCCGCGCAGCGCCGCCTCGATCTCACGATCGGCTGCCGTGACGGGCGTGCCATCGGGTTTGCGCGTGGCAGGCACCGGGTCGCCGAAGTACCGCATGGCGATGGTGTCGGCCGTGTCGGCGAGATCGAGGGCGAGGTCGCGGAGCTCAGTCGGGGACGACATCGGCGAAGCGCAGCACCAGGTCGTTGGGCTGCACCGTCAGGCTGAGGTCGTCACGGGGCGCCCACAGCGGGATGCAGGGGCCCTGTCCGGCGTGACCGCACAGGCACACCGCCAGACCGCCGTCGGGCCGCATGCCGATCAACTGGCGCGCGTAGCTGAGCAGCTCGGTCATCGTCGCGGCGTTGCCGGCACGCCGCCAGAACGCGTTGGCCCAGCGGGACTCCGGCCGGCCGTAGACCGCCAGGGCGGCACCCGGCTGCAGGCGGGTGACGTCGGCGAGCGACTCGGCGTTGCTCAGCATCTTGTCCTGGCGGGGGTTCTTGCCGACGCGCGCGGCGCTGGCCGGGCCCGACAGCGGTCCCGGCAGGTCCCCCAGGTCGTAGGTGCCTGCCGCCTGGGCCGCCTTCTGGCGATCGACGCTGACGTCATAGGTGTGCACATTGCGGGTCGCCACGAGGCTGCGCTCCTGAACGCGGGGAGGAGATGCGAGTGTAGCCACGTCACCGTCCGGTCGTGGGCGCAGGCAGCTGGGCTCCCGCGCCGCCCGGCGCAGTAGCGCGACCGCGGTTGCGGGTCGTGACCGCTCCGGGGCGATCAGTTCGGGCACGACCCCCACATGCCGGCCTGTGCTGCGTGCGCCTCGGCCTCGACCGCGCGCAGGAGGTCCCAGTGGTGGTCGTTGGGTTCGAACAGCACGACCTGCCCGTGGCCGGCGGCGATGATGGCGCGGTTGACGAACGTGCCGTCGCGGGTCCACACGTACCGCAGCGGCCGGTCGAAGCGGTCGCGATCCTCCCGGTCGGGCTGCAGCCACACACGTGCGTCGTCGAGCAGCGACGTCAGGAACGCCGTCGCGGCGACCGCACCGCACTCGGGGTCACCGGAGTCGACGTTCATCTCGGGGGCGTCGATGCCCAGCAGGCGGACGCGGTGCTCACCGGCAGGCAGCGTCGTGCCGGCGCCGTCCACACGCACGCGCACGGTGTCACCGTCGACGACACGCACGACGGTGGCCTGGTCCGCGCCGGCGGGGATGCCCGCCTCTGGGTCCTGCGTGGGCGGGGGCGCACCCGTGGGCTCGAGGCCGGCTCCCCCCACCCACGCCGCCGCGGCCAGCACGAGGCAGGCCACGATCACCATGCGGGTGCGCCGGCTCATCGGCCGGCGTCAACGGCGCACTGGGCAGGTGGTGGTCTGGCCGGGCGCGAGCTCGACGTGCTCGCCCTGATGGGTGATGTCCAGCGGCTCACCGTCGCCCAGCTCGTATGCGACCTCGTCATGGTTGATGTCGACCGTCAGCCGCTGCCCGCGCACCTGCAGCGGGAACCGCAGGCCATCCCACGTCCTGGGGAGCCTCGGATCGAACGAGAGCGTGCCGTCGGAGTCGCGTAGGCCTCCAAAGCCGTACACCGCGGCCATCCACACGCCGCCGGCCGATGCGACGTGCACCCCGTCGTCGGTGTTGCCCGCAACGTCGGCCAGATCCATGAACGCGGCGTTGCGGAAGTACTCGACCGCCTTGTCCTCGTAGCCCAGTTCGGCGGCGATGATGCTCTGGATCGAGGGCGACAGCGAGGAGTCACCGGTCGTCAGAGGGTCGTAGTAGTCGAAGTTGCGGCGCTTCTGCTCACGTGAGAACTCGTGGCCCAGCAGGAACATGGCCAGCACGATGTCGGCCTGCTTGATCACCTGGAAGCGGTAGATCACGAGCGGGTGGAAGTGCAGCAGCAGGGGGTACTTGTCGCGCGGCGTGTTCGAGAAGTCCCACACCTCCTTGTCGAGGAAGTTGGTGTCCTGCGGGTGGATGCCGCGTTCCTTGTCGTAGGGCAGGAACATCGACTCCGCGGCTTGCTGCCAGCGCGCGATCTCCTCGGGCGTGACACCGGTCTCGCGGTGCAGCACCGCGTAGCGGTCGGGGTCGTCGCGTCGCACCTCCTGGACGACCTCAGCGGCGAACCGCAGGTTCAACCGCGCCATCAGGTTGGTGTAGGCGTTGTCGTTGACCAGCGTGGTGTACTCGTCGGGGCCGGTCACACCGTAGATGTGGAACGTGCCCTTGCCGTCGTCGCGGTGGAAGCCCAGGTCGACCCAAAGCCGCGCGGTCTCGACCAGCATCTCCGCACCGATCGTGCGCAGCAGGTCCTGGTCGCCGGTGACCTCCACGTACTTGCGTAGCGCATACATGATGTCGGCGTTGATGTGGTACTGGGCGGTGCCCGCCTCGTAGTACGCCGAGGCCTCTTCGCCACCGATGGTGCGCCAGGGGAACAGTGCGCCGCGCTGGCTGACCTCCCTGGCACGCTGCCGCGCGTGGTCGAGCAACGTGTGCCGGAACCGCAGCAGGTTGCGGGCGATCCGGGGCGCCGTGTAGATGAGGAACGGAAGGACGTAGATCTCGGTGTCCCAGAAGTAGTGGCCCTCGTAGGCGGCGCTGGTCAAGCCCTTGGCGGGGATGCCGGTGCCCTCGGCGCGGCCGGCGGCCTGGATCACCTGGAACGAGCTCCAGCGCAGTGCCTGCTGGATGGCGGGGTTGCCCTTGATCTGGACGTCGCTACGGTCCCAGAAGTCATCGAGGAACGAGCGCTGCGTGCGTGCCAGTTCTTCGTAGCCGTCGTTGACGGCGCGATCAAGGGTGCGCCGGCAGCGGTCCGAGAGCTGGCGGACCGGCGTGCTGCGTGATGTGTGATAGGTGGCGAACTTGGTGAGCCGGATCGGCTTGCCGGGCTCGGCGTCCACGACGAGCACGAGCTTGCCGAGGTCCTCGTCGCTCTCGCTGTGGTACGAGTACTCGTTGTCGGTCTCGATGATGTGGTCGATGCCGCACGCGATGGTCATGCCGCTGTTGGCGACGCGGTACCCCAGGACCGCACGGCGGTCCTCGGCGCTACTGCTCACCGGCTCCAGCACGCGGTCGGTGAACGACCGTGCCTTCCGGGGATCCCCACCGGTGTCGCGCTCGTCCTGCTGGTTGCGCAGGTGGGATGACAGCACCAGGGGCGCGGTGCTGTCGAGCACCGTGACCTCGTAGAAGAACGCGGCCAGGTGACGGTGCTCGAACGAGACCATGCGCTGTGAGCGGACCCGGATGCGCTTGCCCGCCGGCGTCAGCCACAGCAGGTCGCGCGTCAGGGTGCCATCGCGCATGTCGAGCACGCGTTCGTAGCGCTGGAGGTCTGCGGTGGCCAGATACAGCGGTTCGTCGTCGACGTACAGGTGGAACGTCCGTGCGTCGGGGACGTTGATGATCGTCTGACCCGTGGTTGCGAACCCGAACGCGTGTTCCGCGTGCTGGATCTGCCATGTCTCGTGGAACCCGTTGATGAAGGTGCCACGCTGGACGACGGGGCGGCCCTCGTCGTGGGTGCCGCGCATGCCCACGTACCCGTTGGACAGCGACAGCAGCGTCTCGACGCGCGCCAGGTAACGGTCGGTGAACGTGCGCTCGATCAGGCGCCACTCGTCGACGGGATACTGATCATCGGGTAGGAACTTGAATGCCCGCCGGCGCATGCGCGCCGGGACCGACAACACTTCCTCGTCGGGCAGGAAGACGCTCATGGGGCGTCCGAACTGTGGTCGACGGTCACTGCACCAGCTCTCCTAGGTCGCTGACCACGACATCCGCCCCGTTGCTGCGTAGCGCGTCGGGATCGCCTTCGCGGTCGACACCGATGACCAGCCCGAACCCCCCGGCGCGGCCGGCCTGCACACCCGAGATGGCATCCTCGACGACGACGGCGCGCTGCGGGGTTGCCCCGAGGTCGGCCGCGGCCGCCAGGAACGTGTCGGGAGCCGGCTTGCCCGGCAGGCCGCGCGCGGCCGCGGCGACGCCGTCGACCCGCGCCTCGAACAGATCGTCGATGCCCGCGGCGGCGAGCACGGTCGCGCAGTTCCTGCTCGACGAGACGACTCCGAGCCTGATCCCCTGATCGCGCAGGTGGTGGACCAGGCGCAGCGATCCCTCGTAGCGCACGACGCCCTCGTCCTCGAGGAGCTGGTTGACGAGATCGTTCTTGCGGTTGCCCAGGCCACAGATGGTCTCGGCGGTCGGCGGGTCGGCGGAACTGCCCTCCGGCAGCTGGATGTCGCGCGACGCCAGGAAGCTGCGCACGCCGTCATACCGCGGTTTTCCGTCGACGTACGTCTTGTAGTCGCCGGCGATGGTGAACGGTTCCATCGGGCGTTCGTCGCGCGCCGCCTGGTCCCGGAGGAAGTCGTCGAACATCGTCTTCCACGCCCGGGCGTGGACGGCGGCCGTGTCGGTCAGCACACCATCGAGATCGAACAGCACCGCATCGAACCGGTCTGCGGACAGCTGTGGTGTCATGTGGTGGCCTCGTCAGTTCGATCGACTCCTGCAGGTACGTCCTAGCACGAACCGCTGCGCGATCGGCGGACCCAGCCGCGTGGCCTTCTGCTTCGCTCTGAGGTCGGACCATCCGCACACACCAGCTTGCCTGCATGACAGCTCAAAGTGCCTGCCGCTGCAAGTTGTTTCTTGGCGATATCTATCGCGTTGGTTCGTGGAACCAGGCACCACGAGGCAGTCGACCCGTGGCGGGCGGACCTTCGCGAACAGTCGCGTCCGTCCCGGTGTCCGGGCGTTGCTCAATCCGCCTGCTCGGGGGGCCGCGGCTCGAACAGACGCGTCAGCGCCGCGACGTTGCGACGCGTCTCGTTGAGCATCTGTTCGCCGGCGGTCGCTCCCCCACCGGTGACCTCGCGGGTCAGGGCCAGTCCCAGGCGGTTGAGGCGTTCGAGCTGCTCGGGCACACCGCTGGCGTCGATCTGTTCGAGCAGGTGCTCCGCGCTGGCGGTCACCGCCTCCATGCGCCGGGCGACGCCGACGAAGATCGCCACGCCCTCCCGCCACTGGGCGATCGCATCCGGTAGACGCGCCAGTTCCTCGGCCATGCGCTGGCCCCAGCGCAGGGCGCCCATCGGATCGAACGGTGGGAGCGGCGGCGTGGGACCGTTCGCCGCATCGCCGTGCGCTGCATCTGTGTCGCCAACATTCGACGGGCTCATGGGCGCCTCACATCCGTGGTCGCGCTCCCCCGACCAGATCGTGACATGTGCCGGAGTCCCACACAACGTGCCGGCTGTC
>Ga0299914_10001326_pt1 | contig 16265 bp, 12 predicted proteins | sample RVTome_10_FD_201361 | JGI IMG/M metagenome (GOLD analysis project Ga0299914, IMG submission 201361) | Soil microbial communities from uranium-contaminated site in the Upper Colorado River Basin, Wyoming, United States - RVT153D57 (version 2) ...
CGCGTCGCGGATGCGCGGGATCTCGGCGAGCACGGGGACGTCGAATTCGTCCTGCAGCGCGCGCGAGTCGCGGACGGACCAGTCGAGGTATTCGCGGCCGAAGACCATGGCGCCGCCCAGACCGAGTCCCAGCGCCAGGGCGATGAGGGCGATGCGGGGCCGGTTGGGGCTCTCGGGCGCGCGTGGCAGATAGGCGGCGCTCAGCACGCTGAAGCGTTCGCCGCCGCGCGTGCGCGCGACCTGCTCTTGCAGCAGCGCGGCCGAATGCCGCTCCGACAGCGTCTTGTAATTGGCGCGCTCGAAGTCGTAGTCGCGCTGGAGCGCCGCCAGCTCCTGCTCGACCATCGGCGCCGACTCCACCCGCCGCTGGTAGGCGGCGATATCCCCCTGAAGCTGTCCCTGCGACCGGCGCAGCGCGCTGATTCTGAGCTGCGCCTGGTTGCGCTCGGCCACGAGCTGCTGGTAGCCGGGTTCGGCCGCCAGCAGTTCCGCGCGCGAGTCCTCGGACTGCTCGGCGAAGAGCGCCGCCTCGGCCCGCGCCGTCGCCAGCTCCTCCTCGAGGTACTGGATCTCCGGATGCGTGTCCCGGTACTTGACCTTCGCCGCCGCGAGTTCGCGCTGGAGCGCGATCACACGCTGGCGCGGCGTGGACGGCGTCGTCGAGGACCCGAGCGGCGCCGACAGGGCGCCCTGCCGCATCTGCTGCATCTGCCGCTCGAGCAGGGTGAGGCGATCCATCTCCGAGCGGAGGCTGTTGCTCGTGCTCTCGAGCTGCTGCCGCATCCCGGCGAGCGTCTGGAGGTTGGCCATCGTCTGCTCGGGCAGCCGGCCCATGTGCTGCTCCTTGGCGGCGCGGAGCCTGTCCTCGAGCGCGGAGATCTTCTCCTGGCTGGCGCGAAGCTGGCTTGCGAGGAACTCGGCGGTCCCCTCCGCCTGCATCTCGCGCGATCGCGAGTGCTCGTCCACGAACGCCTGGGCCAGCCGGTTCGCGATGCGCTGGGCGCGCTCGGGGGTCCGGTCGTCGTACACGATGTAGAACGCGTTCAGCTCGGGCTGGCCGTCGGTCTGCGCGATGGGCTTCGGCGTCTCGACCGAGATCCGTCCGTTCAGCTCCTGCGTGACCACCTCCATCGGCTTGTCGCCGAGCAGCCCTTCGTCGCGGATGACGCGTTCGAGGACGGCCGGGCTGCGCAGCTGCTGCGAGACCGCCCGGACGCGCTCCTCGCGATCGAGCGAGGCGCGCGAGGACACGAGATCGGGCGACACCGCCGGCGCCTGGATGCCGATCGTCGCCCGCGACCGCCAGGTCTCCGGGAGCAGCAGCGCGAGGGCCAGCCCGATCACCGCGACGAGGACAAAGGGAACGATGAACCACGCCTTGCGCCGTTTCAGGATGAGCAGGTATTCGATCGGGTGCAGAGTTCTGTCGGTCATAGCGTGTCAGCCTCGTACTCGTGCGTGGCCATGTTCGGCGCGCCTCGAACGGTCAGGGCACGATGATGACGTCACCCGGCTGGAGGTACAGGGGCCGGCTGTCGCTCTTGATGGCGTCCTTGTAGTTGAAGGTGATCGACTGCACGCCCGTCGGGGTCATGCGCCGGATGACGATCCGCTTGGTGTTCGCGAAATCCTTGAAGCCGCCGGCCGTGGCGAGCGCGTCGATCACCGACATCGGATACTTGAGCGGCTGGACGCCCGGGCTGTTCACCTCTCCCATGACGGAGATCGTCTGCGGCTGCGCCTCGACGACGATGACCGTCACGACGGGGTTGTTGATGTACTCGCGCAGCGCGGCGGTCAGCTTCCCGGTCAGCGCGGCGGGCGTGTCGCCGGCGGCCATGACGTCGCCGATGAGCGGCAGGGTGATCTTGCCGTCCGGCCTGACCTGCAGCTGCTGCGACAGCTGGGGATCCCGGTACACCTCGATGCGCAGCTTGTCGCCGGCCACGAGGCGGTAGTCCTTGGAGGTGTCCGCGCCGGTGACACCGCCGTTGCGGACGGCGCCGGGGGGCGGGTTCGGCGCGCCCTGCTGCGGGTTCCGCGCGAGCGCGGGCGTCGCGCCGAGGACGGTCACCAGATACAGCGTGGGGAACACAGCTCTCTTCATCTCAGCACCTTCATTGCGCGTTGGACGTATTGCCGCGCGGCTCGCGCCGCGGGTGCGCCGGCCGCACCTCCGCGGCGCGGCGCAGCGTGTCGATGTCGCACCCATGGGTGGGGCAGCACGCCGCGCCGACGGCGATGCCGGTCGCCGTGTCGAACGCGTAGTGCTCGAAGCGCGTCAGCAGCCGATCCACCACCCGCATGGAGTTCGGCAGATCGGCGTCGAGGAGCACCACCGACAGCTGCCCGTCCTCGCTCTGCGACAGGAGGTCCGTCTCCCGCACCTCCCGACTCACGAGTCGTGCCACCTCGCGCGCGAGGCGGGGGCGCTCGCCGTTCACCGCGCGCGACGTCGCGTCCACGACGAGCAGCGTGAGGAAGTTCTGCGAGCGCACCGCGCGCTTCAGCTCGTTGCCGAGCACGAACTCGAACGCTTCGGGCGTCAGCACACGGGAGTCCTCGTCCCTGAACGGATCGGCAGCCATCACGAAGCTCTGTCCAGCTCGGCTTCCTTGATCTTGTAGAGGAGCGCCTTGTAGCTGATGCCGAGCAGCTGGGCCGCCTCGCGGCGGTTCCAGCGCGTCTGGTGCAGCGTGCGGAAGATCAGGTCGCGCTCGGCCTCGCGCGCCGCCTGCCGCGCGATCTCCTTCAGCGAGCCGGTGAGCGGCCGGTCTTCAGTGGCCCCCGACCCGTTGGCCCCCGCCGGCGCCGGGGGCGGCGGGGGCGGCGTGGCCGCCGGCGGCCCGGTGGATGGCTGCAGCGCCGGGATCGGGCTCGCCGGCCGTGTGCGGCCGGCGATCGCGTTGGCGAGATCCTTCCGGATCGGCTCGTCGGTGCCGAGGATCACCATCCGCTTCACGAGGTTCTCGAGTTCGCGGACGTTGCCGGGCCAGTCGTACTCGGCGAACAGCCGGAGCGTGTCCGCGGCGAGCGGCGGCGCCGGGCGGTTGTAGTGCTCGGCGTACTGCCCCAGGAACCGCTCGGTGAGCGCCGGAATCTCCTCCCGCCGCTGCCGGAGCGGCGGGAGCGCGATGCAGACGACGTTGAGGCGGAAGAAGAGGTCCTCGCGGAAGTGCCCGTCGGCGACCGCCTGCTCCAGGTTCCGGTTCGTGGCCGCGACCACACGCACGTCCACGCGCACGTCTTCGCGGCTGCCCAGGCGCGCGAACTCGCCGTCCTGCAGCACCTGCAGCAGCTTCGACTGCAGCGGCGGCTGCATCTCGCTGATCTCGTCGAGGAACATCGTCCCGTGGTTGGCGAACTCGAACTTGCCGGGCTTGTGCTGGATCGCGCCCGTGAACGCGCCGCGCTCGAAACCGAAGAGCTCCGATTCGAGCAGCTCCGACGGCAGGGCCGCGCAGTTGACCTTCACGAACGTGCGCTCACCGCGCGGCGAGGCGGCGTGGATCGCCCGCGCCACGAGCTCCTTGCCGGTGCCGCTCTCGCCGCGCACGAGCACCGTGACGTCGGTATCGGCCACTCTGCGGATCAGCTCGGTGACTTCCCGCATGCCCGGGCCGCCGCGGAGCAGTTCGGCGGCGGACGCGCCCGGCCGCGCGCGCTTCTCCTGAGCGGGCATCGCGTCCGGGGGCTGCGGACTGCGCGGCTCGCTCATCGGCGGCCCTCGAGCCCTGACGGCGGGATGCGAGTACAGCGGTACACGCCCTGCGGCTGAGCAATGTGAATGCCAGTAGAGAAACCAATGGGGGGAGTTGAGAAAACCGTGTCAGTCGCGCGCGCGGACCGACACGGCCGGGCGGGTCGGCGCAGCCGGAGTGGAACCGCGGTGCTCAGGATCGGCACGCCGCGGGCAATACGGCCGTGCTCGAGCGGGTGCGCCCGTGCGGCCGGGTTACGCCCGGCTGATGCCGCACTCCTTGATCTTGTTGAGGAGCGTCTTGTAGCTGACGCCGAGGATCTGGGAGGCCTTCCGGCGGTTCCAGTGCACCTGGCGGAGCGTCTGCTCGATCGCCGCGCGCTCGGCTTTCGTCGCCGCGGCTTTCGCGACGCTCGCGAGCGAACCGTCCGCTTCGCCGAAGGCCTGTTCGGCGGCCGCGTCGGTGACCGGCTCCGGCTGCGCCGCCGGCGGCACCGCCGGGGACGCCGGGATCGCGAACCCCTGCGGCGCCCCGGCGCCGGCGGGCAGCGCGCCGACGACGACCGGTACCGTGGCGCCGGCCTGGATGGCCGCCGTCTGCACGGCCGCCGCCTGCACCGCGGCGGCCTGCTGCACGGCCGTCGCGGCGGCGCGCGCCATGTTCTGCTGAATCTCGCGGATCACGAGCTGCTCGTCCTGGAGGATGACCACGCGTTTGATCATGTTCTCGAGCTCGCGGATATTGCCCGGCCACTCGTACTGCTGGAAGAGCTGGCGCAGATCGTCGGAGATCGCCCGGGCCGGCCGGTTGTACTTGCGCGAGTAGCGGGCCACGAAGAAGTCGGTCAGCGTCGGAATCTCGTCCGGCCGTTCGCGAAGCGACGGCACGGTCAGCTCGATCACCTTGAGGCGGTAGTAGAGGTCCTCGCGGAAGTCGCCGGCGAGCATCATCCTCTCGAGGTCGCGGTTCGTGGCCGCCACGATCCGGACGTCCACCTCGATCCGCTTGTTGCTGCCGAGCTTCGTGAACTCGGCGTCCTGCAGGACGTGCAGCAGCTTGGCCTGGAGGGCCGGCTTCATCTCGCCGATCTCGTCGAGCATCAGCGTGCCGCTGTCAGCCTGCTCGAACTTGCCGATGCGCGTGGTCGCCGCCCCGGTGAACGCGCCGCGCTCGTGGCCGAACAGCTCGCTCTCGAGCAGTTCGGCCGGCAGCGCCGCGCAGTTCACCTTGACGAACGGCTTGTTCCGCCGCGTCGATCGCTGGTGGATCGCACGCGCCACCAGCTCCTTGCCGACGCCGCTGTCGCCGCGGATGAGGACGGTCACGTCGCTGTCGGCCACCTGTTCGATCACCGTGGCGATGGCGCGCATCTTCTCGCTGTTGCCCCAGACCGAGCGATCCTCGTCGTCGCTGAGCTGCTGCCGCAGCTCGCTCAGCTCGGCGACGAGCCGATTCTTCTCGATGGCGTTCTTGATCGCGACGTCCAGCGCGATCTCGCCAAGCCCCTCCGGATCGTCCGGTTTCACCACGTAGTCGGCCGCCCCGAGGCGCACGGCCTCGACGATCGTCGAAACCTGGCTGCGCCCCGACAGCATGATCACCTGGGTCTCCGGCCTCGAGCCCTTGAGCGCCCGCAGCGTCGCCAGGCCGTCGAGTCCCGGCATCATCACGTCGAGCAGCACGACGTCGGGGGGCTCGTTCTGCTTCATCGAGGCGAGGATCTCGTCGCCGCGGGTGTAGCAGCGGGCCTCGTACCCGCGGAGCGAGAGGAACGTCCGCAGATAGGCGGCGAACGCGGAATCATCATCAACAATCGCGACGTAGGGCTTCTTCATCGAGTATTCGGGTTCCGGACAGATGGTTGCCGGGCGTGGCGGTGCGGGTGTCGAACGTGCCATGTGGAAAGGAACGCTACACGTTTGCGGCTCGCGCGGGTGCGTTATTCAAGACTCGTACCTCAGCCACGGCCTTGGTGGGTGTCCCGGACTCCAGGCTGGGCAACTCGCTTCTCCTTTGAGACGCCGGGTGGATCGAAAAGGCCCCTTCTGCCGGCTCGCCACTGGCACAACCCTTGAAATTCACCTCGTCAGCGGCGCGCCTGGCGTCCGACGGAACCGGGGGCCGCGAGGTTGAAGGGCGGGACATGCGGAGCTGTATCGGCTTTCTCGTGTATGCAGGCGCGACGCTCTGCGCGGCATCGACCCTGGCGACGGCACCGGAGCAGGCCGACGTCCACCGAGCCACCGCACAGGCCGCGGTCGAGCGTCCGGGAACGGTGTCCATTGGACTCTCGGATGAGGCGGCCATGCTGCTGGCCGGCACGGCGCTGATCGGCGTGGCCGCCGCGGTCCGCCGCGCCCGGTAGTCCCGCCGACGCCGGCGGGACGGAAGTGCACCTGGATGCGCCGTGACCCCTGCGGCGTATGTCTGCAGCCAGACGGCGCATCCACGCACGTCCCCGGAGTGCGGTTCGGAATCCGGAGCCGGGCGTCAGCCGTGCGGAATCGCGATGACGGCCCCGGTCTTCTTCGCGATCCCGTCCGCGTCGTCCGGTGACCAGATTCGCCCGTCGTGCGCGCCGATGATCCGGCGCGCGACGGCAAGGCTGAGTCCCACCCCTCCTCGCCACTCGTCGAAGGTTCCGAGCGACGCCGGGTCCGTCCCGGCGAGCGCGTCAACCGCAGTCGGATCGGCGATGGCGATCCAGGACACGGTGCGTCCTTCCAGCACCCGGGCCCGCTCGCGCACGATGAGCTGCTCGCCACTGACGATTTCCCGCCGGATCGCGCCGATCACCGCCGCCAGCGCCTGTTCGAGCCGCGCCGCGTCGCCATCCACGGGGGCCTCGGACGGCTCCGCATCGAGCCCGACCGCGATGTCACGGTCGGGCAGCGGCGGCAGCCCCGCGACGGTCTTCCGCAGCACCGCCCGCAGGTCCAGCCGGCTCCTGTTGAATGCCGCCGCACCGCCTTCGAGCCGCGAGAGATCGCTGACCTCCGCCAGGAGCGCGGACAGGCGGGAGCAGGACTTCTCGGCTTCCTCGAGCAGCCGCCGCTGCTGGTCGGTGATCGTCCCCGCCCGTTCCTTCAGGAGCATCCGCAAATAGCCGGAGACGACCGTCATCGGCGTGCGAAACTCGTGCACGGTCAGCGACAGGAGCTTCGGCCACCGGGGATCGACCGGGTCGGCGGGCATTCGAGGCATTCTATTACAGGGCCCCGGCGCGCTACGGCGGAGCGGGCCCGCCGTTCCAGCAACTGTCATGCTGGCAATCGTTTGGCGGGGGCGGGAATCGCGGGGGCGGTGGTGGGGTTCCTAGGGTTCATAGGGTCCGTGGGGTCCATGGGTTCATGGGGTAGACCTTCAAGATGCAAGGTTCCGTTCCCGGGTGTGCCGATATTAAGTAATGTTGTCACCCGGACCCGGGCGTTCGGCGGCATCACACGGACAATAGAGGTGAGGGGACCATGCTGATCGGACGACCCCAGGACGTCCCGTCTTCGGAGATCACGGACGAGCGGCTGTACCTCAGGCGGCGCGAGTTCATGCGCCTGGCCGGCAGCGCGGCCGTGGCCGCCGCTGCTGCGCCGCTGGCCGCTGCGTGCGGAGGGGGAGTCGGCGCCGCCGGTGGGGACGGCGGTCCGTCGGGACAGACGCCGCTTTCGGGCATCCGGGAGAAAGTAGTCAGGACCGACGAACCGCTGAACAGTTTCGAGGCGATCACCAGCTACAACAACTTCTACGAGTTCGGCCTTGGCAAGGACGACCCGCAGCGGTATGCGGGGCGGATGAAGACCAGCCCGTGGAAGGTGAAGATCGACGGGCACTGCGACAAACCGGCGGAGTACCTGCTCGAGGACCTCATCCGGCCGTTCGAGCTGGAGGAGCGGATTTACCGCCTGCGGTGCGTCGAGGCCTGGTCGATGGTGATTCCCTGGGTCGGCATCCCGCTCGGCAGCGTGCTGAAGCGCGCGGAGCCGACGTCGCGGGCCACGTTCGTCGAGTTCACCACGCTGCTCCGGCCCTCCGAGATGCCGGGCGTCGGGCAGCCCGTGTTGAACTGGCCCTACACCGAGGGCCTGCGGATGGACGAGGCGATGCACCCGCTCACGATTCTGGCCGTGGGCCTCTACGGCAAGACGCTGATGAACCAGAACGGGGCGCCGCTGCGGCTGGTGGTGCCGTGGAAGTACGGCTTCAAGAGCATCAAGTCGATCGTGCGGATCCGCCTCGTGGAACGCATGCCGCGGACCGCGTGGAACGACGCGAATCCGGGCGAGTACGGCTTCTACTCCAACGTGAACCCCGAGGTGGACCACCCGCGCTGGACGCAGGCGCGCGAGCGCCGCATCGGCGAGTTCGGCCGCCGGCCGACGCTGATGTTCAACGGCTACGGCGATCAGGTCGCGTCGCTGTACGCGGGCATGGATCTGCGGAAGTACTACTAGCTAGATGATTGTTCAGGAGCCAGGAGCCAGGAGCCAGGAGCTAGAAGCTACGAGCTAGGAGCTAGAAGCTAGAAGAGTCGCTGGTCGATGGGCGCTAGTCGCGCCCGACTTCCGACTTGTGACCTGCGACTCTCCTAGCTCCTAGCTCCTGGCTCCTGGCTCCTGGCTCCTGGCTCCTGAGTCCCCCTCATGCCCCCCTTGAAACCGGTCGTCTTCCTGGCCGCGCTCGCACCGTTCCTCTGGCTCGCGTTCCGGGCGCTGACGGGTCGCCTCTCCGTGAACCCGATCGAGGACGTCACGCTGACGACCGGCATCTGGGCGCTCCGGCTGCTGCTCGTTACGCTGGCCATCACCCCGATCCGGCGGCTCACCGGGTGGCACCGCATCATCCAGTACCGGCGCATGCTGGGGCTGTTCGCGTTCTTCTACGCGACAGTGCACCTCCTCATCTACGTCGTGCTCGATCAGGGGCTCGCCTTCCAGTACATCCTCGCCGACATCGCCAAGCGGCCGTACATCACGGCGGGGATGACCGCGTTCGTGCTGATGGTGCCGCTCGCGCTCACGTCCACGAGGGGATGGATCCGCCGCCTCGGCCGGCGGTGGCAGACGCTGCACCGGCTGGTCTACGTCAGCGCGATCGCCGCGTGCCTGCACTTCATCTGGAAGGTGAAGGTGGTGGTCGGCGAGCCGGTCTACTACGCGGTGATACTCGCGGCGCTCCTGCTGTTCCGGATCGCCTGGCGCTTCCGGCCGATCCGCCGCGCGGTCGGCCAGTCGTCGGCGGCCAATCCCTGACCCCGGGGGGATCCGGGGCGCCCGATGCCGGCCCTCGCGTGGCGGAACGACCGCGGCGCCGATCCGCGATTCCGGGCACCACCTGTCGGCCCCCCGGAACCCGGGCCCCCAACCGGCCACGGTAGAGCCAGTTCACCCCCCGATTCGGCCCATTTGGCTGAAAACGGCTGCGGGGCCGGAACGGAATCGTTATTCTCGGCCGTATGCACAAGCCGATGAAGTACGTCGAGAAGGGTCTGACCTACGTCGCCCGGGGGGCCTGGGGCGTCTTCGACACGCTGAACAGCCTCAAGCCAGGCAGCACCTTCACGCCGAAGTGGTCCGATCTGCCGCTCCAGAAGTCCTGGCAGAAGGTCAAGCCGCCGCTCGGCTGGCCGCGCGAGACCGATTCGCTGTGCCCGGTCTGCGTACGCGAGGCGCGCCAGGAGATCCTGGACGGCAAGCGCGACTACAGGATTCTGCTGAGCGAGAAGATCGGCGAGATCAAGGCGCAGATCATCGAGCGGGACGGCAAGATCCTGATGGTCAAGGACTGCCCGCACCACGGCCACTTCGAGGACGTGATGGCCATCGATCCGGCCTTCTTCAGGCACCTCGAGGAGGCGTTCCCGGGGAGCGACATCCGCTCGCACAACGACGAGAAGCTCCACAATCACGGCAGCAGCACCATCAAGTACGGGCGCGGCGCGGTCCTCACGATCGACCTGACGAACCGCTGCAACATGATGTGCGACCCCTGCTTCATGGACGCCAACCAGGTCGGCTTCGTGCACGAACTGTCCTGGGAGGACATCAGGACGCTGCTCGACAACGCGATCTCGATCAAGCCGCGCCGGCAGATGTCGGTCCAGTTCTCCGGCGGCGAGCCGACGATGTCGCCGTACTTCCTGGACGCGGTGCGCTACGCCAAGAAGGTCGGGTACAACTCGGTGCAGGCGGCGACCAACGGGATCGAGTTCGCCAAGAGCCCCGAGTTCGCGAGAGCGGCCGCAGAGGCCGGCCTCCGCTACGCATACCTGCAGTTCGACGGCATCGGCAACGCCGCCAACTCGCACCGGCTCGTCGGCAACCTCTTCGACGTCAAGCTGCGCGCGATCGAGAACCTGTGGAGCGCCGGCGTGGACATCGTGCCGGTCGTGACGATCGTCAACGGCGTCAACAACGAGCAGGTCGGCCGCATCATCCAGTTCGCGCTGGACAACCCGCGGAAGATCAATTTCCTCTCGTTCCAGCCCGTCTCGTTCACGGGCCGCGACGAGGAGGTCACGCCGGAGCGCCGCGCCGCGCAGCGCTACACGCTGTCGCACCTGGCGCACGACGTGAAGAACCAGATGGGCATCGGCGAGCCGGTGCGCGACTGGTTCCCGATCTCGTTCATGGGCACCTTCACCGACTGGGCCGACCTCGTCCACGGCCCCAGCGCGGAGTGGGGCAACCTGACCTGCGGCTGCCATCCGAACTGCGGCGTCGGCATGGCCGTGATGATCGACAAGGAAACGAAGGAGGCCGTGCCGGTCACGGCGTTCCTCGAGGCCGGGTCGCTCGCCACCGACCTGAAGAAGGTCAACGACGCGGCGCGCGGACGGTTCCTCTCGGTCGTCGGCATGGCGCTGGCGCTCATGAAGAACTACGACCCGTTCAGGGCGCCGACGCATTTCAAGCTGCTGGACCTGATGCGGAAGTTCGACAAGACGTTCGGGGCCACCGGCCGCGACTACGGGAAGGTCACGCTCGACCGCACGTCGGCCGACATCGAGAAGCGCCGCAGCGATCGGTGGAACTTCCTGTTCATCGCGGGCATGTGGTTCCAGGACCTCTTCAACTACGACTTCCGCCGCACGGAGCGGTGCATCATCCCCTACGCCACGCAGGAAGGGGAGATCTCGTTCTGCGCCTACAACACGGGCATCGGCTGGCGGAACATCATCGAGAAGATGCACATGACGGCCACGCTCACCAAGTGGTACGAGGAGCACGGCCGCCACGAGATCTTCGCGGGCAACAAGCACGTCCCGCTCGCCTCGGCCGAGCACAACCTGGTGCTCGACCCCGAGGCGGTCGCCGCGGGCAAGCAGACCGACCTCGACGAGCTGGGCATCGCGAAGAACGCCCGCGAGGAGAAGCTGCGGGCGCGCGACGCGCTCAAGCGCGGAGCGGTTAATGATGACGCGCTCAAGCGCGGAGCGGTTAACGATGACGCGCTCAAGCGCGGAGCGGTTAACGATGACGCGCTCAAGCGCGGAGCGGTTAACGATGACGCGCTCAAGCGCGGAGCGGTTAACGATGACGCGCTCAAGCGCGGAGCGGTCAACGATGATGCGCTCAAGCGCGGAGCGGTCAACGATGACGCGAAGAAGCCGATGACCGAGGCCGAGAACGAGCGCATGGCCGCCCTCTACCGGCAGCACGTGCTGAAGGAGGCGCCGCCCGAGCCGGTCATCCAGATCAAGGGCCTCGGCGGCTCGAAGAAGAAGGCAGAGGTGCAGGAGGTCCTGCACAAGCCGCAGGTGTAGCGCTCGCTCCGCGGAAACGATCAAAGGCCGCACGGTTCACACCGTGCGGCCCTTGCTGTCTCTGGCTTCGCTCGCCGAAGCCGTGGCCCGTGGCCTGTCCCTAGGGCGGCACCGATCCCGACCAGCCCCGTGCGGACCACGCACCACCGACCGCGGACCACGGGACCGCTATCCCCCCCTGGTGTGCATCTCCAGGTGCGCGTCGCGCTTCAGCGCGCTGACCGGGATGAGCGTGCCGCGGCGCGGTGATCCGAGGCGTTCTTCCGCCCCGCGATCCGCGCGCGAGCCCCACACCGTCCGGATCAGTTCCCGCAGCTCGGCTCCGGTGGCCCCGGCCCGGAGCGGCCGACGCAAGTCGGTCCCGGCGCGCGCGTAGAGACACATCAGCCACACGCCGTCCGCCGTCAGCCTGGCGCGGTCGCACGAGGCGCAGAAGGGTTCCGTGGTGGACGAGATGATCCCGAACACCGTGCCGTCGGGGAGCGCGAAGCGGTCGGCGGGCGCGGTGGAGGTCTCGACGACTGGCGAAATCGGCCCGTAGTGCGCTTCGAGCAGTCCGAGCATCTCCCGCCGCGAGACGACGGCGTCCTCCGACCAGCGGGTGGCGCCGCCGACGTCCATGTACTCGATGAACCGGACTTCCGCGCGCACGCCGCGTCCGAACTCCAGGATCGGGACCAGCTCGTCCTCGTTCACGCCGCGCATCACGACGGTGTCGATCTTGAGCGATCCGAATATCGCGGCGGCCGCCTGGATGCCGTCGAGGACCTCGCGGTGCGCGTCGAAGCGGGTGAGGGCGCGGAACCGGCCGGGCTGAAGCGTGTCGAGGCTCACCGTGACCCGGTGCAGGCCGGCGCGGCGGAGCGCGCGCGCCTGCGCCGCGAGCTGCACGCCGTTGGTCGTAAGGGCGAGATCCCGGATCGCCGGCCGGCCGGCGAGCTGCTCGACGAGCACGGCCAGATCTCTCCTCAGCAGCGGTTCGCCACCGGTGATTCGGACGCGATCCACGCCGAGGTTCGTGAAGGCGTCCACGATCGCGGCCGTCTCCTCGAAGGTCAGCAGGCTCTCGCGGGGCAGCCAGGCATAGTCGGGCTCGGGCATGCAGTACTGGCAGCGGAGGTTGCACCGGTCGGTGACCGAGACCCGAAGGCTGCGGAGCGGGCGGCCGAAGCGATCCTGGACCATCGTCGGGTCCATTATCCTTCACTCGCGCCGCCGCACCCACCGGCCGCGAGGCGGGGAGGGGAAATGGGCGCCTCACTCGGCCCGCAGCGCCGAGACGGGGTCGATCGAGGCCGCGCGGCGGGCGGGCGGCAGCATCGCCGCCGCAGCCGCGATGAACAACGCGACGCACCCGGCCGCGTACGCCGCCGGCTCGAGCGGAGACACGCCGAACACGAGGCTGTTGAGCAGCCGGCTGGCCAGCGCCGCCAGCGCCAGGCCGAACACGCCACCAATCGCCACGAGCCGGAATCCCGATCGCAGCACCATTGCCGTCACGTCCGCGGGTGTGGCGCCGAGGGCGATCCGGATCCCGAGCTCGGGTATCCGCGCCGACACGAGGTAGCTCATGATGCCGTAGAGGCCGATGCTGGCGAGGCCCAGGGCAACGGCCCCGAGCGAGACGAAGAGCACCGTGGCCGTCTGCCACGGGCGCAGCATGCGCGCGACGCGATCGGCCACGACCTCGATCCGGCCAGGCTGCCCCGGCCGAAGGAGCGCGCGCGCCGTGTCCGCCGCCGGCCGGACGGCGGCGGGCTCCGCCCTGACGATTGCGCTCGACCCGGGTCGTGACGTCTGCGGCAACGGCAGATAGAAGCGCATGGGGGCCTCGCCGCCGGGACCGTCGCGGACGTTCTCGACGATTCCGACGACGCGCGCGCAGACGTCCGCCTGGATGCAGCTCGAGAACGGGCTCGCCGATCCCCAGAAGCGCCGGGCCATCGACGCATTCACCACGGCCACGGGCTCGGAGCCCGGCACGTCGGTCGGAGCGAACCCGCGGCCCTCGAGTACGCGCATGCCCATGACCGCGAAGTAGTTGTCGCTGACCCCCGCGTAGTGGGGCGTGTCGTCGCCCGCCTCGGGTGCGAACGGCGCTCCGTGGACGGTGATGTCCATCATGGAGGTCGACCCGAACGGTGCGATGGACGCGAGCGCGACGCCGCGGACGCCGGACACATCGCCGAGCCTCTCGGCCAGCTCGGCCGCGTTCCTGCTGCGGGGATCGCGCAGATCGCCCGACAGCGACACGGTCAGGAGCCCCTGCGGATCGAATCCGATGCGCACGCCCTGGAGCCGGACGAGGCTGAGGACGAGCAGGGCGGCGGCAACGACAAGGGCGAGCGAGAGTGCCGTCTGCACGACGACGAGCGCGGCGCGCGTGCGCCGGGGCGCCGGAGCCTGCGCACGCGCCTCTCGCAGCGCCGCGATGACGTCGCGCCGCGTGGCCTGCAGCGCGGGTGCGAGCCCGGCCCCGATGCCGGCGGCGACGGCCGCGAGCGCGATGAAGATGAACGTCCGGAGATCGACCGCGGAGGCCACCCACCGGGCGTCGGGAAACACGAGCCGCCGCAGCGCGTCGTACGTCCAGCCCCCGAACAGCGCGGCGGCGCCGCCGCCGGCCGCCGCGAGCAGCAGGCTTTCGGCGAGGAGCAGCCGGACAATCCGGCCGCGGCCGGCGCCGACGGCGAGCCGCACGCCGATCTCGCTCCGCCGTCCGACCCCGCGCGCCAGCAGCAGGTTCGCCGCATTCGCAATCGCGAGGAGCATCACCACTAGGGCGGCGCCGCTCAGCCGCCGGAGGAGGACGTGGGCGTCCCCCTGGCGGGCGGCATCGCCGGCCGGCACGATCGGGCGGAGCACGGCCGTGCGGCGTGGCCGGCTCATCGCTTCGTCGATCGCCGACAGCGCGCCTGTGACCCTCCCGGCGGCCACGCGCCCGGTGCGGGCGCTCGGCAGGCGCCCCACTACGCGCATCGCCCGCAGCATGTCGCTGTGGTACCACGGGATGCGTACGCCGTTGATCGATCCCGCCCCGAACTCGCCATCGCCGAGCGGAATCCAGAGATCCGTCGGATCGAGCTCGAGCCCGCTGAAGCCCGGCGGCGCCACACCGACCACTCGGTACGTGCGCGCGCCGAGCACGATGGTCTGGTCACCCGTGAAGGGCGCTCGCCCGAACGCGCGTTCCCAGTAGGCGTGCGAGGCGACCGCGACGCGCGGGTCCGTGCCGGGCCGCGCTTCGTCGGCGAGGAAGCTCCGGCCGTGCACCGGCTCGACCCCGAGCAGCCTGAAGTAGCGCGCATCCACCGCCGAGACGGCAACCTCGCGCCCGCGGTCGGCCTGGCGTCGCGGTGCGGCGTACATCGCCCCCGCTTCGAAGGCCCCGCCAGCCAGGATCCGCTCCGCGTCTCCGTACGAGAACGACGTCGCCCTCTGCGGACCGCCGCCGAAGTCCGCCGTCGTCTCGACCCTGACGACCCGGTGGGGATCCCGTACGCCGGCGGGCGCGCGGAGCAGGACCTGATCCGCGACCCTGAAGACGGCGGCATTGATGCCGAGGCCGAGCGCCAGCGTGGCGATCATGCCCACGCTGAAGCCAGGCGAGCGCAGCAACGACCGCCCGACGTAGCGGACGTCCTGCACTGACTGCTCGAGCGCCACGACGATCCGCACGCGGAGGCGATGCCGCCGCGCCTGGGCAAGCAGCGCCGCGCGCCCCGCGGCGACGTCGCCGAACCGGCGCAGCGCTTCGGCTCGTGCCGCGTCCGGGGAGAGTCCCTGCGCCGTCAGGTGCGCGATGCGCGCCTCCAGGTGACCCTGGATCTCCTCGTCGATCTCGCGCAGCGCCTCGTCGTGGCGGCGTATCCGGAACCCGAACCCGCGCTTCATCAGTCAGCCTCGTGACGAATCTGGCGCGAGCAGGGTCGTGACCATCCGCGCAAACGACAGCAGGCGTTCGCCCTTCGTGGCGAGGTGCCGGCGGCCCTCCTCGGTGATCTCGTAATAGCGCGCGCGCCGGTTGTTCTCGGACACTCCCCAGGTGCCGGAGATCAGCCCGCGCGCCTCGAGCCGATGCAGGCACTGATAGAGCGCGCTGTCGTCCAGGCGGAGCGTACTGCCGGACCGTTCGTCGAGCCAGAGGCTCACGTCGAACCCGTGGAGCGGACGCGCCGAGACGGCCTGGAGCACCAGGACGTCGAGGGTGCCGCGGAGGATCGTCAGTTTTTCGGGGTGTCGGCTCATCAACCATCACCGGAATCGATACCGGCGCAGCTCGCATCGCTCGCCTTCGCCAGTCCACCGGACCAGGATGGACCCGCGCCCGAACCCCACGATACGGCTCCCGTCGGGGAGGGCGATGCGGCCGATGCGCGCGCCGGCGTCATCGAACACGTCGTAGATCGCGGCCGACGCGCCGTACGGCCGGCTGCGCAGCACCCAGACGCGCGCGTCCGGCGAGACCAGGAGGTCGTCGGGCGCGAATGGCGGTTTCGTGTCGGCGAAGAGCGGCTCGAGCCGCGAGGGCGCGCCGCTGCTCCGATCGGCCATGCCGACCGAAGGACCCTGCCCGGCCGCGGAGGCGATGAACGCCTGCTTGTCCGCTTCGGTCATCGGAAGGCGATCGACAGGGACCGGCTTTCCGCGCACGACCTTCCCGTCCGGTGCGTGCCACTCGACGCGATAGGGATCCGCCCGAACGACGGCGACGCGGCCGTCGGGCGCTACACCCCAGCCGTCGGCCGGCGAGCCGATGATCGTCCGGCCGATGATGACGCTGTCACCGGCGGGCATGGCGCGGA
>Ga0299914_10001327_pt1 | contig 16263 bp, 12 predicted proteins | sample RVTome_10_FD_201361 | JGI IMG/M metagenome (GOLD analysis project Ga0299914, IMG submission 201361) | Soil microbial communities from uranium-contaminated site in the Upper Colorado River Basin, Wyoming, United States - RVT153D57 (version 2) ...
CGACGAAGTCGACGCCGCCCTCGTGATCTTCACGCCACCGCTCGTCACACGCGCCGACGACGTCGCCCGGGCGATCCTCGCCGCGTCCGCCGGCAGCGCCAAGCCCGTCGTCGCCTGCTTCCTCGGTCGGCACGGGGTTGCCGACGAGCTGCGCGCCACCGAGCCCGGCGCCCGCACCGTGCCGTCGTTCGCGTTCCCGGAGTCGGCGGTACGCGCCCTGGGACGCGCCGCCGACCACGCCGACTGGCGGCGCCGTCCCGAGGGCGCCGTGCCCACGCTCGCAGACGTCGACCGCGACCGCGGCCACGCGCTCGTCGACGCGTACCTCGCCGATCACGGTGACGGAGGGTGGCTGCCGCCCGACGCCGCCGTCGCGTTGTGCGGGTCCTTCGGCATCCCGGTCCTGCCGTTGCAGCGCGCAATGACAGCCGACGAGGCGACGGCCGCCGCCGGGGCGGTCGGGTTCCCGGTCGCGCTCAAGGCCGGCAGTGGTGACATCGTCCACAAGACCGACGTCGGCGCCGTCCGCCTCGGACTCGCCTCCGCCGACGACGTGCGCCGTGCATACTCCGCCATGCACGAGCAGCTCGGCGAGACCATGGGCGGCGTCGTCGTCCAGACCATGACCGAGCCCGGCGTCGAGACGATCGTCGGCGTCGTCCACGATGCATCGTTCGGCCCGCTGGTGCTGTTCGGCATGGGCGGTACCGCCGCCGAGCTCGTGCGCGATACAGCCATGCGGATCGTGCCGGTCACCGACACCGACGCCCACGATTTGGTTCGTTCGCTCCGCACGTCTCCCCTGCTGTTCGGCTACCGGGGCGCGCCACCGGCGGATACGGCGATGCTGGAGGAGCTCATCATTCGCATCGGTCTCCTGGCGGACTCGCTGCCGGAGATCGCCGAGCTCGATTGCAACCCGGTGATCGTCTCGGCCGCGGGTGCCGTCGCCGTCGACGTCAAGATCCGACTGGAAGCGCTGGCGCCGGCGGCGCCCGACGTGCGCGCCCTCCGGCCGCCGGGTTAGCGGGGGGTGAGTGTGTGGGCGGCGACGGCGTCGGTCAGGCGCTGCGCCACGCTCGTGACGAACTCGCGGAGTGCGTGGTCGGCGACAACATGACCGACGACGACGTCCCCGACCGCACCGACAGCACCCAGCGGCGGCTCGTAGTCGCCTCGGAGCCGTAGGCCGGTGGCCGAAGCGCCGAGAGGCGCGAGCTCGAGCACGGCTTCGACCGTCGGGAACCAGTGGGCGTGCGTCTCGGCGTGCCACCGCAGCGGCACCCGCGTGCAGTGTTCCTCGCGGACGCGCTCCCCCACGTCGCACTGGACCTTGCGGCTCAATTCGGTGCCACCGATGGCAAGGCGAACCTCGTGCATGGCCGGGCTGATGACGGCGTCGGCGTCCAAGCCAAGGACGGCGGTCACGCGCCAGTAGGGCTCGTCGACCTGCTCGCGCACATCGATCTTCCGCCGCATCGCGATCCCCTCTCCTCCCGAACCACTCCCAGGCTGAGGTCAGCGTGCACCGGTGGTACGGCCACCAACAGGTCCGAAGGTCCCGGGCCGCAGTGACCTCCGCCTCTCCAAGCGCCCCCGGCACCCGGGCACGATTCGCTCCTCGTGCCGCAAAAAGGAGTGCTCGTGGAAGACAGGGACCCCAAGGGATTCGGACTGGCTTCGGTGACGTTCACGTTCCTCGCCACCGTCCTGGCGTTCTCGGCCGTGATCGTGGCCGGGCAGGCGTGGGCCCGCAGCAACGACGCCAAGGACGCCGCCGCCGCCGGCGCCGGCACGGCCATCACCCTGAGCGAGTTCGCCATCGAGCCCGCGGTCGTCGAGGTTGCTCCCGACGGTTCCCTCACCGTCACCAACTCCGGGCAAGCCGAGCACAACGTGCGCGTCGAGGGTACGGACCTCAAGAGCGAGATGATCGCCCCGGGCGGGACCGGGACCCTGTCGCTGGCGGGCCTGGAGCCGGGCGCGTACACGCTCTTCTGCGAGGTCTCCGGGCACGAGGACGCCGGCATGACCGCCGAGCTGCACGTCGGCGGCGGCGATCACAGCCCGGCCGCCGGCGGTGGCGGCGCCTCGGCGGCGGAGGCCAACGACGCCATCGACGAGCGCATGGCCGAGCCCACCCTGGCCTTTCCGGCCGAGACCGAGGGCGCGGGCGCCGAGCCGCTCGCCCCGACCGTGCTCCCCGACGGCACGCTCCAGTTCGACATCACCACCGCCGTGACCGACTGGGAGGTCGAGCCGGGCAAGGTCGTCCAGGCGACGACCTACAACGGCATCGTCCCCGGTCCGACGATCAAGGTGGCCGTGGGTGATCGGGTCCGCGTCGTGCTCCACAACGAGCTCGAGGAGTCGACGTCGATCCACATCCACGGGGTCACTCCAATTCCCAACGACATGGACGGCGTGCCCGAGATCAACCAGCCGCCGGTGAAGCCGGGCGAGACGTTCACTTACGAGTTCACGCCCCGCGAGGCGGCGGTCGGCATCTACCACTCGCACCACCATGCCGAAGAGCAGGTGCCGGACGGGTTGTTCGCGCCGTTCATCGTGGGCGACATGCCGGCGCCGCCGGGCGTGACGGTGAGTCAGGAGATCCCGATGGTGCTCAACGACGCCGGCGTGATCGGCCTCTCGCTGAACGGGAAGTCGTTCCCGGCGACTGCGCCGGTGGTCGCCGCCCAGGGCGAGTGGGTCGAGATCAACTACTTCAACGAGGGGCTGCAGATCCACCCGATGCACCTGCACGGCATGCCGCAGCTGGTGATCGCCAAGGACGGCTACCCGCTGCCTCAGCCGTACAAGGTCGACACGGTCTCGGTAGCGCCGGGCGAGCGCTACACCGTGCTGGTCAACGCGACCGAGGTGGGCACCTGGGCGTTCCACTGCCACATCCTCAACCACGCCGAGCGGGCCGACGGGATGTTCGGGATGGTCACGGCCTTCGTGGTGGAAGCGCCGTCCCCCTAAGGACGGGCCCCCTCGGAAGGGCTGGGACTTCCGACCCGGCCTCGCTGGGACCGAGTTCCCTGTCGGGGCCGGGAGCGGGCGAGGAAGATCCGATCTGACAACCCCTGCGGAGGTCGAGATGCGCGTACTGGTGAACGAATCCCTGCCCGGCACCGCCGATCATGCCGTCGGCCTGCTGGCGTCGGCGGGGCACCAGGTGCTCCGGTGCCACGAGCGCGGCGAGCGGCCGTTCCCCTGCCTCGGGGTGCTGGACGCCGACGAGTGCCCGATTCGTGCCGGCGTCGACGTCGCCCTCACCGTCCGGGGCGGGCAGCGTCCCGAGCCGTCGCCGTTCGAGGACGGCATGGCGTGTGCGATTCGAGCGCGGATCCCCGTGGTCGTCGCCGGTCACACGCTCAACAACCCGTTCGAGGCCGTCGGCGCCGAGGCCGACGAGGGCGAGCACGTGGTGGGCGCGTGTGAGCGCGTCGCCACCGCCCCGTCGCCCGGGCACACCGCGGTGGCCCGTGCAGCGCTCGAGCACGGCACGCCAGCCGGGCACGACGTGACCGCGGTGGTGTACCGGCGGCCGGACGGCCTGCGGGTCGAGCTCGAGGGCGCGTCGGGTGTGCCCCATGACGTCCTCGTCACGGCGGTCCCGAAGGTGCTGACCGAGCTCCGCCTCTACGACACCGGGACCGATCGCATCGACGTCTCCATCGTCGAGCAGGACGCATAAGGGAGGAAGTGCGATGCGCCTCGTCGACGACCGTACGGGCCTCGAGGCCGTGGATCCCGCCGCCTGTCTCGACCTGCTGCGCGCCCAGGGGGTCGGACGGGTCGCGGTCGTGCTGGGCAACCGGCCGTTCATCTTCCCCGTCAACTACGTCGTCGACGGCGACACGATCGTGTTCCGCACCTCCGACGGCACCAAGCTCGAAGGACTGCGCAGCGGCTTCCAGGCCGCCTTCGAGATCGACGGCGTCGACCCGCTGTACCACGGCGGGTGGAGCGTGCTCGTCAGCGGCCGCGGCCGTGAAGTCGTCGACGGGCACGAGATCGAGGCGCTGCGGAAGCTCGCGCTCCTCACCTGGGCACCCGGCGACAAGGGCCACTGGATCCGGATCCGGCCCGACACCATCACCGGGCGCCGGATCGCCACCGCCCGCACGTAGCCCGCACGGCGCCGGCTCATTGCGCGAACCTGGGCAAGGCCCACAGATACCCCTCATGGTTCCCCTCTCAGGGCCGATGGACACGTATGGCCAGGTTGCGCGACGTACAGGTGCAGGCGCTACCACCCGAGCAGCTCATGTCGGTGTTGGGCGACGACCGTGCCGCCCGGTTCGATGCGGTTGCCGCCGCGGCGCGGCAGGTCCTCGACGGGCGCAAGGTCTTGAACGTGAACTCGACCGCGGCGGGCGGCGGCGTCGCCGAGATGCTCCAGACCCTCCTCGCCTATGCCCGCGGTGTCGGCATCGATACCCGCTGGGTCGTCATCGAGGGCGACACCGACTTCTTCGCGGTCACCAAGCGCGTGCACAACCGGCTCTACGGCTCACCGGGCGACGGCGGTGGGCTCGGCGAGAAGGAGCGCGCCGCGTACGAGGCGGCGCTCGCTCGGAACGCCGACGAGCTCGCCGGGCTCGTGCGACCGGGCGACGTCGTGCTCCTCCACGATCCGCAGACGGCGGGTCTGGTTCGCACGGTGCGAGACGCCGGCGCCAGCGTGGTCTGGCGGTGCCACGTCGGTATCGACCAGCACAACTCGTTCTCCGAGGAGGGTTGGGCGTTCCTCCGTCCGTACGTCGAGGACGCCGACGGGTTCGTCTTCACCCGTCGCGGCTTCGCTCCGGAATGGATGGACCCCGCCCGGGTCTACGAGATCGCGCCGTCGATCGACCCGTTCTCGACCAAGAACGTCGCCTTGAGCGCCGACGCCGTTCACGGCGTGCTGGCCAACGCGGGAATCGTGGCCGACGGCGACACACCACCGGCCGCGTTCACCCGTCGCGACGGTTCTCCCGGTCGCATCGACCGCTACGCCGACATCATCCAGACCGGCCCGCCCCCGCCCGCCGATGCGCCACTCGTCGTGCAGGTGTCGCGCTGGGATTCGATGAAGGACATGGGTGGCGTCATGGCCGGGTTCGCCGAGTTCGTCGACGGCACCACCGACGCCCACCTGGTCCTGGCCGGCCCGAGCGTCAGCGGCGTCGCCGACGACCCCGAGGGCGGTCAGGTCCTCGACGACTGCATCGAGCAGTGGCGCCGCCTCCCGCACGAAGTCCGCGCCCACGTCCATCTCGCCTGCCTGCCCATGCACGATCCCGACGAGAACGCGACGATCGTGAACGCGCTCCAGCGCCACGCCGCCGTCGTCGTTCAGAAGAGCCTGGCCGAGGGCTTCGGACTCACCGTGGTCGAGGCGATGTGGAAGGCCCGCCCGGTCGTCGCCAGCGCGGTGGGCGGGATCACCGACCAGATCGTGGATGGTGAGCACGGCCTGCTGCTCGACGACCCGACCGATCTCGCCGCTTTCGGCGCCGCCGTCCGCCGCGTGCTCGACGACCCGGCGCTGGCCGCCGCCCTGTCCCAACATGCCTACGAGCGGGCCCGCGACGAGTTCCTCGGCGACCGCCACCTCGCGCAGTGGGCGGCGCTGATCGAGAGCCTCCCCACCACCAGCTGACCGCGAGCGCCTGACGCCCACCCGAGTCACAGGTCCCCCAACCTGATGACCTTCGGCACTCGTCTCGGCGCGGCCCTTGCCCGAAGGTGGTGGGCGGAGGTACTGCCGTGGAAGTCACTTTCCTGTTGGTGGCTGGCGGGTGGATCGCCATCGGGCTCGCCCTCCACCTGGCCCGCGGCAGCAACGTCCCGGTCCTGATGTTCGGCGCCGGCGGCGCCGGCAGTACGACGGAGGAGCAGCAACTATGAGCACCGCGCTCACCACCAGCCCGTCCATCGTGGACGCCATCGGCGTCCACAAGACCTATGGCGCCGGCGACGTGTCGGTGCAGGCGCTCAATGGCGTCGACCTGGCGATCCGACGCGGCGAGATGGTCGCGGTCATGGGCCCGAGCGGTTGCGGCAAGACCACGCTGCTGAACTGCCTGTCCGGCCTCGACGAGATCGACGGCGGCGAAATCATCGTGGACGGCAACCCGCTCTCGGGGATGTCCGACCACGATCGCACCGCTTACCGCGCCCAGCGGATGGGTTTCGTCTTCCAGTTCTACAACCTGATGCCGGTACTGAGCGCGGTCGAGAACGTCGAGCTTCCGCTGTTGATCGAGCGCGTGCCGGCGAGTGAAGCGCGCCAACGGGCCGTCGAGGCGCTCGACCTCGTCGGGCTGGCCGACCGAGCCGAACACCTCCCGGACATGATGTCGGGGGGTGAGCGCCAGCGGGCGACGATCGCGCGCTCGCTCGTCAATGACCCCGCCATCGTGTGGGCCGACGAGCCGACCGGTGACCTCGACAGTGAGAACGCGGCCGAGATCACCGCGCTGATGCGCCGGCTGAACACGGAGCGCGGCCTCACGTTCGTCATCGTCACCCACGACCACGGCGTCGGCCGCAGCACCGATCGCATCGTGCGGATGGTCGACGGGTCCGTGACCGGCGAGGAGCTCCTCACGGGAGCGATGGTCAGCCGCAGCGACGCCGCCTGACTCCGCCTGACTGGAACGAGGGAGAAGGGCCATGAAGACACTGTTCGGCATCCCCACCGATGCTCTCGCCCTCGGTCTCCTGATCGCGCTGGCGATCGTCGGAGCGCTCGTGGTGACGCTGGCCCTACGGAACCGGGTCTTCATGAAGCTCGGCGTCCGCAACGTCCGTCGAGGCCGTGGACGCACGGTCCTCATCGTCGTCGGCCTGATGCTCGGCACCGCCATCATCGCCTCGGCCCTCGGCACCGGTGACTCGATGAGCAAGACCGTGCGCTCGACCGTCCTCGAATCGCTGGGCGAGACCGATGTCGTGATCTCGGTGACGGGCACCGAAACCGCCGGCTTCGGCGAGGGCTTCCTCGATCAGGCGTCGGACGTCGACTACTTCAACCAGGGTCTGGTCGGGGTCATCACCGACCAGATCCCCGAGTCGGCGCCGATCGGCGAGGTGGCGCCGGCCATCATCGAGCCGGTGGCCGTGCAGGACCGCACCAGTCGCCAGAACGAGCCGCGCGTCACCCTGTTCGCCCCCGACCCGCTGGCGTGGGACGGATTCGACCCGATCAGGGCGAGCGGACAGGCGGTGTCGCTGGCGGACCTCGGCCCGAGTGAGGTGTACATCAACCGCGATGCCGCCGAAGACCTCGGCGCGAGCGCCGGCGACACCCTCGCCGTGCTCGCCGGCGACACGGTCTTCGAGGCCACGGTGGCCGACGTGGTCGATGCCACCGGCACCGGCACGGCCGGCGCCGGCGTGCTCATGCCCCTCGCCGCCGCCCAGGAGCTGCTGGCACGCCCCAACGAGGTGAAGCACGTGCTCGTCGCCAACGACGGCGGCGTCGGAAACAGCGACGCGGTCGTCGCCGCGCTCGAACCCATCCTCGACCCACTCGGCCTCGAAGCCGTGCCGAGCAAGCAGGACGGGATCGACGTCGCCGACGAGAACGGCGCCGCCTTCATGTCGCTGTTCACGACCTTCGGCACGTTCACGATCGCCGCCGGCATCCTCTTGATCTTCCTCATCTTCGTCATGCTCGCGACGGAGCGGCGCAGTGAGATGGGGACCGCTCGCGCCATCGGCACCCAACGGGGCCACCTCGTACAGACCTTCCTCTTCGAAGGCTTCGCCTACGACCTGCTCGCGGCGGCGGTGGGCACGGCGTTCGGCATCGGCATCGCGTACGCGATGGTGCAGATGCTGGCGAGCTCGTTCTCGAGCGTCGCCGATATCGCGTTCCAGACCGACCTGCAACCCAAGAGCCTGGTGATCGCGTACGCGCTGGGCGTGATGTTGACGTTCGCCGTCGTCGTGGTTTCGTCGTGGCGGGTGAGTCGGCTCAACATCGTCACCGCGATCCGCAACCTGCCCGACCCGTCCGCTCGGTCGGGCGGCCGCGCCCGGTGGGTGTGGCTGGGCCTGCTCGTGCTCTTCGGGTTCCTGCTCACCACCTCCGGTGCGGGCAGCGGGCAGGCGATGCCGTTGATGCTCGGTGTATCGCTCCTTGCCATTGCCGGTGTGCTCGTGGCCAAGGCCGTGGGTGTGCCCGAGCGGCTCGTCTACACCACCGGCGGATTGGCGCTCATGGTGTGGTGGCTGCTGCCGATCAGCGTCATCGAGTCGATCTTCGGTCAGCTGTCGATGGACTTCTCGATGTGGATTGTCGGTGGCCTGATCGTCGTCATGGGCGCGACGTGGACGGTGATGTACAACGCCGACGTTCTCATCGGTGGCATGACTCGCACGATGTCGTGGGCCCGCGGCCTGGCGCCGGTCCTCAAAACGGCGATGGCGTATCCGCTCCGCACGCGCTTCCGCACGGGCATGACGATGGCCATGTTCACCCTCGTCGTGTTCACGCTCGTGACCGGGGCGACCATCTCCGGATCGTTCATCAAGGCGTTCGACGATGAGGAGAGCTTCGGCGGCGGCTTCGACATCCGCTCCGAGATGGCTCCTGCGACCGCCGTCCGCTACGACATGCACCCCGCCATCGGCGACGCCGAAGGCGTGGAACTCGACGAGTTCGACGTCGTCGCCGCCCAGTCGTTCGTGCCGGTCGATGCCCGCCAGACCGATGCCAACGGCACCGATGCCAACGCCTCGGGCGATGGCGCGGGGTACGTCGTGCGCGGCCTCGACGACAACTTCCTGGAGCACACGACGTACGCCCTGTCCGCCATCGCCGAGGGCTACGACTCCACCGAGGCGGTCTGGGAGTCCATGCGGGCGAAGGACGGCCTCGCCGTCGTCGACGGGTTCGTGGCCCCACGTCGCGACCAGTTCGGGTTCGGCCCCGCCCCCGACTTCCAGCTCAACGGCTTCTACGTCGAGGACGGGACCTTCGATCCGGTGCCGGTCGAGGTGACCGACCCCCAGACGGGCGCCACCGTGAACCTCACCGTGATCGGCGTGCTCGCCGACACCGCGCCCGAGACCATGATCGGCATCAGCACGGCGCAGGAGACGCTGTTCTCCTTCGGCGAACGGGCGCGGCCGACCGTCAACTACTACAAGGTCGCCGACGGCGTCGACGCCGAGGACGCGGCCGCCCGACTCGAATCGGCCTTCCTCGCCAACGGCATGGAAGCCGAGACGATGGCGAACATGCTCGAGGACGCGGTCGGCGTGTCGTGGATGTTCAACCGGCTGATCCAGGGCTTCCTCGGCCTCGGGCTCGTGGTCGGCGTCGCCGCCCTGGCGGTGATCAGCGCCCGCTCGGTCGTCGAGCGGCGCCAGCAGATCGGCGTGCTCCGCGCCCTCGGCTTCCAACGGTCGATGGTGCGCAAGACGTTCCTGCTCGAAGCGTCGTTCATCTCGCTGGCGTCGATCGTCGTCGGCACCACGCTCGGTCTGATCATGGCGTGGAATGTGGTGAGCGATTCCCAGGGCAACCCGGGCAACGACAACCTCGCCTTCACCGTGCCGTGGCTGAACCTGCTGGTCGTCTTCGCCGCCGTCTACCTGGCTGCAATGCTCGCCGCGCTGCTCCCGGCGCGACGCGCCGCCCGCGTGTTCCCGGCCGAGGCCTTGCGGTACCAGTAGTCGCTAGAGCAGCTCGCGGACCTGCCGCGCGATCTCGAGTTCCTCGCGTGCGGTCACGACGACCGTGCGCGCCGATGCACCCGCGGCGCTGATCTCCGCGTCCCCGGCGGCGCCGGCGTTGGCATCGGCGTCGAGCGCGACGCCCAGGAACCCGAGCCCATCGACGGCGGCGGCGCGCACCTCGACGGCGTGCTCTCCCACCCCGCCGGTGAACGCGAGCACGTCGACGCCATCGAGCGTCGCCGCCATCGCCGCGATCTCCTTGCGGAGCCGGTGCGCGTACGCGTCGAACGCGAGCGCGGCCCGGTCGTCGCCGGCCGCCCGCGCCGCCAGGACGTCCCGCATGTCGCCGCCCGTCCCGCTCAACCCCGCCAATCCGGACGAATGCTCGAGCCCATCTCGCACCTCGTCGGCCGCAAGACCGCCGTGTTCGACGAGCCACAACACCAGGCCGGGGTCCACCGACCCCGACCGGGTCGCCATCACCAGGCCTTCCAACGGTGTGAAGCCCATGGTCGTGTCGACCGACCGACCGCCTCTCGCCGCGCACAGCGACGCGCCAGCGCCGAGGTGACAGCTCACGACCCGGTCGCCGGCACCGCCGGCAATCTCCGGCGCCCGGCGCACCGTCCATGCATGCGAGAGGCCGTGGAAGCCGAAGCGACGCAAACCCCACCGCTCGCGCCACGCCGCCGGGAGCGCGTACGTGCGCGCCGGCTCCGGCAGGCCGGCGTGGAACGCGGTGTCGAAGCACGCCACCTGCGGAACGCCGGGCACCAGCCGGTCGATCGCCCGCATGCCTGCGACCGCCCGAGGCTGATGCAGCGGCGCCAGGCTCGTCAGCGCCAGGACCGCCTGCTCCACCGCCGGCGTGACCAGCGTCGGCGCCGTGAGCTCCGACCCGCCGTGGACGACGCGGTGCCCGACGGCGTCGACGGAGCCGATGCCGCCGACGAAGTCGCCCAGCGCATCGAGATCGTCCTCGCCGTCCCAGCGCTCGAGGTCGAGATCGGCGGTGACGTCGTCGGCTCCGTCGCCCTCCACGACCCGGACCTTGAGGCTGCTCGATCCCGTGTTGACGACCAGGACCCGCATCACCTCACCAACTCACGCCGACCAGGTCCAGTCCTGGATCTCGGGAAGGTCCTCGCCGTAGGTGCGGATCCAGTGCTGGTGACGCGTCCGGGCGTCGATCATGCTCTGGCGCAGCCCGGCGGCGCGCGTGCCTAGCCCGGGCACGCGGTCGATCACGTCCATGACGAGATGAAACCGGTCCATGTCGTTGCGAACGAGCATGTCGAACGGTGTCGTGGTCGTGCCTTCCTCCTTGTAGCCGCGCACATGGAGGTGGGCGTGCACGGCGCGGCGGTAGGCCAACCGATGGATCAGCCACGGGTAGCCGTGGTAGGCGAAGATCACCGGTCGGTCCCGGGTGAAGATCGTGTCGAACTCGTGGTCGTCGAGCCCGTGCGGGTGCTCGGTGTGGGGTTGCAGACGCATGAGGTCGACCACGTTGACGACCCGGACGCGCAGCTCGGGAAGGTGGTCGCGGAGGATGCCGACCGCCGCCATCGTCTCCAGCGTGGGAACGTCGCCCGCCGCCGCCATCACGACGTCGGGGTCGCCCTCGTCGTTGCTCGCCCACTCCCAGATGCCGATGCCCCGGGTGCAGTGGTAGATCGCGTCCTCGATGGAGAGCCAGTCGGGTGTCATGTTCTTGGCCGCCACGATCACGTTGACGTAGTTGCGGCTGCGCAGGCAGTGGTCCGCGACCGACAGGAGGCAGTTGGTGTCGGGTGGGAGGTACACCCGGATGACCTCGGGCTTCTTGTTGGCCACGTGGTCGACGAACCCGGGGTCCTGGTGGCTGAACCCGTTGTGGTCCTGGCGCCACACGTGCGACGACAGCAGGTAGTTCAGCGAACCGATCGACCGGCGCCACTCCAGCTCGTGGCAGACGTCCAGCCACTTGGCGTGCTGGTTGAACATCGAGCTCACGATGTGGATGAAGGCTTCGTAGCACGAGAAGAACGCGTGGCGCCCGGTGAGGAGGTAGCCCTCGCACCAGCCCTGGCAGACGTGCTCCGACAGGATCTCCATGACCCGTCCGTGGCGGCCGAGGTGCTCGTCGACCGGCAGCAGATCCGCCTGCCACGCCTTGTCGGTCACCTCGTACACGGCATCGAGACGGTTCGACGCCGTCTCGTCGGGACCGAAGATCCGGAAGTTGCGCTGGTCGGCGTTGGCGGACATTACGTCGCGTAGCCAGCGGCCGAGCACGCGCGTGGGCTCGGACATGCCCTTGCCCGCGTCGGCCACCGCGACGCCGTGGTCGCGGAAGTCGGGGAGCACGAGGTCGCGCAGCAGCTTCCCGCCGTTGGCGTGGGGGTTGCCGCTCATGCGGCGCTCACCCCTCGGCAACCAGTCGACGAGATCGTTGAGCGGCCGGCCGTCGGCGTCGAAGAGCTCCTCGGGTCGGTACGAGCGCATCCAGGCCTCGAGTTGCGCCCGGTGCTCGGCGTTCGTCCGCACCGCCGGCACCGGCACCTGGTGCGAGCGCCACGTGCCCTCGACCGGCAATCCGTCGACCTCGGCCGGCCCCGTCCAGCCCTTCGGCGTGCGCAGCACGATCATCGGCCAGCGCGCACGCGCATCGGGTTCACCGCGCCGGGCCCGCTCCTGGATGGCGGCGATCTCGTCGATGCAGGTGTCGAGGGTGGCGGCGAGCTGCTGGTGCACCGCTTCCGGCTCGTCGCCGGCGACAAGGTACGGCTCCCAGCCGTAGCCGTGGAACAGGTCGCCGAGGTCTTCGTCGCCGATCCGCGCCAGCACGGTGGGGTTGGCGATCTTGTACCCGTTGAGGTGCAGGACCGGCAGCACGGCGCCGTCGCCGACGGGGTCGAGGAACCTGGTGCCGTGCCACGAGGTGGCGAGGGGACCGGTCTCGGCCTCGCCGTCGCCGACCACGCAGGCGACGATGAGCTCGGGGTTGTCGAAGGCGGCGCCGAAGGCGTGCGCCAGCGAGTAGCCGAGCTCGCCGCCCTCGTTGATCGATCCCGGGGTCTCGGGCGCGGCGTGGCTCGGGATGCCTCCGGGGAACGAGAACTGCCGGAACAGGTGCTCCATCCCGGCGGCGTCGCGCGTCACGGGCGGATAGGTCTCGGTGTAGGTGCCCTCGAGCCAGCTGTTGGCGACGTTGGCCGGGCCGCCGTGACCGGGGCCGGTCACGTAGATCATGTCGAGGTCGCGCGCCGCGATGACCCGGTTCAGGTGCGCGTAGAGGATGTTGAGCCCGGGCACCGTGCCGAAGTGGCCGAGCAGGCGGGGCTTGACGTCCTCGGCCGTGAGCGACTCGGCGAGCAGGGGGTTGTGCAGCAGATAGATCTGCCCCACCGAGAGGTAGTTGGCCGCTCGCCAGTAGCGGTCGATCCGCTCGAGCTCTGCGGGCGACAGCGGCGCGGCGTCGAGGATGCGCATCCGTGCGGCCTACCCGCCGGGCGGCGGGATCAAGCCGAGACGGGCTCGGCGTCGAGCGGGAGCCACGGCTCCCAGTCGGGGTCGATCGACCCCGAGATCGACGCCACCACCCACAGGCTGGCATGGGGCGCGACCGGTAGGCGCCGCAGCGACAGCCCACACTCGGCCGGCATGCGGTCCTCCTTGCGGGCGTTGCACGACCGGCACGACGCGACCACGTTCTCCCACGTGTGCTGGCCGCCGCGCGAGCGGGGCACCACGTGGTCGAGGTTCTCGGCGCCGCGATGGCAGTACTGGCAGCGGTGACGGTCGCGGGCGAACACGGCGCGCCGGGACAACGGCACCCGGCTGCGGAACGGCACCCGCACGAAGTGCACGAGGCGGATCACCGACGGGATCGGGAGGACCTGGCGCTCCGAGTGGAGCTCACCACCGTTGCGGGAGACGATCTCGGCCTTGTCCTTGAGGACGAGGACGACGGCCCGGCGCATCGGGACGACACAGAGCGGCTCGAAGCTGGCATTGAGCAGCAGCGCTCTTCCCAAGCAACGTCCCTCCTGTGCACGGCGCTCGGCCGGTCGGGGGGCAGTTTACCGACGGCGGCCGGCGGCCCTGCGGCGTTCTGACGAACGGGCCCGGCACCACTCGAGATAGGTGACGGCGTCGGCGGCCGCCGGGGCCGCCTCGCCCCCACCCCCGCCCCCGCCGTACTGGGTGCGGAGCCGCCAGCGCAGGTACGCCCGGTCGGGCCAGGGCACGAAGGGTGGCCGCCGCCACCAGCCCGGTCGAGCGAGCCGCCGGGCCTGGCCCAGCGCCGTCGGCCACAGCCAGGGACGGCGCACCACCGCCGCGCCCGACCGCACCCATGATCGACCCTTCGTCACAGGCGCAAACTAGGCGGCGACTCCGGCCCGTAGGCTCTCGGGCGTGATGGAGCCGGCGCCGGAGGTCCGACAGCCGTTCGGGCAGCTGTTCGACGCCCTGCTCGCCAACGTCGAGCGCGTCATCCAGGGCAAGCGCCAGGCGGTTCACCTCGCGCTCGTGTGTCTGTTCGCCGAGGGGCACCTGCTCATCGAGGACGTGCCCGGCGTCGGCAAGACCTCGATGGCGAAGGCCATCGCCGCCTCGATCGGCGGGACGTGGCGCCGGGTCCAGTTCACACCCGACCTCCTGCCGTCCGACGTCACCGGCGTGTCGGTGTGGAACCGCCAGACGAACGAGTTCGAGTTCCGACCGGGCGGTGTCTTCGCTCACGTCCTGCTGGCCGACGAGATCAACCGGGCCTCGCCCAAGACCCAGTCGGCTTTGCTCGAGGCGATGGAAGAGCATCAGGTGACGGTCGACTCGCGGACGTACCGCCTCGAGCGACCGTTCATGGTCATCGCCACCCAGAATCCCATCGAGCTCGAGGGCACGTACCCGCTCCCCGAGGCCCAGCTCGACCGGTTCCTGATGCGGGTCCAGATGGGTTATCCGGCACGCGATTCCGAAGTGGCGATCCTTGAGACCCACGGGACGGGTCACGAGAACGTCGAGGAGCTCGACGCCGTCGCGTCGGCCGACGACGTGGTTGCCGGCGCCGAGTTGGCGGCGACCGTGCACGTGGCCGGCAACCTCAAGGGCTACATCGTCGACGTCGCCGAGGCGACCCGTCGCCATCGCGACCTCGCCCTCGGCGTCAGCCCCCGCGGCGCGTTGGCGCTGCAGCGCGCCGCCCGCGCCCTGGCCGCCAGCCTCGGCCGCGAGTACGTCGTGCCCGACGACGTGAAGCGGGTGGCGTCGGCGGTGCTCGAGCACCGCCTCCTCCTCTCCCCCGACGCCCAGCTGCGCGGCGTGGGCGCGCACGACGTCCTCCGATCGGTTCTCGCCTCGGTGCCCGTCCCCGGCGCGACCGGATAACGAGGATGCCCCGGCGCACCCTGACGCGACGGGGGTGGACGCTAGTCGGGGCCGCCCTCGGCCTGTTCGTCGCCGGGCGGATCCTGGGCACGGTCGAGCTCTCGGCCCTCGCCACCGGCGCCTTCCTGCTCCTGCTGGCCTCGGCGCTGTGGGTCCGGTCGCGTTCGTTGGAGTTGGTCGCCGCCCGCCAGGTACGCCCGGCGCGCCTGCAGGTCGGCGGCGAGGGGCGCGTCGACCTCGTGCTCGCCAACCGCGGCCTCCGCCGCACACCCCAGCTCACCGTCACCGACGCCTTCGACGACGGCCGCCGGGCGGCGCGTTTCCTCCTCCCGCCCCTCCCGACCGACGAGACCGCGCGCGCGGCCTACCGGGTGCCGACCGACCGGCGGGGCCGGTACCGGGTCGGGCCGCTGGCCGTCGGCGTCACCGATCCGTTCGGATTGGCGCGACGGGCGTGGATGATCAACGAGGTCGACGAGGTGATCGTCCGGCCCCGGGTGCACGACCTCCTCTCGCCCACGCAGGCCGCCGGTCGCCTGAGCGCGTCGATCGAGTCGCGCCGCGCCCGAGCGCTCCCGAGCGAGAGCGGCGAGGAGTTCCTGACCCTGCGCGACTACGAGGTCGGCGACGACCTGCGCCGGATCCACTGGCGGTCGACCGCGCGTACCGGTGATCTCGTCGTTCGCCAGAACGAAGCGCAGTGGCGACCCCGCGCCGTGATCGTGCTCGACGTGCGACCCGAAGCCCACGCCGGTGACTCGTTCGAGGTCGCCGTCGAAGCCACCGCGTCGGTCCTCCACGAGCTGGGCACCCACATCGGACGACGAGTCGAGGTGGTGACCAGCGCCGGCAGTCGCCTCGGCGCCCGATCACCGACCGGGGCGGCGCGCCCGCCCGACGTGCTCGACCAGCTCGCCACGATCGAGCCGACCGGTCCCGATCGGCTCGACACCGTGCTGGCGGCCCTGCGCGCCCAACCGCGGCCCGGCCTCGTGGTCGCCGTCACCGGCGTCCTGTCGCTCGAGCAGCGCCGACTGCTCGGCACGCTCGGCGCCGAGGTCGCCGTCACCGTTGTCACCACCCGACGCCAGTCCGGCCTCGGCGCCCACGACGCGCCGGACCCGATCGCCGGCCTCGTCCTCGTCGACGCCTCGGTCGACCCGTTCCCACTCGCCTGGAACCAGGCAATGAGCCGATGGC
>Ga0299914_10001328_pt1 | contig 16259 bp, 17 predicted proteins | sample RVTome_10_FD_201361 | JGI IMG/M metagenome (GOLD analysis project Ga0299914, IMG submission 201361) | Soil microbial communities from uranium-contaminated site in the Upper Colorado River Basin, Wyoming, United States - RVT153D57 (version 2) ...
GGATGCTGTCGCGCCTGCCGAAGCCGCCGCCGGCCTGAGTTCGTGGCGCCCGCGACCGGACGCGGTCGCGCGATGCTCTGCCGAAGACCGTTCGCATCAGGACCCGCCGGGAGCCCGTCCTGTCGCGCCTTCCTCCCGCCGTTTCGACAGGTACCCGCTTTGCGTGGACGATCCGCGCCGATTCGATCCGCCGCCGATCGCCCGGCGGCAGCCCTCGCGAGGACACCCATGTTCGAGCAGCTGGTGAACGATGCAGCCGCCCATTTCAACGTGCCGGCCGCGGGCACGGAGTCGCTCCTCCGCGGGCTGCTGGCGCTCATCACCAGCGCGCGTACGGGTGGGGCCGAGGGATTCGTCGAGCGGTTCCGCCGCGCCGGTCTCGAAGACGTCGTGACGTCCTGGTTCGGGGGGAGGGAAGGCCGTTCGATCACGCCGGCCCAACTCGAGTCCGCCATCGGAAGCGTCACCCTGGACCGGCTGGCCGGATCCAGCGGCCTCACGCGCGGCCTGGCGGCGTCGGCGCTCACCTACCTGCTTCCGAAGGTGATCGGCAGGCTGACGCCGGGCGGAACGCTGCCGTCGATGAACACCATCGTGGCGCACGTCGGCGGTTGGCTCGATCGGCCTCCGGACGTCGATCGGGGGATCACCGCAGGGCGGCCCATGGCGCGCATCGAACGCGTCGAGGAGCCCCGGGGGTGGCCCGTCTGGCTGCCGTGGGCCGCAATCGCGGCGCTCGCCTTCGCCGGCATCCTCTGGCTGCGCACGCCCGGCGGTACGATCGATCCCCAGCTCACGCTCGCGAACCGCGACGGCACGATCACCTACGCGGGCGTGGTCCGGGACGAGGAAAGCCGCATGGCCATCCAGGACGCGCTCCGGTCGACGTTCGGCCGCGGCAGGCTGGATGGCGAGCTGCGCGTCGACAGCCGGGTGAAGCGGGCGGACTGGCTCCCGCGCGTCGGTCATCTGCTGCCCGCACTGCGGACTCCCGGCGTCGAGCTGTCCATCAGCGGCGACCGGGTGGACGTCCGCGGGTGGCTGTCCGACGCCGAGCGGCAGGCGCTCGGCGACCGGGTCCGCGGCATCATGGGGCCCAGCGCCTCGATCGGCACCCTCGGCGACCCGGAGTCCGAAGCGGTGCGTGCCGCCAACGACCAGGCGATCGCGGCATTGCGCGCGGTGGGGACGTCCGGCGGGTCGGCGGACGCGCTCGTGCAGGCGCTCAACATGACCGTCATCATGTTCCCGGTCGGAAGCGCGCAGCTTCCAGCAGACGGCCTCGAAGTCATCGACATCTGCGCGCAGGCGCTCAAGCGGGCTCCCCCCGGCTCGATCGTCGAGGTGCAGGGGCACACCGACGACACGGGAGATCCCGACCGGAACCTCGCGCTGTCGCAGGCGCGAGCCGAAGCCGTCAGGGAGGCGCTCATCAGGGCGGGCGTTCCGGCCGCGCTCCTGGCGGCACGCGGGTACGGCGCCACGCACCCTCGCGCGAGCAACGAGACCGAGTACGGGCGCTTTCAGAACCGCCGGATCGAGTACGCGCTCATCCCCGCCGCTACCGCTCGGCAGTCGAGGTAGGATGTCCGTCCCCTGCCCGAAGAGGGGACCAAAGTAGCCTTCCAGAGCAGCCTCGTCGCGATCCGGCGCCCGTGGAACGAGAACTCCCTCCAGAAGCGAATGCCCGCCGTATACTCCCGGTGCTCGTCCCGCGTGTCTCCAGTCGAGGCGGACTGGAGGAGAGAGCGGCATATGATCACCGTTCGTTCCGTGGAGATCGGGGTGTGCGCCGGATTCGGTCCCGGATCGAACGGCCGCTCGTCCCATGACTGCGAGGCGCTCGAGTGCGTAAGGCCGCCTTCGTGCTGTTCGCGACGCTGGCCACCGCCGCGGCGTTCCGGGCGGCGCCGGAGCCGCTTTCGGTCACGACCGCCTTCGTGCTCGCCGTGGTAACGGCGATGGCCATTCACGCCCGCCTCTCGGTGGGCCGGTGGGCGACGGGTGCCGCCGTGATGCTGTCGGGAGCGCTGCTCGCCGGGCTCGGGGCGCCTCCGCGGCTGATCGGATCCGCTGTCATCGGCGGGCTGGTGGCGGCCGAGATCGTATCGCGACGTCCGCGGCGCTCCGCCGTCCTGCACGCCGCCGCCTGGTCGGCGGTCGCGGCGGGCCTGGTCAGCCTGTCCGGCCTGGCGCTGACGGTGTCTCTCGAGACGGACGAAGCGCTTCATGAAGTTGCGGGAGCGTTCGCCGGCGCGCTGCTCAGCGCCCCGCTGGTCCTGACCTTTGGCCGTCCGGCGGAATCGCTCTTCGGCCATACGAGCCGTCTCACGATGACGGAGTGGCTCGGGTACGACCACCCCCTGTTGCGCGAACTTGCCGCCGCCGCTCCGGGCACCTTCCAGCACTCCGTGAACGTCGGCGTGCTCTCCGACGCGGCCGCGCGTGCCATCAACGCGGACGCGCTGCTCGCGCGCGTCGGAGGGCTCTATCACGACGTCGGCAAGACGCGCGCCCCGCAATACTTCGTCGAGAACCAGCGGGACGGCAATCCGCACGATCGACTCGACGCCTGGGAGAGCGCCCGCATCCTTCGCGCGCACGTCACCGACGGGGTCGATCTCGTGACCGCGCACGGGATGGGCGACCAGATTGCCGACTTCGTCCGCGAACATCACGGCACCGGCACCATGAAGTCGTTCCTCGAGAAGGCGGGCGCATCGCCCGGGCGCGGTCCGGCCGGCGAGACGTACCGCTATCCCGGCCCGCGGCCGCGCTCACGGGAAACGGCGGTCGTCATGATGGCCGATCAGGTCGAGGCGACGGGACGGGCGGAGCGTCCCGCCGATGACGCCGCCTGCGAGCAGATCGTGCGCCGGACGATCGATCGAATCCGGAACGAGGGGGAGCTGGAGGATGCCGGACTCTCGCCGGGCGAGCTGACCGCCATCGGATCGGCGCTGGCGCGGACGCTGGCGGCGATGCACCACAATCGCACGACCTTGCCACCGGTGGGATCGCCGCCGCGCATCCGGCGGTTCCGGCTGGTGCCGCGAGCCATGCTGCGGGGCTGAACGGTCCCGCCGTTTGGAGTGGCAGAACTGCGTGCGGCTCCGGCCCGGTGAGGCGGCGGCTCAGGGCAGGTCGATCACGGCGCCGAGTCCGGCGTGGACGAAGCGGTCCTGGAAGCGGTCGCGGAATACCGCGAAGCCGAGCTCGCTCGTGCAATGACCCGGGGCCACGCGCTCGACCTTCAGCTCGTCGCGGAGCACGTCCGCGACGCGGCGGACCTCCGGCTCCGGCGTGAGCACGAGATGGAATCCGCCCGTCACGAGGTGCAGACGGGCGTCGATCTTCGCGGCCTCCTCCAGGATCTTCTCCACACCGGGGTGGGAGCAGCCGACCACGACGACGAGCCCGCGAGCCGTGCGGACGGCGAGCGAGACCTCGTTCATTTCCATCGTCCCGGGCTTCTGCGATTGCGTCGTCAGCACGTAGAAGCCCGGGAGGATCTCCGTCGTGGCCGTGACGTGCGCGAACCGGGCTTCGGGCCACGGCGTCCCGCTGACGAACCGCTCCGGCGGATTGCCGTCGAAATAACGCAGGCTCGGCGGGAGTCCCGGTTGCGGCGCGAAGAACGATCGCGGTCCTTCGCTCTTGAAGTAGGCCCCTTCCCGCGGCGTCCAGATGGTGACGCCGGGATTGACCGTCACCAGGTGGCTCAGGCCGGTGGTGTGATCGCCGTGCCGGTGGGAGATCACGACCGCGTCCAGCCGGCGGAGATCGATGCCGAGGTGGTCGACGTTCCGCTGGAAGATGCGCGCGTCGTTGCCCGTGTCGAACAGGACCCTTCGCCCTCCGTGTTCGATAAGCGCCGCGAAGCCCCAGTCCTTCTGCAGAGCGGAGGGTGGCCCGAAGGCGTCGTAGAGGACCGTGATTCTGCTGCGGTCCTGCGCATCAGCCGCAGGCGTCAGCGCGAGCAGCAAGGTGGCGGCGACGAAGCGGACGCATGGAATCATGTGGCGGCTCCCCGGGCCAGCATCCGGTGCGCAGCCCGCCGTTCGGGGGCGCGCTGGACTTGTCAAACGATACGCCAGGTCCGAGCCGCCCGCGCCCATCAGCAGGCCGGCGGCTCGGCTGACGACCGGCCGGATGGCGTGATACCCTCGCCCGGCCCGCAACGTGACGGCCGGTCCCTGGCGGCGGGCCCTCAGGAGGAAGCGTTCATGACATCCGTTCGCAGAGCCCTCGTCTCGGCGCTCGCCGTGGCGCTCGTCGCCCCGATCGCCATCACCGCCCAGGATCTGCACCCGTCCCGCCGGCCGAGCCCGATGGGCATGGCGCGCATCACCCTCGGCGACACGTACGTGCGCGTGGTCTACAACCGGCCGTACAAGCGAAACCGGGACAACATTTTCGGCACGAAGGACAGCGGCGCGCTCGTGCCCTACGGCGAACGCTGGCGCACCGGCGCCAACGAGGCGCCGGAGATCACCGTGACCGGTGATGTCACCGTGGGCGGCAAGCCGCTCCCCGCCGGCACGTACTCGCTCTTCACGACGCCGGGGCCCGAGACATGGCAGGTCCACTTCAACTCCCGCCTCGGCCTCGACGGCGTCGGCATCTTCGCCAACGACGAGTTCACGCCCGTCGATCTCGCGCCGACCGACGTGCTGGTGGTCCCGGCGCCGGCGACCGAGCTGCCCGAGGACAAGGAAGTGGACCAGTTCACGATCGAGTTCGAGAAGACGGCGACGGGCGCCGACATGGTCCTGCGCTGGATCCGGACGGAGGTCAGGGTCCCGATCGCGCCGGCCTGACGCGGATGCTCTTCATCGTCCACGTCTCGGCGCGCGTCCGGCCGGAGCACGTCGAGGCGTTCCGCGACGCCGCGATCGAGAACGCGCGCGCGAGCGCCGGTGAGCCCGGAGTCGCCCGCTTCGACGTCCTGCAGCAAGCCGACGACCCGACCCGGTTCATGCTGCTCGAGGCGTACCGGTCGCCCGAAGCGGCGGCCGCCCACAAGGAAACGGCTCACTACCTCCGGTGGCGCGACGTGGTCGCCGGCCTGATGGCCGAGGCGCGATCCAGCGTGAAGTTCGCGAACGTCTTCCCGCCAGACGATGAGTGGTGATGGCGTGGGAGTTCGCGACGGCGGGACGGCTCCTGTTCGGCGCCGGCGTGCGGGGGCAGCTCGCCGAAGCCGTGCGCGCGTACGGCCGGCGCCCGCTGCTCGTCGCCGGGCGCGGCGCGATTGCCCGCGGCCAGATCCCTGAGATCGCCGAGGCCGCGACGGTGGTCGTCGAAGGCGAGCCCACGCTCGACAGCGTGAGGGCGGCGGCCGGCGTCTTCCGCCGCGAGCGCTGCGACCTCGTCGTCGGCATCGGCGGCGGGAGCGTGCTCGACACCGCGAAGGCGGCGGCTGCGCTGGCGGCCAACAGCGGGGAGCCGCTGGATTACCTCGAGGTCATCGGCCGGGGACGTCCGCTCGAGTCGTTGCCGGCGCCCTGCATCGCGGTGCCGACCACCGCCGGCAGCGGATCCGAGGTGACGCGCAACGCGGTGCTGGGATCCCCCGAACACGGCGTCAAGACAAGCCTCCGGCATCCGTCGATGCTTCCCCGGCTCGCGCTCGTCGATCCGGAGCTCACGCTCACCGTCCCGTCCCCCGTGACCGTGACCACGGGGCTCGATGCGCTGACGCAGCTCATCGAGCCGTACGTCTCCGTTCGCGCGAATCCGCTGACCGACGCGCTCTGTCTCGACGGCATCTCGCGCATCGCGCGCGCCCTGCCGGTCGCCGCCTCGCCAGACGGGGCCGGCGATCTCGACGTCCGGACCGACATGTCTCTCGGCAGCCTGTTCGGAGGACTGGCGCTCGCCAACGCGGGCCTCGGCGTCGTGCATGGATTCGCCGCGCCCCTCGGCGCGATGTTCGGCGCGCCGCATGCCGCGGTATGCGCCGCACTCCTTCCGCATGGGATGGCGGCCAACCTGCGCGCGCTGCGGGCGCGCGCTGCTGGCCATCCCGCCGTCGACCGGTACCGTCGAATCGCGATCGCCCTCACGGGGGACGCGGCGGCGTCACCCGAGGATGGCGTCACGGCGGCCGCGTCGCTCTGCCGACGGCTCGGCGTGCCGGGCCTGCACGCGCACGGCGTCGGCGCGGACGACGCCGGAGAGGTCTGCCGCAGGGCCGTTCAGGCCAGCAGCATGAAGGCGAATCCGATCGAGCTGAGTGCCGGCGAGCTGCGCGAGACCTTGCTCGCTGCCCTGTAACTGACGCCGCATGGGGCAACGAACGTGCCGCATACATCGCATCCGGCTGCGCGGCGATGACGCCCTCCGTGCTGCTTGAGCAGCTGTTCGCGCGGACGGGGACGGCTAAGTCTCTATTCCGGAGACGCTCTCGCGGTCGACGCGGGGCGTGCGGCTCACCCCACCTGCGTGCGCCGGTAGCGCTCGCGCTGAAGCGCCGGGCTCGTGAAGGCGATGATGATCCCCGACAGGCCCACCAGCGTGTAGATCAGCCGGCTCACGGCGGTCGTGGGGCCGCCGAACAGCGCGGCCACCAGATCGAACTGGAAGACGCCGACCAGGCCCCAGTTGAGCGCGCCGACGATGACGAGAACGAGCGCGATCCAGTGCAGCGTATACATGACCCTCTCCCTTGGCGCGAAGCCCGACGCGCGGGGCTCCAGTTGCACGTCCAGTGCCGACAGGCGCGACCAGCGAGAGGTCAGCGGTCGGATGTCGAGCACGGCCGTCACGCGAGCCCGACCGAATCCTTCCAGGAGCGCTCGCGCCCGTGTCGCCGACTGTGCCATGCGCGGGCGGTGTCACCGCCGCTGCGTTGCCTACTATATCGACATCTGATATAGTTGGCGCCGACTGAGATGCCTCCCCTGACCCCTGCCGTCGTGCACGTCCTGCTGTCGCTCGCCGAAGGGGAGCGCCACGGCTATGCCATCCTCAAGGACGTCGAGCGGCAGACCGAGCATCGTGTGAAGCTCGGCCCCGGCACGCTCTACGGGACGCTGCAGCGCCTGATGGAGCTGGGCTGGGTGGAAGAGACCGACGGACCGGCCGAGCCCGTCGATCAGCGCCGGCGGTATTACCGTCTGACGCGCGGGGGGCGCGAAGCGCTCCGGGCCGAGGTTGCCCGGCTCGAGGCCGTCATCGACGCAGCTCGCGCCCGCCGCATCGTGCCCAGGACGACTCGCGGCTGAGTGGAAGGAGCGCAGGAATGCGGGCTTGGACGCGGCTCGAAACCGTGCTCTACGAAACCGCGCTGTATCTCTATCCGCCCGCGTTCCGGCGCGAGTTCTCCGGCGAGATGCTGCGAGATTTCAACGACGCGCGCCAGGAGCCGCACGTGCTCGCGGACCGCCGCCAGCTGTGGGCTTTCAGGGGCCGGATGGCCGCCGATCTCGCGAAATCGATCCCGCTGCAGTGGGGGCGGTCCGGATGGCCGGCGATTGTCGCGCTCTCGCTCGTCGGCCCGCTGCTCTCCGGCCTCGCTGCGCGCACGCTCGTCCGCCCGGCGCACTTCACGATTCCGAGCGGCACCGATCAGGACGACCTGCTCGCGATGCTCGTGGTCGTGCTGCTGATGCTCTTCATCGTCGTCGCCACGATCATCTTCACCTTCTGGTTCACGCACTTCCGGCTGCGCCGGCGGGTCTGACGCCATGCTGGAGGCGCGGGCTCTGACGAAGCGCTACGACGGGCTGCTCGCGCTGGATCGCGTCAGCTTCACGCTTCGGCGCGGGGAGATCGTCGGGTACCTCGGCCCGAACGGTTCCGGGAAGAGCACGACGGTCAATCTGGTCGTGGGACTGCTCGAGCCCAGCTCGGGCATGGTGACGCTGGACGGCCTCCGGCTCTCGGATGACCCTGTCGCCTGCAAACGCCGAATCGGCTACGTTCCCGAGGAGCCCTTTCTCTACACCCACCTGACCGCGGCCGAGTACCTGACGCTCGTCGGCCGGCTGCGGCTGATCCGGCGTGCGGTGCTGGACTCGCGAGTAACCCGGCTCCTGACGCTGCTGCAGCTGCACGACAGCCGCTATCGGACGATGGACGAGTACTCGAAGGGAATGCGGCAGCGGGTGCTGCTTGCGGCGGCGCTGCTGCACGATCCCGATCTGCTCGTGCTCGACGAGCCGTTCTCCGGGCTCGACGTCAACGCCGGCCTGCTCTTCCGCGCGCTCCTCCAGCGGCTCGCCGCCGAACGCAAGATGATCCTCTTCAGCACCCACCGCTTCGATCTGGTCGAGAAGCTCTGCTCGCGTGTCGTCATCCTCTCCGGTGGCCGCCTCGTCGCCGAGCACGACGTCGCGTCGCTGAACCCCAGCGGACCGGACTCGCTCGAGCAGATCTTCGTGCGGGTCACCGGGCAGCCCGACTACGCGCCCGTCGCCCGTCAGATCCTCGAGGCCATCCGGGACTGACGCGCGTGCGGGAACATCCGCTCTTTCATCTCACGCGTCACTTCTTCAGGAGCCTGTTCACGCTCGGCGTCCTCTCGGAGGTCGGCACGGGTTCTTTCGCACGGATGCTGCCGGCGGCCGGCGGCGTCCTGGCGGCCCTGGGGCTGGTCTTCGCCCGGGTGTACCTCGAGAAGTACGGCGCGTTGAATACGGTCGGGCACCCGGAGCCGTACCGGCTCGCCGCGCTGGGAGACCAGGCCTTCCTCCTCGCGCTGCCGATGTGGATTGCGGCGTTCGTCACGATCCTCGTCGGCCACGCGCTGTTTCCCGACGAAACGGACTATCGCGTGCTGATGCCCCAGCCCGTGACGCGGCGGGTGGTGTTTCTCTCGAAGTTGTTCGCGCTCACGGTGTTCTGCGGACTCGTCGTCGTGTGCTCCCACGCGGCGCTCTTCCCCGTGTTCCTGCTGATCGCGATGAGCCCATGGGCCGAACAGGGGCTCGCGGCACAGGCGGCGGCACGCGCGACGTCCGGACTGCTGGCGTCCGCGTTCGCGGTGCTCGCGGTCGTCGCCGTTCACGGGGTGCTTGTCGCGGCGGCGCCGCGGCGCCGCCTCGTCTCGGCGTCGGCGCTACTCAGAAGCGGACTGCTGTGCGCGCTGGTCGTGTCGCTGCCGCTCCTTCTGAGATTGCCGGGGCAGGGGCGGGCCATCATGACCGGCGAGTCCTGGGTGTTCGCCGTCCCACCCATCTGGTTCGTGGGCCTCGAACGCCGGCTGCTCGGCAGCGGGGAGGACGCCACCGTGGGCGGGCTGGTCCTGGCCGCCGCGACGGCGCTGCCGGCGGCCGCGGCGGTGGCGATGTGGAGCTATGCCGTTCTGTATCGCCGCTTCGATCGAGTCATGCGGGCTCCGGCTCGAACGCGGGCGGGCCGGCCGCTCGCCCGTTCACCGATCCGACGATTCGCGTTCGATACGCCGTACGCCCGCGTGTTCCTGGGCGTCCGCAGGTTCACGATGCTCACGCTCCGCCGCAGCGTGCTGCACCAGGGCATTCTCGTGGTCCTGTCGGCCGCCGGCGCGGGCCTAGTGCTGAACAGCCTGATCGGGGCGGACGTGGCCGGATGGTGGCGGCGCGGCGGCGCGCCCGGGCGTGATCTGATCGACGCGGCGGCGACCGGATCGTTCACGCTGATCTTCGTCGCCGCGCTGGCCGCGAGGCTGTCGCTCGCCGTCCCGCTCGAGCCGCGCGCGAACTGGATGTTCCGCTGCGCGCAGCAGGAGAAGGAGACCGCCGCCCAGCTCGAAGCGGCGGCCGATGCCGTGAGGTGCTTCGGGGTCTTCGTGCCCGTGATGCTGATGCTGCCGCTTCAATGGCTGGTGCTCGGCGGGGGCGGCGCGCTCACCGCCGCGGTCGCCGCGGTGCTGTTCGGTCTGGTGCTCGTGGAGATTCTCATGCGCGGCTGGGCGCGCATACCCTTCACGTGCTCGTACATTCCCGGCAAGGGCTTCCTGCCGCTGACGCTCCTCCTGGGCGCCGCCAGCTATCTCCTGTTCATCCGGGCCGGTGGCGCGCTCGCGACCGCCGACCTCGAGTCGTCCCGGATGGCGCGCGCCTGTGCGGCGGCCGTGGCCGCCTCCGCACTGCTGCTGTGGTCGCTGCGCGTCAGACGCTCGCGAACCGTCACGCCCGTGTTCGACGACGAGCTGCCGAGCGAGGTGACGTCACTCGGATTGAGCGGGGATTGAGCGATGGCGGGCGGTACGCGCCGGGCCGGACGCCGAACTCGCGGCGGAAGGCGCGGTTGAAGTTGGAGAGGTCTCCGAAGCCGCAGTCGAGCGCCACGTCGAGAACCCTGGCTTCACCGCCGGCGAGGCGGAGGGCCGCCTGTCGCAGGCGCATCCGCAGGACGTACTGGTGCGGCGTCACGCCCGTCACGCGCTGGAACGTGCGCAGGAAGTGATACGGGCTCAGGCCCGCCTCGCTCGCGAGATCGGCGAGCGCGAGCGGCCCGCCCGGCTCGTGCGCGATGCGGCGGGCGATCGGAGAGACCCGCGCGGCGGCGCCGGGTGGGAGCGTTCCTCCGGGGGCGGTGCCGCCGGCGAGCCGCGCCGTCTCCGCGGCCAGCTCGAAGGCGAGCTCGCTCCAGTCGAGGCCCTCGTTCGCGTGCAGCCCGGCGCAGGCGCGCGCGCTCAGTCCCGAGATCGCACGCAGCGGCGGCAGGTGCGCCCCGCGAAACCGGCGCCCGGATGCAGGGACGCCGGCGTCCGCCGCCAGCCGTTCGAAGACGTCCGGCCTGAAGTGAAACGCGACGCACCGGTCTCCGAACCCGTGCTCGTGGCCGCACTCGAACGCGCTGCCGGCATTACCCAGCAGCAGGGCGCCCGGCGTCATCAGCGCGGTGCCCCCGACGGAGCGGTAGTGGAACGTTCCCGCGGCGACGAGGGCGATGGCCATCGACGTGTGCCGCTCGCCGTACGGGCGATCCGGCGGACCGGCCGTGCACACGACGTCGTGAACGCTCCAGCCGTCTCCGCGCGCGAGCGTTCGCACGGCCATCCGTCCGGGCGTTCCCTCTTCGAGGCGCCGCGTCACGGCGCCGATGAGCTCCGCAGCAATTTTCGCCAAGAGCCGATCTCCGCGTCCCTGCTACAAAGAGACTACTGCACGACGCAGGAACGATGGAGGTCAACCATGAGCACCACTTCGGTGAAGGCGGGATCGGGCGTCGGCGTGGACGCTGCGCTGCTGGTTCGGACTCTCGATGAAGGCTACGGTCCCGGGGCGTGGCACGGACCCGACCTGAAGGCGGCGCTGGCCGACGTGCCCGAGGCGCTGGCGTTCTGGCGGCCGGCCCCCGGCCGGCACAACATCGCCGAGATCGCCCTGCACCACGCCTACTACGTGCGCTCGGTCCGGGCGCGCCTGACCGGCGGCGAAGCGGAACCCTTTCCGTTCGAGGGGGACGACTGGTTCGCGATGCCCGGGAGCGGCGGGACGCCATCCTGGAGCGAGATCGGCCGGCTCGTCGCCGGCGAGTACGAGCGCCTCGCGGCCGCCGTCCGTGAGATCGGCGACGGGTCGCTGAAGGCGGCGCTGCCGCCGGACGAATGCTTCGGCACGGCGCTGGGCCTCACGTGCCACGCCGTGTACCACGCCGGTCAGGTTCAGCTGATCAAGCGCCTTCACGGCTGAGGCGGGGCGAGGCGGTGCGCCGGCGGAAGCGCACGTGGCGGCGCCCCGAGGGATCTTTCTCGAAGCGGTAGAACCACGCGTTGAGGTACATGAACGCGCCGTATGCGATGGTGCCGGCCGCGACGAAGAAGAACGCCGTGTCGCCGGCGACACCGCCCCCGATGAAGTCGAACGCCGTGTCGGTATCCCCGGCCGCCTCGGGATCGTGCGTGAGCGCCGCGCGGACGAGAAACCAGCCGAGCACGGCCAGAATCACGCCGCGGGCCGCATAGCCGTACGCCGCGAGGGTGTGAATCAGCCGGCGCATGCCGCGGCCGGCGTCCGCCATCCGCACTTCGGTGGTGTAGGCCCGCGACGCGGCGAGCGCGAACTGCAGCACCGCGACGGCGATGGCCGCAACGCCTGCGGCGGCGACCAGCCACTCGCCGGCCGGCCACTCGAGCACCTGCGCGACCAGCCGCTCTTCCCGTTGCTCCGTCTCGTCGCCGCCGCTCCCGTCGGCGCGGCCGCTCGCGATGCGGGCCGCTGAGAACGCGATCGCCCCGTACGCAAGAGCCGTCAGCGCCACCCCGGTTCGCACGGTCATGCCGCGCAGGCCGCTGCCGAACTCGTACGGATCCGCAAAGGCCTCGACCAGGCGCCAGAGGACGTAGCCGGCGAGGCCGGCGACGAGGCTCCAGACGAGCACGCGCCCGCCGGGGACGTCCATGAGGACGTACATCATCCGGTCTTCGTCCGCGCGGCCGGTGAGCACGCCCGACAGCGCCAGCAGCGCGAGCACCCCCACCAGCACGTACACCGTGCCGATGGACACACAGCCAATCCGCGCCAGCGGTCTCGCGTGGCGCCTGAGCGCATGAAACATGGCCTGCCTCCGCGGCGGCGTCGCGGCCCCCGTCGAGCTGGTGCGCCGCCCGCGCGGCGGACTCCTGCCAGTCACGTGCCGGCGGCAGGTCGCGTACGCTGGTGCCGTGCCCCTGCTCGTGCTCGCCGTCATGGTGTGCAGCATCCTCGCGGCCATCGCGCTCACGCCGGTGATGCTGGTGCAGCGCTACCGCCGCGGGACGATCAGGCGCCGCGCCCGTGAATGGCCAGTCACCCTCAACATCGCCGCCATCGCGCTCTCCAGCGTGACGCTGCTCACCGGCGCGGCCGTCACGTCCCTGTGGGTATCCGGGGCGTTCGTGGCGACCGCCGCGGGGCTCGCCGTCGGCAGCCTCCTCGGCCACCTGGGGCTCACGCTGACCCGGTGGGACGCATCGGGCGGATTGCTGCACTACACACCGAACCGGTGGCTGGTACTGGTCGTGACGCTCACCGTGACAACCCGTCTTCTGTACGGGTTCTGGAGGAGCTGGCAGGCGTGGGACGCCGCGGTGGATCGCCTGTCGTGGGTGGTGGCGTCGGGCGCCGCCGGATCGATGGCCGCCGGAGCGCTGGTGCTCGGGTACTATCTCGCGTACTGGATTGGCGTCAGGCGGCGCGCGCGGCTGGTGAGAACGGCCGGCGGTTGGGGGCGCCGGTCCCGCTGATCAAGGCACTGTGACGTTCGCGTGGGCCAGCACGGCGGATGACCCCGTCGCCATCGCCTCGAACCATGAAAGGAAGCGGCGCGTCTCCGGCGCGTCGTAGGGACGCAGGTTGTGCGCCCAGCGGAACGAGATGGGCTGGTAGCGGAGCTCGACGTCGATCCGGAACGGTCCCGTGAGCCCGTCCGTGCCGACCAGGTAGCGTACGCGGTCGCCCCCGTCGGTAAAGTCCCCGTCCTCCCGCGCCCGGCCGATCACCGCGATGTCCGGATCTGCGGACGCCTTGTCGAACCCGCGCGGCAGGAGCCGGTTGTCCTTCACGTAGCTGGTGGCCTTCAGCAGACCCGTCGTCACGGTCCCTTCGACGTCCTGCATGATCGATTCGTAGATCTGCACCTGATCCGCGCGCTCGATCACCCTGTGGTGCGCCTCGAAGCGCTTCGCGTCGGCGTCGTTGTCGTTGCCGCGGATGAGCCCGGACGGCTCAACCGCGCCGGAGCTGAAGATCAGGCGATCGGTGGCGTCGCGGACCGAGACGTGCAGCCACGCGCGGCGCGACGGATACGCCGTCGGGAGCTTGTGCCCCGTGAGGTTGCGCACCGTGACGTCGACCGCGAGACGCCCGCGCTCCTCGCCTGACGCGGAGAGCGCAAGGGAGGCGGTGCGCTGGCGAAGCTGCTCGAGCGTGCCGGCGGCGGCGGCCTCGAGCTCCTGCGGGAGGGCCTCCACGCCCAGCTCCGTGCGATAGCGGTTCAGCATGCGCAGCATGAAGAAGTTGCCGCCGAAGAACGTGTGGCGGTTGAGGCCGATCCGCTCCTCGCCGAGCACCGACGCGATTCGCGCCGGCCCCTCCACCTCGGGCATGTGGCATGCCTGGCAGCTCTGCTCCTGGCGGAACGCGCTGTGCCGCCATTCGAGGTACGGCACCTGCTCGGGCAGCGTGCCGAGCACGGTGCCGTCCGGTCCGAGCGCCTGCGTGTAGAGCGTGTGGCACGTGGCGCAGAGCTCCGACTCACGGACGTGGGCGGCCTCGGCCGGCGTCATGCCCGTCGCCGAGCGCATGACCCCCTTGCGCCCGGCGTCGACCTCGAACGGGCCGAACATCCGGCGCTCGCCGGCGGCGGTCGGCCCGCCGATGACGAAGCCGCCGGTGAAGCTCTGAGGCGTGCCGAAGCCCTCGGGGCCGATCTGGTGGCACAGCGCGCACGAGACGCCGTCGGCCGCGAGCCGGTCCGCTTCGGCCGCGCTCGCGCCTATCGGCAGGTGCGCGAAGATCTCGCCATGCCGTCCCTCGGCCCGCGCCCGCGTGGTCGACATCGGCATGTGGCAGATGCTGCACTCGTTCTCGATCTCCTCCGCGGCGGAGGGATGATCCATCACCTCGCGGCGGACGCCCGCCTGCCAATACGGGTCGCGCGACGAGTTCGCCATGATCGAGGCGCGCCAGGACACGCCAATCGACACGTCCTCGCCGTCGCGGGCCGTGAGCCCATTGTGACAGGCGGCGCACTCGTGCGACGTCACGAAGAGCGTGTCCGGATGGCCGGGAGGCGCCGGCTTGGCCGGCTCGGCCACCTGCGACGCGACGTCGGGACACTGGGCCGCGAAGACCGCCGTGCAGCCGAGCATGAAGATCGCCGGCAGGAGTCTCGACAGTGTCATGGACCGGTCCTGTACGCCCTCACCAGCCGTCGAGGAACCCGCCGTCGAACCAGTCCCAGAGCAGGTAGGTGATGACCTGGGTGCGGCGTCCCTCGCGTTCGTTCACCGGAAACCGTACACCGGCGTTGATCATGATGTGCTGCCGGCGGTTGAGCGTGATCTGCACCTGAGGCACCAGGTCCCATTCGATCGGCGCGCCGCTCTCGAGCTCGCGCGCCGCGAGCACCTCGATCATCGGCGACCACGCCCGGCCGAAGCGTCCCTGGGTGAACGTCCGGCCGAGCGCCGCGCGCCAGAACGCCTCCCGTCCCGCGCGGTCGGTGTCGAACGGCAGCTCGAGCCCCGCCTGCGCCTGGACGAACGACGCGCCGGGCAGCATCTGGCCGAAGGCCACGAATGGTTCGAAGATCGTCACGCCGCCGCCCAGGCCGTCGCTCTCCTTGCCGGTCGGCAGGATGATCTCGCCCGCTACGCTGACGATGTGGCCCCGGGCGAGGTCGTGATAGAGCGCGTGCTTCACCGCGAAGGCGGCGTCGCCCAGACCGCGCTCCCACCCCGGTCCCTCCTCCTGCATCAGCACGGGGACGACGACTTCGATCTGGCTCCGCGGTCCGAACCGCTGCTCGTAGAGGAACTCGTTGCCGATGCGTCCCGTGCGGTTCGCCGACACGTCCAGCGTCCAGACGAACTCGTTCTCGGGGAAGGCCTTCTCGGTGACGAGCGGCCGCGGCAGGTTCAGGTCTCCGCGCGGCCAGGCGGAATTCGTGCAGAACCCGCGGATGTAGTCGAGCGTCTGCTGGATCTCGTCCGGCGTCAGCGCCTCGCCGAAGCCGGGCATCCGGCGATCGAACCCGCGCGCCGGTCCGCCGTCGTGTGAGACGGCCATCCAGTCGTCGTCCGGTTCGACGGTGACGAAGCTGCAGTCGGTGAAATCGGGGACCGGCGTGTCGAAGCCGAGCTGGCTCTGGGGGACGCCGCGGCCGTGCGGGCCGTGGCAGGCGGCGCAGGCGGCGTCATAGAGGCGCCGTCCCTCGGTGACTTCCCTGGGCTCGCGGCCGCGGCTTTCCGCGGGTGCGGCGCTCACCGCTGCCGCGACGCATGCCGCGGCGAGCGTACCGAACGCCGCCCTGGCCGTTCGGCGCCTTGGCATGGAACGAGCGCCCCTCCTCGGGCGGGTGCGGGATTTTCAGCGCCTGATGCGAATTCGCCGGTACTCCATCTGCCCGCGATCCCCTTCCACGCCAATGGGTCCTGCGGGTGGCACCGGCATGGCGGCTTCCAGCACCTCGCCGTTGCAAGCCGCGTGCGCGACTCTGCCCCGGACGGTGATGACGAGCTCGTTCCAGTCCTGCGGGCGGTAGCCCTTCAGCTCCGTGTAGGGGCCCGCGAGCGCGTAGTCGCGCACCTGCAGCTGCGGCCCGCGAACGAACACGCCGCTGTC
>Ga0299914_10001329_pt1 | contig 16254 bp, 13 predicted proteins | sample RVTome_10_FD_201361 | JGI IMG/M metagenome (GOLD analysis project Ga0299914, IMG submission 201361) | Soil microbial communities from uranium-contaminated site in the Upper Colorado River Basin, Wyoming, United States - RVT153D57 (version 2) ...
CTCCTCCTTGGCCCTGCCTGGATTGGCTTGCGGCCACCCTAACCCCGCCCCCGGCCGGAGTCCACCCGCGCCTGTCAATAACCTGTCGCCCGCGTGGCGCTCTCAACCTCCTCCCGGATTCCCGCCGACTTGAAGCCCGCCGACGGCCGCTTCGGCTGCGGCCCGTCGAAGGTGCGCGCGGAGGCGCTGGCGCGCCTCGCCGAGCGTGCCGACCTGATGGGGACCTCGCACCGCCAGAAGCCGGTCCGCGAGCTGGTGGGCCGGGTGCGCGGCGGGCTCGCTGAGCTCTTCTCGCCCCCGGAGGGATACGAAGTCGCGCTCGGCAATGGCGGCACGACCGCCTTCTGGGAGGCCGCCGCGGCCTGGCTGGTGCGCGAGCGCGCCCTCCATCTCGCTTACGGCGAGTTCTCGGCGAAGTTCGCCAAGGCGACCGCCGCCGCGCCATTTCTCGCCGACCCGATCGTGATTGAGGCCGATCCTGGTGATGCTCCCGCTCCGGCGGCCGATCCGGCCGCCGACGCGATCGCCTGGGCCCACAACGAGACCTCGACCGGCGTGATGGTCGACGTCGTCCGCCCGGCGGACGCGGGCGAGGCGCTGGTCCTGATCGATGCAACCTCGGGCGCTGGCGGCCTGTCCGTCGACGCCTCCCAGGCCGACGCCTACTACTTCGCCCCGCAGAAGGCATTCGGCGCCGACGGCGGCCTCTGGCTGGCGCTGCTCAGCCCGGCAGCGGTGGCCCGGATCGAGGAACTGGACAGCGCCGGCAATCGCTGGCAGCCCGCCTTCCTCTCGCTGAAGACCGCGCTCGAGAACTCGCGCAAGGAGCAGACCTACAACACGCCCGCGCTGACGACACTGCTGCTGCTCGCCGACCAGGTCGAGTGGATGCTGGGCAACGGTGGCCTCGAGTGGTGCGTCGAGCGGACTTCCGAATCCTCGGGGCATCTCTACGGCTGGGCGGAGAGGGCCGACTTCGCGACCCCCTTCGTCGGTGACCCGGCGAAGCGCTCCCTGGTCGTCGGCACGATCGACTTCGACGACTCGGTCGATGCCGCCGCCTTAGCGGCTGCTCTGCGCGCCAACGGGATCGTCGACGTCGAGCCCTACCGCAAGCTCGGTCGCAACCAGCTGCGCGTCGGCATGTTCCCGGCGGTCGAGCCCGACGACGTCCGGGCGCTGACCGCATGCATCGAGTGGACGATCGAAAATGTGGAAGGAGTCGCCAAGTGAAGGTCCTGGTCAAGGAGAAGATCGCCGATTCCGGCGTCGAGCTGCTGAGGGAAAACTTCGATGTCGACCTCGGCCTGGAGATGTCCGACGAGGAGCTGCGCGAGGCGATCGCCGGCTACGACGCGATCCTGATCCGCTCGGCGACGAAGATGACCGCGGATCTGATCGAGCGGGCCGAGAACTTGAAGGCAATCGGCCGCGCCGGCACCGGCGTCGACAACGTCGATATCGCGGCCGCGACCCGCCGCGGCATCATCGTCGCCAACGCGCCGGAGTCGAACTCGGTCGCCGCCGCCGAGCACACGCTTGCCCTGGCTCTTGCCCTTTGCCGCAACGTGCCTCGCGCCCACGGCTCCCTCGTCGAGGGCCGCTGGGACCGGGCCAAGTTCAAGGGGGCGGAGCTGTACGGGAAGACGCTCGGGGTGATCGGCTTCGGCCGCATCGGCCAGCTCGTCGCCAAACGCGCCCAGGGCTTCGAGATGGACGTCATCGCCTTCGACAAGTTCGTCACCGCCGAGCGCTTCCGCGAGCTGGGCGTGGAGGGAGCCGAGAGCCTCGGGGACCTCTACGCGCGCGCCGATGTCATCACCCTGCACGTGCCCAAGACGCCGGACACCGTGAACCTGATCGATGCCGAGGCGATCGCCGCGATGAAGGAAGGGGCGCTGATCGTCAACTGCGCGCGCGGCGAGCTGATCGACCTCGACGCGATCGAAGCCGGGCTGGAATCCGGCAAGGTCGGCGGCGCGGCGCTCGACGTCTTCCCTTCCGAGCCTTTCACCGAGCATCCGCTCTTCGCGCGCGAGAATGTCGTGGTCACGCCCCACCTCGGCGCCTCGACCGCCGAAGCGCAGGACCGCGCCGGCGTCGTCACCGCCGAGCAGGTGACCGCGGCGCTGACCGGCGGCGTCGTCACCAACGCGGTCAACATCGCCGCCGTCCGCCCCGAGGAGATGGAGGCGCTGGCGCCCTTCGTGCCGCTCTGCGAAAAGCTCGGCCGCCTCGCGCAGGGCCTGGGCGAAGGCTCGGTCGACCGGGTCACCGCCGAGTTCCGCGGCAGAATCGCCTCCCACGACACCCGCCTGCTGGGAATCGCGGTACTGGTCGGCATCCTCTCCGGCCACACCGAGGAGCCCGTCAACCTGGTCAACGCGCCGCAGATGGCCGAGGAGCGGGGCATCGAGCTGGTCGAGACCAAGGACTCGGGCTCGGAGGACTTCACCGAGCTGGTCACTGTGCGCCTGGAATCGAGCGGCGAAGAGGTGGAGGTCGCGGGCACCGGCGTCGGCCCTCGCAACGAGCCCTACCTCGTTTCGGTCTGGCGGGAGAGCTTCTACCTTCCCTTCGCCGACCACCTCGCGGTCTTCCGCTACGCCGACCGGCCGGGGATGATCGGCAGGGTCGGGACGGTGTTCGGCGAGGAGGGGGTCAACATCATCTCCGCCGCGGTGGGCGCCGAAGAGGACGGCGAGCGCGCGGTGATGGCGCTGACCACCGACGCCCCCGTTCGCCGCGAGACGATCGAGAAGATCCTCCAGCTCGACGGCTTCAGCGTCGGCCGCTCGGTCGATCTTTAGGTTGCTGTTGTCCCCGATTTCCCCGCAATAGCTCTTGAGCATGGCTTTGCGCTCAAGTAGATTCAAGAGGTGCGCAAGGCAGGGGTACTCGACCTCCGGAAGAGCATTGTCGCGTTGCTTGCTGCTTTTTTGGCTCCTGCGCTGCTCCTAAGCACCAAGAGTGGAGGTGCGGAAACCGATCCAATTCAGGCGTGCGTGGGAACCGCTTTCCTTGAAAGGTCGAGCAAGACGATGATCAGGTTCATAGTCTGGTGCGAGGCTCAGGAGGAGCGGGTGACCTTCGCCGTTCGGCCTCGCAATGACAGTGGCATCGCGGCCTTTTCGAAACGTCTCAACGCAAAGGGGCCCGGGGCAACCACGAACTCCCGTTGCCGGCGGCGCTATGAGACAGTCGCCTGTGTTGCCTACAAAACTGGGCCGGTCGTCCTGCGAGGTTGGCTTCGCGTGGAAAGAGGACGGTGTGGCTCTGCGGTGAGTGTCGTAACCGAATGGATCGCGCACACGAGCAGGCCAGCCGGATGTCCCGGGGTTAGAAAAGAGCAGCCACCGAGATTCGTGGAAGTCGCGGAATTTCGTGAGAAGTTCGGGCTCGATGTTGACCTTGGAGGGGATCGCACGGCCATCGATCAGCGGATACACGAGATATTGCAAGCATGGCGCAGGGGGGAGCCGGTCGCTCGCAGCTCACGATGGCGATGGACCGTGCCGATGCGCGCCGTCGATGTAACCGAGATGCTCTATCGCAATCGATATCTCCAGCAGGCCGGGGAATCGATCTCGCGTTGGGTAGAGGGCCATGCCGCCACGACCTATGCCGGCTATTACGTGGAACACTCACACGGAGGTCTGATTTACGTTGGTTTTACCGGGAATCAGGTCGAGCTGGTTGAGGCGCTGAAACGGGACAGCGGATTCGTCGCCCCCGAACGCATCATGGGTTTCCCGGTGCCACCTAGATATTCGCTCAATGAGTTGAACGCCATATTCAACGAGTTGTGGGAGGCCTGGGATTCAATTGAGTCAATCACCAGCATGCGCATCGATACGGCTGCGAACCGCATTGTGGTAGGGGCGCAGGACGTGGAGGGTGTGCACAATGCGCTCGTTGCCCGTTTTGGTGCTGGTGCGCCGATTGTTGTCGTCTACTCACGGGGGTCCGTGCTTTTTCCTGGTGACGCTGCGCCGAATCGGTAGCCTTGCCCGCCGATGAAGGCCGTGGTGCTGACGGGGACGGGGGGGCCGGAGGTTCTCCAGGTGCGGGAGGTGCCCGACCCCGCGGTCGGCCCCGGCGAGGTACGGATCGCGGTGAGAGCGGCCGGGATCAACTTCGCCGACACGCTGGCCCGCGTCGGCCTGTACCCCGACGCGCCGAAGGCACCGTGCGTGCTGGGCTACGAGGTGGCGGGCCAGGTCGAGTCGGTGGGGGAGGGGGTGAGCGCCCACAAGGTCGGCGACCGCGTCGTCGCCGGCACCCGCTTCGGCGGCCAGGCCGAGCTGGTCACCGTGCCGGTGGATCAGGCTCGGCCACTGCCGACGCGGCTGAGCTTCGAGCAGGGCGCCGCATTCCCGGTCAACTACGGCACCGCCTATGCGGCGCTGACGATCATGGGGAGCATGCGCGAGGGCGACCGCGTCCTCATCCATGCCGCGGGCGGCGGGGTCGGGATCTCGGCCGCCCAGCTCGCCCGCAACGCCGGGGCCGAGATCTTCGGCACTGCTTCGGCCTCCAAGCACGAGGCGATCCGCGCCCAGGGCGTGACTCACGCGATCGACTACCGCGAGCGGGACTTCGAGGCCGAGGTGATGCGAATCACGGACGGCGAGGGGGTGGATCTGATCATCGACGCGCTCGGCCCGACCTCTTTCCGCAAGGACTACCGGTTGCTGCGACCCGGCGGGCGGATGGTGATGTACGGCCTCTCGGAAAACTCGAAGGAGGGCAAGCGCAGCATCCCGCTGACGCTGAAGAGCCTGGCGGCGATGCCGACGGCGACGGTCCCGTGGTGGAAGAGCCTGATGGTGATGAACGAGAACAAAGGCGTCTTCGGCCTCAACATGCTCAAGTGGTGGGACCGCGAAGGCAGCCTCAACCGCCTGATCGAGCCGCTGATGGCTGACCTCGAAGCCGGGCGGCTGGAGCCCGTCGTCGCGGAGGCGTTCCCCTTCGAGCGGGCCGGTGACGCTCACATGTTCATCGCCGAGCGCCGCAACGTCGGCAAGGTCGTGTTGTTCCCCTCCCAGTAGATGAAAAAGCTGCTCCTGGTGATGACTTTGGCTCTCGCGGCGCAAGCGCCCGCGCATGCCGCCATGGACGGATCGACCCCGGTGAACGTCCTCATCGCCGGGGGCGAGGCGGCGAACAAGATCACGATCAGGCTGACCGGAGACGGCGCCTACTACGTGATCTCCTCGATCGTGCCTCTTGAGGTGGGGGGCACGATCTGCGCAAATCCGCCCGGCAAGCCGACGGAACTGATCTGCAACGCGCCGGATATCGCCAGCTTCGAGATCAACGCGAACGCCGGCGACGACCGGATCGCGATCGGACGATCGGTCAAGCTTCCGGTCACGGTCCGCGGCGGCGCCGGCAGGGACCACCTTCTCGGCGGCGGCGGGCCGGACAAGCTCCTCGGCGGCCCCGGCTCCGACCGTCTCTTCGGCCGCGGTGGGGATGACCTCCTCTTCGGCGGCCCCGGCCGTGACATCCTGACCGGTGGCGCCGGCGACGACCTGTTGCGCGGCGGCCTCGGGAGGGACTTCCTCTCTCCGGGTTCCGGCGGAGACAGCATGCGTCAGTAGCGAGACGTCCGCCTCAGCCTGCCGCCGACCAGGAAGAGCGCGACGAGGAAGCCGACCAGCGAGAGCGCGGCATCGAGCCGGAAGGCGGCCTGGATGCCGTCGATGAAGTCCGGCTCGGCGGAGAAGACCGTGGTCGTCAGCCCGAGGCCGATCGAGCCGCCGGCGATCTGGAACATATAGACGATCCCGCCGGCGAGGCTGGTCTGGGACTCGTCGACCGAGGTAACGCCGGCCGTCGTCGCGGTCGGGTAGAAGCTGCCGATCCCGATTCCCAGCACGATCATCCCCGGAACGAGGGATTCGAACTCCGACCCGGAGCCGACCCGCGAGAAGACGAACGGCGCGATTGCGATGCAGGCGGCGCCGACCGAGACCAGGACCTTGGCGCCAAGCCGGTTGTAGAGCGGGCCCGCGATGAAGGAGACGAGAGCGAAGGTCGCCAGGAAAGGCAGCATCCCGACGCCCGCCTCCAGGGGCGAGTAGTCGAGGTGCTTCTGCATGAACTGAGGCAGGTAGAGCAGGGCGGCGAAGAAGGTGGCCGACATGAAGAGGATCGCCACGCAGGAGGCCGTGAAGCTCTCATTGCGCATCACGGCGCGCGGAACCAGGGCGCTCATCCCCGCGCGCCGCTCGATCGGGACGAAGGCGGCGATCAGCGTCGCCGCCAGGACCAGCAGGCCGATGATTTTGGGGTCGCCCCAGCCCCACTCGTCGACCTGATCCAGCGCAACCAGCAGCGAGACGAGCCCGACCGAGAGCGCCGAGATCCCGGCGTAGTCGATCCTGCGCTCGCCCGGCTCGGGCTCTCTAACCCTGACCAGGAACCAGGTGACGGCGATTGCGAAGATCGAGATCGGCACGTTGAGGAAGAAGATCCAGCGCCAGCTCAGCGCGTCGGTCAGGACGCCGCCGATCAGCGGCCCGATCGCGTTGCCCAGGCCGGCGGCGCCGATGATGATCCCGCCGGCCAGCCCCGCCTTCTCCTCCGGTAGCAGCTCATAGGTCATTCCCAGGACGGCGGGCCACATCAGGGCGCCGCCGATTCCCATCAGAACACGGCTGGCGATCAGCCAGGTTTCCGTCTGCGCCGCCCCGCCGAGCGCCGACATCGAGGCGAAGATCGCCGTTCCGAGGAAGAAGGCGTTGCGCCGGCCGAAGAGGTCCGCCAACCGCCCGCCGGTGACGATCATCACGCCGAAGGTCAGCGCGTAGGCGTTTATGACCCACTGGATCGTGTTGACGTTCGTGTCGAAGTCCCGCTCCATCGTCGGCAGGGCGACGTTGATCGCCGAGAAGTCGTTGGCGATCACCACGACCGCGATGCCCATCGCGAAGAGCGCGAGCCAGGGAGTGGGAGTCTCCGGCTTTGCGATGCCGGCAGCCTACGCTAAGCTCAGCTGACGGATGACGATTCGCCCGAACAGCCTGGCGCTTCTCCTTCTCCTCCCCCCTCGGGGGGAATAGCGCTGGGCGGCGCGAGAGCCGCGAGAGACAGGTCATTCGAGCAAAGCAGAGAAGGAGGAGGTCCCGTGGGACCCGCATCTGACGCCAACCGCGTCCACATATTCGACACCACACTGAGGGACGGCGAGCAGTCGCCCGGCATCTCCCTGAACACGGCCGAGAAGGTTGAGATCGCCCAGCAGCTCGCCCGCCTTGGGGTCGACGTGATCGAGGCCGGATTCCCGATCACCTCACCCGGCGACTTCGAGGCCGTCGAGGAGATCGCGCGCCGGGTCGAGGGCCCGTCGATCTGCGGCCTCGCCCGCACCCACAAGGCCGACATCGACGCGGCCTGGGGGGCGGTCAAGGACTCCCAGCGCCCTCGCATCCATACCTTCATCTCCACTTCCGACATCCACATCGAGCACCAGCTGCAGACCGATCGCGAGGACGTCAAGGGACAGGCGCGGGCGGCGGTGACGCTGGCCAAGTCCTACTGCGATGACGTCGAGTTCTCGCCGATGGACGCGACCCGCGCCGACATCGAGTTCACCGCCGAGGTCTGCGCGATCGCGGTCGAGGAGGGCGCCACCGTCGTCAACATCCCCGACACGGTCGGTTACACGACGCCGGAGGAGTATGCCGAGTACTTCCGGCGCCTCTACGAGCTGGTTCCGGGGCTGCGCGAGGTCGAGACCTCGGTCCACTGTCACGACGATCTGGGACTGGCGGTCGCCAACTCCTACGCGGGGGTGCTGGCCGGCGCCCGCCAGGTCGAGTGCGCGGTCAACGGGATCGGCGAGCGAGCCGGCAACTGCTCGCTGGAGGAGATCGTGATGCTGATCCGGACGCGCGAGGACGCGCACGGCCTCAGCACCGGGGTCAACAGCCGCGAGCTGGCCCGCACCAGCCGCATGGTCTCCCGCCTGACCGGATACGCGATCCAGCCCAACAAGGCCGTGGTCGGGCGCAACGCCTTCGCGCATGAGTCGGGCATCCACCAGGACGGTGTGCTGAAGGAGCGCACGACCTACGAGATCATGGACGCGACCGAGGTGGGGCTGGAGTCGAACTCGATCGTGCTCGGCAAGCACTCCGGCCGCCACGCCCTGCGCGACGCACTGGAGCAGCTGGGCTTCAAGGTCGAGGGGAACGCGCTGAACGCGGCCTTCAAGCGCTTCAAGGAGGTCGCCGACCGCAAGAAGCAGGTGACCGCGCTCGATCTGGAGGCGATCGTCTCCGATGAGATGCGCGAGCGCGCCGATGCCCATGAGCTGTCGTGGTTCGAGGTCGAGGCGGGCTCGCGACGCGAGCCGCTGGCCAGAGTCGCGGTGAAGATGCCCTCAGGCGAGGAGGCCCTTGGCGAGGCGAGCGGCGACGGACCGGTCGACGCGATCTTCCACGCGATCCAGAAGGCCACCGGAACCGAGTGCGAGCTGCGCCAGTACACGGTCGAGGCCGTGACCGGCGGCGAGGACGCGCTGGGCCAGGTGACGGTGATGCTGCGGAGGGCGGGTCGCCTGGCGACCGGCCAGGGTGTGGCGACGGACATCCTCGAGGCCTCGGCGCGCGCCTACGTGCGGGCGCTGTCGAACGCGCTGGAGGGCGCGGCGATCCGTGAGGCGGAGGCCGCGACCGCCGAGGCCTCGGTAGAAAGGACGCCGGGACCATGACCAAGACGATGTTCGACAAGATCTGGGAGGCCCATGAGGTCTCCGATGGGTTGATCTACATCGACCTCCACCTTGTCCACGAGGTCACCTCGCCGCAGGCCTTCGACGGCTTGCGGCTGGCCGGCCGGGGCGTGCGCCGCCCGGACAAGACGATCGCGACCGCCGACCACAACGTCCCCACCGACGGGATCAAGGCGGCGCGGCTGATCGCCGACGAGCTCTCCCGCATCCAGGTCGAGACCCTGGAGCGCAATTGTGAGGAGTTCGGCATCCCGATCTACTCGTTGGGCTCCGACCGGCAGGGCATCGTCCACGTGATCGGCCCGGAGTTGGGGGTGACCCAGCCGGGGATGACGATCGTCTGCGGCGACAGCCACACCTCCACCCACGGGGCCTTCGGCGCGTTGGCATTCGGCATCGGCACCTCCGAGGTCGAGCACGTGCTGGCGACCCAGTGCCTGGTGCAGAAGCGGCCGAAGACGATGCGGATCTCCTACTCCGGGGAGCTGGGCGCGGGGGTGACGCCGAAGGACCTGATCCTGGCGACGATCGGCCGCCTCGGCACCGGCGGCATGGTCGGCCACGCGGTCGAGTACGCGGGGCCGGCGATCGAGGCGCTCTCGATGCCGGGCCGGATGACGATCTGCAACATGACGATCGAAGGCGGCGGCCGAGCCGGGATGATCGCCCCCGACGAGACCACGTTCGAGTGGGTGCGGGGGCGGGCCGCCACGCCGGAGGACTTCGACGCCGCCGTCGAGCGCTGGCGGGCCCTGCCGACCGGCGAGGGCGCGAGCTTCGACGCCGAGGTCGAGATCGACGCCTCAGAGATCTCGCCGATGGTCACCTGGGGGACGACCCCGGGAATGGTCGTCGAGGTGACCGACTCGGTGCCCGATCCCGCGGCTATGGACTCCCCGGCCGACCGCGAGTCTGCCGAGCGAGCCCTCGCCTACATGGCGCTGGAGCCGGGCACGCCGATGACCGAGGTCGCGCTCGACCGCGTTTTCATCGGCTCCTGCACGAACTCGCGGATCGAGGACCTGCGCGAGGCCGCCGCGGTCATCGACGGGCGCAGGGTTGCCGGCTCGGTGCGCGGAATGGTCGTCCCCGGCTCCCAGGCGGTGAAAACGACCGCCGAGCAGGAGGGGCTCGACGACGTCTTCCGCTCCGCCGGCTTCGAGTGGCGCGAGGCGGGCTGCTCGATGTGCCTGGGGATGAACCCGGACACTCTCGCCGAAGGCGAGCGCTGCGCCTCGACCTCGAATCGCAACTTCGAGGGCCGGCAGGGCAAGGGCGGCAGGACGCATCTGGTCAGCCCGAAGATGGCCGCGGCGGCGGCGATCGAGGGACGCTTCGTCGACATCAGGGATTGGAGCTGAACATCAAGCGCCGGCTGCTCTGCTCTCACGAGACCGAAGAGGAATCAGATATGGATTCGGTCTCGTTTCCGCGTCCGCGGCCGGCTTGGAGGAAACCATGAGGCCTATCGATGTCATCCAAGGAAAGGTGTCCGTCCTGGATCGGGCGGATGTAGACACCGACCAGATCATCCCCAAGCAGTTCCTCAAGCGGGTCGAGCGGACCGGCTTCGGCGAGTTCCTCTTCTACGACTGGATCCGCTCCGGTGAGATTGAGCTGGAGCCGAATCCGATCCTGGTCGCGGGACGCAACTTCGGCTGCGGCTCCTCCCGGGAGCACGCTCCGTGGGCGCTGGAGGACTTCGGCTTCGAGGCGATCATCGCTCCCTCCTTCGCCGACATCTTCTATTCCAACTGCACGAAGATCGGGCTGCTGCCGGCGATTCTCGACGAGGAGCACTGCCGGGCGGTCGCCGAGGCGGGAGAGGCGCGGATCGACGTTGACGACGAGACGGTCACCTGCGCCGCCGGCGTCTTCAGATTCGAGGTCGAGCCAGATGTCAAGCACCGCCTCCTCAACGGCCTCGACGACATCGGCATAACCCTGGAGAACGCCGCCGCGATCGACGCCTACGAGTCCACCGGCGCCGCCGACCGCGGCCCGGTCACCACGGCGCTGTAGATGGCGTGGGGCACGACCGACTGGGACGCGAAGACCTACGACCGCCTTGCCGCTCCCCAGGAGGAATGGGCGAGGGATGTCCTCGCCCGGCTGCCGCTGGACGGAGACGAGACGGTCCTCGACGCCGGCTGTGGCTCGGGCCGGGTGACCCGCCTGCTCGCCGAGCGGCTGCCGCGAGGCCGCGTCATCGGCGTTGACGGCTCAGAGTCGATGATCGCCGAGGCGCGGGAGTCGCTCGCTTCCTACGGCGACCGCGTCTCCCTCGTCCACTCCGACCTGCTCGCCCTGGAGCTTCCCGAACCGGTCGACGCGATCTTCTCGAACGCGGTCTTCCACTGGATCTTCGATCACGACGCGCTCTTCGCCCGCCTGCGAGAGGCGCTGAAGCCGGGCGGCCGCCTGGCCGCCCAGTGCGGGGGAGAGGGAAACGTGGCCAACTGGGTGGAGGCGGTGAAGCGAGCCTGCGAGCGCGACGACTTCGCCGGCTATCTCGCCGACCGGCCCGAGCCGTGGCACTACGCGACGGTCGAGGAAACCGAGGCGCGCCTTGAGCGCGCCGGCTTCAGGGACATCCGCTGCTGGCTGGAAGAGCGCCTAGTCGAACCCGACGACCCCCGCGAGTATGTCGCCGTGGTTGGTCTCGCCGCTCACCACGAGCGCCTCCCCGAAGAGCTGCGCGAGCCCTTCACAGATGCCGTCGACGCCGAGTTGCCTCGCCCTTTCGTCCTCCGCTACGTGCGACTGAACATCGAAGCCCGGGCAGGCTGATCCCGCCGGCAGGGGCGCTAGGGTCCGCGTCGAACGAGGGCATATGTTCGTGCGTAGAAAGCGCGGTAGAGCCGCGCGCCGTTCCAGAGCCAAGAGACCTCGCGCGCGCGTGCCGCGGCCTCGACTGCCGGAGGGGCTGCAGCAGCGGCACCTGGACCTGATCGGGGTCTTTCTGATCGCCGCCGGCGTGTATCTCTGCTTCGTTCTGTTCTTCGATTGGGACGGGGGGAAGGTCGGCTACGGGGTCGAGACCGGGCTGGAGTACGCGTTCGGCGCCGTTGGGGCGCGGATCGCCTGCGTGCTGATGCTCGTTGTCGGCGGGATGCTGCTGACCGGCACGTCGATCTCGACGCTGTTCCGGGCGATTGGCCGCGGCCTGCGCCGGCTGTTCCTCGGCGGGCGCGGCATGGCCGAGACCGCGATCAAGAGTCGCGAGGCCAAGCGCGAGGGGAAGACCTACGCATTCGAGACCCGGGCCGGGCCGACGGATGTGATGAGCGGCTATCCGGAGGACGACGAGTTCGAGCCCACCGTCGCGCTCGTCGAGGAGGAGCCCGAGGACGAGGGATTCGGCGAAGAGCCGGAGCCCGTTACCCAGGACTTTCAGCCGCGGCCCCAGGAGGTCGAGGTCCAGGGAGAAAAGGGCCTTGGCGTCGGCACCGACTCCGTCTCCAAGCAAACGGCCCTGACTCCCTTGGGCAACGAGCGTGGCGTCACCACTTCTGAGGAGATCGACTATCGCCCGCCCCCTTCCAAGGTTCTGGAACGGAGCAAGGGCGACAGAGGGCCGGACCCGCGTGACCACGAGGCGATCGGACGCAAACTGGTCGAGACGCTCGGCCATTTCGGGGTTGAGGCGAAGATCGTCGGCATCGTCAGCGGCCCGCACGTCTCGCGCTTCGAGCTGCGGTTGGCGCCCGGCACCAAGGTGAAGAAAGTCACCGAGCTGGCCAACGACCTCGCCTATGCCCTGGCTTCGACGGACATCCGCATCCTGGCGCCGATTCCCGGCAAGCAGGCCGTCGGCGTCGAGGTCCCGAACACGCGTCGCCGCATAGTGCGCCTGGGCGACATCTACGCCGGCCGCCCGGAGAAGTCCTCACCCCTCGCCGCCTGGCTGGGCAAGGGAATCGACGGCAACCCTGTCTGGACCGACCTGGCGAAGATGCCCCACGTCCTCGTCGCCGGCACCACCGGCTCGGGCAAGTCGGGCTGCGTCAACGCGATCCTCTCCTCGATCCTTATGCAGGCCTCGCCCAACGACGTGCGACTGGTCCTGGTCGATCCCAAGCAGGTCGAGCTGAACCACTACGAACACGTGCCGCACCTCTTGACGCCCGTCGTCACCTCCCCGCGGCTCGCCGCCAACGTCCTCTCCAACCTGATCGTCGAGATGGAGAGCCGCTACGGGATCATGGGCCAGGCGCGCTGCCGCAACCTCGCCGAGCTGAACCGCGTCCGCGCCAAGGCCGGGGAGGCGCCGCTGCCGCACATCCTCTGCGTGATCGACGAGCTGGCCGACCTGATGATGGTCGCCCCGGCCGAGGTCGAGGACTCGATCATCCGCCTCGCCCAGAAGTCGCGGGCCACCGGCATTCACCTCGTGCTGGCGACGCAGCGCCCCTCGACGGACATCATCACCGGCACGATCAAGGTCAACATCCCGGCCCGGATCGCCTTCGCCGTCTCCTCGCAGACGGACTCGCGGGTGATCCTCGACCAGGGCGGCGCCGAGGCGCTGCTCGGCCAGGGCGACATGCTCTTCCGCGGCGCGGGCACATCGAAGCTGCAGCGCGTGCAAGGCGCCTTCATCACCGAGGAAGAGATCGCCCGGATCACTTCGCACTGGGCGAAGCAGGGCGAGCCCGAATTCGAGGAGGAGCTGCTGGAGACCCGCGAGGAGGTTCCCGAAGAAGGGGTGGAGGGAGACTTCGACCCCGACAGCGACGACCTGCTCGATGAGGCGATCCGCACGGTGGTACAGACGGAAACGGCCTCGGTCTCGATGATCCAGCGGCGCCTGCGGGTCGGCTACACCCGCGCCGGCCGCCTGATCGACATGCTCGAGCGCCGCGGCGTGATCTCCGGATATGAGGGGTCGAAGCCACGTCAGGTCCTGATTACGGAAGCGGACCTGCCCCGCGTACTCGGGCCACAGGATGAGACTGAGCGCGAGCCGATCGCCGCCGAAGTCGACAGCGATTCCTAGCGCGCCACAATAGGTCCCGTGGACACCGGTGTCGGAGCGAAGCTTCGAGATGCCCGCACTCGCCGCGGGGTGGATCTGGCCGATGTCGAGCGGGCAACGAGGATCCGGCCGGAGTTCCTGCTGGCGATGGAGCGCGAGGACTGGGAGGAGCTGCCCGGAGGGTCCTACACCCGCGCCTTCATCAGAACCTATGCCTCCTTCCTCGGGCTGGACGGCCCGCGGCTGGCCGAGGACTACCGCCACGCCAGCGGCGAGCCGAAGCCCGGGGAGAGGGGGGCGCCGCGGGCGGATCCGGTCGTCTCCTCCGATGCCTCCCGCCGGGCGATGCCGGGACGACGCTTGGCGGTAGCCGCCGCGGTCGCGCTGATCGTGGTCGTGGTGGCTGCCGGTCTCCTCGCCGGAGGGGAGAGCAATGGGGGAGACGAGGTGGACTCCGGCCGAACGGATGCGCAACGGGAACAGCCGGCGACGGAAATCGCCCAAAAGAGCGAGCCCGGCGTTTCGGTGCGGCTGGCGGCCGACGCCGAAGTCTGGGTCTGCCTGCTCGACGCCGCCGGCGTCGAGTTGGTGGACGGCCGGGTCCTGGCGGCGGGCGCGGAGGAGGGGCCGTTCCGTTCCGGTAGCTTCACGGTCTCTTTGGGCAACGGCGAGGTTTCGATGTGGGTCGACGGACAGAGCGTGGGCATTCCCGAGTCTTCCAGTCCGCTGGGCTATGAGATCGACGGGGACGGCGAGTTGACCCAGCTCTTGGAGGCTGAGAGGCCCACCTGCGTATGAGTGACGTGCGGGCCGGGATCGTCGTCACCGGGACGGAGGTCCTGACCGGGCGAATCGAGGACCGCAACGGCCCCTGGGTATCCGAGCGGCTGGCGGAGCTGGGCGTGGAGGTCGCCCACATCCTGGTGGTGGGCGACCGGCCCGATGACCTCGAGGCCGCGCTGAGGTTCCTCGCGGCCGAGGGGATGGATCTGATCGTCACATCCGGCGGGCTGGGCCCGACCGCCGACGACCTGACAGCTGAGGTCGTCGCTCGCTTCGCCGGCCGCGAGCTGGTCCTGGACGAGGAGGTGGAGGGAAAGATCGCCGCGATCCTGCGCGGCTTCGCCAGACGCTTCGATTTCGACGAGGAGGCGGTGATAGCCGCAAATCGCAAGCAGGCGATGATTCCCGAGGGCGCGGTCGCGCTCGATCCCGTCGGCACGGCTCCGGGCCTGGTCGTCTCCGCCGACGACGCCGTGGTCGTCGTCCTGCCGGGCCCGCCGCGCGAACTGCGGCCGATGTGGTCGGTCGCGATCGAGTCGCGCCCCGTCCAAGCCGTGCTCGCCCGGGCCACGCCTCTGCTCGGCTACACGCTGCGGATGTTCGGCATCCCGGAGTCGGAGATCGCCAGAAGCCTGCGTGAGATCGAGGCCGACGGGGTGGACCTGGCGGCGGTGGAGGTGACCACCTGCCTGCGGCGTGGGGAGATTGAGATCGACGTCCGCTACCGCGCTGAAACCGGCTCCGAGGCCGAGGCAATCAGGGCGGGCATGATCGAGCGCCACCCGCGCCACCTGTTCAGCGCCGACGGCGAGACGATCGACTCGCAGGTGGCGGGGCTGCTGCAGCGGCGTCGCCTGGCGCTGGCCGAGTCGTGCAGCGGCGGCCTGCTGGCGGCGCGGATAACCAACCTTCCGGGCGCCTCCGCTTACATGGCGGGGGGCGTCGTCGCCTACTCGAACGAGGCGAAGGCCGACCTGCTGGGGGTCGACCCCGGGTTGATCGAAGAGTGGGGGGCGGTCTCCCCGCAGGTGGCGGAGGCGATGGCGGTGGGCGCCCTGGAGCGCTTCGGCGCCGACGTCGCCGTCTCGGTGACCGGGATCGCCGGGCCCGATGGGGGCAGCGAGGAGAAGCCGGTCGGCTACGTCTGCTTCAACGCCCGCCTCGCCGACGGCACGGCGATCGCCCGCGAGCCGGTCATCCCCGGCGGGCGCGAGGACATCCGCGAGCGCTCGGCGCTGGTCGGGATGCACCTGCTGCGGATCCTGCTCAGCGGCGCCGAGGCGCCGCTTTAGCGCGTAACGCTTTCGGTGCGAAAAAGTCACGCTTTTGGCGCTCCCGCGTCTTGTGACAGGAGCCTTGCAGGCCTAGGTTCGGCGTCCGACCATCCCTCTACCTTGCGGAGATCATGGCTACAGACAAGAAAGCGAACCTGAAAGACGCCTCGGCCAAAGACGCCAAGGCAAAAGACGCGGCCCTCGAGGCGGCGGTGACCCAGATCGAGCGGGACTTCGGCGCGGGCGCGCTGATGCGCCTCGGCGCCGACGCCACGGTGAAGGTGGAGGCGATCCCGACCGGCTCGCTGGCGCTCGACCTGGCTACCGGCATAGGCGGCGTGCCGCGCGGGCGGATCGTCGAGATCTTCGGACCCGAGTCCTCGGGAAAGACGACGCTGATCAACCACATCATCGCTGAGGCGCAGGCGCGCGGTGGAGTCTGCGCGTTCATCGACACCGAGCACGCCCTGGAC